>JACCEB010101547.1_pt1 | contig 32778 bp, 23 predicted proteins | sample 7454761 | NCBI WGS metagenome assembly JACCEB01 (sample SAMN15323454, study PRJNA562643) | freshwater metagenome | isolation source: river surface water | place: USA:Blue River Watershed | collected 2017-08-18
CTGTTAACTCAAAGCGTTTCTTCCCCGGTGACAGAGGGTTACAATCCGAAGACCTTCATCCCTCACGCGGCGTCGCACCATCAGGCTTTCGCCCACTGTGAATGATTCGAAACTGCTGCCACCCGTAGGTGTCTGGACCGTGTCTCAGTTCCAGTGTGGCTGATCATCCTCTCAGACCAGCTACCCGTCTTTGCCTTGGTGAGCCGTTACCTCGCCAACTAGCTGATAGGCCGCGAACTCCTCTCAAAACGTCAGGCCTTGCGGTCCCTGACTTTAGTTCGTCTTCGATGCCGAAAACGACCACATGCGGTATTAATTCGGCTTTCGCCGAGCTATTCCCCATTTCGAGGTAGATTGTTCACGTGTTACGCACCCGTTCGCCACTGAGTTTCCCTCCAGTTGCCCTTCAGAAAACCCCGTTCGACTTGCATGTCTTAACCACGCCGCCAGCGTTCATTCTGAGCCAGGATCAAACTCTCCGAAAAGAGTTATGAACCTAGTGATTCATGAACTACTATCTACCTGTAAACCACTTAAGGCTTACAGGACTCATTCTATAATTTCTTGATTGGGGGTCCCAATCAATCGCACAAAATAAATCTCAAAGAACGAAATTCACTTCCTGCTTCACCCTCCTCTATCCCTGCCAGCGACCCGGCGTCTCGCGCCGTCTCATCCGACAGGAGGGAGACTCAACCAAACCTCCTACCCTTCCTGCAAGAACTTTTTTCAAAAAAGTGAGCACTGCGTTTTCCGCCTCGTTTGGCTTATACTCGGGACGCGCAGGCACAGCTTGTGCCCTATGCGGCCATCATCGGCGACTGAATACTCCTTTAACAGTTGGAGCCCAATGTGGAGGCCACGAAACAGCAGGAATCCGCAAACAAGATCGTAGTGCTTGGCATAGTCACTACCGAGGCAAAGCTTGCCCACTGCGCGGTTACCGCAAGGTCCGCCTCCTATCGCGTCTCCGACGTCAGTCTCCGGTCGCGCAGACCCGCCGATACAAGGATTCGTAACGAGGCACGATCGCCTCGGCCGAGAACAGCGCACTGGCGCGCGCTGCTCCCGCACTGCCCATCGCCGATCGGCGATCCCGATCCTGCAACAACAGCTCCACGCCCCGCGCCAGCGCGTCCGCATCGCCCGCGGGCACGAGCAGCCCGCTTTCCCCGTGAGTTACCACCTCCGGAATCCCGCCCACCGCCGTCGAAACGCTCGGGCAGCCGAACCACATCGCTTCGAGAATGCTGAGGCAGAAGCTCTCGCTCTCCGAGGTAAACAACCCGAGATCAGCCGCCTGGAGGTAGTCCTCCACCTCGGCGACGTTCTCGCGCACGATCACCCGGTCGCGGAGCCCAAGCCTGCGCACGTGCTCGATGTAGGGTCCGAAGTTTCCGCCCGCTAGAATCACCAGCTTGAACGCGTCCCGGGGCCGGACGCGCGCGACGGCATCCAGCAGCAGGTCGATCCGCTTCACCGGCCGGAGATTTGAAAGATGCACGATCATCGCCTCGTCTTTAAGCCGCAGCTCGGCGCGCACCGCCTCGCGCGTCCGCGCCGGCTTCCGCGGCGCGAAAAAATTGTGGATCACATCGATGTCGCGGTCGACAGAGAGCAGCCGCCGCGTCTCTTCCGCGAGCCAGCTTGAGACCGCCGTCACCGCGTCCGAGCTCATCAGCGCGTGCCGGATCGCCGGCCCGTAGCCGGGATCGCGGCCAAGGAGCGTCGTATCCGTGCCGTGCAACGTGGTCACAACGCGGGGGCGTTCTCCCTCGGGCAGCATCGCGCGGGCGAGGATCGCCGCCGTCGCATGCGGCACGGCGTAGTGCACGTGGAGGACATCGAGGCGGAAGTCGCGGCACACCTCAGACATTTTCACCGACAACGGCAGCGTGTAGTCGGGATAACGAAACAGTTCGTAGCCGGTGATCGCGACGGGATGGAAATACAACCGTTCCGCATTCGCCGGCATCCGGAACGGCCGCTCGTAGCTGATGAAGTGCACCTCGTGCCCGCGCCGCGCGAGTTCTTCACCGAGGCCCGACGCGAGGATGCCGCTGCCGCCGACGGACGGGTAACAGGTGATTGCGATGCGCAGCGGGCGTGCCATGGCGTCAGAATCTCCGCGCACCTCGTCCAAGCGCCGCGATCGAGTCGACCACGATCGCATCTGCAGCAAAGAGCGGCACGGCGTGCTCCACGCCGGCGCGGAGGCCGTTCAGCCGGGCTCGCGCCAGCTGCAGCTCGACGTAGTTGCGCGTCTTCAGCTGCGAGGCGTGTGCCTCCATGGCACATGTCCAAGCCGCCACGACGTCCGGCGGAGAAACATCGAGCAGGATCCGTGCTCCCGCCGCAGGTTCAGCGTCCGGCGTCACCGCATAAGAAAGCACCTGCTCCACGGCATGAGGCGCGAGCCGTTTCAATTCCTTCACCCCGCCGTAGCGCGCCAGCCGCGCCGCGTCGCGCACCATGTGCCCGAGCTTTGCATGATCCGGGTGCTGGTTTTCAACCGTCGTGGGCGCGAGCAGGACCGCCGGCCGCACGCGCCGCACGATCGCCGCGAGCTGCAACACCCGCCGCACCGATACCTCGAAATGCGCATCCCCGCCAAGATCGAGAAACTCGATGGTCGCGCCGAGAGCCTCAGCAGCAGCGCGCGCCTCGCGCGTGCGGATCGCTGGTGTCCCGTTCGTGCCGGACTCGCCGCGCGAACACACGACCAGATGCGCCCGCCGGCCCGCCGCTGTTTCCCGCGCGATCACCGCACCGCAGCCGAATTCGACATCGTCCGGGTGCGCGCCGAATGCCAGCAGCCACGCCCGCTCGGCCGGTTGTCTGCCGACGCCCTTCCCTGCCGGGGAACGTTTCGGAATCTTCGTCGTCATTTGGCTGTATCGTTCAGAGGCATGTTTCCGCGCAGCGGGCTCGTTCACGGCACATACGCCTCGTCCGAACGCTCGATAGGGTCGCGGTTCACGAACGTGACTTCCGGTGCCTCCGCCTTGTTCAGATACGCCTGCTCCCCCGCGCCGCAAACGTAATGCGTGCACCCGATTACCGACTGCATCCAGCGCAACCGCGTATCGCGCGTCGGGCTGATCTGCTCCTTCGCCGGGATGCACGGATCGAGGGCAAGGAAACGATCTCCGCCTTCGTGCAGCTGCGGCCGGCCCTCGCGCCACCGGGCGCGGACGACCTCCCCTGCATAGAGCACGTCGACAAAAAAATCCGGCACCGCGCACGCCGCGTGCCGCACCGCCGGATCCCCCGAGCGCACCACGCGCACGCCGTCGAGCAGTCCCAGCGCGCGATACATACCGAGGCAGAAATCCGCCACCGTCGTGGCCGTGACGCCCTTGAACGCCGCCACCGCGGCACTCCCCGCATAGGCCCCGAGCTGCCGCGCCGTGGTCGCCTGCCAGCCGGGTGCGATCGTCTTGGCGTAAAGCGGGGACCACTTGCGCTGCACCTTGTTCGCGACGGCGAAGTTCATCTCCGCGGGCTCATCCGTGCGCCGATGCCGCAGGATCGTCTGCGTCTCGCGCGGATCGTGGTCCGCATCGTGGAAGAAAAACACGATCTCGCCGCCGATCTCCCCCTGGAGGCGGCGCGCCGTCTGGAATTTCGCGAACAGAAACCGCCGCGGGAAAAAGCCGCACGGCTGCTGGCCGAAACAGATCACGGGCGCGCTCATGCCGGCACCGCCTCCTTCCGCGCCGGCAGCACCGCCTGCACCAGCAGGCTCACCACCACGCACACCGCGCACCCGATCGGGTTATACCAGAGATAGCCGATCGCGCGCCCGGGATTGGCGAGGCCCCACACGTGCAGCGCCGCGATGGTCCCGAGCGCCGCGAGCGCACCGATGAAGACCGCCGTCCCGCCCACGCGTCTGCAGAAGAACGCCACCACGAAAAGCCCGAGCACGATCGGGTAGAAGATCGACGCGATGATGTTGAGCGCCTCGATCAGGTTCTCGGCGAAGCTCGCAAACAGCGCGAAGCCGATCGCAAAGAGGCCCCAAAAGGCGGTGAACCACTTCGCCGCGCGGACGTTTTGCCGCTCGTCGTGCACGGCCTGAGGCCGGAATTGGCGCCACAGGTCGATCGTGCTCGCCGTGCCGAGCGCGTTGAGTTCCCCCGCCTTGGAGGAAAGCGCCGAGGCAAACATCACCGCGATCAGCAGACCGATCGCGCCGTGCGGCAGCTGCGTCAGGATAAACGTGATGAAAACATAGTCCGAGTCCTTCACCTTGGCCCGCGGGTCCGCCTTGAGCAGCGCCTCGCGCGCTTCCTTGCGCACCGCATCCGTCGCCTTCTGTGCCTGCACCATCGCGCTGCGCGCCGCCGCCTCGGCGGCCGCATCGCTACCCTCGCGCACCTGGACCCACGCGCGGATCTTCTCCTGCTTCTCGCGGTGCAGCGCCGCGTGTTTCTCCTCGATGGCCTTGAACGTCGCGCCGTGAGGGCCGGCGATATGCCGCTGCCACTCGGGTTGGTTGAAGAAAACCGGCGTGTCCGCCTTGAACTGATAAAACACGAAGAGCAGCGCGCCGAGCAGCACGATGAAGAACTGCATCGGGATCTTGAAGAGCGCGTTGAACATCAGTCCCAGCCGCCCTTCGCGCAGCGCCGCGCCGCCGATGTAGCGCTGCACCTGCGACTGGTCCGTGCCGAAATACGACAGCGAGAGAAACAGCCCGCCCAGCAGCCCGCTCCAGAACGTGTAGCGTTTGTCGACGTTGAGATCGAAGTCGACCGCCTGCAGTTTGCCCATCGCGCCCGCGATGTGCGCGGCGTCGTCCGGCAGCTTCGCCAGCAGCACGCCGAACGCCGTGAGCATGCCGGCGAAGATCACGCCCATCTGCCATTTCTGCGTGAGATTCACCGCCGCGCTGCCGCCTGTCACCGTGTAGACGATCACCAGCAGCCCGGTGAAAAGAATCGTGAGATCGAGCCGCCAGCCCAGCACCGTCGAGAGGATGATCGCCGGCGCGTAGATCGTGATTCCGCCCTGCACGCCGCGCTGGAGGAGAAAGATGCCCGCACCGAGCAGCCGCGTCTTCGCGTCGAAGCGTTTCCCGAGATATTCATACGCCGTGTAGACGCCGAGCCGGCGGTAGATCGGCAGAAACACCGCACACACGATCACCAGCGCGAGGGGCAGCCCGAAATAATTCTGGATGAAGGCGATTCCGCTCTCATACGCCTGCCCGGGCAGCGACAGATACGTGATCGTGCTCGCCTGCGTCGCCATGATCGAGAGCCCGATCGTGCCCCAACCGGTCGCCCGGTTGCCCTTGAGATAGGTTTCGAGGTGATCCGTATGCCGCGTGCGCCACGTGCCATACGCCGCGATGCCGAGCATCGTCCCGAGCAGCACGAACCAGTCGAGGGCGTTCATGCGTAGACGCGCGAGAACAGCGCCAGGGCCAGCACCATCAGGATGAACATGCCCAGCACGAACATATACACGCCGCGCCAAGTCTTGAAACCGGGCACGCCCGGCGTCTCCTCAGGTTCTTCGGGCGCGCTCATTGGGCGGGCGAGACGCAACCGGCGGACAAACGATCCGCGCCCGGCAGCCCCGCGGAACACGGCCGGCAAGCCGCCCCGCGATACCCGCGCACGAAGGAGTCGCGCATCACTTGAGGCTCGCGATCAGCGCATCGTTGAGCCGCAGATATTCCTCGCGGATCCCGGCACGCTGGTCCTTCTCCGCCATCGCCCGGGAGGCCTTGGCCGCCTCGAGCGCCCCGGCCTTGTCGCCGAGTTTTGCGAGGATCAGTCCCTTGCGGTAAATCATCCAGAATGCATTGGGCTGCTCCTTGAGCCCTTCGTTCATCCACGCGAGCGCCTGCTTCAGATCGACGTTCGATTCGAAGTAGAACATCGCCGCCGGGAAATAGGGTTTCTTGTCCCCGGCGCCCTTCATCGCCGCTTCGATCTGCGGCTTCAGTTGACCGACGACATCGACCTCGATCTTCACCGGCACCCGCACCCCCTCCCACGCAAGATTCAGGTGCGCCGACTGCGGCCCGATGTCGCTCACGTCGATCGCGAAGGTCTCGACCTTCTGCGCGAGCTTCACGGGTTTCACGGTCACGCGCGCCACGTCGTTCTCGGACTTGTAATTGTAGGCGCCCCAGTCCTTCGCATCGACCTTGTTCACGATCACCGTCCACTCCTGCTCACCCGGGATCGAGAAAAGGCCGTATTTCCCGGCCGGCACGTCCTTGCCGCCAAACTTCACCGGCGTGCTGAAAGCAATCGTGGTCGGGCTGTTCGCTCCGGTCCGCCACACGGCGCCATACGGCTCGAGGCTGCCGAAGATCTTCCGGCCTTTCGCGCTCGGGCGACTGTAGGTGATCTCGATATCCGTCACGCCCACCCGCTGCTTCAACGTGGCCGGGGGACTCGCCGCCGGAAACTCAATCTTGGGCGCGGGCGTCTGGCCCAGGACCGCCGGAACGCTCGCGAAACTGCACGCCAAGGCAACGACCGCAACGAGGGGGAATTTCATGGGAAAAACTGAAGGCTGAACCTGTTTGGACTCCCGGCACAGTCCAGAACGAATCTCGCCACGCACCACGCCCAGGCGCCCGACCGGAGCTCTTCCCCTGCCGCAAAAAAGCGGAGCGGTCGCCCGCTCCGCCAAGTCTCAATCGCGGTCGTCGCCGTCCTTCGCGCGCGCCCTGCGCACGCTTAAGGCAATTCGTAGACCTCCACCAGCGCTTCGCCTGTGCCGTTGGCCACGCCGCTCACCTGCACCGTGTAGCTGCCTTCAGTCAGCGTGGTGATCAGGGCGGCATCCCGGCTGCCCGCGGGGAGCGGAAACGCCCCGACCGAGCTCGCGGCGGCGGCAAGATCGCCCGACCAGTTGTCGTTCTCCGCGATGCGCGTGGCGCCGCTGTAGACTTCAAGGCGCGGATCCACGAGGAAACCGGTGAGCCCAAAGACGCCCAGCCCGGGCCCGACGGCGCGGATCAGGAGCCGCTTCTGCCCGGGACCCGTCACCGTGAAGCCCGCGATCAGGATATTCTCGCCGGTGCCCACCTGGTTGCGCGCCGACAAATTGACCAGCTTGCCATTGCCGCCGGTGCCGAGCGCATAGGCTTCGACCAGCACGATGCCGGCCGCCGGCCCGAGCGCCTGCGCCGTCACGCCACCGTCGACGCTGCGCACAAACGCCGCATCGCGGCTGCCGGCCGTGAGGCCGAACGCACCCACCGTGCCGAACGTCGCCGCCAGATCTGCGGACCAATTGTCGTTCTCGAACACGCGCGTCTGCCCCGAATAAAGCTCCAGCCGCGGGTCGGCCATCGCCGAGCCGACCCCGAAGGCTCCGAGGGTGGGCCCCACCGCGCGCACGAGCACATTGCCCGCGCCGCCGCTCACGGTCATGCCGACGATCAGCCGCTCGTTGGCCGGCAGCGAGGTGCGCACCGAGAGATTCGAGAGCCGCGCACCCGAAGGCGGCGGCGGTGGAGGTGGGGGCAGCTCATCGGTCACCACAGTCAACCGGGTGGGATTGCTGTCGGCCGAGATCGAACCGCTCGACACCCGCACAAAATAGGTGCCCGCATTGGCGGTCTGCACGCTGCCGATGGAATAGGTGGCCGCGTTCGCGCCGGAGATCGCCGCGCCGTCTTTGAACCACTGATACGTGAGGCTGGTTCCGGTTGCGACGACGGTCATCGTGATGCCCCGCCCGACGATCACCGCCCCGGCACTCGGCTGCGTGGTGATCCGCACCGTCGCCCCCGTGCCGCTCGAACCACCGACCAGCAGTTTCGCCGTCGGCGTCACGCTCGTCGTCCCCGAGGTGATGCGGACGGAATACGTCCCGGCATCGCCCGCCTGCGCGGCCGCGATGGTGTAGCTCGGCGTCGTCGCGCCCGTCAGCGTCGCTCCGTCGCGGAGCCATTGGTAGGTAAGGCCCGGACCCTGCGCCGTGACACTGAAGCTCGCCCGCTCGCCCGCCGCCACCGAAAGACTCAGCGGCCGGGCCGTGATCGCGATCGGGCCCGCATCGACCGGCACAACCGAGACGTTACCCGTCGCACTCGTGACGGCACCGCCGACTCCGGATATCCGCGCACTGTAAGAGCCCGAGTCCGAGACCTGCGGTGAACTCAACGTGTAGCTGGCTGCCGTCGCCCCCGCGATCACGACCGTGTTGCGCAGCCACTGGTAGGTTAGCCCCGTGCCCGAGGCCACGACCGAGAGCGTCACGCTCTGCCCCACCGCGACTTCCTGTTCCAGCGGTTGCACGTTAATCGTGGGCAACGCGGCTGCGCTCGCCGGCTGACCGCGCCGCACCGTGTTGTTCATCGTGTCGGCGATGTAGATCGTCGTGCCGTCGGCCACAATGCCCGTCGGCGAATAGAGGCGCGCCGTCGAGCCCACGCTGTCCGCATCGCCTTGGATGCCCGGCGCGCCCGCGATCGTCGTCACCGTGCCATTCGTCGCCACATGCCGGATCGTGCTGTTGCCGTAGTCCGTCACGAAAAGATTTCCCGCCCCATCCACCGCCACGCCACGCGGCTGGTTGAAACGCGCCACCGCGATCCCGCCATCGGTCGAGCCGCTTACGCCGGCCTGACCGGCGACCGTCGTCACAACGCCACCCGACGTCACGCGCCGGATCGTGTGGCTCTCGCTGTCGGCCACGAAGACATTGCCCGCCCCGTCCACCGCCACGCCGAACGGCCCGTTGAAACGCGCCGCGGAGCCCGTGCCGTTGGCCGTGCCCGGCTGGCCCGCGGCACCGGCGAGCGTCGAGACCGTGCCGTCAGGCGTGATCTTGCGGATCGTATGGTTGCCGCCGTCGGCCACATAGACGTTGCCCGCCCCGTCCACCGCGAGTCCGCGCGGCAGGGTGAAACGCGCCGTCGTCGCAGCGCCATCCACCGCCCCGAACTGCAGGACCGCCCCCGCGAAGGTCGTCACGTCGCCCGCCGGCGTGATCCTGCGGATCACGGAATTGGTGACCTCGGAGACATACACGTTGCCCGCGCCATCGACGCCGATGCCGACCGGAAAGTTGAAACGCGCCGCACTGCCCGCGCCGTTGGTCGAGCCGGCCTGGCCCACCGCGCCCGCCAAGGTCGAGACCACGCGCGCCGGCGTGATCTTGCGGATCGTGTTGTTCAACGTGTCCGTCACGTAGAGATTTTTCTGCGCGTCGATCGCGATGCCGTAGAGCCCGTTGAACGATCCCGGCGTGCCATCGGCCCCCGTGATGACGGTCGTGGCACCCGCGAAGGTGGTGAGCGAGTAGTCCTCCGCCCGCGCCGCGGCCCCGAGGCCGAGGGTCAGGACGATGGCTGCCTGCAGGACGGAACTGAGCCGAAGTGTCATCATGTTTTGGGAAAAGAGACGGTGTGATTTCCGAACCATGTCGAAGGTTCCGCATCGTGCCCCCCGCCCGCCGGCGAACTCAAGCCGATTGCCGGCCGGACCGGTAAAACCGGAAAATCTCCGGGCCAGCCCGGCCACGCCGCTCGCGCGTCCGAACTCGCCGCATCTCCCACGCCGGCTCCTCCAACGCGATGCCACCCGATGCCGTCTGCCGCGCCGGCGCTCCGGCACGGAGCCATCAGCCGCGCGGGATTCGCGCCGCTCGCCGCGCGAAATGCCGCTCCACCTCCGCCAACGGCCAGGTCGTGAACACCTGCTCGCGCCGCAGCCCGCCCTTGCGCGCCGCATTCACGCCCGCGCGCACATGCTGCAGTCCGCCCGTCTCGTGCGCGTCGGGATTGATCGCGCAGAGCAGCCCGCGCTCCGCTGCTTTCCGCCAGTGCCGCCAGTCGAGATCGAGCCGCCATGGGCTCGCGTTGAGCTCGATGATCACGCCGTTCGCGATCGCGGCATCGATCGTCTTGGCCACGTCGACGCGATACGCCTCGCGCCGCAGCAGCAGCCGGCCCGTCACATGGCCCAGCATCGTCGTGCACGGATGTTCGATCGCGCGGATGATCCGGCGTGTCATCGTCGCCTCGTCCTGCGCAAAGGCGTTGTGCACGGAGGCCACCAGGTAATCCAGCTGCGCGAGCACGGCGTCATCGTAGTCGAGCGCGCCGTCCGGCAGGATGTCGCACTCGACGCCCGCAAAGATCCGCGTGCGCAGCCGCCGCGACGCATTCAGCGCGCGGATCTCCGCCACCTGCCGTAGCAGCCGCTCTTCGGAGAGTCCGTTCGCCTGGAAACTCGACTTGGAGTGATCCGCGATCCCGAGATATTCCCAGCCCAGCACGTCCGCCGCCGCGGCCATTTCGGCGAGCGTGTTGCGCCCGTCGGAAGCCGTCGTGTGGTTGTGAAACGCCCCGCGCAGATCCCCGAGTTCGACCAGCCGCGGCAACTCCCCCTGCTCCGCCGCCTCGATCTCCCCCATGCCTTCACGCAGTTCGGGCGGGATGAAGTGCAGGCCCAGCGCGGCAAACAACTCCCGCTCCGTGCCGATCGTGGGCGCCGGCCCGCTGCTCGCCTTTTCCTTCGCCGTGCCCTCGCCTTCCGCCGGCACCAGCCCCCACTCGCTGAGACTCAGGCCGCGCGCGAGCGCCCGCTGCCGCAGCTGCACGTTGTGGTCCTTCGACCCGGTGAAATGATGCAGCGCAAACGCGAACTGCGCCTCCGGCACCAGCCGCAGGTCCGCCTGCAGACCGCTCTCAAACCGCACGCTCGCCTTCGTCTCGCCCTTCGCCGTCACCTCTTTCACCCCCGGCTGCGCGACGAACCATTCCACCACCGGCGCGACGTCCGTCGCCGCCACGATAAAGTCGAGATCGCCCACTGTCTCCAGCCCGCGCCGCAGACTGCCCGCGGCCTCCGCCCGCCGCACCTGCGGCAGCTGCCGCAGCCCCTGCACGATCGGCTCCGCTACCGTCGCCGCCTCCCACCAGAGATGCCGCCGCCCGTAGGCCTCGCGGTTCCGGATGCCCGCGAGAATCTTCTCCTGCGTCTTCACCCCGAAGCCCTCCAGCTCCGCGACCCGCCCTTCGTGGCACGCCGCCGTCAACGCCGCGATGCTCGTGATCCCAAGCTTGTTCTTCAACGCCTGGATCTTCTTCGGCCCGAGCCCCGGGATCTGCAGCAGCTCCACCAACCCCGGCTCGATCGAGGCCTTCAGCTTCTCGAAAAACTCCAGCTTCCCCGTCCGGTGCAGCTCCGCGATTTTCTGCGCCAGCGCCCCGCCGATGCCCTTCATCGACTGCAGCGCGTCTTCCGCGATCAGCCGCGCCAGATCCGCCTCCTCGATCGCCTCCAACGCCCGCGCACCCGTCTGATAAGCGCGCACCTTGAAGGGATTCTCCCCCTTCAGTTCCAGCAGCGTTCCGATCTCCGCCAGCACGTCCGCGATCTCGTTCTTCGTCACGCCGGGAAACAGACCACGAATCCGCGGAAACTCACGGCAATTCTCCGCCCGCCGCGAAGCGCATCCGGCACGCCCCCCGCGCCCTCAACCACCCGCGCGCACCTGCGCCAGCAGTTCCGCCCGATTCAGTTTTCCCTGCGCATTCCGCGGCCAGACCTCGAGCGCGACGAATCGCTTCGGCCGCTGCCACGCCACCAGCCCCGCGACCGCCGCCGCGAGATCCGGCTTCCGGCCTCCCGCCGGGTAACACGCCACCACGCTCTCGCCCCACTCCGTATCGGGCACGCCGAGCACCGCGACATCGTCGAACTGCCCGCTCGCCCGCAACGCCGCCTCCACTTCCGTCGGCAGCACTTTTTTTCCACCCGTGATGATCACCGCATCCCGCCGGCCGAGCACATGCAGCTGCCCGCGCGCGTCGAACCGGCCCAGATCCTCGGTCGCAAACTCCGCCACGATCTCCGGCGCGGCCGGGTAGTATCCACGCAACAAGGACGCCCCGCCCACGATCACCCGCCCATCCCCGTCGAGCCGCACCCGCGCATGCGGCAGCACCGAGCCGCTGCTCCGCGCGCCGCCCGCAAACTCCTCCGGCCGCAGCGCCGTCACCATCGCCGCCGTCTCCGTCATGCCGTAGCTGAGCGCGATCCGCAGCTGCGCCGCCGCCGCCTGCTCCAGCAGTTCCGGCCACGCCGGCCCGCCACCCAGAAAAATCACCGCGAGCTCCCGCAGCCACGCCACCGCCTCCGGTTGCGCGAGCAGCCGCTGCAGCTGCGTCGGCACCAGCGAGATCACCCAAGCCTGGCCGCGCGTCAGCCTCGGCCGCTCACCGGCTTCGAGCCGTTTCCAATCCCACGGCCGATACTCGCCGCCCGTCAGCGCACACCGCATCCAGCTCATCAGCCCGCTCACGTGATGCAGCGGCAGCACGCCCACCGCATGCACCGGCGTCAGCCCGAAATGCCCCCCAAAGCCCCGCACCGCCGCCGCGATCGTCGCCGCATCGTGCCGCGCAAACTTTACCCGCCCTGCCGTCCCGCCACTCGGGATCATCAGCCACCCCAGCTCCGCCTCCGCCGCGCGTTTCTTTCCCGCCTCCGGCTCCGCGAGCAATCGCTCCAGCTCGCCCCGCTCCCGCGCCCCCCACTGCGGATCCGCGAGAAAAACTTCCCCGCCTCCCGCTACCGCCTGCGCGAGCGCCGCCATGAACCGCGCCGGCTCCGCTTCCGCGATCACCACGCGCGCATCCGCCGGCGACGTCGTCGCGCCCACCGCAGCATGCTTCGCTCCCAGCCGCCGCGCTAACTCGCCGCGTTCCATAACGCCTCCGCGTCGATCCGCCGCACATCGTCCCACCGCACAAACGGCACCGCCGCCCCGCCGTCGCAGCGCACATCCGCAAACAGCGGCCACACGCCGAAGCCCAGCGCCCGCGGCGGCGCATCGCTCCACGCCATCCCGTTCGCCCATCGGAACGCCGCGCCGAGCGCGCTCCGCACGCCGACCGCCGTTTCCAGCGCCGACGAAAACACCACGTCCGCCTTCGCCTTCGCCAGCCGCGCCAGCACCGCCTCCGGCTCCGCCAGCAGCGACGGCTTCAGCACAAAAATTCCCCGCCACCCCGCTCCGAGCCACCGCTCCACCTCGCCGCCGTTCACGACCGATTCGTCGAGCGCCAGCGGCGTCGGAAAATCCCCCGCGAGCCCGAGGAGCACATCCTCGCATTTCCGCACGTCGCGCTCGCTCGCGCCGGCGCCCGCGAAACACGGCTGTTCCACGAATTCCACCGGCCGGTCCGCACAACGCTCCAGCCAACGCTCCGCCTTCCGCCGATCCCACGCCCCGTTGGCGTCCAGCCGCAGCCGCCCGCCTTTCGGCAACGCCGCGCACACGTCATCCAGCAGCGCCAGCTCGTCCGCGAGGTCACCCACCCCGACCTTCCATTTGAAAACCCGGTAGCCCAGCTCCGCCCGCGGCCCGATCAGCCCGATCGCCGCCGCACCCGCCGGCAGCAGCGCCGCCACCCCGAGCGTGGTCACCTTCCCCCCACTCGGCCCCTCCACGCGCCCATCCGCCTCCGCCAGCGCCGCCCCGATCGCCTGCCGCAAGCATCCGCAGCGCGCCGGCACGCGACCCAGCAAATCGCCTTCCACCCATTCCCCCAGCTCCCGCGCCGCCGCCTCGTCCTCGTCCACGGTCTCCGTCCCGAACCACGGAATCGGCGCCGCCTCGCCGTAGCCCACCCCGCCCGCGCCGTCCGCCACGATCTCCACCCGCACCCACAGGCCTTCGCGCTCCGCCCACCGGCCATGCGCCGTCCGCACCGCCGCGCGAAACGGCCGCCGATACCGCCGGAACTGGAAACGAAATCGCATCGCCGAAAAAACGACGCGTCACTCCGCGCGCCCGGCCGCCAATCCGCAATCCGCAATCGCCGTTCCGCAATCCAAAATCCCCCTTGCGCTTCCCCCCGCGCAGCCTACTCCGTTCACGGCAACCTATGACCAAGGTTGCCACGTCCTCCTCCAGCGCCACCGCCGCCGCAGTCGATGCGGAATTCTATCTCGGGGCCGACGCGTTCTTCCGCGCCAATCTGCCCACGGCGCTCACCTTCGACGACGTCTCGCTCGCCACGCTTCACTCCGAGATCCTCCCGCGCGACGCCGATACGTCCACCGCTCTCAGCGACACGGTGCGGCTCCAGATTCCGGTCGTCTCGTCCGACATGGACACCGTCACCGAGTCGCGCATGGCCATCGCCATGGCCCTCAACGGCGGCCTCGGCCTCATCCATTACAACATGACGCCGAAGGACCAGGTGAAGGAGGTCGCGCGCGTCAAACGCCACATCCACGGCCTCATCCAGGACCCCATCACCATCGGCCCCGACCAGGTCATCGGCGATCTCCTCGCCCTCATCGAGACCAAGCGCTTCGCGTTCTCCACCTTTCCCGTCGTCGACCGGGACGGAAAGCTCTGCGGCCTCCTCTCCGGCAACGTCGTCAAGGACCGCTACAAGTCCAAGAAGGTCGCCGATGTGATGACGACCCGCGCCCAGCTCATCACCGAGAAACAGAAGGCCGTCGCCAAGGATCCCATCAAGGCCGCCGACCGCTTCTTCACCGAGCACGTCGGCATCAACAAGATGCTCGTCGTCGACGAAAACGACCATCTCCGCGGCCTCATCACCGCCTCCGACGTCGAGCGCATCACCGGCGAACGCAAATCCTCCCGCAAGCCCGCCCGCGATGCCGACTTCCGCCTCGTCGTCGGCGCCGCCCTCTCTCCCGTCCGCAAATCCGACGGCTCCCTCGACCGCGACAAGATCATCGAACACGTCGGCCACCTCGTCGCCGAACACGTCGATTGCGTCGCCGTCTCCACCGCCCACGGCCACACCGCCGGCGTCGGCGACGTCGTGAGACTCGTCCGCGGTGCGTTCAAGGATCTCACCATCATCGCCGGCAACGTCACCTCCGCCGGCGGCGTCGCGTTCCTCGCCGAGGCCGGCGCCAACGCCATCAAGGTCGGCCAGGGCCCCGGCTCCATCTGCACCACGCGCATCGTCGCCGGCGTCGGCATCCCGCAGCTCACCGCGCTGCACGTGGCCGGCGCCGCCGCGAAAAAGTCCGGCGTCAAGATCATCGCCGACGGCGGGATCACCAAGAGCGGCGACATCGTCAAGGCCCTCACTCTCTCCGACGCCGTCATCCTCGGCGGCCTCCTCGCCGGCTGCCGCGAAGCCCCCGGCGAGATCCTCGAGATCAACGGCAAGGTCTATAAACAATACCGCGGCATGGGCAGCCACGCCGCGATGAAGGCCGGCTCCGCCGCCCGCTACGGTCACGACAAGGCGGATACGACCCGCAAGGTCGCCGCCGAGGGCATCGAGGCCCTCAAGGAAGTCAGCGGCAGCGTCGACGACGTCCTCGCCGGCCTCATCGGCGGCGTGCAGAGCGGCATGGGCTACCTCGGCGCCGCCACCCTCCCCGATCTCCGCGCCAAAGCCCGCTACATCCGCGTCAGCCCCGCCGGCCAGAAGGAGGCCGCGCCGCACGACGTGATCGAGGTCTCCACGCGCACCAGCAGCACCTGAGCGCCCGCGCCGCTCCCGGAAAACACTTCATGCGAAAAAACTTCCCCCTGCGCCACCCGCGCAAAGCCGATGCCCGCGTGCTCGATGCCATCAAGCACGACATCCGCAACTACGTGGTGCGCGAGCGCCGCAAGCCGCTGCCCGAGGGCGCCGCGTTCTGGGAGTTCGCCTGCAAGGTCGGCGCCTCCCCCGAGTCCGCGCAATCCGTCGCGCTGAAGGAAATCAGTGCGGCGCTCGACGCCGTGGGCGCCACCGGCGTCGACCACGTGCACGTCGAGATCACCGCCGTCCCCGCAATGCGAACCACACCTCCGCCGCGTTCGCGCCCCTCCGCTCCCGCCTCCGGCGGCTGATGCGTTCGATCCGCCGCGCTGGGCTCATCGCGCCTGATGCACGCCGCCCCACGCGGCCCGTTTGTCACCTATTGCGTGACAAACTCCAGCCACGTTGCCTCCGCCGCGCCGATCGTCAGATGTAGAGGTAGACGTAGCCGGCGAAGAGAATCGCGGCCATGCCCGCCGACGCCGCCAGCGACCACAGCAGGTTCCGCTGGTGCGCCGCCATCGCGAAGGTCGAGATGATCACCGCCGCCTGCGCCGCCAGCATCCCGTAGAAGAACCGCTGGCTGCGCTGGTGGTGCCGCTCGGCCGAGAAATTCATCTGCCGCACCTGCAACTCGCGCAGCACCGCGATCCGCTGGTTCAGCGCCGCCTCCGCATCGTAGCGCTGCGACGAATAACGCAGCCGCAGCTGCGCAAAGCTCCGCACGAGCTTCTGGTTCGCCGGCGCCGCCGTCATCGGATCCAGCAGATCGCCCAGCCGGTCCCCGTGCGTCACGATCGGCCGCAGCAACCCGTCGAAGCCCTTCGCGTGATCCTCCGCCGCGCGCACCGCCGTCGCCAGCAGTTCGGGCGTCGCACTCCGCAGCAGGCTGGCCAGCTCCGCATTCGGCGCCGAGCGCTCCATCGCCGCCAGCGCCTCCTGCACCCGCGGGTCGAGCTTCGGCGGCGGCGCGGACTCCGGCAGCTTGCCCGACAATAGAAACCCGAGCGCCGACTGCACCTTCTCCGGCTCCGCCATCGTCGCGGCAAGCGCCCGCAGCCCGTCCGCGTCGATCCGGTTGTCCATTCCGGTCAGCTGCACGACATCGAGCGTGCCCGACTGCACCGCGCCCCGCACGCGCTTCGCCTGGAAAAACGCCCACTGGTCCGCCGCCTTGGACTGCAGCTGCGCGGCAAGCGACCGGTCGTATTGCGCCTTCGTCATCTCGCTGTTCGCCAATCCGGCGAGCAGCGTCGCGATCACCGTCATCACGACCGGCGTCGCACCGATGAGTTTTCCCCACCGGGTGGCGGGCAGCGAAGCCTTCATCTCGTCGGGGATCTTGATCTTCACCCGCGAGATCTCGCGCAACACCCCGTCCGGCGCGAGTCGATTTCCTGCCGCCGCGCCCGCGTCACCTCCCGTTTTTCTGTTTGCCCCGCCCTGCGCCGTCGCGTTTTGACTTCGCGGCAACAGGGTTCCGTCGTGCCCCGCGCGGCGCGGCTCGGTTGCTCCGATTCACGCAACCATGTCCCTGCTCCCTTTCACCAGCCAGCTCATCGCCGATGTCGGCATCTCCCTCGGCGACGAAGGCAAGGGTCGCCTGATCCCCGAGGTGGCCGACGAACTCCGCGACACCGGCGCCCCCGTCTCCGTCGTCCTCAAGGTCAACGGCGGCGCCAACTCCGGCCACACCGCAGGCGGCATCAAGCTCAACCTCCTTCCCGCCGGCGTCGTCGTCCGCGACGCCGCGCACCTCTGCATCGGCTCCGGCGTCGTCGCCGACCCGCGCAAGATCTGGTGGGAGACCCGCCCCCTCGAGCGCAAGGGCCACGCGATCCTCTCCCGCCTGCTGATCGACGAGCGCACCCTCGTTTCCGACCTCACCCACCGTCTGCTCGACCTCGCGTGGGAAGACTACCGCGTCAACATCCTCGCCGAGGAGCCCCGCGGCTCCACCGGCCGCGGCATCACCCCCGCCTACCTCGACGAGGTCGGCCAGCAGCAGATCACGTTCTCGGATTTTCTCGCCGGCCCGAACTACTTCGCCCGCAAGCTCGCCGCCCGCGCCGATCGCGCCTGCCGCACCATCCAGCACGTCTGCCGCGTCTCCGCCGCCACTTGGGACAGCTTCTTCGAGAAACTCTCCGCCGCCGAACTCCGCGCCAACGCCGAGGCCGTGGAACTCGGCGTGTTTCCCCGTGAGGAATTCGACTTCACCCGTTTCAAGGGCCCCGCGCCGTTCTCCCTGAATCTCGAGGCCCTCACCGCGACCTACTGGCAGGCCGGCACCAGCCTCGCGCGCAACATCGGCGAGGTCCGCGAACTTATCCTCCGCGAACTGCACGCCGGCCGCACCATCATCGGCGAGTTCGGCCAGGCCTACTGGCTCGACAAACGCCACGGCTTCTCGCCCAACGTCACCGCCTCGCACACCTACACGCCCGAGTTCTTCGAGAGCGCCGGCATCCCCGTGCAGCGCATCCACACCTTCGGCGTCGCCAAGGCCTACGACACCAAGGTCGGCACCCACACGTTTCTCACGCAGATGGACGACGCCCATCCGCTCGCGACCAAGCTCAAGCAGATCGAGTTCGGCACCAGCACTGGCCGCCAGCGCATGGTCGGCTGGTATGACGCCGTCGAAAAGGGCGACGCCCTCCGCTACGGCGGCTTCCAGGATGTGATGATCAACAAACTCGACGCCCTCACCCACAGCGGCGAGTGGCGCGGCGACCTGCTCATCTGCACCGCCTACGAGTCGGCCGACGGCCGCCGCTTCCACCACGTCCCGCGCAACGAGGCCATCCGCAAAACCCTCCGCCCCGTCTACACCCGGCACCCCGGCTGGGCCGAAGACATCTCGCACGTCCGCCGCTTCGCCGACCTGCCGATCAATGCCCAGCGCTACGTCGGCGCCATGATGCGCGCGCTCCTCGACGTCGCCTTCGAGGGCAAGGCCCACCCCGCGACCGACAAGCTGCCCAACCTCCGCTACCTCGGCGTCGGCCCCGAGCCTTCGCAGATCATCAAGGACGTCCCCGCCACGCCCGAGCTCGTCCGCCTCGCCTGAGCGCGGCACGTTCTCCGCGTCCTCCGTCAAAAGGCCCGCCGCGCGCGGGCCTTTTTGTGTCCGCAATTCTCCGTGTTTCTCCAGCGCGTTCCACGCCGCGCCCGAATTCCAGGTTCAAGAATCGCGCAGTTCTCGCCAAAAACCGGGCAGGCAAACCGTCCTCTCCGCGTTAAGTTCGGCCAGACAATTCACCCACCCGCCTGCCCCGCACCGCGCCGCGGGCCGTCCACGTGCGTCCCCCACTTCCCCACGCCACCGCCATGCACCTCCGCCTCTTCGTCGCAGCCCTCCTCGCCCTCGTCTCCGCCGCCGCGATCCGCGCCGCCCCGTCCGCCCCGCCGGCGCCGGAGAAAGTCGGCGTCTACGATTCCCGCGCCGTCGCCTATGCGCACTTCTGGAGCACGAGTTCCTGCAACACCCGCAACACCCTTATGGCCGCCGCCAAGACGGCGAAACGCGAGGGCCACACCGCGGAGTTTCAACGTCTCGCCGATGAACTCGGCGGCTGGCAGAAACGCGCCCACCTGCAGGTCTTCAGCACCGCCCCGTGCACCGAGGCACTCGCCGCCCTCGAGCCGCAGCGCGAGCGGCTGCAGCAGGAGCTCGGTATCGCGCGCCTCGTCTCGAAGTGGGACGAAGCCGCGCTCGCCCGCGTGCCCGCCGACGCGCGCATCGACGTCACCGAACGGCTCGTCGCCACGCTCTTCACGCCCAACGCCCAGCAGCGGAAAGTGCTCGACGAAATGAAGACCGCCAAGCCGCTCCCGCTCGCCCGCGCCGAGAAACTCGAGCAGGCCGGCAAACTCTAACCAAGCCCGCTGGCCCTCAGCGCTCCGCGCCCGGCCGCGGCGGCGCCGCAAGCGGTGGCGCCAGCGGTCGGCGCGGCACCCCGCCGCCCCCGATGCGCTCGGGGCCGTTGTTGTCGATCACGTGCAGCGCGACCACCAGCCGGTTGATCTCATCCCGCCAGACCGCGCTCTTCATCGTGAAGCCGTGCACGCGGGCGAACTCCAGCTCCGCATCACGCTCGACCACCAGGTCCCAGGTGTCCCAGTGCGCGTCCTCCGTGAAATACGCACCGTAGTCCTGGAGCACGTGGAAGAGTTTGCGCCCCGGCGCCGTCTGCAACCCCAACGCCTCCGGCGTCGCCTCGGGCCGAAGCGCGAGCAGGCTGCCCATCACGACCGCGGGATTCCGCCCCTTGTATTCCTGTTCCGCATACGCGTCGGCGGCGAGCGCCGGCCACCGCCAACCGGGCAACTCGCGTGAGTAGTAACAGTAGCGCGCCGCCCACGGGTTGAGTTTGATCGCATGGCGGATCGGCGCGGCCCCGACCAGTTCCCCCAGCCGCAGCGTGCCCCCGAGCGTCGACATCTTCGACGCGCCCTGCCCGATCCGTCCGAGACCGTCGCCGCGGATGCTGATCGGCTGCCGGTTCGCTGGCCGGTTCATGTAGGTCGGCAGATAAACGGGCCCGCCCCGCACGGGCCGCGTGATCCGCGCGCCCTGCATCACGCTCACGCCATCGGGCAGCAGGATCGCGTAATTGGCGTTGGGCGTCCGGCCGTAGGGATTGTCGGGCCCGATGTCGGGCACGATCCAGTCATCCGGCACGCGCAGACTGAACCCGAGCGGCGCCGTGCCGATCCGGTTCTTGAACGCCGGACTCTCCAACACCGGCCGATCGGGGTCCGTCCCCTGCGTGCGCAGCAGGAACTGCGTGTCGACCCCGACGTGTCGCGCCGGCCCGAGCTCGGCCGGCTTGTAGACCGCCCCGGTGCCGATGGGCATGTTCCAGATCGACTCCGCCGCAAACGGCCAGAGCCACGGATCGCGCGGCTCCGCCGCCCGCAGCGGCAGAAGCCCCAACCCGACGGAAAACTGCAGGATGGGCAGGAGCCCGACGAGGGAGCGGACGCGGGCGCACCCACGGCCGAATCGGTGCAGCAGGACGGAACGTGCATTTGGCACTCGCATAAGAATCTCCGGCGGCCCGGTCAGGTTTGCCGTGTTCAACGTCCGAGTCCAGACCCCCGAAAATTCCAGAGCAGCAGCCCGTCGCGTCCGGCCGGCACCAGCACCTTGCCGCGATACGGACGCACCCGTCCAGGATGTCCGGCCAACCGCAGTTCGGCCAGCAGTCGCGCCCCTCCGCCGCTCGGGAAGTCGACGGCCGAAACGTCGCCAAGAAACGGATCCGCCACAAACACGACATCTCCGTCCACCGTCGGCTTCCCCGGCCGCGGCCGGCCTGCCACGACCTGCCGCCCGATCTCGTGCGGTGAGCGCACCTCGCCCGGCGCCAACGCGAAGATCCCCCCACGGGAGGTGGCCAGCCAGCCGTCACGCCACGGTGCCACGCCGCACTCCGTGTCCATCGCGTGCGGAAACCTCCGGCCCGTCGCCCGCACCGCCCCGTTTTCCACCCGGTATTCCACGAGCCCGATCGAATGCCACTGCACGATAACCGTCCGCCCGTCGGCCGCGATCGGGGCGATCGGCTCGCGGTAGAAAAGCCCGCTCGGCGGCGTGGCCTCGAGCAGTAGCTCAAAGCGCCCGTCTGCCGCCAGACGCACCACCTGCAGCGTGTTCCCGCCCACGGCCAGAAACGCCACCCGGCCGTCGTCGGCGAGCACGACCTGATGGATGGACCGACCTGACACTTCGTAGGCGCCCGTCCGGTGCAACGTGCCGTCGGAGTGCCGTTCCCAGCAGGAGAGGCCGCCCAGCGATTCCGCCACCCAAACCTGTGTGCCGTGCGCCGCCACGTCCCGCGCGAATCCGCGGGTCGGATACACGGCGATCCGCCTGAAGCCATCTTCCGCTGCCCGCACCACGTGCACTCCCGCCGACCCCGCCGCCACCAGCAGCAGGTCATCGCGCCAAGGCAGCACCGCCCGGATAGAACCTCCGCCGTCGTAACGCGGCCAGTCGGGAACCGCCGCCGCAGCAGCAGCAGGTGCCCGCAGCTCCGCCACCGGCAGAGCCGCTTCCGCGTCCGGCAGTCCGGTCTCCACCAGATGCAGGTCGTCAAACGCCCCGGCCACGAATGCCCGGCCGCCGACCACCGCGAGTCCCGCCGCCGGGCTGGGGTCGCCTCCGGTGCGGCCCGCCGGCAATTGGTGCCACCCGGCCGGGCGCGGTCGTTCCGGGTCGCGCACATCGATCAGGAAAAATCCGTTGTGCGTGTCGTTCACGAAAGCATGGCCGGCACCCAGGACCGCGCCCCACATGTCCATGCCGATGCGGTAAAAAGGCGGGAAGCTCACGGCAGAGATCCGGCGGGGCGCCGCGGGTTCCGAGACAGCAAAGAACTCCACGCCATGCCCGCGACCCCACGCCGCATCGCCTGGACGCGGCCGGCCCTGCGAGCGGGCGTGGTGCCCGGTCGCCGCCGCCAGCAACCCACCGCGGATGTCGAGGCCATCCCCATTTCCCTGGAGCGGGATCGTCCGCACGACGCGCGGCCGCGCCGGGTCCTGCACGTCGATGACGGCCACCGCCTTCTCGCTCCACACTCCCGCATACAGCCACGAGCCATGAAAGGCAACGGACTGCGCCTCACCCACGCGCACGGTGGCCAAGTGCCGCGGAAAAGCCGGCTGCGAAACGTCCAGGAGCTCCACGCCGGCAAACCGATTGGCCACCGCCGCAATCTCTCCCGCCACGGCTATGCCTGTCGCGAGTTCGGCGGTGTCGTAGTGCGCGACGAGTCGCGGGCGTGACGGTTCACGGACATCGACCACGAACAACCCGTCCTCGCGGGAGGTGACGAAGGCATGCCCCCGTGACACCGCGATCTGCCGGGTGTTGCCCAGTCCGCCAAGAACTCCGATCTGCACGACCTCGCCGCGCCGCGCGCCGGTCAGCACGACGAGGCGGCCCCGACCGATCGTGAAAAGAAGATCGCCGTCCGCCGCCACGTCCATCGTGGGTCCAATACCGAGCGCTCGTCCGGGCAATCTCGGCCCGAAGCTCTCGCCGGGCCTGACAACCGGCGTCGACACATCGTGGAGCGCCCGCTGGGCATCGCTGGCCGCCGCGCACGGCTGCACCACTCCCAGTCCGAGACAGACCAGCAGACCCGCCTGCGCCCTTCGCCAACGTCCACCCTCCCGCGGCCGAACCGCCCGCGCGGCGGGCGCCGACGCAGGCCGACCCGGCGCAGGCCATCGTTCGCCCGTTATACAATTCATGCGCCGAGATCCTGGCGCGTGACGACCGCACCGCGGTAGACCGCCTCGCGCAGCAGCAGGCACGTCAGCAGCGAGGCCCGGCCTTCCGCCGGACCGGCCACGGCGGGAATCCGCTCGCGCACGCTCGTTAGAAATGCGGCAAACGCGAGGGTCGTGTTGTCGGTCTTCATATCGACTCCCACTCTACGGGTGGCACGTCCGGTTGATTTGCGATACGTGACGACGCCGGTGTTGAAATCGATGCCGCCGTGTTCGCCGATGAGTTGGGTGTATTCGCGGTCGAGCCCTCCCGGCGCGAGCCACGAGTGGATAATGTTCACGATGAGCCCGTTTTCATATTCGAGCACGCCGCTGTAGTAATCGTGGACGTTGCGGTCCGGCTGCTGGTCGCGGAAGAAGTCGGCACGTCCGAACCCAACCGCACGTTTCGGCAGTGAGCGCGCGGCCCAGTTGAGCACATCCCAATTGTGCACCGCCTGCTCGACCATCCAGTCGCCGGAGCGCTCGCGCCGACCGAACCAGTCGAGATACGGTCCCCAGGCGTTGGACCACATCACCCGTCCCTCCACCAGGGGGCCGAAGTCGCCGCCGTGGATGAGCGCCATGGCCTCGAGGAATTTCGGGTCGGAGCGGCGCTGGAAGCCGACCTGCAAGATACGGTCGCGGGCCGCATTCGCCGCGGCGATCAGCGTGTCGCACTCCGCCAACGTCAGACACATCGGCTTCTCGGCGTAGAGATCCTTGCCGGCCCTGAGCACATCAAGATAGCAGGCGAGGTGCAGGTCGACAGGCAGCGCGCTCGTCACCGCCTGCAGGTCGGGCCGGGCAAGAAGCTCCCGCCACTCCGCAGTGGCGAACGGCCTGGGCTGCCCGGCCTTGACCACGAGATCCTGCGCCGCCGCCATGCGCTCCGGCTTCCGATCACAGACGGCCACGATCCGCACGCCGGGCTGGGCGAGCAGCACCTTGAGGTGCGTCGTGCCGCGATTGCCGACGCCGATGATGCCGATGTGGATCTGACGGCTCGGCGCTTCTTCGCCGAGAAGCGGACGCGTGATCGCGTAGCCGGCGACAAGGCCGGAGGCGGCTAGAAAACGACGACGGGAGGGACGTGGGCGGGGGTGAGGTTGCATAAGAACAAAGAAGGAACCGGTGTAGGCCGGAATATCGCCGCGTATTCGTCGGGCACGCTTACGCTCAAAGCGGGGGCCCGCTCGCGCGAATCTCCGCATCGGAGAGACTGGAGCTCAACATCGGGTAGGAGCGCCAGTGCGACGTCAGCCGGCCCAGATGGCCGAAACCCGACTGACGAATCGAGTGGTTGTCCCCGCCCGGATTGCGAAAATCTGCGCCGGATCCGATGACCCAGTCCGGCGCGGCCGGTCCGAGTAGTCGGGCCTCGACCACCGTCAAGATGGCCTGGGTATCCTCAACCTGCAGCCCCGGCGCCCGCGCGCTGAAATGCAAGGCGCGTTGCACCGGAAACTCGAAACTCCGACTACCGTCCGACTCGATCTTCGGCTGCAGGCGCCGGTAATCGCCACTCGTGTCGGGATTGCTGGAGACCGTCCATGTCGGCATGCCGTCGTCGCCCTTGAGCCAGCGTCCGGCAGTAAACGCCCACAAGGCTAAACGCCGGACATTGACCCGCGCCTCCGGAGTCGATCGCTGCTCCGCGTCCGAACGGAACGCGACGATCCACGCGTTGACAGAGCGTGGACCTTCGATCGCAGGGGTATCCTCCGTTGCGTGTCGCCCCCACGAGTAGGAGCGGTGCATCGGGTCCGCGATCCGCGCCTCATGGGGCAGACGATGGTAGCCACGTTTCGCAATTATCTCTTCAATGCTCAAACCGATCCCCCGAATGCCCAGTTCAGCGCGAGTTCCGGTCGACGGAACGGCCTTTTCGCTCGAACTCGAAGGCGCCGATACCGGCATTGCTCGCATCACGGCGTCGGCCGCCCCAAATCCCGCTGATTTCAAAAAGATGCTTCGGATCATCGGAAAGTAATCGGCACCTCCGATTCGTTTGGGCCGTAGACCGCTACGACGGGATCCGAGGAAGTGCCAGGAGACACGCGTGATCCTACTCCAATTCGCGCCAAAAGGGCTATTCACCCAAAAGAGCGATCTCCGGCCATTCACGCGCCCCCCGCGACCATCGGTGGGCGCGGGACGGTGAGCCGAATTTCCACGCCGCCTCCGGCTTCGCTGCGCAACTCCATTGCGCCCGCCAACCGTGCCACCCTTTCTCTCATGCCCGAAAGTCCGAAATGTCCCTGATGCGGCCCCGGCAGTTCGGCAGGAGACAAGCCGCGGCCATTGTCCCGTAGCGTCAGCGACACCGCATCGACGGAATAGTCGATCGCAATGACTAGCCGGGTGCCTCCGGAGTGTTTGAGTGCGTTGGTTACACCCTCCTTGGCGAGCATCAGCAGATTGCCGGCGATGAAATCGGGCAGCGGTTCTTCGAGCCCATCGCCGCCGACCTCGAGCACCAGGCCTGTTCCACTGAGCAGCGATTCGCCGATCTCGCGCACTGCTGCCCGCAGCAACCGGCCGTCCAATGCCTGCGCCCGCAGATTCCAAACACTCCGGCGAACGTCTTCTCGGCTGCGGGTCAGCATTTGGTTCGCGATCCCCAGATTCCGCACGGCGCGCTCCCGATCCGGCGCCCGCTGGGCGGCATCCAGCTGCAGCGCCACCCCGGTGAGGGATTGCTCGATCGTATCGTGGAGATCGGCCGCGAGGCGCTCGCGCTCGCGTAGCGCCGCGGCAAACGCCACCTCAGCCTCGCGGGTAACCCGCTCCTGCTCCTGTCGGGCCAGGACTGCCGAGGTCAGCTGCCGAGTGCGCGCCGTCACGACCCGCCGCAGCAGCACCACGGCTCCGACCGCCAGCAGCAGCGCGCCGGCCGTGAACGCGAGCAGCACCCGCAAGCGCGCGGCCGTCCACCATGAGGCGTTTCTCACCACCCGGATCGCCCCGGCCGACTGCAGCACAAGCGTGAAATCTTCGACCACCGGCTGCTCCAGATCGGGCCAAGTGCTGCCCAGCCGGAGATCGCATATGCCGGTAACTTCAAGCACGGCTCCAACTCTCAGCGACGACCACGATGCCTCGGCAGTAGCGGCAGGCAGCATGGCCACCACGGTATGGCCGTCGTGTTCCAGGTAGAGCCGAACATCGTCGCCGGGAAAGTGCCCGATTCCCGTGAATTCCCCGCTCAACCTGACCAATCGGGCATCGTAATCTTCGGCGTTGAGCCGCGGGGCCAGGGCCGGAGGCTGGGCCAGGATTGCCGCCCGAGTCACCGGCAACGGCTCCGGCAGCAAGCCGGAACCCAAGCGCCGCACCAGCGCATCCTTCATGACCCCGAAACCCGAGCGGACCTCGAGAAAGCCGGCCGCCTCGACCCGTTCTCCGGGTGCGAAGAATTCCTCCGTCGCCGGATGGATACGAAAACCGCGCGCACCGATCTGAACCAGCACCAGCGCCCCGGGACGACAGAGCGTGACGGTGCCCGTCAGCCGCGTGCGGTGCAGGCTGGGGCCGTCACGGCTGAACGGCACCATGCCCAGCGGGGATATTTCCGGCACCGTAAAAGGATCGGCCGGAGCCGGCCGCAGCACCGTCAGGGCCGCAGGACCGGTCGTGCGCAGATTGATGCCGGTGAGCTCACCGCGCGGATTGAAGAAGCTGAAACAAACGCCGTCCACCTCGAGTTCGGCATCCACAACCGCAGCTGCAGCATCCGCGGACAGACCTGGCACAAAGATGGAAAACAATCCGCCGGGAGCGGCGATTTCCATCCGGGTCCCGACATTCCGCTCCCGCCCCTCGGCAAATCGGCGTGCGACGCCGCGGACGATGACGCGATGGCAGTCGAAACGCCCCGTTAGCAGTTCGCCGAGCGACACGCGGCGGGCGTCCGGGCGTTCGCCGCGCAACAGGAGTTTCACCTCCCGTGCCTTGACCACCGGTGCAAATCCGCCCGCCGCCGTCTCACCGACTATCTCCACGCGATCCCCCGGCCCGATCCCGCTATCGAAGGTCTGCCCATTCCAGCTCACATAAATCGCATCCGTCGCATCCTGGATAACGAACGCCTGATTCGGCAGCACCAGCAGCACCACGCCGCGCAACCTGACGGGCAGACGCTCCTGCGCCTTTTCCCGTCCCAGCGCCCGCAACTCCGCGCAGGTAGTCTGAATCAAGGATGCGCTCTCCCCGGCCACAGCGAACACGCCGAGCCAGAGTCCCAGCACCGTCACCGCGGAGATTCGCATGGGCGGACCGGAACCCTTACACCTTGAGAATTCCCCGCCCGAATCCAGCCGCCACGGCTCCCGCACGGTCCGCGGCTCCCAGTTTACCAAGGACATTCTTCACATACGTCTTCACGGTGTGGGTGCTGAGGTTGAGGTCGGACGCGATTTCTTTGTTGGAAAGTCCACGAGCCATGCGCGCTAGCACCTCGAGTTCACGCGGTCCGAGTTCGGTGTGTCGCGCCAGCCGATCCAGAGTCAGGGGAGAAAACTGATGGAGTCCCTGCACGGCCTGCCGCAAGGCCTCCGCCAGCGAAGCGGTGTTGCTTACCTTGTTCAGAAATCCGCGCGCTCCGGCCGCTGCCGCCTGCGCAACTTCACTGTCCAATTCGAGCGTGCTTAGCATCACCACGCAGGCATCAGGGAACCCCGCACATATTTCGCGCACCGCGGCGATCCCTCCCTGTCCCGGCATGCGCACATCGATCAGCGCCACATCGGGTTGGAGCCGGCGGAAAAGCTGGACCGCTTCTTCGCCCGAGGATGCTTCCGCCACAATCTCGAAATCGGGTTCCAGCCCGAGCACGGATGCGAGTCCGACACGGACCACCGCATGGTCGTCCGCCACCAGCACTCGAATCTTCTGCATTCCGGTCATGCCCCATTGTGAAGGTGCCGAAACCACGCTGGCAATTCCCCCAAAGGAGCGATCCAGCCCGACGGAACCCCACCCGCGTTTTCGCTCCTTTGGGGGAATAGTCGGGCAGCGCCACCTCGGCCAAACTGGCCGCCGGCTTAACCCCGCGCGCCCCGCAAACCCGACCGCCCCGTGTCATGCACCCTCACCGAGAACCCCATACTCTAGTTCAACGGATCCGCCACGCCGACCCTGTTGCCCGTCCGCGTTTCACCGGCGGGCTCGCGCTTCCCTGCTTGTTCGCCTGCCTATGCTTCGTTCCGCCAACGGAGTCCCGCGCGCAAACGAAGCCGACGGCAAGCTCCCCGTCGGCTGCGCCGGCATCCGACAAGAAAGACGATCCGATCGCGCTTTCCCCTTTCGAAGTGAGCGCCGGAAGCGATTCGGGCTACGCCGTCCGGGAGACCCTGGCCGGAACCCGCTTCAAGTCCGAACTCAAGGATGTGCCCTCCCAAGTTTCGGTGATGACGAAGGAGTTTCTCGAAGACATCTCCTCCGTCACGATCGAGGACGCCTACCGCTACTCCCCCAATGTCGAAAACCTCGGCGAATACACGTCGACCGTGGACATGGGTAACAACCCCCGCGCCTACAACCGCATCCGCGGTCTCAGTGTGCCCGGAACGACCCACGACTTCTTTCCAACCCGGGTGCGCCAGGACACCTACAACACGGAATGGGTGAGTATATCGAGCGGTCCCAACGCCATCCTCTTCGGCAACAGCAACGCGGGCGGGGTCGTCGATGCCGCATTCAGCCGGGCCAATGTGCAACGCCCGCGGCACACGGTCAGTTTCCGCCACGACAACTATGGATCCGAACGCGTCGCTTTGGACCTGAACCAGCCGTTGCTCAAGGATCGTCTCGCGCTGCGTCTGGCCGGCGTCCGGTCGCGCGAGAATCACTGGCGCAAACCTGCGGGACGCGACGACGACCGCTACTACGGCACCGTCACGTTCAAGCAGTTTCCCACGACAACGCTGCGGATCTACGGCGAGGATGTCTGGATCGACGAAGCCCTGGTGCGCAACAACCGCACCCTCGACTCCGTCACGCCGTGGATCAAGGCCGGCCGGCCGGCCTTCGACAACGGCCTGAACGCGCCCATGACCGTCACCGCGGCGAACAACGGTCTGTTCGTCCGCAATACCAACTCGGTCGCCGTGATGACTCTGGGAGCCGCGCAGCCGGTGGCCATGCAAGCATGGGGCTCGCCGGGCGCGGCCAGCCCCGCGGCTGCGGGCACCCGCTACTCCGTCCACACGATCGGCGCCGGCAGCTCGCCGAACCAAACGGGGATCGATGTCTACAACTACAGCCTGCCGTTCGACGAAACGATCTCGCCCTTTGCCATCTCCGCCTACGGTCTCGGCGTCCGCCAGGCCACCGATGCCCGGATCACGGGTGCGGCGCTCGAACAGCGCCTGCCCTTAGGCTTCTTTCTGGAAGCGGCGTATAATCGGGAAAGCACCCGCCAGCCCAACTGGTCGATTCTCAGCAACGTCGGGCTCCGCGCTGACGCCAACCTGTATCTTCCCGATCGCATCACGCCGAATCCGAATTTCGGCCGATACTACCTCGAGACCAACTCGCCGCTGTCGAACGTCTATCGTTACGAAAGCCGCGAGAGCCGGCTGATGCTCTCACGCGACCTCGACTTCTCTGCCCGCAGCGGCTGGCGGCAATGGATCGGGCGGCATCGCCTCGCCGCCATGTATCAGCGCTCCGAAAACATGGACGTGTTCCAGTCGCTCGGCTCGCGCCTCATTCCGGCCAACGTGACCTCGGACCGCGACGTCATCGATCGCTACACCAGTTTTCCGCAGGCGCTCTTCCGGTTCTATCTTTCCGATCCGTCCAACCCGGCCACGGGCACGAAGTATCACCTTGAGATGCCTTTCGATCCCGTGCGCACCACCGTATTCACGCTGCCCGACGGCTCCCGCTACGCTGCCGGGGACAAGAGTCCTTTCGGCGGCGCGGCCGGCGCCACGATGAACAACAACCGGATCGATAGCCGAGTGTTCGCGATGCAGAGCTACCTGTTGAAGTCCCGACTCGTGACCAGCTTTGGCGTCCGTTCGGATCGGACTCGCCAGGCATCGCTGATTCTCCAGCGCAAGACCTCGAGCCCGACCGCCGCGTTTCCGACCGTCTACGAGTTCGATCCACCCCGGAACTGGTCGATTTACCGCTCCGGCACCACGCGGACCGCCGGAGCGGTCGGCCACGTGTTACCGTGGTTGTCCGTATTCTACAACCAATCGAATACCTGGAACCCTCCGACGGTCTTCATCAACCCCGTCAACGGATCGCGGGTCGCCGGGTCCATCGGCGATGGCCGCGATTACGGAGTCATGCTGCGCCTCTTCCAGGATCGCCTGTCCCTGAGACTGAACCGTTATCGCAACACGGCTGGACCGGCGATTGCCGTGGGCTTCCGCGACGCGATCCTTCCCACCGTCCGCAACATCGAGCGCACGCTCAATCAGGCCGCCCAGGATGGCCGGATCGCCTCACGACCCGCGACTGCGTTCTACGACCCCGAACTCGACACCTACGCGCAGAACACGCTCACGTCCGAGCAGGTGTCCACCGGCGAGGAATTCGAGCTCACCTTCAATCCCAGCCGGCACTGGCGAATCGCGCTTAACGGCACGCGCGGCCGCGCCAGCCAATCGAACATCGGCCGCGAATGGTTCGAGTTCATCCGGCAACGCGCACCGGTGTGGGAGGCCAATTCAAGTCTCACCGGCCCGGATACGGTCAACACCTCGATCGGAACCTACTACCTGAGCTTGATTCAGACGCTGAATCTGACGCAGCAGTCGGATGGGCAGCGGGTCGAAAACGGTCGCGAGTGGCGCGCCAATCTCGTCACCCGCTACACGTTTCCCGAAGGACGGCTGCGCGGAGCGTTTGTCGGCGGCGGCTACCGCTGGCGCTCGGCACAGGTGCTCGGCTACCGGTCGGAATTGACGGAAAACGCCTTCAAGTTCGCCGGCGCACCGCAGCAGGTCGTCGTTCCGGTGCTGGCTCGTCCGATCAGCGGTGAACCGTTGGAGGAGATCGAAGCGTTTCTCGGCTACAGCCGCCGTTTGGCCCGCCGGATCGAATGGCGGATCCAGCTCAATATTCGCAACCTCTTCGACCAACAGGACCCGATCGGGCAACGCGCCAATCTGGCCACCGGGGCTGTCTCGATTTACACGGTGCCCGAACCGCGCAGCTTCATCCTCGCCAACACATTCACGTTCTGAACTTGCGCGGCCCGCCGGCATCGCCGGAGTTCCGCCCCGCCTTTTCCCTGTGATTCCTTTTCGCTGCGCCGCCCTCATCGTCCTCCTCGGCATTCTCCCGGCTTCAGTCGAAGCCGCCGTCAGCCATCAACGCCTCCGACCCGATCCTGTCGTTCCCACCCGGCTGCCGGACGGCAAGCGGGTGCCGGCCAACTGGCCGGCATTCCCCGTCGGATCGGCGCCGGTGCTGCTGCGCCCAGCGGACTCCATCCCACCGGGGCCAGGCTGGCTGCGTCTGACTACCGCGATCGACGATCGCGAACTGCGCCACGTGGAGGTGAGGCTCGGCGCCGACGGTCGCACCCTTGGCGTGCTCGACCTCCGCTACGCTCATGCGATCGAGACCTTTCAGCTCCCGCTGGATGCCGGGACCGTGTCGGACGTCGCAAAGCATGGCGTCACGCTGCGAACCCTCGGCCAAGGCAGCTCCCTATGGTTTTTCAGCATACCCGATGCCGCTCAACGTTCGCCGGCGCTACCGGTCGAATTTCAGCCGCACCTGCTGGCGGTCTCGGGAACACCCGACCGTCGTCAGGAGTTCCTTCGCCGCATGGCTTCGCTCGCCTCGCTGCAGGCCTTCGGCTGGATGGAAGGCTGCGTGCTGGACGGCCTGCATGACCTTGCCGGCGCCCGCGATGGCGCTCGGTTCTACCGCGCCGCAATCGAGCATTGGCAGGTATTCAGCCCGACCCCCGGCCTGCTGGTCTACGAAAGCCCGCGCAGCGCCCCAGTGAACGATCGGGTCTACGGGATCGAAGGTGGACTTCCTTTCGCCGACCTTGCACGGCGCGAGCCCAAGAGCCCGCTGATCGATCTGTTTCTGAACTTCTGTCGCCGCAACCCGCGCACAGACGGGGCGATTCAAGACGGCGATACACTTTCGGCGGAGGGAAGCTACACCGTGGGTTATCCGCTAGCCACGATCGCTGCGGCACGTGGCGATCGCGCCCTCGGCAGCACCGCCATGACCCAGTTGCGGCTCCGTCGGGATCGCCTGTGGCACGACGGTGCGATCTGGCTGAGGCGCACCGATGCGGGCAACCATACTTTTCGCGCTTGGGCCCGGGGAGTCGCATGGCACGCACTCGGTGTGGCCCGATCGATCCCTCCCTTGCGTAAACTCGGCTTCGACACGACGGAGCTGGAGGTCGAGTTGCGCCGCATCGCGGCATGGGTCATGCCGCTGCAACGATCCGACGGTCTCTGGTCCTGCTACATCGAGGATCGCGCGGACGGTATCCCGGACACCTCAGGCAGCGCTGGAATCGCCGCGGCGCTCGCGCTCGGCCACCGCCACGGAGCCTTGCCGCCCACTGCGGCCAACGCCGCCCGTGCGGCACTGCTTTCGGTTGAACGCTACCTCACGCCCGACGGACTGCTCGACGGTGCCGCTCAGAGCAATCGCGGCGGGGAAGCACTGCAACGCAGCGATTACCGGGTTTTATCCCAAATGGGCATGGGCCTGCTCGCGCAGCTTATCGCCGCGCTCGAGGCACCCTGAGCCGAACCGCTGTCCTTCGATCTGCCTTCAGCGCCCGCTCCGATCGGTCCCATCATCGCCGGCGATCTGCTCACGTTTCCCCGCTCCGCCGGCCTCCTCGGCTTTCAGCCTGGCCAGCTCGGCCGGGTGCTCCTCGAGCATTTCCCGCTCCGACATGCGGCCCGTGAGCCACGAGAGGTTCATCGGGTAGACGTCCGGATTGAAGATCACGAAGTAGAAGTGCCAGA
>JACCEB010558235.1_pt1 | contig 32736 bp, 31 predicted proteins | sample 7454761 | NCBI WGS metagenome assembly JACCEB01 (sample SAMN15323454, study PRJNA562643) | freshwater metagenome | isolation source: river surface water | place: USA:Blue River Watershed | collected 2017-08-18
CGACGACGCCACCTCCATGGTCGCGCGTCTCAACAAGCTGCTCGAAACGGTCTGATCCCGCCGCCCCGGCCCCGCACTCCGGGGTCCGGGACAGCCCCCCCTCCACGGCCGCAGCTCTCGCTGCGGCCTTTTCTTGGCCGCGATCCGGCCGAGTATGGCTGCCGAGCCATACTTTTCCCTTGCCGTATGGCTCGGCAGCCATACCGTCGTCGATGTTATGAAAATGACCATGAACATCGACGAGGACGTCCTGGCCCGCGTGATGAAGGTCACCGGCGCCAAGACCAAGACGCAGGCCGTCGAGATGGCCCTCACCGAGATGGCACGCCGACACAAGATGAAGGAGCTTTTCAGCCAGGGTCTCGGCCTCACGCCCGACGAGCTGCGCGCCGAGTTCGCACCCACGCCCGCCGACGTGCTCGACAACCATGGCTTGATGGTCGCGGAGGCTCCGGCGCCGTATGGAAAGACTCGTCCTTCCCGACAGTAACTTCTACATCAACCGCGCCCGCAGCGGGCTCGACCCCTTTGTCGAGCTCGCTGCCCATGCGGATCACTGGGAGTTCGCCACCTGCGGCATGGTCGTGATCGAGGTTTGCCGCGGCCGCTCCAACCCCACGTTGCTGCAGCGCTTCCGGGAGCGTTTCGCGATCATGCCGTTTGTCGCCACCGGCACGAGCGTGTGGGAACAGGCCGCCCAGCTTGCCTGGTCCCTCGACCGCCGCGGCGTGGTCCTGCCCGCGCCCGACCTCATCATCGCCGCCTGCGCCTTGCAGGCCAAGGCCGCCGTCCTCACCGCCGACGCCCATTTCCAGCAGATTCCCGGCCTCACCGTGCTCGAGACCTTGTCCTGACCCATGCACCGGATTCACCGACTCGGATTGACCGCGCTCGTCGCGCTCGTTGCCGCGTTCCCGACGGCCCTTCGCGTCCATTCCGCCGAGCCCACCGCCGACCTCGCCCGCTGGGCCGTCGAACAGATGCCGGGCGGCACCGTCGTCACCCGCGACGGGGCGCTGGTCATCCAGGACGTCGCAGGCTGCACGGTGTGGTTCCGCGAGCCGCTCGTCGCGCCCGTCGAGATCACCTACACCGCCACCGTCGTCGATCGCGGCGGCCCCCGCGACCGGCTCTCCGACCTGAACTGTTTCTGGATGGCCCACGATCCCCGCGACCCGGCGCGCCCGCCGTTCGATCGCGGCCTCTCCCGGAGCGGCAAGTTTTCCGATTACGACTCGCTGCTCACCTACTACGTCGGCTACGGCGGCAACACCAACTCCACGACCCGCTTTCGCCGCTACGACGGCACCCCGGCCCGTCCGCTTCTCCCCGAGCACGATCTCGCGGAGAAACGATTCCTCCTCAAAGCCAATCACGCCTATCGCATCCGCCTCGTCGCTCACGCGGACGGCACCGCGGAGTTCTGGCGCGACGGAGAAAAGGTCTTCACCTACCGCGACCCCGCGCCGCTGCGGCGCGGCTGGTTTGCCCTGCGCACCGTCCGGAGCCACATCGAAATTCGCGACTTCCGCGTCGCCCCGCTCCCTTGATCGTCTCCACGCTCGGCCATGCACCTCGCCGAGCTCTCCGCCCGCGCCCAGCAGATCCGGGGCCGCTACGCCGCACTCGAATTCGCGCGCACCGGCCGACCGTGGTCCCGGGAAGAACTCATGCAGGGCTTCGTCGGCGATGTCGGAGATCTCATGAAGTTGGTCATGGCCAAGACCGGCACACGCCCCGTCGCCGACGTCGACGCCAAGCTCAGTCACGAACTCGCCGACTGCCTCTGGTCCGTGCTCGTCCTCGCCCAAGCCTACAACGTCGACCTCGAACACGCGTTTCTGCGCACCATGGACGAGCTCGAGGCCAAGCTGGCCGCGTCCGCCGCTCGGCCGACTCGTTGACGCGCCCGATCGCTCCATCGTCGGGTCGGGCCCGACCCGGCGTTACCCGCCGGGCGCTCGAGTAAAACGGCGGCAGCCCGACTGCATCGCACCGATCTGCTGCCCGCCCATGCCTCGGCCGAATTCAAGCCTCGCCCGTCGATTCGGCCGACGTGATGCTCCGCGGGTGAGCGCCCTTCGCCGTCTCGTCTGCTTCGCCTGCTTCGGTCTCGTCGCCGTTCCGATTCGCGCCGCCGCCCCCGACGTCCCGCCGGGCGCGCAACGCGCGGCCGCGCTGACCTACGCCACGCCGTCGACCGGCCCACTGACGCTGGACCTCTACCGTCCCGCCCCGTTGCCGCCCCGGCCGCTTCCGGTCGTCGTCTGGGTGCACGGGGGCGGGTGGAAGGGCGGCACGAAGCAAAACTGCCCGCTCAAGTGGCTCGCCGCCGAGGGCTACGCCGTCGCCAGCCTCGACGTGCGCCTGCTTCCGGTGGCCGGCTGGCCCGCGCAACTGCAGGACCCCCGCGCGGCCATCCGCTGGCTGCGCGAACATGCCGCCGACTACGGACTCGACCCTCGGCGCATCGTCATCGCCGGCGGCTCGTCCGGCGGCCACGTGGCTGCGTTGGTCGGAACCACCTCCGCACCCGCGGATGAAAACACCTCCAGCCGCGTGCAGGGCGTGATCGACCTCTACGGGCCCAGCGACCTGCTCACCATGCCGCCCAACGTTCCCGGTCCCGGCAAAACCGACGCGGACCTCGCCAAGGCCAACGGCGCCGTGCTGTTGGGCGGCATCGTGCGCGACCGCCCCGAACTCGCCCGCACCGCCAGCGCGCTCCACCAGGTCTCCGCCGACGATCCGCCGTTTCTGATTCTGCACGGCGACGCCGATCCCCAGGTCCCCCTGGATCAAAGCCGACGCCTGCATGCGCGTCTGCGCGAGGCCGGGGTTCCGAGTGAACTCGTCGTGCTGCCCGGCGCCGGCCACGGCGGCAAGGCATTCGACACGCCCGAGGTTCGCGCCGCGATCAAAGCCTTCCTCGCCCGGACGCTGGGGCGCTGAAATCGCCATGCCGTCCTGCGCTCGCGTCGGGGTGCTTCGCACCTTCCTCGGGATCGCCGGCGCCGTCATCGCTGCCTGCAGTGCTCCTCCGGTCCGTCCGCCCGCGATCACCGTCGTGCGCCATCCTCCGGTGGTCGCCTACGATACCTTCGCGCCGGGCCGCCCGCCTCCGCATGTCAGCCCGTTTCTCCAATATGAGCGCGGCCTCTGCCGGTCGTCGTTCGGCGCAATTACCCAAATCGGCGTGGAGTTCCCGCGGCTGGGCCGCGCCTCCGTCACGGGCGTGGTAAAAAGCGTGCACGTCGTCCTCCGGCTCGACCTGCAGATCTGGTGCATGGAAGGCACGGGCCCCAAGGTCCTCGCGCACGAGGAGGCCCATCGGGCGATCTCCGAGCACTACTACCGCGACGCCGAGCGGGTGGCGCACCGTCTCGCCGCCGCCTTGATCGGTCGCACGGTCCTGTTGCCCGGGCCCGATCCCGCGGCCGCCGTTGCCGATGCCCTGCGCCCCCTCCAGGAATCGTTGCTCGCCGACTACAACCGCGAGGTCGAAGCCCGCTGTGCCTGGGCGCAGGAACGCTTCGATGCCATCACCGAGCACGGCGCCGCCCCGATCGAAAATGCCATCGCGATGGCGCGAGCCCTGGCCGACGAAGCCGCCCATGGGGCGACCCTGCCGCCCTGACTCTTCGGTCGGCGGTCCGGCATTGTTCGCATCCGGACAAAAAAAGTGCCCGCCGTATACCCCTATACGGCGGGCTTTGCTTTCTTAGTTACCCCAGCCTCCGCTAAGCGGAGGCGATGGAGAAAACAATCGGCATTCCCTCGCCGATCACAATTCCAATATCGCCCCTCGGCTCAGCCAGTAGCCACGCGCACCCCGGCCATAAGCACCGGGCCCCGGCGCCCGGCTACGCCCGTCGCTCGATCGCATTCTATCTATTTTCCACCAATGACTTAAATAAATCCATTTACTCGGCACCAAGCATCACGCGGCGTGGCATTTCCGCCGTTCGGCCCCTCTTCCGGGTGACAACGCCCCGCTCGCCGGCCGCGGCCGCCGCTGGTTCCGGCCCCCGTTCTGGCCGGACGTGTCGTCTCCCGCGCCGATTTTCCCCTCGCCCCACCCGGCCTTTTCATGGCGCTTTCTCCGCTGCCCCATGACGACCCCGTCCTGCTTCCTCCGTGTGCGCCGCGCGGCGTTGAGTGTATCGCTCGCCGCCGCCGTTCTCGCCACCACCGCCACCCTGTCCGCCGGCCCGACCGACGACCATTACCGCCTCGGTCCCGACTCCCAGGTCCAGCCCGGCGTCCCGCAGGGCAAAGTCTCCGACTGGGCCCAGCTGCCCAGCGACGCCTACCCGGGCACGCTGCACGACTACTGCGTGTATGTTCCCGCTCAATACGACCCCGCCGTGCCTGCGGCGCTCATGATTTTCCAGGACGGACAGGCGTGGCTGCGCCCGACCGGCGACTATCGCGTGCCCGTCGTTTTCGACAACCTCATCCATCGCCGCGAGATTCCCGTCACGATCGCCGTTTTCATCAATCCCGGCCGCAAGCCCGAGCAACCCGTTGCCAGCGCCTCCGACTGGGGCGACCGCTCCTCCAACCGGCCGCAGGAATACAACGCCCTCGATGACAAATACGCCCGCGTGATCGTCGACGAACTCCTGCCCGTGTTGAAAAAATCCTACCGCATCTCCGACCGTCCCGAGGACCGCGGTATCGCCGGTGCCAGCTCCGGCGCCATCGCCGCCTTCACCGTCGCCTGGCACCGGCCCGATCAATTCCACAAGGTCCTCAGCACGATCGGCAGCTTTGTGAACCTCCGTGGCGGCCACGTCTACCCCGACCTCATCCGCCAAGCCGACCGCAAACCCATCCGCATTTTCCTGCAGGACGGCGCCGGCGACAACCGCGGCGTGCGCGGCACCGGCGAGACCGCCACTTACAACCCCGAGCGCGATTGGTTCGCCCAGAACCGCCGCATGGTCGCTGCCCTCACCGAGAAGGGCTACGACGTGAACTACGTCTGGGGCATCGGCACCCATTCCAACAAGCAGGGCGGCGCCCTGCTCCCGGAGATGCTCCGCTGGCTCTGGCGCGACCACCCGCGCCCGCCCGACGACCCCCGCGACGCCTCCCGGCGGGGCTACTTGGTCCCGCCCGGCTTCGTCTCCCCTGTCCCGCCTCCGGCGAAAAAGTAACCGAGCACCGCACCCGTCGCCTCCCCGCGCCATGACCCGCCGCCACTTTTCCCGCACCGCAGCCGTCGCGGCGGTCGCCGCCCTGACGCGACCGCTGCCCGCCGCTCCCGCCGGCGAACGCCTCCGCCGCTCCCGCATCGCCCTCACGCCCGGCAGCATCGGCGTGTCTGTGAAATCCCAACGCGAACTCGTCGACCTCGCCCATCGCCACCGGTTCGAGGCGGTCGAACCCCGCGGCGACGAACTCGCGGCCCTCGCGCCCGACGCCCTCGCCGCGCTCAACGCCGATCTCCGCGCCAAGGGTCTCGTCTGGTCCGCCACCGGCCTGCCCGTCGATTTCCGCAAGGACGAGGCCACCTTCCGCGCCGGACTCGCCAAACTGCCCGCGTTAGCCGCCGGCCTGCAACGCGCCGGCGTCACCCGTATCGGCACTTGGCTCGCCCCGAGCCACCCCGATCTCACCTACCGGACCAACTTCGACCGGCACACCGCGCGCCTGCGCGAGGTCGCCGCCATCCTCCGCGACCACGGGCTCCGCCTCGGTCTCGAATACGTCGGCACCCAACTCCTGCTCGTCGGCCAGCGCTATCCGTTCGTCCACACGCTCGCCGAAACCCGCGAACTCATCGCCGCCATCGGCACCGGCAATGTCGGCCTCGTCCTCGACTCGTGGCACTGGTGGACCGCGCGTGACACCGCCGCCGACCTCACCGCGCTCGGCGCCGCCGACGTCGTCTCCGTCGATCTCAACGACGCGCCCCGCGGCATCCCGCTGGAGCAGCAGAAGGACAACAGCCGCGAGCTGCCCGGCGCCACCGGCGTGATCGACGTCGCCCCCTTCGTGGCCGCGCTGGTCGCGATGGACTACGACGGGCCGATTCGCCCCGAACCGTTCAACGCCGCCCTCAACGCCCTCGACAACGACCCGGCCTGCGCGGCCGCCTCCGCCGCGTTGCGGCAGGTGCTCGGACCGCGTCGCGGCTGAACCGGCCGCGCTCCCACCCGTCCGAGGGTGGCCGCCCGCCGTCGCCGCCCGGGCATCTTCCCGCTTTCGCCCCGCCGCGATCTTCGCTCTGCTCCGCGCATGCGCGCGCCCGCCGTCACCGGAACCCTTCCCCGCCCGGCGGATGATCCCCGCCGCCCGGCGCACCTTTCCCTCCTGTTTTTCGCGGTCGCCGCGCTCTTCTTGCTCTCCGGTGCGGCTGCTCCGGCCGCCTTCGCCGCACCGGGCCCCGGGCTTCGCCTCGCGGCCGAACGCCGGGCCGCCACCGATCTCGCCGTCACCGGGCTCATGCCGGATGCGCCCCGCGGCTCGACCCGTTACCTCGCCTGGGCCGATCTCGCGGCGCTGCCGCGCACCCGGCTGAAAATCGCCGGAGAATTCGGCCCCGGCGAGCGCGAGGTCGCCGTCGTCTTTCTCGCCGATTTTTGGGCGGCGCTCCCCCGTGACAAATCTTCGGATACGCTCCTCGCCACGTGCGCCGACGGCTACGCGTCCGTTTTCCGCGCCGATTTCATCCGCGACTACCGGCCGTTCCTGGTCGTCGAGATCGATGGGCGCGGGCCCGGCGAATGGCCTCCTCCCGGACTCAAAATGAATCCCGGCCCCTACGTCATCGGCGTTTCGGCCGCCGTCGTGCCGGCCGTCGCGGACCTCGTCGACGCGGGGCACAAGCGCCCTTGGCGGATCACCGGACTCGAAATCGCCCGCTTTTCCGAACGCTTCGCCGGTTTCTACCGCGGTCCCTGGGCCCGCCCCTCCGCCGCCGTCGTCGCCGGCCGCGAGCTTTGGCTCGGCGCCTGCGCCAGTTGCCACACCGGCCCCGCCGACACGTTTGGCGGGACCAAGGGCGATCGCCCGTTCGAACTGATGGCGGCCCACGCCGCGCACAACGCCCCCTACCTCACCCTTTACGTGCGCAACCCCACCGACTTCGTCCCCACGGCCAAGATGCAGCCCCACCCGCACTACAGCGACCGCCAGCTCGACGAGCTGGTCGCCTTTCTCGCCCTCGCCGCGCCGAAGTAACCGGCCGATCCGCGGCCGCCCCGCGCGCTACGGCTTCACGATGTCGTCCACGGCGCGCGCGAACTCCACCAGGTAGTGTTCCCCCTGTGCGTGGCGGGTCATCGCCACGATGAGGTAGTGCCGGCCTCCTCCCGTCACGACCGCCGCGTCGTGCGCCCACGTCTCCCACCAGCCCGCCTTGCGCCGCACCTCCACCGCGCGCCCCGCCAATCCGCGCACGAACTTGTCGTCGATATGCGCGATCCCGGGGGAGGCAAAGATCCCGCGCATCGCCCGCGACGCCTCCGCCGATACCAGCGTCCCTTGTTCCAAGCGCAGGAGAAACCGCATCACTTGCCGCACGTTCGCGCCATGGGAGTGGTTGCCGACCGGGTCGCCGAACCGCTCCTCGCTCTTGCCGTAGTGCTTTCCCAACCACAGCCCGCCGCCCTGCGTCGCGTCATAGAATCCCTCCCGGTCCAGCACCGCCTGGATCGCCGGCAGGCCCATCGCCCGCGAAAATTTCGCCGCGATCGCGTTGTCGGAGCGCTTGATCATCTGTCCCAGCTCCCGCCGCGTCTCCTCGTCCCAGGTCGCCGCGTCCCGGTTCGCGTCGAACCACGCCAGCAGGATGCCGATCTTCGGCAGACTCGCCGCGTAATCCATCCGGTCGGGTCGCACCCACGCCAGGCGCCCCGTGCGCAGGTCCAGCACGCCGGCGGACGTCTGCTCCTCGGGGATTCCGGCCGTCGCCCGCAGCCGGCGGTCGATCGCCTCCAGTTCACGCTGCAGCCCCCGGTCGGTCGGCACGGCGGTCGCGGGATCGAGGCGCAGGCCGGATACGGCGGGCGACAGCGGCGACAGGCCGGGGGCGGCGCCCATCGCCTCCGTTCGCAGGCCCGACAGCGCGAGCCCCAGGGCTCCGGCCACGGGGTGAAACGAACTCGACCAGCGTCGCATCGCGGCACTACGCCGCGCGCCCCTCCCGGTGCCAAGTGCGTTTCTCCGGCCGCCGGCGCCGAAACCTTGACGCAGATCAAGGCGCCCGCCCGGCCGCCCGGCTATCCTGCGGGCCTGCCGTCATGATGCTCCCTCGACCGCTTCTCGTCCTCGGCCTCGCCGCCACCTCTGCGCTCCGCGCCGCCGAGCCCGCCTCGTTCGGGGCCGCCCTCACCGGAGGCAACCTCGTCGTCCACGCCCGCGCCCGCTCCGAATCCGTGGCCCAGACCGGCCTGCTCGACGCCCACGCGCTCACGCTCCGCACGCGTCTGGGTTACACCACGGCGGCCTTCCGCGGCTGCCAGGCCGGCGTCGAGGGCGAAAACGTCCTCGCGGCCGACGGCGACGCCTACAGCCAGGCCGGCCTCAATCCCGCCGCCGCCCGCCGCGCCGTGGTCGCCGATCCGGAGACCACCGGGCTGAACCAGCTTTGGCTCGCGGTCTCCCCCGCCCGCACCGCCGTCACGCTGGGTCGCCAGGCACTGATTCTCGACCAGGCTCGCTTCGTCGGCGATGTCGGCTGGCGCCAGCACCGGCAGACTTTCGATGCCGCCGTGGTGCGCAACCGCGACCTGCCCGGGACCACCGTCACCTACGCCTACCTCGACCGCGTCAACCGCGTCTTCTCCCGCCGCCACGCCCAGGGCCGCTGGTCTTCCGATTCCCACCTGCTGAACGCGTCCTCCACCGCGCTACCCGGCGCCACCCTGACCGCCTACGCCTACCTGCTCGATTTCGCCGATTCCACCGCCAATTCCTGCGCCACCTTCGGCGCCAGCGCCGCGGGCAACCGGAAACTGGATACCGCCTTCGCCGTCGCGTGGCGACTCGAGGCGGCGACCCAGTCGGACTACGGCGCGAGCCGGCTCGACTATTCCGCCCGCTACCTGGCCGCCGAGGTCGGAATCACGGGCAAGGCCGGCGGCCTGCTGGTCGGCTACGAACGGCTCGGGAGCAATCGCGGCGTCGGCTTCCGGACGCCGCTCGCCACCCTGCACGCATTCAACGGCTGGGCCGACCTCTTCCTCGCGACCCCGGCGGCCGGACTGCGCAACCCCTGCGTCAAAGCGACCGCGACCTTGCCCGGCGCCCTGCAGGCCGCGGCCGCGTGCCATTGGTTCGAGTCCGACACCGGCCGCACCCGGCTCGGCCGCGAAACGGACCTCATGCTCTCCCGCAAATTTCCCCGCGGGTTCTCCGCCACCGCGAAGTTCGCCGATTTTCGAAGCGCCGTGTCCGCGCTGCCCGACGTCAGGAAGTGCTGGCTGCAACTCGAGTTTGTCCTCTGACTTCGCATCGGAGAACCGCGACATGGCCGCACCCCGCACCCACGTTCTCGACGTCCGTCCCCGGCTGGCCCGCGGCGAAGAACCGTTTCCCGCCATCCGTGCCCGGCTCGCCGCCCTGCCCGCGACCGAGCGGTTGACGGTCATCGCGCCGTTCCTGCCCGCCCCCCTCATCGAGCTCCACCGGGGCGAGGGCTATTCGACCGCCGCCGAGCACCGCCCCGACGGCGCATGGGCCGTCACCTTCTGGCGCGCCTGATTTCCCGCCTGTCCTATGCTCGCCGCCCTGCTCCGCCCGCGCCCCCTCCTCCTGCTGGCCGTCGCTTCCACCCTCGGCCTGCTCGCCGGCCTCGGCACCTACACGTTTACCTACGCGCACGGGCTCTCCTATTTCTCCAACGATCCGCGCGCCTGCATGAATTGCCACATCATGCGCGAGCAGTTCGACGGCTGGCAAAAATCCCCGCACCACGCCGTCGCCACCTGCAACGATTGCCACACCCCGCACAGCTTCATCCCGAAATATCTCAGCAAGGCCGAGAACGGCTTCTGGCATTCGAAGGGGTTCACGCTGCAGGATTTTCACGAGCCGATCATGATCCGGCCCAGAAACGTCGCCGTGCTGCAGGCCAACTGCGTCGCCTGCCACCGCCAGATCGTCGACGGCATCGACACCCATCCCGGCGTTCCCGGCAAGATGCTCGACTGCCTCCATTGCCACCGCGAAGTCGGCCACGGCCCCGTCCGCTGAACCGCCCCGCCTGCCCCGCTCCTGCCCCGCCACTCCTTTTCCGCACCGCGTCCTCCGATGAACTCCGCCCCTGCCCGCCCCGCTCTCCCGACCTGGGTCTACGCCCTGCTCCTCGCGCTCAGCGCCGGCGCGACCTTCCTCGTCCTGCTCCTCTACCAGAACATCGTCGCCCGCAAGGCCGAGGCCACCAAGGACGTCTTCCGCGTCGTCGAGGTCAGCGACCGGACCGTCGACCCCGCGCTCTGGGGAAAGAACTACCCGCGCCAATACGACAGCTACCGCCGCACCGTCGACACCGAGCACACCGCCTACGGGGGCAGCGAGGCGTTCCAGCACCTCGACAAGGACCCCGTCTGGCGCCGCATCTTTGCCGGCTACGGGTTCGCCATCGATTACCGCGAGGACCGCGGCCACGCCTACATGCTGAGCGACCAGCGCGAGACCGAACGCGTCACCAAAATCAAGCAGCCCGGCTCCTGCCTCCACTGCCACGCCTCCACGCTCAACACCTACCTCGACGCGGGCCTCAAGGCCGGCGCTCCCGCCGGCAAGGAGAACTGGGAAGCCCAGATCCAGAAGGGCTTCGAGGAAGTCTGCAAACTGCCCTACGACGAGGCCACCAAGCTCGTTTCCCACCCCGTCTCCTGCATCGACTGCCACGACGCCGACACCATGAACCTCCGCGTCAACCGGCCCGCGTTCCTCACCGGCATCCGCGCCCTCGCCGATTCCACCTACCCGACGCCCCACCTCCCCAGCATCGAGCGGTGGCGCCGCGACGGCCGCAAGGGCCGCTACGAACCCAATTCGGACGCCACCCGCCAGGAGATGCGCTCGATGGTCTGCGCCCAGTGCCACGTGGAGTATTACTTCAAGGGCGAGGGCAAACTCGTCACCTACCCCTGGAGCAAGGGCCTCAAGGTCGAGCAGATCGAATCCTACTACAACGAGATCGGTTTCAAGGACTGGACGCACAAGGAGACCGGGGCCCCCGTGCTCAAGGCCCAGCACCCCGAGTTCGAAATGTGGAGCCAGGGCATCCACGCCCGCAGCGGCGTCAGCTGCGCCGACTGCCACATGCCCTACGTCCGCGAGGGCGCCGTCAAGGTGAGCAACCACCACGTGCGCTCCCCGCTGCTCAACGTCGCGCAGTCGTGCCAGACCTGCCACCGCTATCCGGAAAAAGAGATCACCGCCCGCGCCCTCGCCGTGCAGGACCGCAACGCCGCCCTCCTTACCCGCGGCGAGAAGGCCCTGGTCGGCCTGATCGAGGCCATCGCCGGCGCGCAAAAAGCCGGCGCCACCGACCCGCAGCTCAAAGCCGCCCGCGATCTGCAGCGGCAGGCCCAGTGGCGTCTCGACTTCGTCGCCGCCGAGAACTCCATGGGCTTCCACGCCCCGCAGGAGGCCGCCCGCATTCTCGGCGAGGCCATCGACTACGCCCGCCAGGGCGAGCTCGCGGTCGCCCGCGGGGCGAAGCCCGCCGCGCCCGGCAACTGACCCGCCGGTTCACTTCCCCCAGCCCGTGCCGCGCCCGCGGTAAGCCACGAGGAAAAACACCAGCACCAAGCCCGTCGCCGCCGACAGCCCGCTCCAGAACAGCGGCCAGCGCGTCGCCCCGTCCGTCGTGCACGCGGCGAACCACGCGCCCGTGCTGAGGTAGCCCGCCATGCTGCCGACGCCGCTGTTGAGCAGCGTCATCAAGGCCTGCGCCCGCGCCCGCCACGCCGGATCGATGCGCTGGTCGAGGTAGATCTGCGCCATGATGATCACGAAGGTGAACGAGCCGCCGTGCAGCACCACGCCCGCGATCAGGCTCCAGCTCTCGCCCAGCGCGCACAGCGCGAACCGCACCACGCCGAGCCCCAGTCCGACGGCAAAGATCCATTTCAGCCGCCAGCGCAGCGCCAGCACCCCGAGCGACACCATCGCCACGATCTCGGTGATCTGGCCCAGACTCATCCACGCCGCCGTGTGCTCAAAGCCCAGTTCGCGCAGGTTCGGCGGCGTATACGGATAGAACCCCGCCAACGGGATCGCGAACAGCGTCGTCGTCAGAAAGACCACCCGGTGGTCCCGGTTGCGCAGGAGGGTCAGCGCGTCGTAGCCGAGCCGCTGCGCCCACGTGAGGCCCACCGCCGCCTTCGGTGCCTCCAGCTTCGGCAGCCAAAACGTAAACACACACACCGCCAGCCACACCGCCGCACCGCTGTAACCCGCCGTCGCCGAGCGATCCGCCCCGAGCGCGCTCACGGTCAGGCACCCGCCCATCCACCCGATCGTGGCCATCGCCCGGATCGGCCCGAACTCCTTTTTCGCATCCTCCAGCCGCGCGAACACAATCGTCGACGCGATGCTCCACGTCGGCGACGAACAGAAGCTGTGCAGCTGGATCAGCGCCAGGACCGTCCACGCGCTCGCGCCTTGCTTGATCGCCGTGCTGGCCGCCGCCATGGCCACCGCCGTCGCCAGCGCCAGCCACCGCAGCACCACGACGGGTGAAAAATGCCGGTCCGCCATCGCGCCGAACAGCAGCGGCGACACAAACGCCGCCACGCCCGAGGTCGCGAACGCGTAGGGCCGCAGATGCGCCAGCCCATGCGCCTCCAGCACCGAGCTGAGCGGCACGAACCACATGCCCAGCGCGGCGCCTTGCAGGAAGAATAGCCCGATGAGTTCCGCGTATTCCGCGCGGCGAAGGGTCGTCAGCACGGGCGGAGCAGATACGGCGTTGCCGGCGATTCAAGCTCCCCGTCGGCCCTCATCGGCGCCCCTTGCCCCAACGCGCCCATACCGGCTCGAGATATCCAAACTGATCCGTCAGCAGTCCTTCGTAGCCGCAGGGCCGCCCGTCCCAGTGGCGCCAGTCGACGCCGCTTTGGTTGCCCCCGAAGACCCGCGCCTCCGCCATCCCGACGCACAGCTGCTCCAGCCAGCGGTCCGCCTCGGCGGTCAATCCGGTGCGGTAAAGCGCGGCAAGCACGTGCCGCGCCTGCGCGTGCGTGCGCCCGCCGTTCTGGTAATACCCGAGCGGATAGCCCTGCATGATGTCCGCCAGGTCCTCGTCCGGAATATGCCGCAGGTTTCCCGGCAAACCGAGCGTCGCGTCCGGCATCCCCGCGCGCCGCGCCTCCGCCAGCAGCCGCTCCATCACCGCACGCCCCCGCGCCGTGTCGGTCAGACCGAGCGCCACCGCGGCGCCGTTGACCGCGAGAAACGCATGGTCGTGCAACTTGCCGGCCTTGCAGCGCCAGCCCGCATACCAGCCTGTGGCCTCGTTCCAGAATGTCGGATGATAACTGGCCTTGAGCCGATCCGCCCACGCCTCCAGATCCCGCGCCCGCGCCGCCTCGCCGAAGCGCGCCACCGCCGCCGCCAGCTCGCGCAGCGCCCCGTGCAGAATCGCGTTGGCGAATGCGTCCTTCCAGCCGAACGACACCACGTCGAACCAGCACGTGCTCCACTGGCCCGTGCCGCTGACGCCCGTGCGATACGGGCTCTCGATCAGGCCGTCGCCATCGAGATCCCGCGCCCGCACGGCTTCGATCCGCCGCAGAATCGCCGCGCGTCGCCGGCGCCACCACGCCAGGTCCGCCGTGTGCCGCAGGTAGTCGGCCAGGCCCCGCAGCCCTGCCGTGTCCGTCATCAGGTAGTCGTCGCCGGCATCGTGCACCTTTCCGTCCTGCACCAGCGCGCCGGCCGCGTAGCCCGGGCCGCCGTCGAGCCAGCGCTCCAGCGACATCCGCAGCAGCTCCGTTGCCGGCCAGCCCGGCAGCACGTCGCCCATCGGCCGCGTCACCGCCGACCACGTATCCAGGCAGATCGGACAATGCATCGACGCCCCGTTGTTGCTCAGCGTGCCCGTGTCCGCCCGGAAGGTCAGCGCCGTGAAGAAGGTCCGCGCCACCGCCCGCCGCACCGCGGCCGGCGCAGCCGCGCGCAGACGGACCGGCGCCGCGATGGGCCGGAGCGTGAACGTCGCCCGCACGGTTCCGGCCTGCAGCCGGTAGGTCCCGTCCGCCGTTGCCGTCTCGGCCACCTTCAGTTCGAGCCGGTTGAAATCCTGCGGTCGGAAACAGTCGCTGCGCACCCAGGCGTCCCCGCGGCCCGCGATCTCCCAGGTGCCGAAACGCGGCACGTGCAGCAGCGCCGGCAACGCCAGCGCCCCGGTCTCGCCTTCCGGCCGCAGCCGGCCGAGTGCCGCCGACGGCGCCACCCGGTTGCGCAGCGCGATCGCCCACACCGCGCTTTGCCACGCCGTCACCGTCCGCTCCGCCGTCCGCGTGACCGTCAGCGTCAATCCCCGCGGCCCCACCCGCCACACGAGCCGGTGCCGCACCGGTCCGGCCGCCAAGTCGTAGGTCACCGTCGCGCCGCGCACCGTCGTCCGGCCGTCCGCCGCATAGCGCACCGCCGGCGCGAGCACCGGCGCCCGGCCGACTTCGTGCAACCCCGGCCCCTGCCACGAGCACGCCGGCTGCAACGCGAGGGTGTTCACGCCGCGCAGGGCGGCGTCCTCGCCGTGGAGCCCGAGGAAGGAAAAGCCCGGCCGCGTCAGCGCAAAGCCCACCTCGAATCCCGCCGTTCGATACCGCACCTCCCCGTCCATCGCCCGCGCCTCGACCCCGCGGGGCAGGCCGCCGAGCCGCACCGGCGCCACCGCCAGCAGGCGCTCGTCGCGCGGCGGCACGGGATCGAGCAGCTCCCCTTCGAGCACAAATGCGGCCTGCACGAGGTTCCAGGGCGACCAGCCGCCGTCGATGCCGGATTTCCGCGCCTCCAGGATCACGCCTTCCACCGTCCGCGCGCCGAGGTCGAACCACCGGATCTCCCCCGGCGCTGTCGGCGCGAGGCTCCGCTCGTCCAACACCGTGCGCCAACGCCCGCCGGTCCGGACCCTCACCCGCAGCGCCGCCACCCAGTCGAGGTCCTGCCGGCTGCCGCATTTGTGATACCCCGGACCGCGCCGCACCCCCAGACGCTCCAGCCGGGCTCGGCCGGGCAGGCGCAGCACCCGCGCGTGGATGATCCGCCGTGCGGGCACGTCCCGCTCGCCGCGCAAGGGCGTCGTCCAAAGCGCCCGTCCCGCCGCCCACGTGGCGTGGGTGAACAGGTCGCCCATCGGCGGCTCCAGATCGCGAAGTTGCAACAGATCCTCGGTCATGCCCAAGGATCGCGGGACCGGTCCGACGCGGCCAACCGCATCCGCCGGCCGGGTGCGGTTATCGCGCCCGATAATACCCCGGCGCACGCCGGCGCATGACTGGGCGCGGGACCACGGCGGAGGTTGCCAAGTTCGGTTTTTCGTTTCCGCCGCGCCCGGATGAGCCAACCTGCCGCCACCGCCATGCGCCGACTGTTTTACCTCCTGCTGCTGATCGCCGCCGCGTCCCCGGCGCGCGCGCAGCTCGTGGCCTACCTCCCGCTCGACCGCAACGCCCTCGACGCCTCCGGCCAGGGCCACTCCACGACGGTCAATGGCGCCGAACCGACCACCGCCGGCTACCGCGGCGGCGCCTACACCTTCAACGGCTCGTCCAGCTTCATCGAGATCTCCACGCTCGATCTCAATCCTTCCGTCTATCCGCAGCTGACCATGGGGGCCTGGGTGCGGCCGACGGATACCTCGCCGATCCGCCAGATCATTTCCCACGACAACAGCGGCTTCGACCGCTCGCTCGGCCTCGATTCCCGGGGCGGCGTCAACGGTTGGAGCGCCTTCGTGGGCTCCGGCGTCCTCGGCGGCGAGCCCGCCGTCGTCGGCGACTGGGTCTTTGTCGCCGTCACCTACGACCAGGCCGCGTCGACCGCCACGTTGTTCGTCAACGATCGCTCCTACACGCTCGCCGGATCCGAAGCCCTCGGCACCGGCTGGACCTATACGCGCATCGGCATGAACCCGTCCTTCGGCGAATATTTCTCCGGCACCATCGACGAGGTGTTCTTCTTTTCGGCCGCACTCACCCCCGCCCAGCTCGCCGTGATCCGCACCCAGGGCGTGCTCGCCGTCCCGGAGCCCTCGACCTGGGCGCTGCTCGCCGGCGGCGCCCTCGCGCTGTTTTTGCGGCGCCGGCGCGCCTGACCCGCGGCGCGTTCACTTCCATTCGTAGCGCACGCGGTAGGTCACCGCGCGCTCTTCGTCCGGCTTCAGCGTCACGCGAAACTCCACGGTCGTCGCGTCCTTCTTCGTGAACTCGTCCGACTTTTCCAGCACCTGCCAGTTCGGGCCGTTCAGGTGCTCGACCACCTTCACCTCCACCGGCTCCGCCTTGCGGTTCCGCAGCTTCACCTCGACCGACTGCTCCGCCCGCCCGCGGAAACCGCTGCTGTTCTGATCCGCCACGCGGCGCTCGCCCACGATGTCGAACGCGTCGCCGGTTTTCACCCGGACCAGTTCGTTCTTCGCCGTGTGGTCGATCGTATCCTCGCCGACAAACTCGATGCGCCCGTCCGCGTCGTCCTTCCGGTAGAACCGCGTCCGACCTTTCGGCAGCGGCAACCCGAGGCCGTTTGCCTCGCTGTTTTTGAATTCCCGCGTCACCGCCACTTTCGTCGGGTGCTGCTGCGCGCCGTCGTAAACATAGACCACCGGCGCCTTCACACCGGTCGCGCGCATGAACTCCACCTGCTTCGTCTCCCGATCGTGCAACGTCACCGCCCGCGGCAACGAGTAGAGGTGGAACTCGTCGAACGCCTTTTCCGTCACCGCATCCTGCGCCGCCATGGCCGTCATCATCATTTCCTTGCCGCGCATGGCGCGCGGACCCTGCGCCTGAATCTTCTGCACGTCCCCGGCCATCAGCTTCACCGCCGCGTCCTTGAAACTCTGCCCGCTCGTGTTGCTGATCGTCACCCAGCCGACGATGTCCACGAGGTCGCCCTTCTCCGGCGCGATCAGATTGTAGGCCGATTGCCACGAAAAGCCGCCCGTCACGTAGCCGAGCTCCGCGTCGACTTTGGCCGCTTGGGCCGCGCCGAGCTGCCACGCCAACGTCGGCTTCAGGACGCCCGCGTCGCTCAGCGCCGGAAACACCGGCTCACCCGGCAGCGAAAACCGCAGCGCGCCCTCGACCTCCACGATCGGCGTCTCCGCTCGCGGCGCACCCGGCGCATAACCGCTCCGGATGATTTTGCCCCGCACCTTGTTTTCCCGCCCGGCTTGGTCCCGCACGAGAAAGTCGATCTCCTTGCCTTCGTGCAACGAGAGCAGGAATCCCTGCGAGAGCGTGTCCGCCCGGTAGCTCTGCTCGAGCACGCGCAGCGCCACTTTTCCCGTCGGGTCGCGCAGCACCACCGAGTCGGCCTCGAGCATGCGTGTCGCACCGGAAAAATTCACCGCGTTCACCCCGGCCTTGAGGTCGAGGGAAACGCGTTCGCGCACCACCGCGAAATTCTGGTTGTAGATCGTGAGCGCCGGCTGGGCGCACGCCGCGCCCGCCACCGCCGCCCACACCGCCGCTGTTCCGAGGAGTTTGTTCATGGAAATGTTATGCTGAAGGAAAAGTTGTCCGCTGAGTCAGACACGCCCGCCCCGAGTTCCTTAGCTGAAATCCGTTCCCGCGCCAATCTCGACACCGCCGCCCTTCGCGTTCGGCACTTGCGCGCCCCGTCCCTGTCGCGAGGTCGCCCCGCGATTTCTTTTGCGCCGGATGCGCCTCTTTGCGGCCATCTCCCCCCGCTTCATCACGTCACATGGATTTTCCGCTCGATTCCTCGTCCGCGCCGCCCGGTGTCCCGCCGATCGATTTTCGCGCCGCGCTCAACGACGAGCAGTTCCATGCCGTCACCGCCGAGCCCGGTCCGCTTCTCGTCCTCGCCGGCGCCGGCTCCGGCAAGACCCGCACCCTCACTTACCGCGTCGCCTACCTCCTCTCCCAGGGCGTCCGCCCCGGCGAAATTCTCCTCCGCACCTTCACCAACAAGGCCGCCAAGGAAATGCTCCACCGCGTCCACGAGCTCACCGGCGTCGAGCCCGGGCGCTTCTGGGGCGGCACGTTTCACAGCATCGGCCACCGGGCGCTGCGCATGTTCGGCGAGGCCATCGGGCTGCCGCGCTCCTTCACCATCCTCGACGCGGAGGAGAGCGAGGGCGTGCTGCGCGATGCCGTCGACGAGTGCGACAAGGGCTTCTTCAAGGACAAGACGCACCCCAAGGCCGGCCCGCTCCACTCGATTCTCTCGATGGCGCGCAACACCCAGCTGCCGCTGTCCGAGACCGTCTCGCGCTTCTTCCCGCAGCACGAGGGCATCATCGAACGGCTGCCCCTCTTTGCCAAAAAATACGCCGACAAGAAGCGCGACGCCTCGATCCTCGACTACGACGACCTGCTCGAGCTCTGGCTCGATCTGCTGAGAAAGTCCGAGTCCACCCGCGAGTATTTCGTCCACCGCTTCCGCCACGTCCTCGTCGACGAGTATCAGGACACCAACGTCATCCAGTCCCAGATCGTCGACCTCATCGGCTCGCACCATCGCGTCATGGCCGTCGGCGACGACGCGCAGTGCATCTACACGTGGCGCGGCGCCAACGTCGAAAACATCCTCACCTTCCCGGACCGCCACCCCGGCACCGTCATCCACCGCATCGAGACCAACTACCGCTCGACGCCCCAGATCCTCGCGCTCGCCAACGGCGTCCTCCTCGCGCAGCCGAAGGGCCGCGCCTTCGAAAAGGAACTCCGCCCGCACCGCGCCAATTCCGAGAAGCCGTTCTTCGTCCAGTCGATGGACGGCCGCGAACAGGCCCAGTTCATCGTCCAGCGCCTCCGCGGTCTGCTCGACGAAGGCTGCTCGCTCAGCGACATCGCCATCCTCTACCGCGCGCACTTCCAGGCCCTCGATATCCAGCTCGAGCTCGCCCGCCTCCAGATTCCCTACCAGATCACCAGCGGCGTCCGCTTCTTCGAGCAGGCCCATATCCGCGACCTCGTCGCGCTTCTGCGCTTCGTCTACAACCCGAGCGACACCGCCGCCTGGAACCGCATCGCCGTCCTCCTGCCCAAGGTCGGCGACAAGAACGCCGCCAAGCTCCACGCCGCCGCCCTCGAGCACGCGCGCCTGATGCAGCAGGACTTCATCGACGCCCTCGGCACCGACGACGTCGCGTCCAAAGTCCCCAAGGACGCCAAGGAGGAATGGCCCAAGTTCCTCGCCTCGCTCCAGCAGGTGAAGGACCTGATGCGCACCATGAAGCCGCACAACGCCGTCGAAATCGCGATCGACGGCTGGTATGGCGACTACCTCAAGGGCGCCTACGCCAACTACATTTCCCGCCTCGACGACCTCAAATCCATGATCGGCTTCGCCAGCCGCTACGAGGAAATGCAGGAGCTGCTCGCGCAGATCATGCTCCTCAACAGCGAGACGAGCGACCGCTCCGCCGATCCCGACGCCGACGCGCTCCGTCTCACCACCGTCCACCAGGCGAAAGGTCTCGAATACGCCGTGGTGTTTTTGATCGGCCTCGCCGACGGCAGCTTCCCGCTCCGCCGTGCCATCGAAGCCGGCGACGTCGAGGAAGAGCGCCGCCTCTTCTACGTCGCCGTCACCCGCGCGCGCGACGAACTCTACCTCTGCTTCCCGAAGGTGAACACCAAGGGCGGTCCCGCGATGCTCCAGACTCCGAGCCGTTTCCTCACCGAGCTCCCGAGCGACCTCTACCAACCCCTCCGCCTCAAGCGCAGCTACGGCTGGTGACTCCGGCCAAACGAGGCGGGCCAGCGCCGCCGCCTCGCCGAACGCGAGTCCGGTCTCACCGCGGCAGCGGCGGCGGTCCCGAGGGCAAGGGCGGCGGCCCGCTGCCTTGCGCGCCGGTCGCACTCGCACTAGGCGCTTCGTCGTCGAGCTGCGCCAGAATGCCGCGCAGTTCCCGCAGCGCGACCGACTTGGGGCTGTGTTTCAGAACATAACCGACCGCTCCCAGCGCGGCCGCATCCCGCACCGACGCCATCGACGACTGGGACGTCATCATCACGACCGGCATGTCCGGCTCCAATCGCTGGATCTCGGCCAATGCCTCCAAGCCGCTCATCACCGGCAGATTGATATCCATGACGATGAGTTCCGGCTTGTTCTGCACCGCCAGCTCCACGCCCTTCTGTCCGTTGTCCGCCTCCCACGTGAGCGCGATGCCCAGTTCCTTCAGCAGCAGCCTCACATACATGCGCACGTGCGGCTCGTCGTCGACGATGAGTGCGCAGGTCGGTTTCGCCATGACGGATAACTAGGCCCGATTATACCCGGCGATCAAGTCGCCGGTGCCGACCTTTCGGACGCCGCGCTCCGCGGACGGGCCGGCCGAGAACAACCGCGAGTCGCTGGACTGCTGACCCGCGCTCCCGCCCCATGCTGTGCCCCGGTCGTCATTCGACGCGGACGAGGTAGCCGCGCAGGTATTCGCTCTCCGGCATCGTCAGCAACACCGGGTGATCCGACGGCTGGTGCGCCCACTCGATGACGCGCAGCTTCCGCCGCGCATCGGCGGACACTTCGGCCAGGACCTGCCGCAATTCCGCATCCTGCATGTGGTGGGAGCAGGTGTAGGTCGCGAGAATCCCCCCGGGCACCAGCCGCTTCACCGCCCGCAGGTTGATTTCCTTGTAGCCGCGCAACGCCCCTTCGAGCGCGCTCTTGGACTTCGCGAAGGGCGGCGGATCAAGCACGATCACGTCCCACAGCGGATCGACCGCCCGTTCCGGCGCGTTGAACCAGTCGAAGACATTGGCCACGGCGAACTCGCAGGCGCCCGCCACGCCGTTCTTCTCCGCATTCCGCCGCGCCGCCGCCACCGCGTCCTCCGCGCTGTCCAGCCCGAGCACCTCCGTCGCGCCGGCCCGGGCCGCGTGCAGGGCGAACGAGCCCTGGTTGCAAAACGCATCCAGCACCCGCGCCCCGCCGCAATAGGCCGCCACCGCCGCGTGCTGCTTCCGCTGGTCGAGGTAAAATCCCGTCTTCTGTCCGCCCTGCAGGTCGAGCCAGTAGTCGAAGCCCTCGATCGCCGTCCAGCGCGGCGCCCAGGCCCGGCCCGACCGCGTGTGCACCTCCAGGGGCAGGCCCTCGAGCCGCCGGATCGGTCCGTCGTTCCGGAAGATGATCTCCGCCGGCGACAGCAGCTCCGCCAGCAGGTCGCCGATCAGCGCCGCGCGCTTTTCCATCGCGAGCGTCTGGATCTGCACCACCAGCGTATCGCCGAACTGATCCACCACCACGCCGGGCAGATCGTCCGACTCGCTCCACACCAACCGGCGCGCGCCTTCGGCCGCGCGCCGTCCGATCGCCCGCTCCAGCGCGCCGCGCAGATACGCCGCATCCAGCGCCACCCGGTCCCGGCTGAGCCGCCGCCACACGATCTGCGACCGCGAATTGTAGATGCCCGTCCCGATCAAACGGCCGGTCCGGTCCCGGCCCTCGATCACCTCGCCGTCGTGCTCCGGCGACGGCAAAGCCTCGACTTCGTTGGCAAACACCCAGGGGTGGCCGGTCAGGGCCCGTGAGCGCGCATTGGGTTTGAGTTTGAAAAAAGGTAGTCCAGCCACGGGGTTCACCGTTGTGCGAAACGGCCGCGCCGCCACGAAAAACGTGCGCAGCCGCTCAATCTTCGTCGTTGGGATCCGGCTCCGGCGGCTCCGGTTGGGCCGTGGTGGCGATGACCAATCCCAGAATCAGCACCAGGGCGACGTAGGCGCCGATGGAGAGCAGGATTTTCATGGTGAGAGGCATCGGCTCGTTCGATGCCCCGCTTGAGCCGGTCCGCGAGCCCGCTTTTCCAGCCCGCGTTGCTTCACGGGTTTGTTACCTGAAATTTATCGTCGCTCCGCCCCTGCCCGCACCCCGGATCACCGGGCCCCGAGCGGTCGGGGCGACAGTGTCCGCAGATACAACCACAATGCCCGCAGCTCCGTGTCGTCCATCCCGCCGAAGGCCCGCGGCATCACCGGATTGATCTCGCTCCCGTCCGGCCGGCGTCCCGTCCGCAGCGCCTGGAAGAAGTCCGCCTCGCTCCACTTCGGCAACCGCCCGTCCGGATGCGGCGTCAGGTTGGCCGCCAGGGGCCAGTCCGGCGGCCCGATGTCGATCTTCCCGCCCGACAAATTCCCGCCGTGGCACCCGGTGCAGCTGGCCGCGACATACCGGCCGTAATCCACCGTGGCCGCCGGCCGCACCGTCCCCGGTTTGACGTTCGCATGGTCGATCTGGTCCGCCGCCAGCTTGATCTTGCCGGTTGCCACCAGCATCCGCCCGATCGGCCCCAGCGCCACGCCCTGGCTCGGCCTGTCCACCGGGGGCACCGATTTCAGAAAGGCCACGAGCGCGCCCATGTCCTCGTCGGTGAAACCCGAATACTCGTAGGACGGCATCAGGAAAAAACCGCGCCCGTCCCGCGCCACGCCGTGCCGGATCGCGCGCACGTAATCCTCGTCCTTGTAATCGGCCGGCAAGCCGCCGCGCCCGCGGGTGAGGTTCGGACCGGCCACCTGCCCCATCGCCCCGTTGTCGATCACCATCGCGCCGCCGAAATCCGCGCCGTGGCAATCCGCGCACCCGCGCGTCCTGGCCAGATGCCGGCCCCGGGCCAGCGCCGCCGCCTCCGTTGCCGCCGGCACCGCCACCGGCCGCGCCGTCACGGCGTGCGTGCGCCGGAGCACCGCGTTGGAACCGACATGGATCCAGGTCGCCGCCGCCACGCCGATGGCCGCCACCGCACCCAACGCCACCCCCGTCACCTTCAGCACATTGCCCATGGTGCCCGTCTTGACTGTCGGCCCTGCGGCCCGAGGCAACGCTGCGGGGGGAAATTTTTCCTCTTCCCTCGCCGCCCGCCCCCCGGTTTCTTTCCCGATCCGCCCGCCGCGGATCGCGCCGCGACGGCCCGCGCCTCTCCTCCTTCCGCTCCCTTTCACTCTCATCTCCGTCCGGCATGTCTCCCGCCCAAGAAATCGCCCGCCGTCGCACCTTCGCGATCATCTCCCACCCCGACGCCGGCAAGACCACGCTCACGGAGAAATTCCTCCTCTACGGCAACGCCATCCACCTCGCCGGCGCCGTCACCGCCCGCAAGAACCAGCGCGCCACCACCTCCGACTGGATGGAACTCGAGAAACAGCGCGGCATCTCGATCAGCTCCACCGTCCTCCAGTTCGAATACGGCGGCTACGCCGTCAACCTGCTCGACACCCCCGGCCACAAGGACTTCTCCGAGGATACCTACCGCGTTCTCACCGCCGTCGACGCCGCCCTCATGGTCATCGACGCCGCCAAGGGCGTCGAATCCCAGACCCGCAAGCTCTTCGAAGTCTGCCGTCGCCGCGGCGTCCCGATCTTCACGTTCATGAACAAGTGCGACCGGCCCACGCGCAACGCCCTCGAGCTCCTCGACGAGCTCGAGACCGTGCTCGGCCTGCAGTGCGCCCCCGTGATCTGGCCCCTCGGCAACGGCCCCGGCTTCCGCGGCGTCTTCGACCGCCGCTCCAAACAGGTCCACCTCTTCGAGCGCGTCCCCGGCGGCGCCTTCCAGGCTCCGGTCAACGTCACGTCCCTCGAGGACCCGCTCGTCCGCAGCCGCCTCGACGACTACACGTTCAACGAGGTCACCGACCAACTCGCCATGCTCGACGGCGCCGGCACGCCCTTCGACCTCGCCGCCGTCCGCGCCGGCAAGCTCACCCCGGTCTACTTCGGCAGCGCCGTGAACAATTTCGGCATCCAGCTCCTGCTCGACGGCTTTCTCAACGACTCCGTCCCGCCCGCCCCGCGCAAGTCCGTCGTCACGGTGGCTTCCGCCGCCAAGCCCGACGCCTCCGCCGCACCCGCGGACGCCGACGCGCCGAAGCGCGAGATTCCCGTCACCCACGACAAGCTCAGCGGCTTCGTCTTCAAGATCCAGGCCAACATGGATCCGAAGCACCGCGACCGCATCGCGTTCGTGCGCCTCTGCTCCGGCAAGTTCGAGCGCGACATGCTCGTCACGCACCAGCGCACCGGCAAAACCATCCGCCTTTCCTCCTCGCAGAAACTCTTCGGCCAGGAGCGCGAGACGGTCGACGAGGCCTGGCCCGGCGATGTCGTCGGCTTCGTCGGCCACGACGCCCTCGGCATCGGCGACACGCTCACCGAGGACAAATCCATCGTCTTCGACGAGATCCCCCGCTTCCCGCCCGAGGTGTTCTCCTACATCTCGAACCCCAACGCCGGCGACGCCAAACGCTACCGCGCCGGTCTCGAGCAACTCCTCCAGGAGGGCGTCGTCCAGGCCTTCACCGCCCGCAACGCCCCGCCCGGCGCCACGCTCCTCGCCGCCGTCGGTCCGCTGCAATTCGAAGTCGTGCAGTGGCGCCTCCAGAGCGAATACGGCGCCGAGTCCCGCCTCACGCCCACGCCGTGGACGCTGCTCAAGTGGCTCGAGCCGCACCCGCTGCTGAAAGACACCTCGCGCCTCATCGTCGCGTCCGGCGTGAGCTTCGGCGCCGACAAGTTCGACAATCCCGTCGCCCTCTTCCCCAACGACTGGACGCTCCGCTACTTCGTCGAGAAGAACCCGGAGCTGAAGCTCCACGACCTCCCGCTGGAACAGACACGCGGCGAAAGAAGCTGACGCGCCCGCCGGTCCAGTCGCGGCGTGCCGTCGCCGCCCCGATCACGCGCATCGCAGGCCGCATGCCGCGCACCGGCGGCACCCGCGGCTCCGCCCCGCGGGTGCGGAATTCCTCCGCGCCGCCCACTCCGTTTTTTGACGCCCGCCGCGCCCGCCGGCACCGTCGCGCCATGAGCGCCGAAGCCGTCTGGACGCCCGCGACGCCCGCGGATGCGCCCGCCCTCGCCGACCTGCGCAAAACGGTTTCCGCCGACCTGGCCGCGCGCTTCGGCCCCGGCCCGTGGGGCGGCGGTTGCACCGAGCGCGGTGTCCGGGCCGATTCTCGCCACGCGACCTTCTTTGTCGTGCGCGGCCCCTCCGGACTGCTCGCCACCTCCCGGCTGGCCCGGCGCAAACCCTGGGCGATCGATCCCGCCTACTTCACGCCCGTCCGCTCGGTCCTGCACGTCACGGCGTTGGCGGTGTCGCCGGCGCGGCAACGTCACGGCCTCGGTCGCTCCGCGCCTGCCCACGCCGTTGCCGCGGCCCGCGCCGCCGGCGCCGGCGCGCTGCGGCTCGACGCCTACGATCACGCCGCGGGTGCCGGTGAATTCTACCTGCGCCGCGGTTTTCAGCCGCGGGGACACGTCGTTTATCGCGGCACACCCTTGTGCTATTTCGAGTGTCTGCTCTGATGCCCGGCGCCGCCCCGAATTAGATTCGATCCCATGCGTGAACGTCCCGCTTCCTCCGTCGGCCGAGCCCGGCCGGTTCATCCGCTCGCCTGGATTTGGGAGCCGCTGGAAACCGACCCCACCTTCGTCCTGCGCGCGATGTTCGGCGCCAAGGCCGTCTACCTCGGCGGCAAGATGATGCTCTGCTGCTGCGCCGGCGAGGAGCCGTGGCGCGGCCTCCTCGTCTGCACCGACCGCACGCGCCACCCCGCGCTGCAGGCCGACTTTCCCGCCCTCGTCCCGCATCCGGTCCTGCCGAAGTGGCTCTATCTGCCGGAGGCCGCCGCCAGCTTCGAGCGCGACGCGACCCGGCTCGCCGCGCTCGCCCGGGCGCGCGACCCCCGCTTGGGGATCGTGCCCGGCACCCGCAAGAAGCCGCGGACGAAACCGGCGAAGCCCGCCGTCGCGCCCCGCCCGTCCGCCCGCGCCGGAAAATCCCGCCCCCCGCGCTCCTCCCACCCGTGAGCGCCGCCGCCGAACCTCCGGTCGTCTTCTTCGCCGACGCGGCCGCTTTCCGCGCCTGGCTGGAGGTCCACCACGCCACGACCGCCGAGCTCCACGTCGGCTTCTACAAGAAATCCTCCGGTCGCGCCGGCCTCACGTATCCGGAAGCCGTGGACGAAGCGCTCTGCTACGGCTGGATCGACGGTGTCATGAAGTCGCTCGGCCCGGTTTCCTACCGGCACCGTTTCACCCCGCGCAAACCGACGTCCATCTGGAGCAACGTCAACGTCGGGCACGTCGCCCGGCTCACTGCCGCGGGAAAAATGGCGCCGGCCGGGCTCGCCGCCTTCGCCGCCCGCCGCGCGTCGAAAACCGGCGTCTACGTCTTCGAGTCGAAGGCCCCGCTCCGCCTGCCCGCGGCGTTTTCCCGCCGTTTCCGCGCCCACGCCGCCGCCTGGAAATTCTTCTCCGCCCAGGCGCCGTGGTATCGCCGGCAGATCCTGCACAAGATCGTCCGCTCGAAACAGGCCGCCACCCGCGAACGGTGGCTCGAGCGCGCCATCGCCGCTTCCGCCGCCGGGCGCCGCCTCGGCTAGCCGCGCCCGCGCCTCCGCCTCCACGGGAGTTGCTTTCGGTCCGGCGCCGCATTGCACTCGCGCCGTGGCGATTCGCTCTCCCTTGCCCGGTCCGCCCGCCGTCGTGCGCGCGTTGCTGCTCGCGGTGGCGCTCGCGCTCTCCGTTCGCGCCCTGGCCGGCGCGGAAGGCGCCGCCAATCCCTCGATCGTCCACACTCCCATCGTCGCCTCCGCGCATCCCACCGACCGGGGCGACTACCGCGCCCAACTCCGCGCCACCGCCGAGCGCTACGTCCAGCTCTACTATTCGGCACGCTACCGCGAAGCCCTCGGCGTGGCGCAGGAAGGCCTCGCCGCCGCGGAGCGGGCCGCCGACCGCCGCGACACCGCCGAGTTTTTGAAAGCGATCGGCTACGTTTCGTGGCTCCTCGGCGAGACCGCCGCGGCGTCCGAGGCCGCCCAGCGCCTGCTCGTGCTCGCCGAGGAACTCGACGACCATGCGCTCCGCTCCGTCTCCCATCGCGTTCAGGCCAACGTCGCCCAACTCACGGGCGATCTCGCCGCCCGCCGCCGGCACGCCGACCTCGCCTACCGCCACGCCGAACGCTCGGGCAACGAATCCCTCCGCTACGGTGCGCTCAACACCCTCGGCTTGGTCGCCCTCGGCGACCGGGACTTCGCCACCGCCCGCCGCCTCCACGAGGAGGTCCTCGCCTACCGCGAGCGCATCGGCAACCGCTGGGACGCCGCCGGCTCCTATTCCAATCTCGCCGATATCGCCATCGCCGAGGGCAACCTCCCCCTCGCCCTCGACCTCCACGAGCGCACCCTCGCCCTCCGCGTCGAGGTCGGCGACCAGCGCGGCCAGGTCCGCTCCCTCCGCCAGACCGCCGCCGTCCTCCGCGACCTCGGCCGCACCGACGAGGCGCTCGCCCGCCTGCGCGATGCCCTCGCCCGCGCCGAGAAGATCACCGGCCACGAATTGCTCGGCGACACCTGGCGCGAGATCGCCCGCACCCACGAGGTGCGCCGGGAATTCGCCGAGGCCCTCGCGGCCGAGCGCAAGGCCCACGCCGCCCGCGAAGCCCTCGCCGGCGAGCGCACCCAGGCCCGCCTTGCGGAACTCCAGACCCGTTTCGATCTCGCGCAGAAGGAACTGACCATCGCGAAACTCGAGCACGCGCAGCGCCTCCAGCAGGCCGAGCTGCGCACCCGCCGGGGCGAACTCGCCGCGGCGGACCAGCAGCGCCTGGCCCTCGTCGTCCTGCTCGCCCTCGCCGCGCTCACCGCCGCCGCCGTCGTCAGCCGCCAGCGCCTGAAGCTGCGCACCGAGCAGCGCATCCACTCCGAAACCCGCCTCGCCCGCGCCGCCGCCGAGGAGGCCGACCGCATCAAGACCCGTTTCCTCGGCATCGCGTCCCACGATGTCCGCACCCCGCTCGGCAACATCGTCGCGCTCGTCACCGAACTGAGCAACACCCGCCCGGTCGGCGCCGCCGATCGCCAGTTGCTCGACCTCATCGGCGCCGAGGCCCAGCGCGTCAGCTCCCTCGTCCAGGATCTGCTCGACGTCTCCGCGGTGGAGTCCGGGCAGCTCAAACTCGTGCTCGCCCCCGTGGATCTGGCCGAGATCGTCCGCGCCGCCGTCACCGAGCATACCCGCGAAGCCCAGGCGAAGCGCGTGCAACTCTCGTTCGTGCCGCCCGCCGTGCCGGTCCGCGTCGAAGGCGATGCGCGCCGCCTCCATCAGGTCGCCGTCAATCTGCTCAGCAACGCCGTGAAATTCTCCCCCGCCGGCGCCGCCGTGCGGCTCGCGGTCGACCGCCGGGGCGACGTCGTCGAGCTCTCCGTCCGCGACGACGGGGCCGGCATCGCGCCCACCGATCTCCAGAAGATCTTCGTGCCCTATTCCCGCCTTGCCCAGCATCCGACGGCCGGCGAATCGTCGCACGGCCTCGGTCTGTCGATCGTCCAGGAGATCGTCCGCCGCCACGGCGGCCGCGTGCGCGTCGAAAGTTCGCCGGGCAAGGGCACCACCTTTGTGGTGGAGCTGCCCGTGCTCCGCGCCGCGCCGGCGACCGCTGCGGTCTGAGTCCGCCCTCCCCCGCGCGCCGAAAATCCCGTCCGCCCGCCCTCGCCCCGGTCCCTTGGCGAACTTTCTGCTCTCGCCCGTCGCCCCGCTTTCCGCATGCGCCTCCCGTTCCGTCTCGCCGCCGTCCTTCTCGCTTTCCTCGCCGCCGCCCGCGCCGCCGAATCCCCCGCCGCGCCACCCTCCGCCCGGATCGCCCTGAAGGCCGCCCGCGTCATCGCGCCCCACAGCGGCACCGTGCTTGCCGACCAGATCATCGTGGTCGCGGGGGAGAAGATCACCGCGCTCGGCCCGGCGGCGGACCTCCTGCCGCAACTCGGCGCGGACACCATGTTGCTCGACCTCGGCGCGGCCACCGTCCTCCCGGGCCTCATCGACTGCCACACCCACCTCGTCTCCCAGCCGGAGGACTACTACGGCGACCGCTTCCGCAAGAGCCCGATCGACTTTGCCGTCACCGCCCACGTCTACGCGCTCCGCACGCTCGAGGCCGGCTTCACCGCCGTGCGCAATCTCGGCGCCGCCGAATACATCGACCTCGCCCTGCGCCGCGCCATCGATGCCGGCAAAATTCCCGGTCCCCGCATGGCCTGCGCCGCGATCACCCTGAGCTCCACCGGCGGCCACGGGGATCTCAACGGCTTCTCCCCCTACCTCAAGTTCGACAAAATTTCCGGCATCGCCGACGGCGCCGAGGGCGTGCGCAAGCGCGTTCGCGAGAACGTGAAATACGGCGCCGACTGGATCAAAATCAACGCCAGCGCCGGCGTCCTCTCCGAGGAGGAATCCGTCGGCGCCCCCCAATACTCGTTCGAGGAGATGAAGGCCGTCGTCGCCGAGGCCGCGATGTGGCACCGCAAGGTCGCCGCCCACGCCCACGGCACCGAAGCCATCAAGCGCGCCGTCCGCGCCGGCGTCGCCTCCATCGAGCACGGCAGCTTTCTCGACGACGAGGCCGTCGCCCTCATGAAGGAGCACGGCACCTGGCTCGTCGCCGACATCTACAACGACGACTACATCTTGGCCGAGTTCGCCCGGCTCGGCTACCCGCCGAAGATCATCGAGAAGGAACGTCTCGTCGGCCGCATCCAGCGCGAGAGTTTCCAAAAGGCCGCCCGGGCCGGCGTGAAAATCGCCTACGGCACCGACGCCGGCGTGTATCCGCACGGCTGGAACGCGAAACAATTCCGCCACATGGTGCAGTGGGGCCTCACCCCGATGCAGGCCATCCAGTCCGCCACCGTGAACGCCGCCGAGCTCATCGGCTGGCAGGACAAAATCGGCCGGATCGCCCCCGGCTGGCTCGCCGACATCATCGCCGTCCGCGGGGACCCGCTCGACGATGTCACCGTGCTCGAGAAGGTCGACTTCGTCATGAAGGGCGGCGCCGTCGTGAAGGACGCCCTCTCGCGCAAACCCTGACGCGGTCCACCGCCCCGCCGGGCGAAGGCACGCCCCGTGCGGCGTCGGCCCGGAATCCGCTCCGGCCGCCCCTCCCTGCAGGCGCCCCGGCCCCGGCCGTTTTTCCGCTCGCCGCGCCGCGTCAAAGGCCCTTGCTCGCGCGGATGCATTTTTCGCGTCGCGCCTGGATCGCCTCCGTCGCCGCCGGGCTCCTGCCCGCCGCGGCTCTCGCCGCCCAGGCCAAGCGTTCCGCCCCTTCCCGCCCGGACGACACCGTCGACAACAGCACCGCGTTCAAGGGCGCCATTGTCCTGGATGCCGCCACCGGCGCCGTGATCATGCAGGATCGCGCCGACTACGTCGGACCGCCCGCCAGCGTGACGAAGCTCATGACGTTCCTCGTCGTGCACGATCGCCTCCAGCACGGCGACCTCACGCTCCAGACTCCGGTCGCCACCACCGCCGAAGCCGCCAAGACCGGCGGCTCGCAGGTTTACCTCGCGGAAAAGGAAGTCTTCCCCGTGGAGGAACTGCTGTTCGCCCTGATGATCGCCTCGGCCAACGATGCCGCCACCGCCCTCGCGATCCACATCGCCGGGTCCAAGGGTGCCTTCGTCGAACTCATGAACGAGCGCGCCAAGGCCCTGGGCATGGCCGACACCGTGTTCCGCTCGCCGCACGGCCTCCCGCCCTCCTCGCGCAAACTCTCCGACAGCGACGTCACCAGCCCCCGCGACCTTGCCAAGCTCAGCCTGCACCTGCTGCGCGCCACCGACATCCTCAAATACGCCTCCGTCCACCGTCGCACCTTCCGGCCCGGCCCGAAGCAGATCGACATGGACAACCACAACAACCTCCTCGGCAAAGTCGCCGGCGTCGACGGCCTAAAAACCGGCTTCACCCGCGGCGCGGGTTTCTGCCTCGCCGCCACCGCCCTCCGCAAGGGCCGCCGCCTCATCGTCGTCACGATGGGTTCGCCCGACAGCAAGACCCGCGACCTCAAGATCACGGAGCTGCTCGAAAAAGGCTTCGCCAAACTGCCGCCGCCCACGCCGCAGATCGTCGATGCCGACGTGCCGATCAAGGCCGCGCCGCGCACCTCCGCGCCCGCCCCGGCCGCGCCGCCCCCCGCCGCCAAACCCGCCGGCGCCGACGAGCCCGTCGTGAAGTTCACGATGCCGCCGAAGAAGTAGGCGGACCCGCGGCGGGCCCGGCCGGCTCCGGGTCACCGGGACCCGGCCGCCGAAATCCGGCCGCGCGCGGCTAACTCAACCGAGACTCGCGCGCAGGCGCGCGAGCCGCGCCAACGAACGCTCGCGTCCCAGCACGCGGAAGATCGCGGTGATGCTCGGACCGGCGTTCGTCCCGGTGAGCGCCAGCCGCGTCACGGCCTGGTAGTCGCCGAATCCGAGACCCTTGCTCTCCGCGAGCGCCTTGATCGCCGCCTCGATGGCCGTATCCGAACCCAGATCCCAGCCCGGCAGCGCCGCGCTCACCTCGTCCAGCCGCGCCTTCGGGTCGCCCTTGCCGCAGACCTTGTCCTTCACCTTCGCGTCGATCGCGAAGTCTTCGGTGAAGAAATACGCCGTGTAGGCCGCCAGCTCGTCGACCGATTTGATCTTCGGCTGCGCGAGCAGCATGATCTCGCGGAAATACGCCTCGTTCGCCAGCACCGCGTCCGCGTTGGCCTTCGCGCCCTGCGCCGTGAAAAACGCCCGGGCCAGCGCCACGAACCGCTCCGCCGGCTGCTCCAGCAGGTAGGTCATGTTGAGGTGCGCCAGTTTCTTGCCGTCGAACTTCGCGTTCGACTGGTTCACCGCCGGCAGGTCGAAGAGCCGCACGATGTCCGCGATCGGCATCTTTTCCCGGTCGTCGCCCGGATTCCAGCCGAGCAGCGAGAGGTAGTTCACCAGCGCCTCCGGCAGGAAACAGCGCTGCTGATATTCCTCGATCAGCGCGCCCTTGTCGCGCTTCGACATCTTGCCCTGCCCCATCTCCGGCGACTTCAAAATCAGCGGGATGTGCGCGAACACCGGCGGCGTCGCCCCGAAGCCTTCGTAGAGCCGCACGTGTTTGCTCGTGTTCGAGAGGTGATCCTCGCCGCGGATGATGTGCGTCACCTTCATCTCGATGTCGTCGACCACGTTCACGAAATGGAAGACCGGATTGCCGTCGGAACGGAAGATCACGAAATCCTCGTCCTCCATCCGCTCCACCCGGCCGCGGATCTTGTCGTCGATCACCACCGGATCGCACTTCACCTTTTCGACCTCCTTTTTGCGGTGGTCGTCGAACACGCGGTAGCGCTCGCCGAGCAGCTTGAACCACACCGCGCCGTCCTTCTCGTAGGCGCGGCCGTTCGCCAGCAGCTTCTGTTTGTAGGCCTCGTAGATCGCCCCGCGCTGGCTCTGCCGGTAGGGTCCGAATGTCCCGCGCTCGCCCGTGCCGTTGGGATTCGGACCCTCGTCCCAATCCATCCCGAGCCAGGTCATGCTGTCGTAGATCAGCTTCAGGAACTGCTCGCTGTTGCGCTCCTTGTCCGTGTCCTCGATGCGCAGAATGAACGTCCCGCCCGTGTGGCGGGCATACAGCCAGTTGAACAACGCCGTGCGGGCGCTGCCGATGTGGAAAAAACCGGTGGGACTGGGAGCGAAACGGACGCGGACGTTGGACATGGGAAATGCGTTGTGAGGAGTGGACCGGCCAGCAAGAAGGAAG
>JACCEB011078416.1_pt1 | contig 32620 bp, 34 predicted proteins | sample 7454761 | NCBI WGS metagenome assembly JACCEB01 (sample SAMN15323454, study PRJNA562643) | freshwater metagenome | isolation source: river surface water | place: USA:Blue River Watershed | collected 2017-08-18
TTGCGAAGTTATTAAAATCAAGCCATTTTTTAAAGTGCTGTTAATAACTATTTAGTGTATTTAGCAAATTCTTTAGATTGTATGTATTTTTTAATTTCCTCAATCCTTGTTTCATCACTTGGGTGAGTACTTAAAAATTCGGGAACATTTGCTCCATTTTGCGACATTCTTTTCCAAAAATCTGGAGCTTTTGTAGGGTCGTAACCAGCAATCTTCATAAAAATCAACCCCATTTTATCTGCTTCTAACTCATTTTTTCTAGAAAAAGGAAGATTAACGCCAACTTCTGCCCCAATTCCATAGGCTTGTAAAAATAAGTTTCGGGTTACATCTGGTTTTTGAGCTAGTGCAACGTCTAATGCTGCTCCTCCTAAACTAACTGCCATTCCTCTACTCATTCGTTCATTTCCATGTCTTGCTACAGCATGTGCAACTTCATGTCCCATAACTACTGCTAAACCATTTTCATCCAATGTTACAGGTAAAATTCCTGTATAAAAACAAACTTTACCACCTGGCATACACCATGCATTTACAATGTTTTCGTCAATTAAATTGAATTCCCAAGCAAATTGATTTAATCTATTTTTGTAACCATTTTGTGCTAAAAATTTCTCAACGCTTTTGGCAATATTATTACCTACTCGTTTAACCATTTCTGCTTGTGCGCCAGATTGAACAACTTTTGATGTTGCTAAAACTTGTTTGTATTGCTCTGTGGACATTGCTAACAAACTAGATTCAGGCATTAAATTCATTTGTCTTCTTCCAGTTACAGGAACTTTGCTACAAGAATATACAACTATTGCAATTAGTGTAATTAAAAATGTTTTAGGTTTCATGATTATTTTTTTTGCAAATATAACAAGCTATTATAAACTTTAAAATGTTAATTGGATTTTACACTAAGTGTTTTTTGGTATTGGTTTTAATTTACTTTTGTAAAAAAAAGCATGTCGGATATTTTACCAAATTCAATTAAAGATTTAGCCGATTTTTTTCATACAATTCCAGGAATTGGAAAAAAAACAGCTTTAAGATATACCATACAATTGTTTAATCAGGAGCCTGATTTTGTAAAGAAATTTGGAGAAAAGCTAAAAACTATTCATGAGGTTGTTGGTAAATGTAAGGTTTGTAATACGTTAAGTGAAACTCCAATATGCTCAATATGCTCATCTTCCCATCGTGATAATGAAGTTTTATGTATTGTTGAAGATGTAAGGGATATTATAGCCATCGAAAATACACAACAATTTAAAGGAAGATATCATGTTTTAGGTGGAGTAATTTCGCCAATAGATGGTGTTGGGCCTCAAGATTTATATATAGATAATTTAATTGAAAGATTGGAAAAAAATAAAGATATTAAGGAGATTATTTTTGCATTAAGTACAACAATGGAAGGTGATACAACTAATTTTTATTTATTTAAAAAGTTGCAAAAATTTAATGTAAAATTTACTATGATTGCTAGAGGTGTTGGTTTTGGTGGACAATTAGAATATACCGATGAAATAACTTTAGGTAAAAGTATATTTAATAGAATGCCTTACGAAAATTTATAAGCCCAAAAAACAACTTTTTTTTTATATCTTCGTTAACATTTTATAATTTTTATTTTTTTTGACAGAAAACTGAGGAGTGAGTGTGAAATTATCTGTAGTAATTGTTAATTATAATGTTCAGTATTTTTTAGAACAGTGCTTGATTTCTATCGAAAAGGCTATAAAAAATATTCAAGCAGAAGTATTTGTTGTAGATAATAATTCGGTAGATCAATCAGTTGATATCATTAAACAAAAGTTTTCTTGGGTTAAACTTATTGAAAGTAAAGAAAATTTAGGATTCTCGAAAGGTAATAATTTAGCTATCAAAGAATGTTTAGGACAATATATTTTACTTTTAAATCCAGATACTTTAGTAGAGGAAGATACCTTTGAAAAATGTATTGAATTTATGGATAGCCACCCTGATGCAGGTGGTTTAGGTGTTAAAATGATGGATGGAAAAGGTAATTTTTTACCTGAATCCAAAAGAAGTTTACCAACACCATCGGTTGCATTTTATAAAATTTTTGGGTTATCAAGTGTTTTTCCTAAAAGTAAAAAATTTGGAAGGTATCATTTGGGACATTTAAATGAAGATGAAAATCATTCGATTGAAATACTCTCTGGTGCTTTTATGTGGATGCGAAAATCAGCATTAGATCAAGTAGGTATACTGGATGAAGATTTTTTTATGTACGGTGAAGATATTGATTTGTCTTACAGATTAATAAAAGGAGGTTGGAAAAATTATTATTTCTCTGGTACAAGAATTATTCACTATAAGGGTGAAAGTACAAAAAAAAGTTCGGTAAATTATGTTTTTGTTTTTTACAATGCCATGATCATTTTTGCAAAAAAACATTTTAATAATAAAAATGCTTTAATCTTTAGTTTTTTAATAAAGTTGGCGATTTATTTTAGAGCTGGATTGGCAATTATTAAAAGATTTTTAGAGCAAATAATTCATCCAATTTCTGATTTTGCTTTAGCGTATACCACCTTTTATTTTGTGAAAAAAATTTGGGAAATAAAGTTTAGAAGCGATATAGGTATTTATCCAAAGGAATTAATGAATCTTGAAATTCCTATTTTTATATTAATATTACTTTCGTTTATATATTTTTTTAAAGGTTACAAAAAATTATATAACATACCTAAATTAATAAAAGCTTTAACAATTGGTTTAGCAAGTGTTTTAATTATTTATTCGTTGTTGGGAGAAAAATACAGGTTTTCGAGAGCTATCATTTTGTTTGGAAGTATTTTATCATGTTTATTTATTGTAAGTTCGAGGTACGTTTCCCATTTTATAAAAACTGGAAATTTGTACATCAATCCTTCCCAACGTAAAAGAATTATAATTATTGGTGAAGATGATGAGGTAAATAGAGTAAGTACTATCATGCATCAATCAAATTTCCAACCTAAATTTTTTGGAAAAATTTCTCCTTTTAATGTAAAATCGTCTAATGATTTGGGAACATTGGAGCAGATTAATGAGATTATTATGATTCATAAAATCAATGAAGTAATTTTTTGTTCTAAAAACTTAAGTGCTCAGCAAATAATGAGTATAATGGAAAATAATAAGTCTGATTTAGAATTTAAAATTGCACCAGAGGAAAGTTTATTTGTTATTGGAAGTAATTCTATACATTCGCCAGGTGAGTTGTATTTAATAGATATTAATTCATTGAATAAAAAAAATAATCAACGAAATAAACGACTTTTCGATTTGTTATCTTCATCAGCAATTTTAATTTCTTTGCCATTTATTGTTTGGTTTTTTAAAAGCAAATTTACGTTGTTGAAAAACTTGTTTCAAATATTTATTGGAAAGAAATCATGGGTTGGTTATACAGATGAATTTAACAAGCAAAACCATTTGCCTAAACTAAAAAAAGGGGTTTTTTCGCCTGTAGATGCATTTGATAAAAATTTAGTTTCAGAAGAAGTAATTCAAACTGTTAATTTAAAATACGTAAATGATTATAAAGTAATGGACGATTTTAACATTTTAATAAAAGGTTTAAAAAATAATTGATAAATGATGGTTCTGCCCAATTTTAAAATTTTAAATCTCTTCAAAAATTTATACATTTGCAAACATTACATTAATTTATAAAAATGGGGAAAGTAGAGATTATACTTCCTAAAATGGGGGAAAGTGTTGCGGAAGCCACCGTTACTTCTTGGTTAAAAGAAGTAGGTGATTTAATTGAAGTAGAAGATGCTTTATTGGAAATTGCTACTGATAAGGTAGATTCTGAAGTGCCATCTACTCATAAGGGTGTATTGGTTGAAAAGCTTTGTAAAGTAGGTGATGTTGTTTTAGTTGGTGCCCCTGTTGCTGTAATAGAAATTGAAGGTGAGGTAACTATTGAAATTAAACCTTCTTCTCAAGTCCAAACTTTACCAATTAATAGTGAAGAAATTAAAACTGTAAAGTCATTAAATACTTCTTTGGATTTAAATAGGGAAAATGATAATATTATATCAAGTTCACGTTTTTATTCACCTTTAGTAAAAAAAATAGCCGAAAAAGAAAATATTAGTTTACAAGAATTAAACGCGATTAAAGGTTCGGGTTTAAACGATAGAGTTACCAAAAATGATATTTTAAACTATCTTCAAGAAGGTAAAAAGTATTCCGATAATACAAATAAAAAAAATGAACAGCTTTTTGAAGTAGCTGAAGTAAAATCAAGCTCAGCTACAGTAATTTCTGGCGGAGATGAAATTATTGAAATGGATAGAGTTAGAAAGTTGATTGCTAAACACATGATACATTCTAAACAAATAGCACCACACGTTACTTCATTTGTAGAAACAGATGTTACCAATTTAGTGAAATGGAGAGATAAAATAAAAGACGATTTTGCAAAAAAAGAAGGATATAAAATTACTTTCACTCCAATATTTATAGAGGCAATTGCAAAAGCTCTAAGAGATTTTCCAATGGTTAATATTTCTATAGATGGTGATAAAATTATAAAAAAGAAAAATATAAATATTGGTGTTGCAGTTGCTTTACCTACAGGTAATTTAATTGTGCCTGTTATTAAAAATGCGGATCAGTTAAATATGATAGGTTTATCTAATCAATTAAATATCTTATCCAATAAAGCCCGCAAAAATAAACTTTCTCAACAGGATGTTACTGGTGGAACTTTTACTTTAACCAATGCAGGTACTTTTGGGAATATTATGGGAACACCAATTATTAATCAGCCAGAAGTTGCAATTTTAGCTGTAGGAGTTATACAAAAAAAGCCTGCAGTGATTGAAACTCCTGATGGTGATGTTATAGCGATTCGTCATAAAATGTTTATGTCGATGAGTTACGACCATAGAGTGGTTGATGGGATGTTAGGTGGAAGTTTTTTAAAGAAAGTTTCCGATTATTTGGAGGCTTTTGATGTTAATCGTGATATTTGGTAAACTTTTTGTTTGTTTCAAAAAGTTAATATTATAATTTTAATATTATTTGTTATTAAAAAAAAATTTTATTATACAATACTAATGCTTTATATTTGAAGCGCACAAAATTTATGTTTATGAAATATTTATCTATTTTACTATTAACTTTTTTGACTTTTGAGAGCTTAAATGCCCAAGAAAGATTATCTGGAAATTACAAAAAAGATTTTGATAAGGCTGCCTATTTATGGAATAGTAAAGGTGATTTTAGTGAAGCTTTAGTAATCTTTAAAAATCTTTTGGAACAAGATCCAACAAATTCTTTCTTGAAATTTGCTATTGGAGATTGTTATTTGAATAGTATGAATGAAAAATATAAAGCATTAACATATCTTAAGCAAGCGGTTGATTCAGTTGTTCCTTCAATGAATGGTTTTATTTATCAGAATTATAAAAATCGTTTAGCTCCTTTTGATGTGTATAATTTGTTAGGTATTGCTTACAGAATTAATTATGAGTTTGATAAAGGGTTAGCTGCTTTTGAAAAATATGAAAACTTGATGGGCTTGTATATGAATGAGCAAGAAAGAAAAGATTTAAAAAGAGAAATTGCATTTTGTAAAACTGGTAAAAATTTAGTTAAATATCCCGTAGAAATTGAAGTGACTTCTTTAGGAAAAGTTGTTAATGGTAAATTTCCTGATTATGCTCCTGTATTATCTGCAGATGAAAAAACATTAATTTTTACTTCTAGAAGGGGAAATGATTGGGATAAAAAAGATCCTAATGATTTTAAATTTTATGAACAAGTTTATATTTCAGAAAAAAATGCTAAAGGGGAATGGAGTGTTCCTGTTCCAATTTCTCAAAGAATTAATCGTCCAGGGATACACCAAGCAACTGTAAGTTTGTCAGTTGATGGTCAGCAATTACTATTGTACAGTTGTTTTGAAGAACCTAATGGTAATATTTATTATTCTAAATTAGAAGGTGGTGAATGGATGGAGCCGGTTCCTTTTGATGCAATTAACTCTAAGGCATCAGAAGTTGATGCTTGTTTTAATTCTGATGGTTCTGTGATTTATTTTAGTTCTGATAGAAAAGGTGGCTATGGAGGTTTTGATATATACAAAATTACAAAATTAGCAAATGGAAAATGGAGCACACCACAAAATTTAGGACCAGAGATTAATACTGATAGAGACGAGAGATCTCCTTTTATTCATCCTGATGGTGTTACTATGTTTTTTGCGTCGGATGGTCATGAATCAATGGGGGGGTTTGATATTCTTCAATCAACTCAAGATGAAAGAAAAAATTGGTTAAAACCTGAAAATATTGGTTATCCGATTAATACTACTGATGATGATTTGTTTTATGTTACTTCAGTTGATGGTAAAAGAGCTTATTATGCTTCTGCAAAATTAGATGGAGAGGGTGATAAAGACCTTTATATGTTAGAAATTAAAAAGGTGGTTGAAGAAAAACCTTTAACAGTAATGAGTGGAACTTTTAGTATTGGTGATGCAAATAATACTGTACCGCCTGATGCACAAATTATTGTAACAGACAATGAAACTGGTGATTTAGTTGGAGTATTTCGTCCAAATCAAAAAACAGGTAAGTATTTATTTATTTTGCCTCCTGGAAAAAACTATAACGTAAGTTACGAAGCAAGTGGATACTTATTTAATTCGGAGAATTTAATTGTTCCTAAAAATTCAGCTTACAATACTATTCAACGTGAAATTAAATTAGCGCCGATTAGAGCAAACGAAAGCATTGTATTAAATAATGTGTTTTTTGATTTTAATAGCGATAATCTAACTCCAGATTCTAAAATTGAATTAGAAAAGTTAAAAAAATTATTAGTTAAAAATCCTTCAATTCGTGTAGAAATTTCGGGTCATACGGACTCCAAAGGAAATGCTAAGTTAAATAAAGATTTGTCGTCTAGAAGAGCTATTAGCGTTAAAAAGTTTTTAGTTGAAAATGGAATTGATACAAAAAGAATTGAAACTGTAGGTTTTGGAGCAGATAGACCAATTGCAAAAAACACAAATGATGATGGTAGTGATAATCCTGAGGGCAGACAGTTAAATAGAAGAATTGAACTTAAGGTTTTATCTGAGGACGGTAGTATGGATAATGTGGTAAATAAAATTAATGTACCTAAAAATTTAAAAAAGAAATAAGTTTAATTTTAAAGCTTAATAGAACTGGATAATTTGTTATCCAGTTTTTTTATAAAATCCTAATTTTTCATATCTTAATTATAGATTTTGGTTATTTAAATATATTATTCATCAATAATAGCAATAGTTTATTTTGCAACTTTATTCGTAAATTCAAACTAAATATTAATTTAAAATAAATTGCTATGAACTATATTGGATTAAATGAAAAAAAGAGTAAAGAATTAGCGAAAGGCTTGAAATCTTTGCTTGCAGAATATTCTGTGTTTTACCAAAATGTTAGAGGATATCACTGGAATATTAAAGGAGAAAAATTTTTCGAATTACATTTGAAATTTGAGGAATTGTATAATAATTTAGTTTTGAAAATTGATGAAATTGCAGAGCGTGTTTTAACTCTAGGGGAAACACCTAATCATCAGTTTTCGGTTTATTTAAAAACTGCAGAAATTAAAGAAACTAAAGAGGTTTCTGATGGTAAAAAAGCTGTAAAGGAAATTCTAGAATCATTTAAAGTAATTATTATCCAACAAAGAAAATTGTTGGCTATTTCTGGAGAAGCTAATGACGAAGGAACGAATGCTTTAATGAGCGATTATATTCGAGAACAAGAAAAATTAGTTTGGATGTATAAAGCTTTTTTAGGTGAATAATGCATACAATTGAACCTTATTATAATTGGCGACATATTTATATCTCTGAGGAAGATTCTTTGTCGCCTTTTTATTTAAATGAATACAGTGAATTCGAGTTTTCAGATAAAATTTATAATCATTATATTCATCCTCAATGGGATAATATTGGCTCGCCAACTTTATTTATTAAAATTATTTATGCCAATTACGATTTAAATTGTGCAATTATTGAAATGATTGGGGAGTGGAATGATTGTATTCATAATGATATAATGACTTTAAAAAGGGATATTATTGATCATTTAATTTTAAATGGTATTACTAAATTTGTTTTAATTGGTGAAAATGTTTTAAATTTTCATTATAGTGATGATTGTTATTATGAGGAATGGATGGATGAAATTCAAGATGGTTGGATTGTTGCTATAAATTTTCATAAACATGTATTGCAAGAAATGCAACAAATTAGTTTAGATCAATATTTAATTTGGGGTGGAGAATTGGATAATTTAGATTGGAGAACTTATAAACCTCATATTTTAATAGAAAAAATTGAGAACATTGTTAACAAAAGATTGGGATATTAAAAAAGCCGCAAAATTTACTTTGCGGCTTTTTAAATTAAATTTTGTTGATTAAATTGTAAAGTATCGAGAAAATATTGGGTATTTTAAAATGAAAATCATTGATTTCATGTTGTATTTCTTTTTCCGAATTTTTTGAATTATCCTTAACTTCATTTATTTTTTTATTCTCTTTACCTAATTCTTTTACATCTACAACTTTGTACATTCCACTGTGTAAATCTTCAATTGATTTTACAATGTTTTCTGTATTAGTTTTAGATGGATTGTAAACAATACTAGCTTTTTTATCTTCAAATTCAACTTCATATTCTATTACTCCCTCAACACTTGCCAATTTCTTTTTAATACTTGCTACACAACCCATGGAACACATCATTCCATCAATAGTTAAATCTACTTTATTGTTGGCAACATCTTTTATGTTATTTTGATTACTGCATGAAGTAATAAATAAAATTGCTACTAATAAGGATAAATATTTCATTTGTATGTGTTTATTATTTATTTTTCAAAGATAACTAAAAAAATGTTTAAAATATAACATGTTTTGATTAAACATTTGTTTTAACAAATAACTGAAAATTGTTTAGAAATTTTACATTGTATCTTATTTATTCCAAGTTATAAATTTGTACCTTAGTAAAATTAAGGCTTTGCAATTTTTTATAGAATGTAAAGTTGTTTAAAATTGGAAACATTTTTTGGTAAAAATGTGTTTTTGTATTTTTTAAATATTAATATAAATTAACTTTTATGCGTGTATTTGGTTTAATTGGCTATCCATTATCTCACTCCTTTTCGGTAAAATATTTTGCCGAAAAATTTAATAAAGAAAATATTACAAATTGTGTTTATCAAAATTTTGAAATCCCAACAATTGATGATTTTCCTCAAATTATAAGTAATAATCCAAATTTGTTTGGTTTAAATGTAACTATCCCTTATAAAGAAAAAGTAATCCCGTTTTTAGATGAGTTATCATTAGAGGCTAAAAATATTGGGGCGGTAAATACTATTCAAATAATTCGTAATAATGGAAAAATTAAATTGGTTGGACATAATACAGATTGTTATGGATTTCACCAAAGTTTAAAACCTTTGTTACAAGCAAATCATCATAAAGCTTTAATTTTAGGAACTGGAGGAGCTGCAAAAGCTGTTGAATATGTATTGAAAAACTTAGGTTTAGAGGTTTTGTATGTATCTAGGAATCCAGAAAAAAATAATGAATTAAATTACGCGGATTTAGAAGGTGATGTATTTAAAAAATTTAAAGTAATTGTTAATTCGACTCCATTAGGTATGTATCCAAATATAAATGATTGTCCGGATTTACCTTATGAATTGATTGAAAAAGATAATTTATTATATGATTTAATTTATAATCCGGCCGAAACCAAATTTATGAAAGAAGGAGCAAAAAAAGGCGCTGCTGTTCAGAATGGATTATCAATGTTACAATTACAAGCCGAAAAAGCTTGGGAAATTTGGAATAGTTAATGGATAATAATGCAATAGGTTTATTAGAGTTAAACTCCCTTATTAAAGAAATTATTGAAGGTAATTTCATGGGTGATATATGGCTTATTGCTGAAATAGCAGATTTAAAAGTAAACTCTGCAAGCGGTCATTGTTATTTAGAGTTGATTGAGAAAAAAAACGATCAAGTAGTAGCAAAAATGCGCGCGAATATTTGGAGTTTTAATTATCAAAAAATTGCTCAAAGATTTTTTAAAAACACTGGTACTAACCTACAAAATGGTTTAAAAATATTATTTTCTGCTAGTGTTTCTTATCATGAAATTTACGGGCCAAGTTTGGTGATTAAAAATATTGATGAAAATTTTACCATAGGAGATCACGAAAAAAATAAAAAAGAAATATACAATCGTTTACTTAAGGAGGGATTTATTGGACGTAATAATCAATTAGAATTACCTGTTTTTACAAAAAAAATAGCTGTTATATCATCAGATAATGCAGCAGGATTGGAAGATTTTTTAAATCAATTGCATCATAATCCTAAGAAATTTGTTTTTGAAACTACTTTGTTTCCAGCAATAATGCAGGGTGAAAAAATATACATTAGTATTATTCAACAATTGTTAGCTATACAGCAACAAAAAGAGGAGTTTGATTGCATTGCTATTATTAGAGGAGGGGGTGCTAATATGGATTTAAATGGCTTTAACAATTATGAATTGTGTAAATGCATAGCAGAATGTAGTTTGCCAGTAATTAGTGGAATTGGTCATGATAGAGACCATACTTTAGTAGATGATGTTGTACATACAAAATTAAAAACACCTACTGCTGTAGCCGAATTTTTTATTAGAAAATCTCAGGATATTTATGAATACTTGGAAGGTTTAAAAACTGCATTTGAGCAAATTACAAGAGAAAAATTAGTGCGGAATAAACAAAAAGTAAACAGGTTAGGTTTGATGTTGGTTGAAAAGAGTTCTGTATTTAATAAAAAACAAAATAAAAAAATAAATGAATTAAAGGATGATTTGGGACATTTTTGTATTAAGGTAATTAATCATAATAAAAATCAATTGCAAAATATTCCCGTAAAACTTAGTAATGCTGTTAAACAAAATAAACAGATTAAAACGCACAAATTGTTAAATTTACATCAGAAATTAGTTTTTAGTTTTGGTAATATAACTCAAAAACAAACTAATTTATTAGATCAATGTCAAAAAACTTTAAAATATTTACATCCTCAAAATGTTTTAAATAGGGGATATGCAATAATTAAAAACCAAAATCAAGTTATTGTAAAAAGTAAAAATGAATTTAATGTAAATGAAAAATTTACTATTGTTTTTAAAGATGGGGAAAAAACTATAATTAATAAAGCAAATGGCTAAAAGTGATTTAAAATACAGCAAAGCAATGGATGAATTAGAAAAGATTGTTTTGGAAATAGAAAATGGAGATATTGAAGTGGACGAATTGGCGTTTAAGATTAAAAGAGCTAGCGAATTGTTGCAGATTTGTTCAGCAAAACTAAAAGCATCTGAAGAGGAGGTTGAGAAAATTTTAAAAGATTTACAGTTTTAATGCATTACATTCAGCTTAAAATAAATATTCCTACTGATAAAAAAATATTAGTTGCATTTAGTGGCGGAGTGGATTCTGTTGTTTTAAGTTATCTCTTGCATCAACAAGGTTTTAAAATTGGTTTGGCGCATTGTAATTTTGGTTTACGAGGAGAAGAATCACTTGGTGATGCAATATTTTGTAAGCAATGGAGTGAAAAGTTAAAGGTTGAGTATTTCCAAAGCAACTTTGAAACTTTAAAAATCGCTCAACAACAAAAAAAAAGTATCCAGATTATAGCTAGAGAATTACGATATGATTTTTTTGAACAAATTTGTAATCAGCATCAATTTGATTATATAGCTACAGCTCATCATTTAAATGATGATATGGAAACTTCACTGTTTAATTGGAGTAATGCAAATGTTTTATCTGGTTCAATAGGAATCCCATATCAGCGCAATAAAATTATCCGTCCATTATTGCACGTATCAAAAGATGAAATTTATACTTTTGCTAGCATAAATTCTTTAGCATTTAGAGAAGATTCTTCTAATTTATCAACTAAGTATTCTAGAAATAAAATAAGACATAAAGTTATTCCTGTACTAAAGGAAATAAATCCATCATTAGAAAAAACTTTTAGTCAGTTTAAAAACATGAACATACTTCTTCATAATTATGTAAACAAAAAGTATAAGGAGTGGTTGGATAATTTTGATAGAAAAATATTTATTCAGTTTGGTGAAGTGGAGCAAAACGAACTTTTTATATGGAAATGGATGAGTGAAAACGATTTTACATGGCAAAATTTTCAACAACTTATCGATGTGTGTTTGCATAAAACTAGTTCTAAGAGGTTTTTAAGTAAAACAGGAAAAGAAGTTTGGACTTCTAACAAAGGCATTCATTTATATTCAATTGAACAAAAAAATATTCAGTTCGAAATTTCTAAAAAAAATATAATTCCACAACAAATCCCAAAGCAATTTAGTTTACCTTTGAATGAAATTTATGTTGATGCCAATTTGATATCAGATGATGTTTATATACGATTTTGGCAAAAAGGGGATTATTTTTATCCTTTAGGTGTAAATGGAAAGAAAAAAATAAGCGATTGGTTTAATGATGTTAAATTAAATGAGGAGGAAAAATTAAATACAAAGTTGTTAATGCATCAAAATGACGTACTGGCAATTATTGGTTATAGAGTTGATAAAAGATTTGTAGTGAATGAAAATACTAAACTGATTACGAAGATATCATGGAAAATGAAGATTTAGAATTTATAGAAAATCAATATTTAGGATTTAATTTATTTAGTTTAACTACAAGGTTGATTGTTGCATTAGCGTGTATTACTGCATTTTTTACATCGGCAAGTTCGCTCAACGATAATACAAGTAATTTGTTTTTGATTTTAGGAATATCCATATTAATTATTTCTATACTATTCTTTTTTGTTTTACATATCAAAACCTTGATAATAGAGCATTGGTTGGTGATTTCTGGTTATTTTAATGCTAGAATTATTAAATTGAATTTAAAAGATATTGTATCTTGTGAAAAAGTTCAATACTCTAAATTATTACTTAATCGTCCAGTTTATAATTTACATGTTAGAGGAAAAATTAAGTTTTATACACATGGAAAATATGCTTTAAAATTGGTTGATAAACATGGGTTAATTTATTTAATTGGCACACAAAAATCAGATAAACTTCAAAAAATTATTAACAATAAAATAAAATTATAAAAACATATAACGTTTTTATCAAGTTAAACGTAACTTTGCTTATGTTTTGTAACGGCTTAAAATTGTAAATTATGGAAACAAAATCAACTGGTGTAATAGGGATAGAAAAAGAGAAAATTCCTACTTTAAAATTTTCAAGTAATGATGTTTTAACAGATAAACAAGATATTTTACAAAGAAAAATTGATTTAGAAAGAGCAAGTGCTTTAGGTGCAAACTCGAAATCAAATGTAAAGTTATATTTTGTGGATGATAAAGGAACAAATTACAGAACAGAAGCAACTGTGTGGGCAGCAACAGAAAGTAATGTAACTTTAAAGGGTGAGGTTTTGATACCTATTAAATCTATAACTAAAGTTGGATTCTTCTAGAAATAACTCCGAAATAATTTTAAAACATAAGGCCGTTGCAATATATTTATTATTGGGCGGCCTATTTATTTCGTTTTTAATAGTTTGTAATTTAATTGCAAATAAATTTATAGAAATTCCAGTTTTTTTTAGAGAGAAACCTTTTATTGTTTCGTGTGGTATTTTACCATATCCTGTTACATTTTTAATTACTGATTTATTAAGCGAGTTTTATGGTAGGAGAAGAACGGCTTGGGTAGTTATAACAGGTTTAATTTCATCAATTTTCATTGTTTTTTTAATACGTTGGGCTGCAAGTTTTCCAGCAGTTAGTTTTTCGCCTGCATCTACAGATGCTTTTAATCAAATTTTTGGAAATTCATGGAGGGTTATTGGAGCAAGTATGGTTGCATATTTAAGTGCGCAATTATTAGATGTTCAAGTTTACGAGTTTTGGCGTAAGGTAACTAAAGGAAAATATTTGTGGATAAGAAATAATGGGAGTACAATTATCAGTCAGTTAGTGGATTCTGTGTTAGTTGTTTTAGTTTTGTTTTTGGGTACGCTAAGTTTTTCGGAAATTAATGATTTAATTTTGGATGGTTGGCAATTTAAAGTGATATGTGCAATTATAGATACACCATTTATTTACTTGTTTGTTTTTTTAATTCGTAAATATTTTAAATTACAACCTGGAGAGGAAGTTAAGTTTTAAAACTCAATTATACCGTTTTTATGGTATTTAACATAATGCTTAGTTTTTAATATATTTGTAAGTTCCAAAATATAAATTATAATGGGTAAAACCACTTCCGTTTTATTAGCTTCTAATCATTTTTTTGTTGAATGTTCATGGAAATATTTAACAAATCAGGTGGAGTTTGATTTTGCCATTGTAGATACAGTAAAAACGCAGGAAGAACTGGAAAAAAAAACGATCGAATTACAACCTCAAATTATTATAATTGATATTGATTGTGAAGAATTTAATTTAAAAAAATCCTTAGCTTTTATTGATATCACTATTCAAAGTAAAGTAATATTTACAGGGAAATTAAATGTAAAAAGTTTTTATGAAGAATATTCTCATTTAAATGTTAATGCTTTTATTACTAATAACTTAAACAAGGAACAATTGATTAATTGTTTACAAATGGTTCAAGGGAATCAAAAGTACAGTTCTCCTGATATAATTAATTTGCATGATACCGAAAATCAATTTTCTACTATTTCTTCAATTGATAAATATAATATAAGCGAACGTGAGCTAGAAATTATTAAACTAATTGCCGAAGGTTATATTAATAAGGAAATTGCTGATAGATTATTTATAAGTAACCACACAGTAAACACACATCGAAAAAATATAATGCAAAAATTGGGTATTAACAATACACCTGGTATAGTACTTTTTGCAGTAAAAGAAGGCTTAGTTAGTCCAAACGATTTTTTGTTTTCATCCAAAAGTCATTAACTTTCAAAATTTTATATCTAATTTAATAAAATATAATTTTTAATTTAACTTAAAATTTGAGCGAATTTTATCTAGTAAATCACTTAAAACTTGCGCTTCTTCTTCAGAGATATTGATAGTTTTTTCCATTAATTCACTTATTTCGGCTTTGGATTCTTTGATAAGTTCCTGTCCTTTAACGGTGATAAAAATTTCCATTTTTCTTCGGTTGTTTTCACACAATTGCCTTTTCAATAAACCTAAACTAACCAATTTATCAACTAATCTTGTTAAATCTCTTCCTTTATCTAAAATTACCTCTTTAATATCACTTGGGGAAACAGCTTCGGGAAATTTACCATTTACAATTCTTAATATGTTGTAATGTTGAGGTAAAATATCGTACTTTTTAAAAATATTTTGTTGATGATCTCTGATCCAATTGGCAGTATAAACTATATTAATCATTGCCATTTGCTTGGCAGATTGAAATTTCGATTGTTTAATTTCTTCTTTAATACCCATATTCACAATAATTGTTGCAACAAAGGTAGTGAAAAATCATGTTTATGCAATTAAAATAGAAGTTTTTTTGTTAAACTATTGTGCTAATAAAAATTATTTTACTTATTTTTGCAGTCCAAATTTTAAATTTTCACACATGTATGCAATTGTAGAAATAGCAGGGCAGCAATTTAAAGTGCAAAAAGATCAACAAGTATTTGTTCATCGTTTAGATGCTGAAGAAGGATCAAACTTAGTGTTTGATAAAGTTCTTTTAGTGGATAATGGTGGTAAGGTTACTGTTGGCGCCCCAGCTGTAAGTGGAGCTAAAGTTAGCGCTACTGTATTATCTCATTTAAAAGGAGATAAAGTTATCGTATTTAAGAAAAAAAGAAGAAAAGGTTACCAAAAATCAAATGGTCACCGTCAACAGTTTACCGAAATTAAAATTGATTCAATCACTGCTTAAAAGCATTTAATTTATAAGTCATGGCACATAAAAAAGGAGTAGGTAGCTCTAACAATGGTAGAGAATCTCAATCTAAAAGATTAGGTGTAAAAAAATTTGGTGGAGAGCAAGTAGTTGCTGGAAACATTTTAGTTCGTCAGAGAGGTACAGTTCATCATGCTGGTAAAAATGTTGGTTTAGGTAAAGATCATACATTATTTGCTTTAGTTGATGGAACAGTTTCTTTCAGAAAACAAAAAGATAATAGATCTTACGTTAGCGTAGATCCAATCAACTAAAAAAAACTAATTTTTTGAAAAGGCGCTTAAAAAGCGCCTTTTTTTTTTCAATAAATTATAGGTTTTAAACTAATGTATTAATTTTGCATTATGCAGAATTTGATTAAGTTTTTCAGGATATTTTTATGGATTCCATTTATGGTATCCTTACATATTTCTTGTTCAAATTCTGCAGAAAAAAAATCTGTTATTCATTCTGATGATGTCAAAAAAGTTAAGTTGGATATCGTTTTTTTTGGTTTAACAGATAAAGTAAAGTATGATTTAATGATTAAAAGTCCGTATAAATCCATTTCTCAAGAGGATGAAATTTCGTTAAAGGGAGATACAACAAAGTACCAATTGGAAGTATTTACGGGATCCGAAATAAAAATGAATGTAAAAACTTTTGATTCATTTGGTCCTGAAGTTAATTTACAGATATTCATTGATGGCCAATTGTGGTACAGTAATAAAAATAGTTATCAAATCGAATTAGATTCTACCTTACCTTAATTTTTATGTATCTCGTTAAAGGTATTTATACCTAAAGCAAAATGTTTCCAAACAACAGAATTTTGATGAATTAAATGAGGAGTTTTGATTTTGGATTTTTGTTGAATAATTTTTCTCTTTTTTAATATTGTAATTAAATTAAAATATACTGAAAAGTGTGCTTTCACTACTGCCCAGGTATGTTTAAATTGTCCATCATATAAAAATTTTATACCAGCTATTCCATCTAATATCAATTTATAAAATATGGTAGGTATAAAAAACTTATAATTCGCATTTTTAAGTAAAGTAAATAAGTTGTTCCTGAAATTTAAGTATGTTTTTTTACTACTGTATTTATTTAAAGTGCCACCACCAACATGGTATACAAATGATTTTGGCTCAATATATATATCGTATCCTAATTTTTGAATTCGCCAACACAAATCAATTTCCTCCATATGTGCAAAATAATCTTCATCTAATCCACCAGCTTCCCAATACACATTGTTTTTAACAAACATACAAGCGCCCGTTGCCCAAAAAATGGGTACTGCATCATTATATTGTCCTTCATCTATTTCAATTTCATTAAAAATCCTACCTCTACAATATGGAAAACCTAAATAATCAATAAAACCTCCAGAAGCACCTGCATATTCAAACAAATGTTTGTTTTTTTGATCGAGAATTTTAGGTTGGCATGCACCTATGTTAGGGTTGGAATTCATTAAGTTAATAACTGGTTGAATCCAATCCGAGTTTACTTCAATATCCGAGTTTAATAAAACAAATACATCTTCATGTAAGTTTTTTAAAGCTTCGTTATAACCTTTGGCAAAACCGTAATTTTGAGCTAATTGAATTATTTGAATAGAAGGGTAAGTGTTTTGAAGGAATGCGATGGAATCGTCTGTAGAGGCATTATCAGCAACATATAACTTCGCATAATCAGGTAAAAAATGTACAACATTGGGTAAAAATTTTTCTAACCAAGATTTCCCATTCCAGTTTAAAATTACAACAGCTACAAATTGAATCGTCATTATTACTTACTTACAAAAGCGTAAATATCTTTATTTTATTTGATATCTTCCTCTTCTTTAAATAATAATTCTAAAAATTTCTCCATTCCTTCTGGATCAATTCTTTTGCCTACAATTTTTTTGTTTTTATCCAATATATAACTTACAGGCGTGCTATAAATATCATAGTACTTTCTAAAACCACTTAAATGCATGGTGTCTTGAACATTTATCCATTTGTATTTATTTTCTTTTAAATACTTTTTGTATCCTTCACTTTCAGTTTCTATATTTACCGAGTAAACCTCTATACTTTTACCTTCTTTTTTATATTTTTCGTACAATTCGTACAATTTAGGAGTTTGTTTTTTACAATGTCCACAATCCGAATCCCAAAACCAAACTATTGTTACATCTGCTTTTATATTATTTAAATTATGTAATTTTCCCAATGTATCGTACAATCCAAATTGGTTTTGTCCTCTCATTTTTAAGTTTACAGCTTGTTCGCCGCATAAAGCATATTGTAAATCATCTACCCTAGATTTAATTTTTGCCATTTTAACTTCATCTACCCATGTTGCATCACCTGTTAAATAATAATTTTTAGCCATCAAATAAAATACTTTATCCCAACACATTCTTTTTTCTTTTCCGCTTTCCCATTTAAATGTAGCATAGTTTACAATGTATTTAAACAACTCTTCGTTTCCTCGAGATTTTTCTACTAAAGGTTGAATGTATCTAAAAACCGAATCGTAGTGTTGAGGAATTACTTGGTCAAAATATCTTTGAAGTTTTGAGTGGAAAATAGGCGTTCTGATAACACATTCGCTTTTAAAATCTACTAAATCCCAATAATGATTTAAGTAATATCGGTATTGTTTTTCTTTACCTTCGTCGCTTAGGTCTTTTTTAAGTTCTTCGGGTATTTCTACTTCTTTTTGCATATTAAATACCACAGTCATGGGGTTGTTTGGGTTATTTTTTATGAAATTATCTACATATTCGTCCATTTCTTTATTTAATTTCTCCAATTTTTGCATCAAAGCTTCACGTTTATTGTCTTTCTCGTCTAAAGCTTTAATTTCGTCGGATAAAGCAATACGTTCTTTATTTAATTTAGATGAAAAATTAAAATATTCGTAAAGTTTTGTATTAGATTCTGATCCTTTAAATTTAGTTTTACCTATAAAATCAGAGGTGTCGGATTGTACCGAAAATTTTTGGTCGTGTACCAAAAACTCAATATAACTTCCTCTATTTTGTCTAACTACCAAGTAAATTCCACAAGGTAAATCTTCTTTTCCTTTAATTGTAAATTTTCCTTTTTTGTCCGTTACAATTGTGTCCTTAATATATTTGTTATCACCATAATAACGTGCTAAAAACACTATTGAGTCGTTAAGGTGTTTAATGTCAAATTTAATCTCATGTCCTTGAGTAAAACCAAATTTACTAATAAGAATAACTAAAAATAAAAGTTTAAATTTCATGTGTGTCAATTTTTAATTTTAGGTTATGATTTAACAAATATAACTCCAAACGTTTTTAAAAATAAAGGATTGTGTAAGCTTAACTAATTTTTAACAGCTTCAATTTGTATTTTTTTTAAAAAATCGATTTGTTCTTGAGTTAAGTATTTGGTTTTGAAGTGAATTTTTAAAGGTAAAAACCAACTTGAATCTTTTAGTGTTAAAATTATTTTTTTTGAATTACTTTTTATTTCCCGAATACTCTTTAGGTTAAATTGATTGGGTACAGATTTACTACTGTATTTTATTGGAATTAAAAATAAAAAAGCAAAAAATAATAAAACTATAAAATCTATGTAATTTGGATTAGTTTCAAACATTAAACTAATTTTTGCAATTATACTTGCTGCTAAAATAAATCCAACAAAAATAGCAATAGCTCTAATGTAAATGTATCTATCTTGCTTATTTAATTCATATACATTATTTTGAGTGTAAAATGCATTTTCATTATTAAATAAATAATTTTCGGTTTCACTTAAAGGTATTGCGTAGCCTGAAATTTTTAATGGTGTAGATTCTTTTTTTTCATCTTTTTTAATCCAATTATTTAATAATTTTTTCGCTTGTTCAAAAGTACTTTCCGAATCATATAATCTTAAAATTTTGAGCGATTGTATATCATTGTTTTCAATGTAAATTTTTAAATAATTAAAACCTAATTTTCCTTTCTCTAGCTCAATCTTTTCAATATTTTTATATGGAATACAATTGCTTTTGTTGTGCGGAATAGTTTGTTGTTTTAATTTGCGTAAATGCCATAAGCTTACAAATAATAAGGGTATAAAAATAAAAAAACTGCTTAGTAAAATTACAGTGATTAAGCCAAGTGTTAAAATAATATTTAGTAAATATTGCAGCGTATTGCTACTGTTTAATTTATCTAATTTAATTTCTAAGTGGCGTGGTTCAACAGTTGTAACATCATTAATTACCAATTCATTTTCTAAAACGTGGCAATACATACCCGATTGTAAATTAATTCGTTTTTCTGCTGGAGTTTTTATATATTGCATACAATTAAATGGAAAGTTATATTTTTGTACAAAATTACAACATTATGATTACAAATGAACAATTTAAGGGGTATATAAAACGTCTGGATACGTTGGGGAGGCATCTTTGACCTGCCAGGGCGGAATATTTTGATACAAGAACTCGATGAAAAAACGCAAGCTCCTGATTTTTGGGATGATGCAAAAAAAGCACAACTGGTTTTAAAAAACTTAAAAGGCGTAAAAAAGTGGGTAGACGACTTTAAAATTGTGCAATCTGCGTTGGAAGATTTACAAATTTTAATGGATTTTTATGATTTAGGTGAAAGTACCGAAAATGAGGTGGAGGAGGCTACTTTACATTTTATAAATCTATTAGAAGATTTGGAATTTAAAAACATGCTTAAAGAAGAAGAAGATTCTTTTAGTTGTATGTTAGAAATCAATTCGGGTGCTGGCGGTACTGAATCGCAAGATTGGGCACAAATGCTTATGCGAATGTATAAAATGTGGGGTGAGAAAAATGGCTTTAAAGTAAGTGAAGTGGAATTTGTGGATGGCGAAACAGCAGGAATTAAAAGTTGTACTTTAGAGTTTGAAGGCGATTTTGCTTACGGGTATTTGAAGGGTGAAAATGGGGTGCATCGTTTGGTGCGTTTGTCTCCTTTTGATTCTGCAAATAAGCGTCATACTTCATTTGCTTCGGTTTATGTTTACCCTGTTTTAGATGATTCTATCGAAATTGAAATTAACAATGGTGATATCGAATGGGATACTTTTAGAAGTGGCGGTGCAGGTGGTCAAAATGTTAATAAAGTTGAAACGGGAGTACGTTTAACACATAAACCATCAGGAATTATTATACGGAATACAGAATCTAGATCCCAGTTAGCTAATAAAGAAAAGGCGTTGCAAATGTTAAAGTCTAAATTGTATGAATTGGAGTTAAGGGAACGACAAAAAACAAGGGATGTAATTGAGGGGAATAAAAAGAAAATTGAATGGGGCTCGCAAATTAGAAATTACGTTTTTCATCCATATAAACTAGTTAAAGATGTACGAACCGGACATGAAACGAGCAACGTGCAGGCAGTTATGGATGGTGATTTAATGCCTTTTATTAAAAGTTTTTTAATGGAAAACTAAGTTAATTAAATAATTCAGTTTAAAAATTAACTTTAAATTAATCTGGTAGTAATCTAAAAATAACTTTTGAATAGTAGATTTGTAAACGTTAGATAAATATTAAATTTCATTTCCAATGGATAAAAAAAACAGAATTTTATTAGTAGATGACGAACAAGATATATTAGAATTTATCTCTTATAATCTTGAAAAAGAGGGATACGAAATTGCAACTGCTAGTAACGGATTTGATGCAATTGAAAAGGCATTGGAATTTAAACCTGATTTAATTATTTTGGATATTATGATGCCTAAAATTGATGGTATCGAAACTTGTTATAAACTTAGAGCTTTAGAGGATTTACCAAAAAATGTGGTGATTGCTTTTTTAACTGCTAGAGGTGAGGATTATACGCAAGTTGCTGCTTTAGAGTCTGGCGCTGATGATTTTATAATTAAACCAATAAAACCTAGGGTTTTAGTAAGTAAAGTACAATCGTTATTACGAAGATCTTCAAGTGTTGTGGAAGAAACCGAAGAAAACTCAAGCAATTTAATTATTGATAAAGAAAGATATTTGGTAATTAAAGATGGCGAAAAAATTACTTTACCTAAAAAGGAATTTGAGCTTTTACAATTGTTATCGAGTATTCCTGAAAGAGTTTTTGCCCGTGATGAAATTTATCGTAAAATTTGGGGAACACATTTAATTGTAGGAGATAGAACAATTGATGTACATATCAGAAAATTAAGAGAAAAATTAGGCGAGGATTATATTCAAACTATTAAAGGTGTTGGGTATAAATACAATCCAAATTTATAAAATTATACCTCAGGAATTTAATTGATAAATTCCTGAGGTAATTAATTATTTACCAAACAATTCAATAACTTTTTGTTCGCGGTAATCAAAAATTGTTTGTAATTGTTTTTTTACAAATAAAGCGTGTGCAATTTGTCCTAAAATTCCAAATGGTAATGCATAATGTACAATATCTGTCATTAAAACCCCATTTTCCTTTACTTCAAAAAAATGTTTATGGTGCCATAATTTATACGGTCCAATCATTTGGTTATCAACAAATAATTTATTGTCCACCACATGTTTAATCTCGGTAACCCATTGCATGGGAATGTTTAAAACTGGTGAAACTTTGTATTCGATTATTTGTCCAGGATACATTCTCTCTGCAGCTCCATGTAAAATTTTAAAGCCCATATATGGAGGAGTAATAGTTTGTAGGTTTTTAGGCTGACTAAAAAAATCCCAACAAGTATCGATATCTGAAGGAACAAATTGTTCCTTTTTTAAAGTGTAAATCTTCATATAGAGGTTTTTAAATTGTTCCAATAATTTATATATTTTTTGTTCGGATCATAATTTTGTTGTTGTATTTGCATGTTAAATACTCTTCTGCCACGCGGATCATTTCCGTAACCTGATAAATACAACCAATTTCCTTGATTATTACACACATCATAATCAATCAAAGCATTTTCAAAATAAGCAGCGCCTAATCGATAATCTACTTTTAAATTGTTAATTAAATAACTTGCCACAATTTGTCGGCTTCTGTTGCTTAACCATCCTGTAGCATTTAATTCTTGCATACCTGCATTTACAAAAGCTTCTTCGGTTTCTGCATTTTTCCATTGTTTAAATTTTATTTCATCTATTTGCAAATCAGGTATGTTATTTTTATTAAAGCCACGTTTATAAAACATACTGTTTCCACGTTTTAATAAAGTGTGTCTAAAAAAATCACGCCACAATAGCTCAAAAAACAACCAGTAAGTAGATTCATTTGTACCTCTCTCTTTTTCATAATTCAAATTTAACCTATAAACTTCCTGAACAGACACGTTTCCTAAACTTAAATATGCGGATAATCTGGAGCTAAAATCGCCTAATAAACCATTGCGTGTTTGTTTATATACGCCAATATTATCACTCTCCCACCAATAAAATTGTAAGCGTTTTAAAGCTTCGGTTTCTCCAGGCGGAACAACAAATTGTGTGTTAATTGTATTTTCCCAAAGTATAAAATTTTTATTGCTAATAAAACAATTATTATGCTTTTTCGATAAAATATTTTCGTTAGGATAAGGTATATTTTTTTCTACCATAAACCTAAATTTAGTAAAATTATCAGGTAATTTTTTGGGTGATTGTTGGATAGGAATTAAAAATCCATCTTCTATAATTGTAGTTTGGACGTTAGATGGAAGTGCTTGTATAACTTTTTGCTGAATTTGATTTTCTTCGCCAGCAATTTCCAATGGACAAATTAAATGAGTAATTGCATTTTGCAAACAAAACTCACTAATAATTTTATCCGATTTACCTTTGTAGGCGTGTAAATTTATATTGTATTCCTGTAAATTTTTATTTAAATCTAACAAGTTTTGGTACAAATAACTTTTGCGTAAGTTACTCATTTTAGGTATTCCAAATTGGGAACTTTCACCAAATAAATCATCCAACACATTTATCACAACAATATTATTGCTAATTTTTTGGGCAGCACACAACAGCGGATTGTCTTTTATCCGTAACTGATTCGTTAGCCACACCAAAACTTTAGCCTCTGCCATTGTTGTTAAAATCTATAGGTTTAGGAATTTCAAAAGTTTCAGCATAACTTAAACGTGCTTGTAAATCTAAATTATAATAAGCATCTAATCCACCAATACTCATACTTCCAGCGTTTTGCAAGTCCACAAAACCATTTTCGTGTACACAGTTAGATGGTAAATGAATATCTGTAATTTTACCCACAATCAATTTTGTTTCATTGCTTTTAATTTCAATCACTTCTTGTAGTTCCAATCCAAATTTTATTAACGATTGTTCCACATATGGAGCGTAAAAATTATTTAAGTACACACTGTTTAAACCTGTAGCTAAAAATTCGGAAGTTTCCCTTGGAAATTTTGCCGAGCTATGATGCGCTTTGGTATAAATCGTATCGTTTATATGGTTGATAGTGTAATACTTAGTTTCTATAATATTTTCAAAGGTGTGGCGCTCCACTTTACCTTGTCTTAAAACAAAACCAATTAAAGCAGGTTCGCTGCCTAAGTGAATAACCGAACTAAAAACCGCCACATTTTCCAAACCACTTTTATTTTTGGTTGCAATTAAATTTGCTGCCTTAGTACCTGTAATTCCGTTAATTAAATGTATGCGATAATGCTTGTGAAATGATTTTAGTTTTTCTACATTTATATACATAATTATAAAGCTTTAATTGTACTTAAACCTCCATCAATCCTAAAAATTTGTCCGGTTATCCACTGTGCGTCGTCCCCAATTAAAAAATCAACCATAGCTGCAATTTCATCCGGATTTCCAACTTTTTTTAATGGATGGCGATTTTTCGAGTTTTCCAAACCTTTTTCGTTACCTAAAATTTTAGATGCCAAAGGAGTATCAGTAATAGATAAAGCAATTACATTTACCCTTATATGAGGAGCAAACTCGGCAGCTAAGGATTTTGCCAAAGCTTCCACAGCGCCTTTTGCGCTGGCAATAGAAGCATGAAACGACATACCTTGAGCAACAGCAATTGTACTAAACAAAACAACACTACTTAATCCGTTTTTGTTCAACAAAGGCAAGCTATTTTTGATACATTTTACAGCGCCGTTAAAATTAATATCCATATCGTTTTTAAAATCTTCATCTGTTAAGTTTTTAAAAGGTTTTAAGTTGATGCTTCCTGGAAAATACACTAAGGAATCAAATTGTTCTTTTACCGGAAATTCGTCGTTCAGGACATCAAAATTATGATGTTCTACATCGTATTTTTCGGAAAAACCTTTTCGGTTTAAAGCAATAATTTGATGTTTATGCTGGTATTTTTTTACAAAGGATAAACCCACTCCCGAGTTTCCTCCTATTAAAACCACTTTTTTCATTTTGTTTAATTTTTATTTACAATTATTAAACAAAATTACGATTATATATCGATTGTGTACTGTAAATTTCATTAAAAATAATTAAATGCTAAACATTGTGAGGTTTAATGGTGATGTGCCAAGGGTTGAAAACATGCTATCCACTTTATAAAAGTTTTTCGTTGTTGTTGAAAATACTAATAAAATGAAGTGTTTAATCCAATAAATAATTATCTATAACTTTTTGTAACTTTTGTAATTTTGCAATAATATTACATAGATGCACAAAAAAAACAGTAATAAATTATGAGCAAAGAATTACAATATTTAAAATCCTATAAAGATTGGCTAAACGATATAAAATTAAAAATTCGTGTATCTCGAATGAAAGTGGCTTTGGCAGCAAATGCTGAACTCATTTTATTTTATTGGGAACTTGGCAAAGATATTTCAGAAAAATTGATTCAAACTTCTTGGGGAAGTAATGTATTGGATGTATTAGCTAAAGATCTTAAAACAGAATTCCCTGAATCTACTGGATTTTCGAGATCTAACTTATATAATTGTTTAAAATTTTACTCATTTTACAAAAATGATTTAATTGTCCAACGCAGCGTTGGACAAATTCCTTGGAGGCACAATGTACTCATTGTAAGTAAAGCCAGCTCAATAGAAGAAGCTTTGTTTTATATTTCTAAAACACTAGAAAATGGTTGGAGTAGTGATGTTTTAGCTTTACAAATTAAATCTGGATTGTTTAATCGAAATGGTAAATCGATAAATAATTTTAAAACAACATTGCCTAATCCAAACTCGGAACTGGTTGAGCAAACCCTCAAAGATCCTTATCATCTAGATTTTATAACCGTTGCTCCTCAAGCGAAAGAATTAGATATTGAAAAACAACTGGTGCAACATATTTCTCAATTTTTATTAGAATTAGGGAAAGGGTTTGCTTTTGTTGGTAGGCAATTCAGTTTGGCGTTGGGAGAAAAAGAGTACATTATCGACTTACTTTTTTATCATGTAGTTTTAAAGTGTTATGTGGTTATAGAACTGAAAAATAAAGATTTTGAACCAGAATTTGCTGGAAAACTTAACTTTTATCTAACATTAGTAGATAAAACTTTAAAAAACACAGACGATAAGCCTACAATTGGAATTTTACTTTGTAGAGGTAAAGATAATTTAGAAGTAGAATACGCATTACAAGACATCAACAAACCTATAGGGGTTAGCGAATTTAACTTGGAAAAAATGTTACCTCCAAACCTTAAAAGTACTTTACCAACAGTAGAGGAATTTGAAGAGGAATTACAAAATATAATAGATTCACAAAAAAATGATTAAAACATCTTTAGGGTATTAAAACAATAAAATATACACTGTCCACATATAAAAAGTTCATATCAATTTAAATATTAGCAAATTTTGTATAAGTATTTTTGATTTTTTAGTTCATAAGTAAGCATCTTTGATTAATTTAGTAGCCAACAAAAAAATAATCAATAATTTAGTCATGATAGATTCTATAGGGAAGGCATTAACCAAAATTTTCGGTAAAAAATCGGATAAAGACATCAAATTAATTTTACCTTTAGTTAAACAAGTTTTAGAGGAGCAAAAAAAATTAAGTGGAATATCCAACGACGAGTTAAGAGGAAAAACGCAGTATTTCCAAAAAACTATTCAGGATTACATACAAAATGAAGAAAAGGAATTTGCAGATTTAAAAGCTAAAGCCGAAAATCCTCAATTATCCATTGCCGAAAAAGAGAGTATTTATCTGCAAATGGATAAAATTAAAACTCTAATTGATACTAAAATCGAAGAGATTTTAAACAAAATTTTACCCGAAGCTTTTGCTACCATCCGCGAAACATCTAAAAGGTTTAAGGATAATCAAACAATAGAAGTTACGGCCAACAGCTACGATAAATATTTGGCGAGCGATAACGATTATGTAAGCATACAAAACGATAAAGCGATTTACAATACTACTTGGGATGCTGGAGGGAACGAAATAAAATGGGAAATGGAGCACTACGAGGTGCAATTGATTGGTGGTGTTGTTTTACATCAAGGAAAAATTGCAGAAATGGCAACGGGTGAGGGTAAAACTTTAGTGGCAACTTTGCCAGTTTACTTAAATGCTTTGGCAGGTAAAGGAGTGCATTTGGTTACTGTGAACGATTATTTGGCAATACGTGACTGTGATTGGATGAGTCCGTTGTTTCAATTCCATGGTTTATCCATTGATTGTATCGATAAATATCCGCCACATAGCGAAAAACGTTTAGCAGCATACAATTGCCATATTACTTATGGTACAAACAGCGAGTTTGGTTTTGATTATTTGCGTGATAACATGGCAAATGATCCTTCGCAACTGGTGCAACGCAAACATCATTATGCTATTGTGGATGAGGTGGATTCTGTATTAATTGATGATGCTCGTACGCCTTTAATTATTTCCGGACCAACTTCAAAAAAACAAAATTTCGAGTTCGAAGAACTTCGTCCGTTTGTAGAGCAATTGGTAAATGCACAAAAAACTTTGGTAACAAAAATTTTAGCCGAATCTAAAAAATTAATTACCGATGGAGATGAAAAACAAGGTGGAGTTCAATTGTTGCGAGCACACCGTGGTTTACCTAAAAACAAAGCTTTAATTAAGTTTTTAACCGAGCCTGGCGTAAAGGCTTTGTTGCAAAAAACCGAAAATCAATATATGCAGGAGCAGGGCAAACAAATGCCTATTATTGATGCAGAATTGTATTTTGTGATTGATGAAAAATCTAATGCTATCGAGTTAAAAGATAAAGGGGTGGATTTAATTTCTTCTTCTTTATCCGATAAAGATTTCTTTTTAATGCCTGATATTGGTGCCGAAATGGCGGTGATTGATAAACAAGATTTAAGTAATGCTGAAAAAGCGGAGCTTAAAAACAAAGCCGGACAAAATTATAGCATTAAAGTACAACGCTTACATGTAATGCAACAGTTGTTAAAAGCTTATACTTTATTCGAAAAAGATGTGGAGTATGTGGTAATGGACAATCAGGTTAAAATTGTAGATGAGCAAACTGGGCGTATTATGGATGGTCGCCGTTGGAGCGATGGTTTGCACCAAGCTGTGGAGGCTAAGGAACGTGTAAAAATTGAAGCTACAACACAAACTTTTGCATCGGTTACTTTACAAAATTACTTCCGTATGTACCACAAATTGAGCGGTATGACGGGTACAGCATCTACCGAAGCAGGCGAGTTTTGGGATATTTACAAATTAGATGTAGTGGAAATTCCTACTAACAAACCTATTCAAAGGGATGATAGGGATGATAAGGTATATAAAACTCAACGCGAAAAATTTAACGCAGTTATTGAAGAAATTAGTGAACTTACACAACAAGGCCGACCAGTTTTAGTGGGTACTACATCGGTAGAAATATCCGAGTTATTGAGTCGTATGTTGAGCTTACGCAAAATAAAACACAATGTATTAAACGCTAAACGCCACGAGCAAGAGGCGCAAATTGTTCGCGAAGCGGGGCAAACAGCTATGGTAACTATTGCTACCAATATGGCTGGTAGAGGTACTGACATTAAATTGAGTGAGGAAGTTAAACAAAAAGGTGGTTTGGCTATTGTGGCGACGGAAAGACATGAATCCAGAAGGGTAGACAGACAGTTGCGAGGTAGAGCAGGCCGACAAGGTGATCCGGGTTCGTCGCAGTTTTTTGTATCCTTGGATGATAGCTTAATGCGTTTGTTTGGATCGGAGCGAATTGCCAAAATCATGGACCGAATGGGTTTAAAAGAGGGCGAGGTGATTCAGTCAGGAATGATTTCTAAAAGTATTGAGAGAGCACAGAAAAAAGTAGAAGAAAACAACTTTGGTATTCGTAAAAGATTGTTGGAATATGATGATGTGATGAATGCGCAACGTGAAATCATTTACAAAAAACGCCGTAATGCATTGTATGGAGAGCGCTTAGGTGTGGATGTTACCAATATGATTTTAGATACTTTAGAAAATATTGTGTTAAATGGAGTAAATTCTAAAGATTACGAAGGTTTTACATCCGATTTATTAACTTATTTAGCTCTTCCAAACTCGATTACGAATGAAGAGTTTAAATCTTTATCTGCAAAAGAAATTTACAATAAATTCGAGTCGGAAGTTCTTCAATCTTACAATCAAAAAAAATCAATGATTGCTCAAATTTCTTTCGATTCTATCAAACAGGTGCGTTCTAATCCTGCCAACGATTTCAGCTTTATGTCTATCCCATTCACAGATGGTAAAAAAGCTTTACAAATTCGTTTAGATATGGATAAAACTGTTGAAACCGAAGGAAGAGAAGCTGCTACCCAGTTCGAGAAAAGTATTACTTTAGCAATAATCGATCAAGAATGGAAAGAGCATTTACGCGAAATGGACGATTTACGTACAAATGTTCAAAATGCATCTATCGAACAAAAAGATCCTTTATTGGTATATAAATTCGAATCGTACGAGTTGTTTAAATCGATGCAAAATCGTATCAATTACGAAATTGTAAGCTTTTTAATGCATGCAGGTATCATTAAAAACGAAGGTAGGTTAGAGCGCGAAACTGTTGCAACTCCGCCTCCTGTTAAAGGGAATACCAACCGTGGAACAAGCGCAAACGAGGAGGAAACTGAGAGAAAAAGACAACCCATAATGGTTGAAAAAACTGTAGGAAGAAACGAGGCTTGTCCTTGTGGAAGCGGTAAAAAATATAAACATTGCCACGGCAAATAATTTATAATTGGCACTTATGTACTCTTTAGTAGAGGAAAATTATTTAAAGGCTTTGTACAACATTTCGCACGATAAAGGAAGTGTGAGTGTAAACGATTTAAGTGTAGATTTAGGTTTAAAAATGCCTACTGTTAACAGTATGGTGAAAAAAATGGCGGAAAAAGGTTTGGTGGTGTACGAAAAATATAAGCCGTTAAATCTTACTCCTAATGGAAAAAAAGCTGCAGGTTTAATTGTGCGTAAACACCGTTTAACCGAGATGTATTTGGTGGATGTGATGGGTTTTGGTTGGGAGCAAGTGCACGAAATTGCCGAACAAATCGAGCATATCCAATCGCCATTGTTTTTTGATAGAATGGAGCAAATTTTAGGTTTCCCAACAGTGGATCCTCATGGTTCGCCTATTCCGGATAAAAATGGGGATATGCCTCTAAATCAATTTGTTGCTTTACAACATTTTAAATTAGGCGATTTTTTTCAATTAAAATCTGTTGTAAATGGTTCTAAGGAGTTTTTGGAATACTTAAACGAAAAAAGTATCATATTGGACACTGTTTTTGAAATTGTAAAAATCGAAAAGTTCGATCAATCTATGCAGGTTAAATATAATAATCAATTACAAGTTTTAAGTCCCTTAGTTACAGCTAATTTATGGGGAATAAAAGTTAAATAAATACAGCATGCAAAAAGCGTTTACAAATAACAAAAGAGTTGGAATTTTAGGCGGCGGACAGTTGGGCAGAATGATGCAAATTAAGGCGTACGATTGGGGCTTGGATTTGGAGTTTATGGATAGCGATAAAAACGCGCCGTGTAATGCTTTGGGGAAAAAATTTGTGATAGGAGATATAAAGGATTACAATCATGTTTTGCAATTTGGTAAAAATTTGGATGTAATTTCTATCGAAATCGAAAACGTAAACGTGGAGGCTTTAAAGGTTTTAGAAAGTGAAGGTAAAAATGTTTTTCCTCAACCGGATGTTATCGAATTGATTCAGGATAAATACAAACAAAAATTATTTTATCAAGCAAATAAAATCCCTACGGCACCTTTTCATTATATCGAAAATCCTGCTGATTTAAAGAATTTTGTAGCGCAGTTTCCAATGGTTCAAAAACTGTGTAAAGGGGGCTACGATGGAAAAGGGGTGCATATTTTAAAATCGGAGGCAGATTTGGCTCAAGCTTTTCAATCGCCTAGTATTTTAGAGGAAAAAATACCATTTATAAAGGAATTGTCGGTAATTATTGCGCGTAACGAAAAAGGCGAAATGGTTTCTTTTCCTTGTGTGGAACAGGAATTTAATCCGCAAGCTAATTTGGTGGAATTTTTATTTTCGCCAGCTGAGGTATCGCAAGAAATTGAAGCTAAAGCGGTTAAAATTGCCGAAACAATTATTGAGCAGTTGGATATGATTGGTTTATTGGCGGTGGAGTTGTTTTTAACTGCTGATGGGGAATTGTTGGTAAACGAAATTGCTCCTCGTCCGCACAACAGCGGTCACCATACTATTGAGGCAAATTACGAATCACAATTTGGAATGTTATTGCGTTGTTTATACGATATGCCATTGGCAAGTGCCGATGCTAAATGTCCGGCGGTGATGGTAAATTTATTGGGCGAAAATGGCTATGAGGGTGATGCAGCTTACGAAGGTTGGAACGAGGTAAGTGCTTTGCCGGGTGTAAATATCCATGTGTATGGCAAAAAAACTACAAAATCGTTTCGTAAAATGGGACATGTAACGGTGGTGGCGCAAACAATGGAAAAAGCTAAGGAAATTGCTTTGCAAGTAAAAAATACTTTAAAAGTAAAAACATATTAATTGATAACAATTGGCTATTTTTTATAGCTACAGGATATTCACTAAAAAAATTACAAAGTTATGAAGGCTAAAGTTGGAATTATAATGGGGAGTAGCAGCGATTTACCAGTAATGAGAGAGGCTGCGGAGGTGTTAAACGAATTGGAGATTCCTTTCGAAATTACAGTGGTTTCGGCACATCGTACTCCTGATAGAATGTTTGATTATGCAAAATCGGCGCACGAACGTGGTTTACAAGTAATTATTTGTGGGGCTGGTGGTGCTGCGCATTTACCGGGTATGGTGGCTTCATGTTCGCCGCTGCCTGTAATTGGTGTACCTGTTAAATCATCTAATTCTATCGATGGTTGGGATTCTATTTTATCCATTCTTCAAATGCCCAACGGTATTCCTGTAGCAACTGTTGCATTAAATGCAGCCAAAAATGCAGGAATTTTAGCCGCTCAAATTTTAGCTGCAAGCGATAGTGCTTTGTTGGATAAAATTATCATTTTCAAAAATGTTTTGTCTTCCAAAGTAATGAAATCCGTGGACGATGTAGAACACCTAGATTTAAAAATGAATGTAAATAGGGATTAATCCCATGTCTTACCTCGAGCAAAATTCTCCGTTGCCTTCTTGCTGGAAAAATATTTTACACGAATATTTAATTAGCAATCGTTTTAAGGATTTGGATAATTTTGTGCTACAGGCGTATCAAAATAAA
>JACCEB011301780.1_pt1 | contig 32615 bp, 31 predicted proteins | sample 7454761 | NCBI WGS metagenome assembly JACCEB01 (sample SAMN15323454, study PRJNA562643) | freshwater metagenome | isolation source: river surface water | place: USA:Blue River Watershed | collected 2017-08-18
ACAAACGAGTCACCGGTCAACCAGTTGAACGGTGCATCTTTCTCTAATACATCGACAACAACTCTGACAACGGCCATCAACACTGATTTGGCCTTTACAGGAGTAAACACGCTTTCAGTGGCAGATGCTGATACCGATTTGGCGTCTGTTACGCTGACTGTTGAACATGGGACGCTCAGCTTTACTGGTGGAACAGAGGCTTCTACAACGGGCAGTTCAGTCACCATCACTGGAACACAGGCCAGTATCAATGCTGCATTGGCTTATTTGAAGTACACGCCTACCACGAACTACACCGGGTCTGATTACCTGACGATTGGCAGTAAAGATGCCACCAACCGTTGGGATACCGATGGCATTGCCATCAATATTCCAACGACATTCACTGGTCCCACTGTACTGGAAAGCGATCTTTCAACAGGCAGTAACTCCGCGGGCAGCGGTGAGGTCAACAACATCACGCTGACGGCGCCAGCAGGTCAAACCTTTGGAGCCAGTACACAATCGGGAACCGATACCTATGGGACCTGGACATTGACTACCGCTGGTGTTTTTACTTACACGCTCACCAGCGCTCCTGGCGTCAGTGGTGCAAACAGCACCCGCACCGTCAACATTCTGACCTATGACTCTTTCGGCAATGCCACCACGAATACGGTCACTGTCACCATCACCGACGATGCGCCCGTTGCCAACGCCAACACCAAAACTGTCAACGAAGGCGCATCGGTTTCAGGCAATGTGCTGACAGATGGTACAGTTGACGTTTTTGGCGCTGATGGTGCCAAAACAACTTCGCCCACAGGAGGGGTTGTTGGTGTTCGCGCATCGGGTGGCGACACCACTACAGCGGTCACTTCAGGTACGGGTACTTCTATTTCGGGTACGTATGGGTCGCTAACGCTCAATACCGATGGCAGCTATACCTACACAGCGACCGCCTCCATTTCTGCGACGGTGACCGATACCTTCGTCTACACCATCGAAGATGGAGATGGAGATCAATCCACTACAACACTCACGATCACAGTCAACGACGCCTCTACGCCCACCATTACCGTGACCGGGTATGGCCCAGTCAATGAGGGGTCAACTTATGCCACTTTTACCGTTCAGCCCGGTAACAGTACGAGTAGCAGCCTTATCGATTTGAGTGTGTCGAACGGAACAACCACATTAAATGCCCCGACCCTTGAGTACTCGACAGATGGCACGAACTGGACGGTTTACGACAGCACGCATAAACCCAATGGGGGAGGTGTTTTTTACGTTCGTGTGAATATCACCAGCGAAACTGATTCGACTTATGAAGGTTCTGAAAGCTTCTCGTTGGTGGCTGCATACACGGCCAACTCATCGATTACAGACTTGGCATCCACATCAATTGTTGATGACGGAACAGGAACGAACTACACCGGTACGATTACCAGTGGCAGTCCTGTAACGAATACGGCCAGTCTGAATGACGACCGGGCTTTGGCGGTGAACTCGATCACGGTCAACGAAGGCGGTGGTTATGCGGTCTTCACAGTGAGTGCGAATGCAGGCCAGACGATGAATCTGGCGCTGAGCGACGGCACAGGCAATCCGACGGCAACGAGCGGGACGGACTACACCAACGCGCTGGAGTATTGGAATCCTGCAGCGAACTCTGGAAATGGAGCTTGGGTGTCATACACGGCTGGTTTTACGGTGCCGGGCGCCAGCAATGCGGCGGTGTCGCTGTATGTGCGGGTAGCGATTACCAACGACACCACATTTGAAAATGCTGAAGACTTCAAGCTGACGGCCAGTTACACCAGCGGGGCCAGCCGCTCGGCCGAGGGTGTGGCTACGATCATGGACGATGGTACAGGCACAAAATATGACGGCACCCTGACCAACGGATCGCCAACGACTGATATCACTAATCTCAACGATGACCGTTCAGGTCCCATAGCCGTCACCGGTGGAAACTACAACGAAAACTCTCCACGCGCGATCTTTACGGTCAATGCGTTCGCAGGCCAGATGCTGACACTCGATGTGCAAAATGCTTCCCAGGCAGGCAAAGCGCCGACAGGCGACAATGAAGGTAAGCCAAATGATTCGCTGGATACTGCGCCAATTTACTGCTCGCTCGACGGTGGCGCGACCTGGCAGCTGTACACCGGGCCCATCATAACGGGCAATGTGCCTGTGCTGGTCGCGGTGGATATCAGCAACGAGCGCGACGATGTGTACGAAGGCGAAGAGCAACTCAAGCTGGTCGTGACCTCGGGCAGTCAGACCGCTTCTGGTTACTCATCGATCTTCGACGATGGTACAGGCACAGTGACTCATAACATCACTCAGCTGACCACCAACGACACCGGTGCTAACGACCCTGCAGTGGTCAAAGACGACGATCGGCCGGTCCCTGCGGTCACACCAGCAGCATCGCCTCCCGTACCATCCCCATCGGCTCCACCTGTGTTAGTGGTGCCACCGCCACCGCTGGCTACGCCGATGCCGTCTTTTGCGTCGGCGCTCACGCCACTGGCCCCCGCGCTGGTCCCGGTGGATCCACCCATGTCCATGCCTGATGCGCTCACCAGCGGCTCTGGCTATCAGATTCCGGTGAATGAGTCAGCGGTACCAGGCCTGAGTCTTTACCAGGGCATCACCGACCAATTTGTGCAGACCACAGGGGCAATTACCAAGGTCAGCTTGCCCTTCGACGCCTTTATCCACTCCAACAAGGATGCGGTCATCAAGCTCGACGCCAAACAGGTGGACGATTCGAAGTTGCCATCCTGGGTTCAGTTTGATCCAGCCACTGGTGTCTTTGAGGTCACGCCGCCCAGGGGCTTCAAGGGCAAGATGGATCTGAAAGTCGTCGCACGCGATGACGATGGACGCGAGGCCGTGGCCATCTTCCAGATGTTCATCGGTGAGCAGGATCAGCAGCGTCCGCAAAGCCGTGACAGCTTCACCGAGAAGCTGCGCATGGCCGGCAAGCGGCCGATCACGCTGGTGCGGGTGTCGGATGTCTCGCACCGCGTGGTTGGGCGTGAGCCTGTGACGATGAAGGTCCGCGCTGGATGACGACGACCTTGTGGGACCTGGCGCGCCGTGCGCGCCAGGCCGAGTCGGACCGTGAGCTGGGTTTCATCCTGACCAACGACACGGTGGCCCTGGCGCCTTACCGCCAGGCCGCCTTGTGGTTGGCGCAAGAGGGCGTCTGGAGCCTGTCGGGTGTGGTTCAGGTCGATGCCAATGTGCCTTACGCGCAATGGCTCGATGCGGTGGCGCGGCACCTTCATGCCCAGGGTGCTGACGCACCCAGGCCTTTTTCGGCGGCGGATCTGCCCGCTGACCTGGCTGCCGAATGGCAGCACTGGTGGCCCACCCACGCGCTGTGGATGGGCTCGACCGCGCCTGGTGTTCCGGGGGCGGCCTTGCTGCTGCGCGATGACCCTTGGACACCCGAAGAACTGGCCGTTCTGCAGGAATGGGCCGAAGTCTGGTGGCACGCCTTTGCTGCTTTACACCGCCCGCGCATCACGCGGTTGCGGGGCTGGCGCCAACGTCTGTCTCAACTTGTGGCCAGTCAGCCGGGGCAGGTGTGGTGGCGCCAGCGTCGCGTGCAGGTGGCGCTGGCGGTGCTGGTCGCTTTGCTGTGGCCGGTGCGGCTCACGGTGTTGGCCCCTGGCGAGCTGGTACCGGCCAACCCGCTGGTCATTCGCGCACCGCTCGATGGCGTGATTGACGTCTTTCATGTGCAGCCCAACCAGCAGGTCAAAGCCGAGCAACCCTTGTTCAGCTTTGACGAAATCGTGATCCAGTCGCGGCTCGAAGTGGCCCTGCAAGCCCTGGCGACGGCCGAGACCGATTACCGACAAACCAGCCAGCTGGCCTTGAGCGATGCCAAATCCAAGACCCAGCTGGGCTTGCTGGCTGGCAAAGTCGAAGAGCGCCGCGCCGAGACCGATGCCCTGCAAGAACAGCTGGCCCGCGCCCGTGTGCTCGCGCCCCAGCCGGGTGTGGTGCTGATGGACGACCCCTCCGAATGGATCGGCAAGCCGGTGGCCACGGGCGAGCGCATCCTGCGCATTGCCACACTCGACGATGTGGAGGTCGAGGCCTGGGTGTCCGTGGCCGATGCGATCCGACTGTCGCCGGGAGATGCGGTGTCTCTGTACCTGAGCGCGAGCCCACTTTCCCCGGTTTCGGCCACGCTGCGCTACATGGCGCACGACGCCGTGCAACGGCCCGATGGGACCTTTGCCTACCGGGTGCGCGCCACGCTGGACGGCAAGACCAGCCACCGTGTCGGTCTCAAGGGTACGGCCAAGCTGCATGGGGGCTGGGTGCCCATGGCCTACTGGATGCTGCGGCGGCCTGTGGCCACCGTGCGGTCCTGGCTGGGGTGGTGAGCCATGCCCTTGCCACGCCTGCGAGAAGAGCTGGACCTGCTGCCCGGTCCGAACCTGCCCGATGGCCAGCCCAGCTGGACCCTGCATGACCCGGTGCGCAACCAGTTTTTCCGCATCGACTGGCCTACGCTGGAAATCCTGACCCGCTGGACCTTGGACGATGCCGAGCAGATCGCGGCCGAGGTGTCCGAGCACACCACTTTGGCCATGACGGCCGACGATGTGCGCGAGGTGGCGCAGTTTGTAGTGCAGCACCAGCTGGTGCAGGCCACATTACCCGGTGCGCCGCGCAAGATGGCCGAGCAGTTGGCGCGTATCCAGGGTTCGCCGCTCAAGTGGCTGCTGCACCACTACCTGTTCTTCCGCATCCCGCTCATCAAGCCCGATGCCTGGCTCACACGCTGGCTGCCGGTGGCGCGTGGCTTTGGTTCCCGCAGTTTTGGCTGGATCACGGCGCTGGCCTTTGCCCTGGGACTGACGCAGGTGGTGCGCCGCTGGGACGTGTTCAGCGCCTCGCTGGTGGACACCTTCAATCTCGAAGGTCTGCTGGCCTATGGCGTGGCGCTGTTCTTTGTGAAACTGCTGCATGAACTGGGGCATGCCTTCACGGCCAAACATTACGGCTGCCGAGTGCCAGCGATGGGCGTGGCCTTTCTGGTCATGTGGCCCGTGGCCTACACCGACACCAATGAAACCTGGCGTCTGACCAACCGTTTCCAGCGTCTGCGCGTGGCCTGTGCCGGCATCGTCACGGAGCTGGTGATCGCCGTCTGGGCCACGCTGGCCTGGGCGCTTCTGCCCGCAGGTGGATTGCAGTCGGCCGCGTTTGTGCTGGCCACCACCAGCTGGGTGGCCACGCTGGCCATCAACGCCAGCCCCTTCATGCGTTTTGACGGCTACTTCATCCTGATGGATGCGCTGGACATGCCCAACCTGCATGGCCGCAGCTTTGAGTTGGCCCGCTGGAAGTTGCGCGAGTGGTTGTTTGGTCTGGGCGATGAGCCGCCGGAGCACTTCAAGCCCAGTACGCAAGCCGCGCTGATCGCTTTCGCCTGGGCCACCTGGATTTACCGTCTGGTACTGTTCCTGGGCATCGCGGTGCTGGTCTACCACTTCTTTATCAAACTGGTGGGCCTCTTCCTGTTCCTGGTCGAGATCGTCTGGTTCGTGGCCAAACCCATGGCCAGTGAACTGAAAGTCTGGCGCGAGCTGTGGCCTCGCATCCGTGAACGCTCGCGCAGCCGAAAAACGGTGCTGGTCTTCATGGGCGTGTGTCTGCTGCTGGTGCTGCCCTGGCCTGGGCGCATCACGGCCAGTGCCGTGCTCAAGCCGCAGGAGACCTGGCCGGTGTATGCGCCTGCAGGCGCGCGCATCGATGCCTTGCCTTTCCGGCATGGCGATTTGGTGCCAGCGGGCCAGGCCTTGATCGAGCTGCATGTCCCCGACCTGACCAGCCGCGAAAAAGCACTCCAGATCCGCATGGAACAGCAGCGCATGGTGGCCGCCACGGCGGCTTTTGATGACGACATGCGCAAGCGTTGGAAGGTGGCTGAGCAGACCGTACAGACCACCGAGGCCGAATTGCTGGGCGTGCTGGCCGAGCAAACCCAGTTCATCCCTGCGGCGCCTTACGAGGGCCGTTTCCTGCTGGCCGACCCGGATCTGGCCGTGGGCCAGTGGGTGGGCAAGAAAGAACCGCTGGCCGTGCTGGTGCGACAGGGTTCGGCTTGGCGCGTCGAGACCTGGCTGGACGAAGACGATGTGGCCCGCGTGCAGGTGGGACAGACCGCGAAGTTCTTTGCAGACAGTGCCACCGGTCCTCTGCTGACGCTGACGTTGTCCGCCATCGACCGCGATGTGGCGCGCGTGCTGCCGCGCAAGGAACTGGCCAGCGCCCTGGGTGGTCACGTGGTCACCCGCGAGAAGAATGGCCAGCTCGTCCCCGAGCGGGCGGTGTACCGGGTGGCGTTTGATGTGCAGCAAATGCCCGAGAGCATGCAGTCGCTGGCGTGGCGCGGGCACATCAACATTCACGCCGACTGGGCCAGTCCGGCGGGGCGCTATGTGCGCCAGGTGCTGGCCGTTCTGGTGCGCGAAGCGGGCTTCTGACTCAAAGCGGGAGGTCCTCCGGTGGCCGAAGGTTGTTGGCGCGCGGGGGCGCCCTCCTACAAAGGGATCATGCTGGCCCAGGGCAGATCGGGGTCCGCTTCATAGTCGGCCACCACCCATGCGCGAGCGGGGTGGTCGGCCATGTCGCTCAGAAACGCCTTGATGACCCGTACCGAGGGCAGGTCGAGCGCGGCGTAGGGCTGGTCGAGGCAGGTGATGCTGGCGCCGCTGGTCAGCAGGCCCACCAGCGCCACCTTGCGACGGCTGCCGGTGGAGAGCATGAAAAGTTGTTTGCCCAGGTGGTCCTGCAATTGCAGCGCATCGGTCAGATCGGTCTGCAGTTCGGCGCTCCACCGAGGGCAATTCGCTTGCAGCTCGGTCCAGACTTGTTCTGGCGTGTGTTCGTCGTGCTCGGGCAGGCGAAGGTCAAGCCAGAGCGCGTTGGCCGTGCTTTGTGACAGCTCCCGCAGCAGGCGGGTTTTGCCGCTGCCTTCGTCACCGGTGACCGCGTTCAGGCCGGGCAGGATGCGCAGGCCCTGCCATTCCAGCAGGGGTGGTGTGTTGGTCTTGTTCAGTACTTGGTGCCACATGGGGTGAATGTAATGGAGTGCCATGGATCCGTTCGGGTTGAGCGGGTCGAAGCCAGATCAGGCCCTTCGACAAGCTCAGGACGAACGGAGAGTGGATGCACAGGGCGGTGCTCGGTGTGAACGGAGAGTGGGTGCTGAGGGTGACGAAGTGGCGGGCAGTGACCGAGTGGGGCCTTGTTGCGGAATCAATAGAATGAACCGATGGCTGTCCCTGAGCGTCCCTACAAGATCCCCGAGTCCGTGCTGGTGGTGATCCACACGGCAGCACTCGACGTGCTTCTGATCCGCCGTGCCGATGCGGGCACCTGGCAATCGGTCACGGGCAGCAAGGACCATCCGGATGAAAGTTTCTGGGACACGGCCGTGCGCGAGGTGCGGGAGGAAACCGGCATCGACGCGCTGCATCCGCAGTGCAGTTTGCAGGACTGGGCACTTGAAAACGTTTACGACATCTACCCCGCCTGGCGCTGGCGGTATCCGCCTGATGTGAGCCGCAACACCGAGCGGGTGTTCGGCCTGCGTGTGCCTGAGGGCGCGCCAGTCCTGTTGAGCCCCCACGACCACACCGCCTGCCAGTGGCTGCCCTGGCGCCGTGCTGCGGACACGGTATTCTCGCCGTCGAACGCCGAGGCGATCCTGATGTTGCCGCGCATGCACAAGGGGCAGCCATGATCCGTTCCCACCATGAACATCCGGTGTTGCGGGTGGTCAGCTGGAACATCCACAAGGGTGTGCAGGGCGTGGGGCCCGCCAAACGGCTGGAGATCCACAACATCGGTCATGCGGTCGAACAACTCGATGCCGATCTGGTCTGCCTGCAGGAGGTGCGCTTTGCCAACCACCGCGAGGCGCGTCGTTTCGCCCACTGGCCAGAACAGCCGCAAGCTGATTTTCTGGCCCCCGAGGGCTATGAACCTGTTTACCGGACCAACGCCATCACGCGTCACGGTGAGCATGGCAATGCGCTGCTCTCGCGCTGGCCGGTGCTTTCGCACCAGCACGAAGACATTTCTGACCATCGCTTCGAGCAGCGGGGCCTCTTGCACACCGAGGTGCAGCTGGCCGGGCGCAAGGTCCATGCATTGGTGGTGCATCTGGGCCTGGTGCCGGGCAGTCGGGAACGCCAGGTGGAACAGCTCAAGGCCTACATCGCGCGTGAAATCCCTGCGGCCGAGCCGGTCCTTGTGGCCGGTGATTTCAACGATTGGGGTTCGCGCCTGACGCGTTTGCTGGCCCGTGCCGGCCTCCATGAGTTTCAGGGACGGCGCACACCGACCTATCCCTCGCGTCTGCCGCTGACACAGCTGGACCATGTGTATGCCCGTGGGCTCAAGCCGGTCTCGGCGATGGTGCCGCAAGGGCGAATCTGGCGCCAGATGTCCGACCATCTGCCGCTGGTGGCGGAGTTCACCTGGCTGGATTGAGCCCATGCGCCACCAACCTGTGCTCACCGACGGCCACCAGCTGCGCCTCATCGAGGGCGGGGATGCCTATTTCAAACACCTGATCGCTGCGGTGGACCGAGCCCGTTCGCAGGTGCAGCTGGAAACCTACATTTTTGATTTTCATGGCGATGCTGCTGCCGTGGCCGAAGCGCTGGAGCGTGCCGCCTTGCGAGGCGTACGGGTCTGGCTGGTGGTGGACGGCGTGGGCACTGGCCCACTGCCCCGGCAGTGGCAGCGCCGGTTTGAAGCGGCGGGGGTGGAGTGCCGCATCTATTCGCCGCTGGGCAGACTGGGCTTGCTGTTTCCCAGCCGCTGGCGGCGCCTGCACCGCAAGCTGTGTGTGGTGGACGGGCAAGTGGCGTTTTGTGGCGGCATCAACATCCTGGATGACTGGTATGACCCGCGCCATGGCGCCTTGACGCACCCGCGCCTGGACTTTGCCGTGCAGGCGCAGGGCGCGCTGGTGCAGCAGGTGCAGGAAACCATGACCCAGCTGTGGTGGCGCCTGCAGGCGGTGCGCCACGTCCGTCAGCACAATTTTCCGGAGGCCTTCAGCTCGTTTCGTGCGGCCGGCTTGCATCTGCCCTGGGCGCAGGATGGCGAAGGCACAGGCCAGATCGTGGCGCGTGCCGGCCTGCTGTTGCGCGACAACGTGCTCAACCGCAAGCAGATCGAGCGGGCTTACATGAGGGCCATCGCGGCAGCGCGCCACGAAATCCTGATTGCCAATGCCTATTTCCTGCCCGGACGGCGCCTGCGCAAGGCGCTGGTGCTGGCTGCACAGCGGGGGGTGAGGGTTCGTCTGGTGCTTCAGGGGCGCTACGAATATTTCATGCAGTACCACGCGGTTCGCCCGGTGTACGAGACCTTGCTGGCGGCTGGCATCGAAATCCATGAATACACCGCCAGTTTCCTGCATGCCAAGGTGGCGGTGGTCGATCCGCAGCGTGACCGGCCTTGGGCGACAGTGGGCTCTTCCAACCTCGATCCGCTGAGCCTGCTGCTGGCGCGCGAGGCCAATGTGGTGGTGGCTGACCGCTCGTTTGCCCGCCAGCTGCACCAGCGCCTCGAGCAGATCATGGCCGAGCATTGCAGCCTGGTTTCAGCTGCCAGTTTCCAGCGCCGTCCCTGGCACCAGCGCCTGCGCGACCGCATGGCCTTTGGGTTGATGCGTCTGGCCCTGTTTTTGACGGGCAAGCGGTATTAATCCCCTGATTCCCGGCAAGGGCTCGTTCGCTGTTACGATGACTGCATGTTGATGAAAGCCCAAGACGCCATGAACACTTCGAACACCTCGCCCGAACTGGACGAGGGCGTGCCGGTGTCCGTCAAGATCCGCGAACGCGTGATGGCGGCCCGCAAGCGCTTCAATGCCAATGACAACATTGCCGAATTCATCGAACCTGGCGAGCTGGAAAAGCTGCTCGATGAGGTCACGAAGAAAATGGAAGGCGTGCTCGACAGCCTGGTGATCGACACCGACAACGACCACAACACGGGCGACACGGCACGCCGTGTGGCCAAGATGTATGTGAACGAGGTGTTCAAGGGCCGCTACGTGAAGGGCCCCGAAATCACCGAATTCCCCAACGCCGAGCACCTCAACGAATTGATGATCGTGGGCCCGATCACGGTGCGCAGCGCCTGCAGCCACCACTTCTGTCCGGTGATCGGCCGCATCTGGATCGGCGTGCTGCCCAATGAGCACACCAACGTGATCGGTCTGTCCAAGTACGCCCGTCTGGCCGAATGGATCATGGGTCGACCGCAAATCCAGGAAGAAGCCGTGGTGCAGCTGGCCGACCTGATTCAGCACAAGACCCAGCCCGACGGTCTGGCCATCGTCATGGAAGCGAGCCACTACTGCATGGCCTGGCGTGGTGTGAAGGACATGGACAGCAAGATGATCAACTCGGTCATGCGCGGCGTGTTCCTGAAGGACGCCAACTTGCGCCGCGAATTCCTCTCGCTCATTCCTGCACGGAGCTGAAAACCATGCTCGTTCGCCTGCTATACGCCAGCCGCGCAGTGGACCCGCGGCCGGAAACCATCGAATCCATCCTTTCCCAGTCGCGCCAGTTCAACCCGACTTGCGGCATCACCGGCATCCTGTGCTACGGCGGCGGCATCTTCTTACAGGCCATCGAGGGCGGGCGCAATGTGGTCAGCGACCTTTACGGCCACATCCAGAAGGATGCGCGCCACAAGGATGTGGTGCTGCTGCATTACGAAGAAATCACCGAGCGCCGCTTCGGTGGCTGGACCATGGGGCAGGTGGACGCTGCACGCGTCAACACCAACATCCTGCTCAAGTATTCCGAGCGTGCCGAACTCGACCCCTACAGCGTCTCGGGCAAGGTCTCGCTGGCCCTGCTCGAAGAGCTGATGGCCACGGCCAGCATCATCGGTCGCGCCTGAGCGCATGCAGCTCATCGGCTGCGATTTTTCCAGCCGCCCCAGCCGCCGCAAACCCATCGTGCTGGCGCAGGGCACGCTGACGCAGGGGCGGGTGCAGCTGCAGGCCCTGCAGACCTTCTATACCCTCGACGCTTTTGGCGATTGGCTTGCCCGGCCCGGTGACTGGGTGGGCGGTTTTGACCTGCCTTTCGGCTTGCCCCGAGAGCTCGTGGAGACCCTGAGCTGGCCCACGGATTGGGCGGCCTGCATGGACCATTACACCGCTTTGGATCGCGCACAGATCCGCGAACAATTCTCGGCCTTTTGCAACGCCCGTCCGGTGGGTGGAAAGTTTGCACACCGGGCTGCCGATCGCCCGGCGGGCTCCAGCCCGTCGATGAAGTGGGTGAACCCGCCCGTAGCGTACATGATGCACGCCGGCGTACCCCTGCTGCGTCGCGCCGGGGTGCATCTGCCTGGCCTGCACGAAGGGGATTACCGCCGTGTCGCCCTGGAGGCCTACCCGGGTCTGCTGGCCCGCGAGGTGCTGGGCAACACCTCCTACAAGAGCGACGACAAGGCCAAACAGACCCCCGAGCGCCTGCTGGCACGGCGCGAATTGCTGGGGGCGCTGGAGCGTGGGCACACGCGCTTGGGTCTGCGCCTGGTGGCCAGTCATGCCTTGCTCAACCGCCTGGCCGACGATCCCAGTGGGGACGCGCTCGATGCCACGCTGTGCCTGGTGCAGGCGGGCTGGGCCGCGCAGCAGCATGTGGTGGGGCACCCTTGCTACGGGCTGCCGCCCTGTGATCCGCTCGAAGGCTGGATCGTCACGGCCTGAGCCTTTCGTGCGCAGGGGTGCGCCCCTGCAAGATCCTGTGCCCATGCAGGGGGTCATCCCTGCGACCGTATGGCGGTTCAGGCTTCGCTTGCCAGATCCGGAATCCGGTTGAAGGCGATGCGCATGGGTGCGTGATCGCGGCCTGCATGTGCGCTGGCAAACATCACCGTGTTTTTGCCGTGCGTCCGGTTCAGCGCATCCACCGCCGCGAGCAGACGGGCCCGCTGGCGTGTCGGGCTGGCGGTGTGGGCCGCTGCAGGCACGGCCTCGAACAGGTCGGGTGTGTGCTGCGCCGCAGGCACCAGCCCGTGCAGTTGTACCCCCACCGACACCGGGCGTTGCAAGGTGTGCAGACCGTTGTTCCAAAGCTGCTGCAACGCGTTCAGCAAGAAGGCGGTGTCCTGCGTTTCACCCACTTGCACCCAGCGTTCTCCGTCGGCTTCTCGGTTGTAGCGGTGCGCACAGCGCACATGCACGCTCATGCTGCGGGCGTAAAACCCCTGTTTGCGCAGCCGCATGGCGGCTTTCTGCACCAGCCGGTTGAGCACGGCCAGTGCACCCTCGGGGTGGCGCAGATCGGGGGGCAAGACGTGTGAATGGCCCAGCGAGCGCGTCTGGGTCTGCCGTGGGCCGTACCACTGGCCACGCAGCTTGTCGTACATGTCCGAGCCGGCCACACCGCCCCACGCCGTGACCAGCACGTCGCGCGGCGCAGCGTACAGCTGCTGCATGTCCGTGATGCCGCAGGCCGCCAGCCGCCGCACCATGCGCGGGCCGATGCCGTTGATGGCCGAGATTGGCAGCGGGTACAGCCGCTCGGGGATCTCCTGCTGCTCGATCACCGTCAGACCGTCGGGTTTGTGCATGTCCGAGGCCAGCTTGGCCAGCAGCCGGTTGGGCGCAATCCCCACCGAGGTGCGCATGCATTCGCCCACCTCGGCCAGCAGCGTGGCCTTGAGCTGCTGTGCCAATTGCACAGCCCGCCCGCGTTCGCGCCAGCGCCCGGTCAGTTCGCACTCCATCTCGTCGATGCTCACCACCTGCCGCACGGGCACGATGCGGTCGACCACCGCCACGGCTTGTTGATGCACTTGCACGTATTTGGCGTGGTCGGCCAGGATCAGCACGATGTCGGGGCACCAGCGCTTGGCGTCCGAGACCCGTGTGCCTGTCTTGATGCCAAAGGCCTTGGCTTCGTAGCTGGCCGCAATGCAGCATGACGAATCGGCCATCACCGGCACCACCCCCACTGGTCGCCCGCGCAGGGCGGGATCGAGCTGCTGCTCGACCGAGGCGAAATAGCTGTTGAAGTCGACAAAAAGGCTGCGGAGCATGGCGTGAATATACTGTAAATAAAAACAGTATTTAAAGGGGTCATTCACATGCTCTCGGCTTGCCGTTATGGTGAGGGCTGTTGTGTCCAGAAAGGTCTGTCATGTCCCATACCGTTCAATTCCAGCGCGTGTTTCGCGCGCCTGCCGAGCGCGTGTTCCGTGCCTTCATTGACCCCGATGCCATGGTCAAGTGGTTGCCGCCCCATGGGTTCACCGGCCGTGTGCACGACATGGATGCCCGGGTGGGCGGTGGCTACCGCATGTCGTTCACGAACCTGGGCAATGGCCAGTCGCACAGTTTCGGTGGCACTTTTCTGGAACTGTTGCCAAACGAGCGCATCGCCCACACCGACCGTTTTGACGACCCCCATCTGCCGGGCGAAATGGTCACCACCGTCACGTTCAGGAAGGTGCTGGTGGGCACCGAGGTGAAGATCGAACAGGCCGGCATCCCTGACCCTATTCCGCCCGAGGCCTGTTGCCTGGGCTGGCAGGAATCGCTGGCTTTGCTGGCGCTGCTGGTGGAGGCCGAGATTCCGGGCTGATCGGATCTCAGATGGCCGCGGCCGCCATGTCCGGCGGCAGGGGGTCGAGCTGACGCAAGGCCTGCAGCGCTTCGGTGTCGGTGCGGTACATCTTCAGCCATGGGCTGTCCTGCAGCTCGCCCGCGTTGTGCAGGGCGCGCTCCACTGGGAGCTTGATGCCGCTGATGTGCAGTGTGATGCCCCGATCTTGCAACTGCCTGCGCACCTGGATGAAGGTCTCCACACCCGTGAGGTCGATCCGGTTGATGGGCTGGGCAAACAAGCAGACGTGCTTCACATCCGGGTGACGGCTCAGGTGCTCCGTGATGGCGCGTTCAAAACCACTGGCTGCAGCAAAGTCCAGCTCGGCGTCCATGCGCAGGGCGTACAGGTGACTGACCAGCGGGGGCAATTGCCACAGATGGCGATCGCGCAAGGAGCCATCGGGGTGCAGCCCGACTTCGATGATGCGCGGGTGCAGCCGTGTGTGCAGGAAGTACGACAGGCCCATCACCACACCCGCCAGCACGCCCCAGTACAGGCGAGGGGCCGAGGCCAGCGTGATGACGAAGGTCAGCACGGCAATGCTGCCCTCCACACGGTTGATCTTGAGCAGACGCAAAAATGTACGTGGCTTGAGCAGGCCCAGCACCGCCGCGATCACGATGGCAGCAAGCACCGACTGCGGCACATGGTGCAGTACCGGGGTGAAGAACAGCAGCGACACCAGGATCACGATGACCGAGAACACCGTGGCCCAGCCGGTCTGGGCGCCGGCGTACAGGTTCAGTGCCGAACGGGAAAAGGAAGAGCTGGTCGGGAAAGCCCCGCACAAGGCAGAAGCCAGTTTGCCCAAGCCCTGGCCGATCAGGTCCTGGTCCTGGTCCCAACGCTGGCCTTTGCGTTCGTTGTCCACCTTGGCGCTCGATGCGGTTTCCAGAAAACTGACCAGTGTGATGACCAAGGTCGGCAGCACCAGCTGCTTGAGCAGGTCCCAGTTCAGCGCATGGGGTACATACAGCGCGGGCAGGCCTTGTGGCAGATCGCCGACCACGGCCACGCCTTTGGACGCCAGGCCCAGCCACTGGCTCAGCCCCGCTGCTCCGACCACCACCACCAGTACAGTCGGAAAAGTCGGTTTCAGGCGTTTGGTCAGCAGCAGCACACCCAACGTGACCAGGCCGAAAGCCAGGCTGGGCAGGTTCAGGCTGTCCGGTTTCATCCAGGATGAGCCGCCTTGCGTCATGCCCAGCAAGGCGGGCAGCTGGGACGAGAGGATGAGGACCGCCGCGCCCTGAGTGAACGCCGTGAGCACCGGTGAGCTCACCAGATTGAGCAGCCAGCCAAAGCGGGCAAAACCCAGCACGACCTGCAGCAAGCCCGAAAGCAGAGACAGCCAGACCGCCAGGTGCACCCACTCGGCACTGCCCGGCGTGGCCATGCCGGCCAGCGAAGCCGACACCAGCATGGCGGTGAGGGCGGTGGGACCGACCGACAGGCGGGTGGAGGCGCTGAACAGCACCGCCACCAGCGCCGGCAAGAGCGAGGCATAGATGCCCGTGATGAGCGGCATGCCGGCCAGCGCGGCATAGGCCACCCCTTGCGGGATGACCATCAGGCCCACGCTCAGGCCGGCAAAGATTTCACTGTGCAGCAACGCCCCCGTGGGACGAGGCCAGTTCAGAAAGGGCAGTCGATGGCGCCAAGGGCTCGAAGTCATGCCGGGATTGTGCAGGATGAACAGCAACGCATCGGTGGCAGCGTGCCCCTGCGCGCGAATGCCTTCGGCCGCAAGGGGGTCATCGTTGGGGCATGTCCTTGTACGAATAACCCAGGCTGATTGTGGCGTCCTCCGGGATGGGGGGCATGCTGGCGTTCCAGGCTTCCCAGGCCGCGCGCATCGCGGCCAGGCGTTCGGGCTGGTGTTTGCCCAGGTTGGCGCGTTCGCGCTCGTCGGCCGGAATGTTGAACAGGTAGTCGTTGCCGTCCACCCGCAGGTATTTGTAGTCGCCCAGGCGCATGGCCCGCTGGCCTCGGTGGTTCATGCGCCAGTGCAGTGGACGCTCGAAGGTGTTCGAAGGCTGGCGCAGCACACCGGCCAGTGAAACGCCGTCCAGCGGGTATTGGGCATCGGGCGTGGCACCAGCCAGTTCCACCATGGTGGCCGACCAGTCCATGGTCAGGCAGTGCTGTTGGGTCACACCGCCGGGCGCAATGGCGGCCGGCCAGTGGGCGATCCAGGGCACGCGGATGCCGCCTTCGGTCAGGTCCATCTTGCCGCCCACCAGCGGCCAGTTGTCACTGAAGCGTTCGCCGCCGTTGTCACTGGTGAAGACGATCAGGGTGTTGTCGAGCTGGCCGGTTTCGCGCAGCGCCTCCACCACCCAGCCGATGCCTTCGTCCATGTGGTGGATCATGCGGCGGTAGGTGTGGATGTTGCCACCGTGCAGGTGGAACAGGTTGTCCTTGACCTCTTGCGACAACGCGTGGTCTTCGCGGGTTTCCCATGGCCAGTGGGGCGCGGTGTAGTGCAGGCTCAGGAAGAAGGGAGTACCCTGCGCAGCGCCCGGGGCCATGCGCCGGACGTAGTCCACCGCGCGCTGCGAGAGCAGGTCGGTCAGGTAACCCTCTTCGTGCTTTTCCTCCTCGCCAGCGTACAGATCGTGTGTGCCGTTGTTGCTGGCGTGGCTGAAGTAGTCCACGCCACCGGACATGGGGCCGAAGAATTCTTCATAGCCAGACTTGAGTGGACCGAACGTGGGTGGGTAGCCCAGGTGCCACTTGCCGATCAGGGCGGTGCGGTAGCCTGCGCCGCGCAACAGCGAAGGCAGGGTGGGGTGCGCGGGGGGCAGGCCCAAGGTTTGGCTGCCCTTGCTCTTGCTGTTGATCGGTTCTTCGGCCGCGCCGCGCAGTCGGTACTGGTAGCGCGCCGTCATCAGTGCAAAGCGCGTGGGCGAGCATACCGGGGAATTGGAATAACCCTGGGTGAACTTGAGGCCGTTGGCGGCCAGGCGATCGAGTACGGGCGAGACCGGGCCGAACGCCGCTTCGCGGCCGCCGTAGCAGCCCAGGTCGGCAAAGCCGAGGTCGTCGGCCACGATGAAGAGGATGTTGGGGCGTTGTGTCATGGGGTGGGCTGTATCAATCGACCTTCATGCCGGTGGCGCGGATGATGCGGCCGTACTGGTCGGAGAGTTTTTTGAGGCGGCTGGCCGCGGCGCTGCCGGTCAGGCCTTCATAGCGCATGTCCAGATCGTTGATGCGGGCCTGCACTTCGGGGCGGGCCAGGGCATCGGTGATGGCTTTGGCCATGGTTTGCATCAGAGGCTCGGGGGTGTTGCCGGGTGCCATGACGATGTAGAGCACTTCGCTTTCCAGATCTTTCAGGCCCAGCTCGCCCACAGTAGGCACTTCGGGTGCCAGGCGTGAACGCTTCTGGCTGGTGACGGCCAGCGGGGTGATCTTGCCGGCTTTCACATGCGGCAGCATGCCGGGGGTGGCCAGTGTGCCGCCGTCCACCTCGCCGCTGAGCACGGCCATCACGGCCGGGGTGTTGCCGCGGTAGGGCACATGCACCAGCCGCGTGCTGGCACCGATGTTGGCCATGTTGACCCACAGGTGACCGGGCGAGCCGTTGCCGCCCGAGCTGAAATTCATGCTGCGCTCGCGTGCGGCCTGCAGCCAGTCCTTGGCGGTCTTGATGCCGGTGGATGGGTGCACACCCAGCAGCAGGCCGGAGCTGGAGATCACGACCAGTGGCTTGAGGTCGCTGTCCTTGAAGGGCAGGGACTTGTAGATGTGTGGGTTGATGGTGTGGGTGGTGTCGATGCCCCAGGCCAGGGTGTGGCCATCGGGAGCCGATTTGGCCACCAGGTCGGCGCCCACATTGCCAGCGGCGCCAGGCTTGTTGTCGACGATGAAGGGCTGGCCAAACTGTTTTTGCAGGACATCGCCGACCGCGCGGGCCAGGATGTCCGAGGGGCCGCCCGCTGGCCAGCTGTTGACGAACTTGACCGGCTTGCTGGGCCAGGCGGGTGGGGTCTGGCTTGCGGTTTGGGCGCTGGCGCCGATGCAGCCCAGAGCGGCCAGGCAGCCCAGCAGCCAGGCGCGGCGCGTTGCGAACGATTTCATGGGAGTCTCCTTGTGTTTGGGTGTGTGCCTTGTGGCTCAGTCCAGCTGCACACCGGTGGCCTTGATGGGTTTTTCCCAGCGGGCCAGATCGGTTTTTTGCGCGGCGGCAAGCTCGGCCGAGCCCGAGCCAATGGGCTCATAGCCGAGCTTGACGAGCTTGTCTTTCAAGGTCGGGTCGCGCACGATCTTCATCATGGCTTTTTCGAGCCGGGCCAGCGCCTCGCCACTCAGTCCGGCGGGGCCGTACATGGCAAACCAGGCGGTGGCCTCCATGTTCACACCCGACTCCTTGAGCGTGGGCACTTCGGGCACCTGCGTGTCGCGCTTGCTGCCGGTCACCGCGATGATGCGGGCCTTGCCGCTGTGGTGCAGTTCAGCAGTTTCGCTGACCACATCGAACTTGTAGTCGATGTGACCACCCAGCAGGGCGTTGTTGGCGGGAGCGCCGCCCTGGAAGGGCACATGGTTGAGCTGGATGCCCGAGGATTGCTCCATCAGCACGCCCATGAAGTGCGGCAAGGTGCCCTGGCCGGGCGTGCCGTAGCTGCTGGTGCCTGGCTGTGCTTTGGCCTTGGCGATCATCTCGCCGACGGTCTTGATGCCACTGGCAGGACCTGCCACCACGCCGAACTGAAAGCGCGCGATTTGCGAGATCGGGGTGAAATCCTTGACGGCGTCGTAGTCGAGCTTTTTGTAAACGTGCGGAAACAGCACCATCGGGCCGCTGGGCAGCACGATCACGGTCTGCCCATCGGGCTTGGCGTTTTTCACCATGTTCAGCGCGATGCGGCCGCCTGCACCGGGTTTGTTGTCCACCACGATGGGGCTGAAGTCGTCCTTGAGGCCATCGGCCACCAAGCGGGCCAGCACATCGGCTGAGCCACCAGGCGGGAAGCCCACCAGAATCTTCAGGGGAGGTTTGCCCTGGGCCTGTGCGGCAGCGGCAGCGGCCAGCAGCAAGGTTGTGGCCAGCCAGCGGCGTGCGGTGTATTGCATGGTCTTGTCTCCTCGGTCCTGCCCGGTTGGGCGGCGTATCCACAAGACTGTAGGATGTCCGGCCATGATTGATCAAATCAACCATCCCCCCGGAAAACCCTGATGTCCGTCAAGAATCCTGTCGTCACCCCTTCCGAGCGCCTGGCTTCGGTTGATGACATGCTGCTGTACCGGCTGGGCCAGCTCACCAGCACGGCGGGCGCCATGGTGGTGCGTCTGTGTGAAGGGGGCTACGGCATCACCCGGCGCGAATGGGCGGTGCTGGCGCAGTTGCATGGCCAGCCACAGGGCGTATTGCCTTCGGCGTTGGCCGAGCGCATGCAGCGCGACCGCGCCCGCACATCCCGGGCTTTGACGGCCTTGCAGGCCAAGGGGCTGGTCGAGCGGGTGGCGCTGCTGCACGACCGACGCAGTGTACGGGTCAGCCTCACGCCGCAAGGACAGGCGCTCTATGACGAGCTCATGCCTCAGGTGCAGGCGATCAATGCCCGCATCCTGGCGGTGCTGGAGCCGGCGCAGAAACAGGCTTTTGATGAGGCGCTGGAGCGCATGCGGATGCAGGCCCAGCGCTTGCTGGGTGAAATCGCCCCCGAATTGCCCAAGGCGGACCGGCGCCGGGGGGGACGCGGACGCCCACGCACATGAAGGGCTGGCTGGTCGGGCTTTGCGCGGCGTGGCTGACGGCTTCGGCTTTGGCCTGGCCGTTGGCCTGGGTCAGCTGGGTCATGGATGGCGATACCGTGCTGCTGGTGCCCGATGGCGAGCGTGAACCCGTCAAGCTGCGCATTCAGGGCATTGATGCACCCGAGTCTTGCCAGCCCGGCGGTGAGCGTGCCCGCAACGCCCTGATCGATCGCGTGCTGCGCAAGACGGTGCAGGTCGAGTCCCATGGCGTGGACAGTTATGGGCGGCAGCTGGGCAAGCTGTGGGTAGGCGATGAAGATGTGGGTGCGGAGATGGTGCGTGCGGGCTGGGCCTGGGCGTACAGTTTTCGCACCGGTCGCGGCCCCTATGCCGCCCTGCAGCGCGAGGCCCAACGTGAGCGTCGAGGTTTGTTTGCGGCCCGTGAGACCGCCATGTCACCGGCGGTATTTCGCCAGTTCCATGGCAGCTGCCATGCAGAGACCGAAGGTCAGGCGCCCGTGCAGCGGGTGCCGCAGACCGGGCAGGCCGGGTCGCGCTGAATGCGGATGTCGGTCCAGCACAGCGCACGACCATCGAGCATCAGCAGGCGCCCGGCCAGCTGCGAGCCCATGCCGCTGAGGATTTTGAGCGCTTCGGCCGCCTGCACCGTGCCGATGATGCCCACCAGCGGCGCGAACACGCCCAGCGTGGCGCAGCGGGTTTCCTCGGGCATCTGATCGGCCGGGAAGATGCAGGCATAACAGGGTGCCTTCTCGTCGCGTGTGTCGTACACCGAGACCTGACCGCCCATGCGGATGGCCGCGCGCGAGACCAGCGGGTTGCCGTGGGGCACGCAGGCGGCGTTGACGGCCTGGCGCGTGGCGAAGTTGTCGGTGCAGTCGAGCACCACATCGGCCTCTGCCACCAGCGCATCCAGCAGGGCTTCGTCGGCGCGCTGGTTGATCACGTTGACCACCGGGTCGGGGTTGATCTGGGCAATCGCCGTGCGCACCGATTCGGCTTTGGGCTGGCCGACGCGATCGAGTGTGTGGGCGATCTGGCGCTGCAGGTTGGTGGCGTCCACCGTGTCGTGGTCGACCACAGTGATGCGCCCGACGCCGGCGCTGCCCAGGTAAAGTGCCACCGGCGAGCCCAGGCCACCCGCGCCGATCACCAGGGCGTGCGAGCCCAGCAGCTTTTCCTGCCCCTCGATGCCCAGCTCTTCGAGCAGGATGTGGCGCGAATAGCGCAGCAGCTGTTGGTCGTCCATGCCCTGATTCAAACCGGCACTCAGTTCTTGTCTTTGGATTCGGGCTTGCGTTCGGCCACGGTGGTGCTGGCTTTGACGGGCTGGCCCTTGAGCTGGTTGAGGGCCTGCTGCAGCTGGAAATCTTTTTCCGAGCCGAACTCGGGCAAGCGGCGTTCAGCGGCCGGCTTCTTCGCTTCCTCTTCCAGCTTCTTGATGGCTTCCTCGCGGGCTTTTTCGCGCTCGGGGTCCTTCTTTTCGGCTTCCCTGCCGTTGGACAGGTGCTTGTCCAGATCGGCTTCGCGGGTGCGCAGCGCAGCGAACACATTGCCCTCGGCGGTTTCGTCCAGCATCACATCGGGCACGATGCCCTTGGCCTGGATGCTGCGGCCGCTGGGGGTGTAGTAGCGGGCGGTGGTGATCTTGAGTGCCGTGTCGGGTCCGAGCTGGCGCACCGTCTGCACCGAACCCTTGCCAAAGGTCTGGCTGCCCATGAGGGTGGCGCGCTTGTGGTCCTGCAGGGCGCCGGCCACGATCTCGCTGGCCGAGGCCGAACCTTCATTGACCAGCACCACCAGCGGCACCTTCTTGAGGGCGCCGCCCGTGGTTTGCGTCAGCTTGCCGATCGGGTCGTTGCTGGCGTTGCGTCGCCAAAATTGCGGCGAGGTCTTGTAAGTGAACTTGCTTTCCTCGAGCTGTCCATTGGTCGAAACCACGGTCACGTTCTCGGGCAGGAAGGCGGCTGACAAGGCAACGGCCGCATCCAGCAGGCCGCCCGGGTCATTGCGCAGGTCCAGCACCAGGCCTTTGAGCTGGGGTTCTTGCTTGTAGATGTCTTCGACCTTGCGGGCGAAGTCTTCCACGGTGCGTTCCTGGAATTGCGACACACGCACCCAGGCGTAGCCGGGCTCGATTACTTTGCTCTTGACCGACTGTGTCTTGATTTCTTCGCGCACGATGGTCACCGGGAAAGTCCGGTTTTCGTCCTTGCGGAAGATGGTCAGCACCACCTTGGTCCGGGGCTCACCGCGCATGCGCTTGACCGCCTCGTTCAGGCTCAGTCCCTTGACGGCGGTGTCGTCGATCTTGGTGATCAGGTCGTTGGTCTTGAGTCCGGCCCGATCGGCGGGCGAGCCTTCAATCGGAGAGACCACTTTGACCAGTCCGTCTTCCTGGGTGATCTCGATGCCCACCCCGACAAATTTGCCAGTGGTGCCTTCAGAAAATTCCTTGAAACTCTTCTTGTCGAAATACTGCGAGTGTGGGTCCAGGCTGGACACCATGCCCGAAATGGCCTCGGTGATCAGTTTTTTCTCGTCGACAGGCTCCACATAGTCGCTCTTGACCATGCTGAAGACGGCCGCCAGCTGCTGCAGTTCTTCAAGTGGCAGCGGCGCCATGTTGCCACGTGCCACGGTCTGCAGCGACACGGTCGTCAATGCGCCGGCCAGTGCACCTGCACCGACCCAGCCGACGATCTTGAGTTTCTGTCCCATCTTGCCCATCTGAAAGTGCTTCCTTGAACGCAGGCAATATACACCCGGGGGAGCTGAGGCCCGATAACCTTGCTGCTTGTAGGAGGCCACCCCTGAGACCGAATGCCTTCGCCCGCAGGGGCGCGCTCCCACAAACGTTCAAAGACTCAAGCTTTGCCCTGGCTGGCCACAGCGGCAGCGGCCTTGGCTGCGGCTTCGGCGTCGCCCAGGTAGTAGTGGCGGATCGGCTTGAGGTTGGCGTCCAGCTCGTACACCAGCGGGATGCCGTTGGGGATGTTCAGGCCCACGATGTCCTGGTCGGAGATGCCGTCCAGGTACTTGACCAGGGCACGGATCGAGTTGCCATGGGCGGCGATCAGCACGCGCTTTCCGCTCTGGATGGCGGGGGCGATGGCGTCGTTCCAGGCCGGCAGCACGCGGGCCACGGTGTCCTTGAGGCACTCGGTCAGCGGCACCACGTCGGCACTGGGGTAGCGGCGGTCGCTTTTTTCGCAGCGCGGGTCGGTGGCTTCGAGGGCCGGCGGCGGGGTGTCGTAGCTGCGGCGCCAGATCAGCACCTGCTCGTCACCGTATTGCTTGGCCATGTCGGCCTTGTTGAGACCCTGCAGTGCGCCGTAGTGGCGCTCGTTCAAGCGGTAGTCCTTGATGACGGGCAGCCAGGTGCGGTCCATCTCGTCCAGGGGCAGCCACAGGGTACGGATGGCCCGCTTGAGCACCGAGGTAAAGCACAGGTCGAAGTCCCAGCCCTCGGCCTTGAGCAGCTGGCCGGCCGACATGGCCTGCTGCACGCCCACGGGGGTCAGGTCGACATCGGTCCAGCCGGTGAATCGGTTTTCGAGGTTCCAGGTGCTTTCGCCGTGGCGGATCAGGACAAGTTTGTACATGGCTGAGGTTCTAAAACGATGTTGAAAAACAGGAGAGAAAACAGGGCGTTGCCCGGCATTTTAGAATTTGCGCTTGCCGGCTCCCTGACGGGAGCCCCTTTTTTGAGCTGAACAAGGTAAGAAACAAGTGAGTTTTCTGATCGACAACTGGATGCTGATCCTGATCGCGCTGACCTCCGGTGGCGCGCTGCTGTGGCCCGTGCTCTCGCAGGGCAAAGGCCTGAACCCGGCTCAAGCCGTGCAGCTGATGAACCGTGACAAGGCGGTCGTGATCGATGTGTGCGAACCCGGCGAATATGCCGCCGGGCACATTGCCGGCGCCCGCAACGTGCCGCTCGCTCAGCTCGAAAGCCAATTGCCAGGTCTGGTCAAGAACAAGGCCACGCCGGTGATTCTGGTGTGTCAGGCCGGTGTCCGCTCGGGCCGTGCCCTCTCGGTGGCCCGCAAACTGGGCTATGAAAATGCTCAGAGCCTGGCCGGTGGCCTCAAGGCCTGGCAGGCCGCCAGCATGCCCGTGTCCAAAACCTGATTTCAGTCCAGGAGTTCCTCATGCAAGCCGTCAAGATGTACACCACCGCCGTCTGTCCTTACTGCGTGCGCGCCAAGCAGGTCCTCAAGGCCAAAGGGGTGGAGCAGATCGAGGAAATCCGCGTGGACACCTCGCCCGAGCTGCGCGAACACATGATGCAGATCACCGGCCGCCGCACCGTGCCACAGATCTTCATCGGCGACACCCATGTGGGCGGCTGCGACGATTTGATGGCGCTGGACGCCAAAGGCGGTCTGGTGCCGCTGCTGCAGGGTGCCTGAACCGCCGATGGCCGGGGTTTGCGGCCATCCGGATCGCGCATAATCGCCTCGTTCGAGATTCCGTAGCGGCCCTGGCGGGCCGTCTTTTTTGTTGGGGACAGCACTCACGGTCTGTCCCGCAAAAGGTTTTGTTTCCGAAAGAAAAAACATGTCCGAAAACGCCACCCCCGTGTTCCAGATCCAGCGCGTCTACCTCAAGGAGGCTTCCCTGGAGCAACCGAACTCGCCGGCCATCCTGCTCGAGCAGCAGCAACCCACGGTGGACATCCAGCTGGGTGTGGAAGCCACTCCGGCGGCTGAAGGCGTCTACGAAGTGGCGGTCACCGCCACCGTGCACACCAAGATTGGCGACAAGACCGTGTTTCTGGCCGAGTGCAAGCAAGGCGGCATTTTTGAAATCCGCAACCTGCCCGAAGACCAGATGGGCCCGATCATGGGCATCGCTTGCCCGCAGATCGTCTATCCCTACCTGCGCGGCAACATGGCTGACCTGATCACCCGCGCCGGCTTCCCGCCCGTGCACCTGGCCGAAATCAATTTCCAGGCCATGTACGAGCAACAGCAGGCCGAGCAGGCCGGCGCCACTGCGCAGTAATTTTTCCCCGGCCGTGACCCTGCGCATCACCTTCATCGGCGCCGGTGCATGGGGCACGGCTCTGGCGATTGCCGCCTGCCGGCTGCCGGGTGAGCGCGAGGTGCGCCTGCATGTGCGAGATGCGCAGCAGGCCGATGCGATGCGCAGCGCGCGTGTCAACGCACGTTACCTGCCGGACCTGCCCTTGCCCGAAGCGCTGCAGATCCTCAGCGGTCCCCTCTCCGAGCTCACCCAAGGTGCTGCGGCCGATGACCTGTTCATTGTGGCCACTCCGATGGCCGGTCTGCGCCAGAACCTTATGGCATTGGCCTCTGTGCCGTCTTCGGTGGCCTGGCTGTGCAAGGGCTTTGAAGCCGGTACCGGCCTGATGCCGCACGAGGTACAGGCCCAGGTCGCACCTGCCTTGCGGGCCGGCGCCCTGAACGGTCCCAGCTTTGCGCAAGAGGTGGCCAGTGGCCAGCCCACGGCGCTGGTGGCCGCCAGCCCGCATGCCACGGTGCGCGATGCGCTGGTGGCGGCCTTCCATGGCCCGGCGCTGCGCGTCTATGCCAATGACGACATTGTGGGTGTCGAGGTGGGGGGGGCTGTCAAGAATGTGCTGGCGATCGCCACTGGCCTGTGCGACGGCTTGTCGCTCGGGCTCAATGCACGCGCTGCCCTCATCACGCGTGGCCTGACCGAGATGACGCGCCTGGGCGTGGCGTTGGGTGCGAAGGCGGAAACCTTCATGGGGCTGTCGGGTCTGGGCGATCTGGTGCTGACATCGACCGGTGATTTGAGCCGCAACCGCAAGGTCGGTCTGCTGCTGGCGAAGGGCCTCACGCTGCAACAGGCGGTTGAATCGCTGGGCCATGTGGCCGAAGGCGTCTACAGCGCCCGCACGGTGCACCAGCGCGCGCTGGCGCTGGGTGTGGAGATGCCAATCACAGCGGCAGTCGTCGCATTGCTGGACGGCCAGCTCAAGGCCTTTGACGCCGTGCAGGTGCTCATGGGCCGCGGCCCGCGCGGCGAAGCGCTCTGATCAGCCGTTCAGGCCGGTGCCGCCGGCCATGCTGGGCCGCTGGATCAATTCAATCTTGTAGCCGTCAGGATCTGTGACGAAAGCGATCACGGTGCTGCCGCCCTTGACCGGACCGGCTTCGCGCGTGACTTTGCCGCCATTGGCGCGGATCTTCTCGCAGGCGGCATAAGCGTCCACCACGCCGATCGCGATGTGGCCGTAAGCGGTGCCCATCTCGTAGCTTTCCACGCCCCAGTTGTAGGTCAGCTCGATCTCGGCCTGACCGGGGTTTCCTCCTTCAAAGCCCAGAAAGGCCAGCGAGTATTTGTACTCGGGGTTTTCGGAGGTGCGCAGAAGTTGCATGCCCAGCACCTGGGTGTAGAAGTCGATCGAGCGCTGGAGGTTGCCGACGCGCAGCATGGTATGGAGGATTCTCATGGTCGCGATTGTGTCGGAAGATCAAAGACCAGGCAGGTCGTGGTGGCGTGTGCGTAAAGCGTGCCATCCGGGCCGAGCAGGCGGGCCTCGGCGGTGGCCAGCTGGCGCCCGCAGTGGACAACTTTGCCTTCGGCGCGCACGCGCTGCACCTTGGGGCTCAGCGCCTTGACGATGTTCACGCTCAGTTCGGCCGTGGTGTAGGCGCGTCCGGCCGGCATCAGGCTGTGGACGGCGCAACCCAGTGCCGAGTCCAGCAGCGTGGCGAACCAGCCGCCATGCACCGTGCCCATGGGGTTGAGGTGACCTGTGCCCGGTGCGCCCTGAAAAACGGCGTGGCCTGGCGAAACGTCGACCAGCAAAAAGTCCAGCGTGTGGCCGATGGTGGGCGTGTGACCGGTGCCGTGCAGCACTGCCTGCATCAGCTCCAGGCCGGTCTTGCCGCGCACGGTCTCGATGTCGTTCACACCCGGGCCCGGACCCTGTGCGTGCTGGGTGCGCAATTCGTGCTCGCGCGCCAGCCATTGTTCAAGAACGGATGAAGTCATGCCATCGATCTCCAGCTGTGGACGAAGGTCTGGGCCGCCGCCGCGGTCTGCGCCACGGACTGTCCGGGCTTGTAGAGCGCCGAGCCGATGCCAAAGCCCGAGGCGCCAGCTTTGCGCCAGTCGGCCATGTTGTCCGGGCTGACACCCCCCACGGGCAACAGCGGCACATTGGAGGGTAGTACGGCGCGCAGGGCCTTGACCACGGCGGGGCCGATCATTTCGGCAGGGAACAGCTTGAGCGCATGTGCCCCGGCTTTGAGGGCGGCAAACGCCTCACTCGGCGTGGCCACGCCGGGCATGCATGCCAGGCCCAGGCGCAGGGCTTGCTGCACCACTTCGGCATCGAAATGCGGCGAGATGATCAGTCGCCCGCCTGCGGCGTGCACATTGCGCACGTCGGCTGCGCTCATCACCGTGCCGGCGCCGATCAGCAAATCGGGGTGCTGTGAGGTCAGTGCAGCAATGCTCTCCAGTGGCCGGGGCGAGTTGAGCGGCACTTCCAGCAGCACGAAGCCGGCGCTGGTCAATGCATGTCCGATGACCGGGGCTTCTGCGGGTGTCAGGCCGCGAAGGATGGCCACCAGGGGCAGCTGTTGCAGGCCCGAGGCCAGGAGGTGGGCGGGTGTGGTGCTCATGGGTTCAGAGGTTTCGTTGCAGTGCGCGCGCCAGTGTCAGGTGGCCGGCCCAGGTGGCTTCATCGCCGAGGCTTTGTGCATTCAGTCCCAGCGCCTGCAGAGCGCACTGGTAACGGAGGCAGAGGGCTGCACTGCCCACCAGCAGCAGCGCGCGGCTGTGGTGCGCCTGCATGGCGCGCAGTTCTTCGCCGATGAGCAGGCCTGACAGAAAGCTGGGGTGCCGTTCGGCAGGCAGGGTGTTGAACAGGGCCAGCGTGCGCGTGGCGAAGATGCTGGAGAGCACGCTGGGTGTGCGTTGGGCCAGCAGCACGGCATCGCTGAAGGTGGCTTCGTGCCAGGGCGCGTCGGCGACCAGGGTGCGCGAGAGGATGGAGTGCTGGCTCAGCAAGGCAAAGACCTCGCCGGTCATGAAGCTGCGAAAGCCGGTGATGCGCCCTTGTGCCACCTGCGCCCATTTGCTGTGGGTGCCGGGCAGGACCACGGTGGCGTCCTGCACCCCGGCCAGCGACAGTGCGCCGAAGATCTGGACTTCCTCGCCACGCATCACGTCGTGCTGCGCAAACGGCAGACCATCGTGCTGTTGCACCGACAGGCCGGGCACGATGGCCAGGCGTCCCGGCTGCAGCCACAGCAGGTGCTGACCGAGTTCGGCAAAACCGGCCGGGCAGGGACAGTAGGCTGCTTCCTGCCAGCCTTGTCGACTGCCTACCATGCCCGAGAGCAGACACAGGGTTTGGCTGTCTTGCATCCAGTCGCCAAAGCATTCTTTGAACACGGCCGGGAATTCACCCGGGACCACGGTGAGGATGCCGCGAGGAAAGTGGCGCTGTTCCAGTCGCCGGCCTTGGGGGTCAAAACGGGCGCCACGCAAGGCGGAAGTGCCCCAGTCGACGGCGACCAAAGGACGTTGAAACGGCGGGTTCATGTTGACAGCAGGGCCTGCACGGCCGCAGGGGTGGGCAAAGGGGCCACTGCGCCATGGCCCTGTACCGACAGGGCGGCTGCGGCGTTGGCGTAGCGGGCGGCCTGCGTCAGGCGGTCACCCCGGCACAGGCGCGCCAGCAGGTTGCCCGCAAAGCAGTCGCCGGCGCCGGTCGCGTCCACTGCCCGCACGCTCAGCGGTGCAATGCGCGTGCGTTGGCCATCTTCGCTGACGATGGCGCCTTCCGCGCCGAGCTTGAGCACCACTTGCCGCGCGCCATGGGCATGGCTCCAGTCCAGTACCGCTTCGGGGCTGTGCAGACCCGTGAGGGCTTTCATGTCATCCAGGCTGGGCAGGAACAGGTCGCACAACCGCACCGCCTCGCTGATACAGGCGCGAGCCCGGTCCAGCGGCCACAGCGACAGGCGCAGGTTGGAGTCGAAGGCGATGCGGGTGCCCTGCGCCCGCGCCGCGTGCATGGCCGCAAAACCGGCGTCGCAGGCCGAAGGCGAGATGGCCAGCGAGATGCCTGAAAGGTGCAGCCAGCGGCTGGCGCCGATCAGGCCGGACCAGTGCGTCTGCACATCGGCGGCTTGCATGCGGCTGGCGGCCGAGCCTGCGCGGGCATAGCTGAAATGGTGGCCGCGTTCGTCGTGGCTCACGAAGTACACGCCGCTGGGCGCCTGCGCATCGCGCACGATGCCACGGGTGTCCACCCCTTCGCGTGCCCACAGCTGCATCAGCAGGTGGCCCCAGTGGTCTTGTCCGAGGCGGCTGAGGTAGGCCACGCGCGCGCCGGCGCGTGCGGCAGCGATGGCCGCGTTGCTGGTGTCACCCCCAAAGCCCTGCAGGTACAGGGGCGGCTCGGTCTGGGTCTGGTTGAACTCGAGCATGGCTTCGCCGAGCGCGGCCACATCGAGGCTTCTGGGAGCAGGATGACTCATAGGACAATCGTTGCAGACAGGAATTTCCCATTGGAGAAAAGGCCATGGCATTCGACATCGACCACCACTTCAAGGCCTACCCCTTGCTGGCCCCACCCACGGCAGTGGACGGCTTCGCTGAGCGTCAGTGGCATGTGCTCGATGACGTCATGCCCTACCCGCTGGCGACGCTGCGCAAGCCGGCGCTGATGCACAACCTGGCCTGGATGCAGGACTGGGCGCGCCGCAAGGGCGTGCAGTTGGCACCGCACGGCAAGACCACGATGTCGCCCGAACTGTTTCGCCTGCAGCTGCAGGCTGGCGCATGGGGCATGACGGTGGCCACGGTGCACCAGTTGCAGCTGGCCCTTGAAGCCGGCGCGCAGCGCTGCATCATCGCCAACCAGGTGCTGGCCGATGCCGATCTGGACGGACTGCATGCCCTGCTGACACGCCACACCGGCACGCGCGTGTGGTTTCTGGTGGATTCGCAGGCGCAGCTGGCCATGATCGAAGACTGGGCAGGGCGCCGCGCCTGCGCCCGCCGCTTCGATGTGTTGCTGGAGCTGGGCACCGACGGTTTTCGCACCGGCTGCCGCACGCATGAGCAGGCGCTGGCCCTGGCGCGCGCGCTGGCCGCTTCGCCGGTGGCGCGGCTGGGCGGGGTGGAGTGTTACGAAGGCGGTCTGGCCACCTGCGACAGCGCGCACGACAGCGAGGCCGTCAGCGCCCTGGTGCGTCGCGTGCGCTCGGTGGTGCAGGCCATCGATACCGAAGCCTTGTGGGGTGACGATCAACTGCTCATCACGGCCGGCGGCTCGGCCATCTTCGATCTGGTGATCCCGCTGCTGACCGGCTACGCGATGGGCCGCCCGGTGCAGGGGGTGCTGCGCTCGGGCTGCTATGTGACGCACGACCACGGCCGCTATGCGCAGTTTCTGAAGCTGGTCGAGCAGCGCGAGCATTTGCAGGATTCCCTGCAGCCCGCCATTGAAATCTGGACCCTGGTGCAGTCGGTGCCCGAGCCGGGGCTGGCGGTGCTCAGCGGCGGCCGGCGCGATGTGTCCTTTGACCAGCGCATGCCCCTGCCGGTGCGCTGGGCGGCGCGCGGCAGCCGGCTGATTGAGGCGACGCCAGAACACTGGCAGGTCCAGGCATTGAGCGATCAGCATGCCCACATGCGCTTCGATCCGGCGGGCCTCGTGCCGCAGGTGGGTGATCGCATTGCCTTGGGCATTTCGCATCCCTGCACCACCTTCGACAAGTGGCGCTGGATGGCGCTGGTCGATGACCAAGCGCGGATCACCGGCGCCATCAGCACGCACTTCTGAGCACCTTGGGACTTACAGGCCCTTGAGGGCTTCGGCGGGATAGCCCGGCTGCTTGCGGCAGTCGTCGATGTACTGCTCGATGATCGATTCGAACGAGCTGTCGGCTTGCAGGCCCAGGGCGTTGGCCCGTTCGCTGCTGGCGCCGCGGGCCCAGTTGCCGACGATGCCGGCAATGCGTTCGTCGCGCTCGAATCGCACACGGCTGCGCACCGCCTTGCCCGCGACTTTCTCCAGGGCGTCCAGCATCTGCTGCACCGTGACATTCAGGCCCGGCAGGTTCAGCGCCAGGCGGTTGCCCAGCGTGGCCTGGCTGGCCTCGAACACGGCGATCAGGCTGCGGATGGTGGTGCCCGGCGAGGACACCGGGTGTGACACGCTGGCATCGACCGGGCAGACGCTTTCCACCCCGGCCAGCGGTTCACGGATGATGCCGCTGAAGAAAGACGAGGCGGCGCCGTTGGGTTTGCCTGGACGCACCGTCACCGTCATCAGGCGGGCCGAGCGGCCATCGATGAAACCCTTGCGGGTCTGGTCGGCCACCAGGTATTCCAGCATCAGTTTTTGCGTGCCGTAAGAAGTCTGTGGCGAGGGCAGGGTGGTGTCGGTCACCAGTGCAGGCATGGGCTGGTCGGCGTAGGGGCCGAACACCGCCACAGAGCTGGCAAATACGAAGCGCGAAACTTTGCCCGAGCGGCGGATGCTGTCGAGCAGCAAGCGTGTGCTGTCCAGGTTGGAGCGCATCCCCAGGTCGAAGTCCAGTTCGCACTCGCCCGAGACGGCCGAGGCCAGGTGGAACACGCCATCGAAGCCGCTGGCCAGCAGCTCGCCCTGTTCCAGCATCGGGCCGGCATGGCTTTTGACACGCGGGTCGGCCTGCAGGTCGGCGGGGGCGGGGAACAGGTCGGCGATGACCAGCTCTTTCACAGGTTGGCCGCAGAGCTGGCCGCGTTGGAGGATTTCACGGGCCAGACGGGCCCCAAGGAAACCGGCGCCGCCGGTGACAAGAATGCGCATGTTGAGATCCTGAAGTGTTGAGGTTTTGTAGGAGGCCGCCTCCGCGGCCGAATGTCTTCGCGATTTTCGCGCGCAGGGGCGCGCTCCTGCACAGTTCTGGTATCAGTGGTTGTCCTTGGGCACAAAGGCGCCTCGCTGGCCGACCAGGAAGTCCAGGTCGGCGCCTTCGTCGGCCTGCAGCACATGGTCGATGTAAAGCTTCCAGTACCCCGACTTGAGCGGCGGCTCGGGGGGGGCCCACTTGGCCAGGCGCGCTTTGAGCTCTTCATCGCTGATGAGCAGCTGCAGTTTGCGCTCGGGCACATTGAGCTCGATCATGTCGCCGTTCTGCACGATGGCCAGCGGGCCGCCGGCAGCGGCCTCGGGGGCGGTGTGCAGCACCACGGTGCCGTACGCCGTGCCGCTCATGCGGGCGTCCGAGATCCGCACCATGTCGGTGATGCCCTTGCGCAGCACCTTGGGTGGCAGCGGCATGTTGCCGACTTCGGCCATGCCGGGATAGCCCTTGGGACCGCAGTTCTTGAGCACCAGGATGCAGTTTTCGTCGACGTCCAGGTTCTCGTCGTCGATGCGCTTGTGGAAGTCGTCGCTGTCTTCAAACACCACGGCGCGGCCAGTGTGCACCATCAGCTTCGGAGTGGCGGCGCTGGGCTTGATGACGGCGCCGCGCGGGGCCAGGTTGCCGCGCAGGATGGCGATGCCGGCCTTTTCCTTGAAGGGCTTGTCGAACTTCTTGATGACGCGCGGGTCGTAGTTCTGCGCGTTGGCGATGTTCTCGGCCACGGTCTTGCCGCTCACGGTGACGATGTCGGTGTGCAGCAGGTGCGCTATTTCCTTCATCACCACGGGCAGGCCGCCGGCGTAGCAGAAGTCTTCCATCAGGTGCTCGCCCGAGGGCTGCAGGTTCAAGAGGCAGGGCAGTTCGCTGCCCAGGCGCTCGAAATCGTCTACTGTCAGCTTGATGCCCAACCGCCCGGCGATCGCGATCAGGTGGATCACGGCGTTGGTCGAGCCGCCAATGGCGGCCAGAGTACGGATGGCGTTTTCAAAAGCTTCCTTGGTCAGCACCTGGCTGATGGTCTGGTCGGTGTGCACCATCTCGACAATGCGCCGGCCGGCTTCACGGGCCAGCACATTGCGGCGGCCGTCCACCGCCGGGTAGGCGGCGTTGCCGGGCAGGCCAATGCCCAGGGCCTCGACCATGCTGGCCATGGTGCTGGCGGTACCCATGGTCATGCAGTGGCCGTGGCTGCGGTGCATGCAGCTCTCGGCTTCAAAGAAGTCCTGCAGCTTGAGCGTGCCAGCGCGCACCTGCTCACTCATGCTCCACACGCCCGTGCCTGAGCCGAGTTCTTGCCCGCGCCATTTGCCATTGAGCATGGGGCCAC
>JACCEB010539656.1_pt1 | contig 32586 bp, 26 predicted proteins | sample 7454761 | NCBI WGS metagenome assembly JACCEB01 (sample SAMN15323454, study PRJNA562643) | freshwater metagenome | isolation source: river surface water | place: USA:Blue River Watershed | collected 2017-08-18
CACCGCGCTGGGCCTGGGCGACGACGCGGTGGTGGTCAACGTCCAGGGTGATGAACCGCTGATCGACCCGGCCCTGATCGACGCGGTGGCGTCGCTGCTGCAGCGGCACCCCGAGGCGAGCATGAGCACCGCTGCCCACGCGATCGAGGACCCGGCCGACATGCGCAACCCGAACGTGGTGAAGGTGGTGACCGACGCGCGGGGCCTGGCCCTGTACTTCAGCCGCGCGCCCATTCCCTGGTGGCGCGACGGCTATGGCGCCGGCAGCGAGTCCATCACCCGCCTGCCGCAAGCGCTGCCCCTACGCCACATCGGCCTGTACGGCTACCGCACGGCCTTCCTCAAGGCCTTTCCGGCGATGCCGCCCGCGCCGCCGGAGCAGGCCGAATCGCTGGAGCAGTTGCGGGCGCTGTGGCACGGGCACCGGATCGCGGTGCACGTGAGCGAGCATGCGCCGGGCCCCGGCGTGGACACGCCCGAGGACCTGGCGCGGGTGCGCGCCCTCTACGCCGTCCACGCCCGCGGGACCTGAATCCTCGGGGCGCCGAGCGCTCCCGGAACCGGAAGCCGCTCGCAAGGGGCGCGTGCTATCCTCGACCACAGAGGCGCAGCCAGCGCCCGAGCCGATCGCCAGGGCGGCAGGCCGCACACACCGATTCCGAGGACATCCATGAGACTGATTCTGCTGGGCGCGCCTGGCGCGGGCAAAGGCACCCAAGCCACCTTCATCTGCCAGAAATACGGGATCCCCCAGATCTCCACGGGCGACATGCTGCGGGCAGCCGTCAAGGCCGGCACGCCGCTGGGCCTGGCGGCCAAGAAGGTGATGGACTCGGGTGCCCTGGTGGGCGACGACATCATCATCGGCCTGGTCAAGGAGCGCCTGACCCAGCCCGATTGCGCCAAGGGCTTCCTCTTCGACGGCTTCCCGCGCACCATCCCGCAGGCCGAGGCCATGCGCGAAGCCGGCGTGAAGCTCGATTACGTGCTGGAGATCGACGTGCCCTTCGACGCCATCATCGAGCGCATGAGCGGCCGCCGCTCGCACCCCGCTTCCGGCCGCACCTACCACGTGAAGTTCAACCCGCCCAAGGTGGCCGGGGTGGACGACGTGACGGGCGAGCCCCTGATCCAGCGTGACGACGACAAGGAAGACACCGTCAAGAAGCGGCTGGAGGTGTACTCCTCGCAGACGCGCCCGCTGGTCGATTACTACGCGAACTGGGCCAAGACCGATCCGGCCTCGGCCCCCCGCTACCGGGCCATCAGCGGCATGGGCTCGGTCGACGAGATCACCGCCCGCGCCCTCTCGGCGCTGGCCCAGTGAGGGCTCAGGCGGGGCCCGAGCGCAGTCCGTAGGCGCGGCCCGCCACGAACAGGTATTCGGCGCGCAGCACCGCCTCGCCTTTTTCGTCCTTGAACGTGAAGCCCAGGACGCCGACCTCGGCGCCGGGCTCGATCGGATCCACCTTCCACGCCTGCATGCGCGAGATCGGCGCGAGCTCGATCTCCCAGCGCCGGTCCTTGCGTGTCGGCAGCACTGCACGGGCCAGCAGCGCCTTGCCATCCACCGCCGCCATCTGCGCCGGCAGCGCGCGCGAGGCGAGGTCGGCCGGCAGCCGCAGGTTCGCGGGAACCTCCAGCTGCAATTCGGCATGCGGGTTGCGCCAGCGCGCCTGGGTGACGCGCCCCTCCAGCCAGATCGGCCGGTCGGGATCGAAGCTGCTCCAGCCATGATGGGCCGCCGCCAGGCCAGGCAGGCCCAGGGATGCCAGGAGGACGAGGCGACGTTGCATGGAAGGCTCCTTTCAGGTCGGTTCGGGGTGGAAGGCGAGGCCGGGCCTCACTGGTAGGCGATCCAGCGGCCGCAGGCGATCACGGCCAGCCAGATCAGGGTGGAGATCACCATCGACAGGCGCGCGGCACGATCCAGGCGCTGCAGCGAGCCGCGCGCGTGGAAGAAGGCGGCGTTGCAGGCCGCGGCGAACAGCAGCAGCATCTTCAGCGTGAACGCGCGGTTGGCGAGCAGTTCGGCCGGCTGCGTGGCGAACATCAGGAGGCCCGAGGCGGCCGCCAGCGAGAACCCGATGGCCGCGAGGGTCAGGCCCAGGCGGGCCAGCTCCCGCACGGGCAAGGCCGGGCCCCAGCCGAACACGCGCACCTCCAGCAGCACCAGGTTTCCGAGCAGGAGGGCGATGCCGGCGATGTGCACGACCTCGAACGCGGGGTAGGCCCAGGGGTGGACTTGCAGGGCGGCGAACATGGTGCGGCGCGGATCGCGTCAGGCGCGGGGCTTCGCGAGCAGGTCCAGCATCAGGGCGATGCGCGCCTTCACCGGCGAGAGCCCGCCCGAATCCGGCAGCAGGTCGCCCGCGTGCGGCAGCACCTCGCCGCGGGCGCAGCGAGTGGCGCGCCACACGGTCACCCCCTGGGCGCGCGCCTGCAGGAGCGCCGCCTGCAGGGCGTCGCTGAGGGTGCCGTTGCCAGTGCCGGCTGCCACGATGCCGTCCACGCCCTGCGCGATCAGCGCCTGGACCACGGCGCCGCTGGCGCCGGCGTGATTGAGGACGATCTCCACACGAGGCCAGCGGGCGGCGCGTGCGACGGCCTGCGCGTCGCGGGCTGCCGCCTGCGTGTTCCTCGGTGATGCAGGCCAGGCGCGCAGCAGGCGCAGCCGCCCGTCCTCGACCACGCCCAGCGGGCCGGCGTCACCGGAGGTGAAGGCGTCCAGCCGGTAGGGGTGCTCCTTGGCCACGTCGCGGGCCGCGTGCACGGTGCCGGCGCAGACCGCCACGACGCCGCGCGCGCCGGGCACCGCCGCCACCGCGATCGCATCGGCCAGGTTGCGCGGCCCGTCGGCATCCTGCGCGGTGGCGGGGCGCATCGCGCAGGTCAGGACCACCGGCTTGGCCGGGGCCAGCACCCGGTCCAGGAAATAGGCGGTCTCCTCCAGGGTGTCGGTGCCGTGGGTGACCACGATCCCGCGCACCTCGGGCCGGGACAGCCCGTGCGCGCAGCGCGCCGCGAGCCGCTGCCACACCACCTCGTCCATGTTCTTGCTGTCGACCTGGGCCACCTGCTCGGTCTCCAGCGTCCAGCCGGCGGCGTCCGGCAGCTGCGCCACCAGCTGGGCCACGCCCAGCTGCGCGCTACGGTAGGCCAGGCGCTCGTCGGCCGCGTCGGCGGTCCCGGCGATGGTGCCGCCCGTGCCCAACACCACGATTTTTTCCCCGGCCACTTGCATTTCCTGAAAAGCTGGTTAAAAATACAGTTACTGGATATCGAAACAGTAGCCCCGCCACAGGAGAGCCCGAATGATCGAGACCCCCAAGCTCACGGCCCGCCAGCAGCAGATTCTGGACCTGATCCAGAGCGCCATCGCCCGAACGGGCGCGCCCCCCACCCGGGCCGAGATCGCCGCCGAGCTGGGCTTCAAGTCTGCCAATGCCGCCGAGGAGCACCTGCAGGCCCTGGCCCGCAAGGGGGTCATCGAGCTGGTCAGCGGCACCTCGCGCGGCATCCGGCTCCAGGGCGAGGCCCTGCGCTCCATCAACGAATCCCGCGTCAAGCAGTTCTCCCTGCCCCTGCAGAGCCTGGCGCAGCTGGCGCTGCCCCTGGTCGGCCGTGTCGCCGCCGGCTCGCCGATTCTGGCCCAGGAGCATGTGGACCAGACCTACTATGTGGAGAGCAGCCTGTTCCAGCGCCAGCCCGACTACCTGCTGAAGGTGCGCGGCATGTCCATGCGCGATGCCGGCATCATGGATGGCGACCTGCTGGCGGTGCAGACCACCAAGGAGGCCAAGAACGGGCAGATCGTGGTGGCCCGCCTGGGCGACGACGTCACCGTCAAGCGCTTTCGCCGCAACAAGCACCTCATCGAGCTGCACGCCGAGAACCCGGACTACCCCACCATCGTGGTGGAGCCCGGCGAGCCCTTCGAGATCGAGGGTCTGGCAGTAGGCCTGATCCGTAACACCATGCTCATGTAACCGCGGTACCCGGAGCGGCCCCAGGTGGCGGGCGTATGGCGTGGTGCCATCACCCTGTGCCGCTCCTCCGTCCTGAAATCCTGCCTGTGTTGAAACCCTCGCTTTTCAAGGAGTCCCCACATGGCATTTGCACTTCCCCTGTTCGCACACCTGTTTGACCGGGCCATGGACCTGCGCGGCAGCAGCTCGCGGGCCCGTACGCTGCCGGTCTGCAACCCGCGGTCCGCAGTCGTACCGTTGGTCGCGCCGCTGGCGGCATCTGCGGGGGTCCCCCAGCGCAGCTGGGGCGGTCCGACCCGGCTGGCGTCGGCACAGCGGCCACTGCGCGTGGTTCGGGTGGTGGAGGGGCGTACCAGCTGCTCGGGCGCCGGGCGCATGGTCATTTCCGGCCGCATGGCCGATGTGTGCGCGGAACTGGACCGGCTGGCCGAGCTGGAAACCCGGCACTGAGCTGACCTGGGGGGGCCGCCCCGTAGGTCAACTCCCCCCTGCAGGGGCGAGGCACAATTGGCTGATGAACATTGTGATCCTCGACGATTACCAGGACACCGTCCGCAAGTTGCAGTGCGCCAGCAAGCTTGAGGCTTACCCGGCCAAGGTGTACACCAACACCGTCAAGGGTATCGGCCAGCTGTCGGTCCGCCTGCGAGACGCAGACGTGATCGTCCTGATCCGCGAACGCACCCACATCTCCCGGCAGCTGATCGAAAAACTGCCGCGACTGAAGATGATCGCGCAGACCGGACGCATCGGCCCGCATGTCGACGTGGACGCCTGCACCGAGCGCGGCATCGTGGTGACGGAAGGCGTGGGCTCGCCCATCGCACCCGCTGAACTCACCTGGGCCCTGGTGATGGCGGCGTCGCGCCGGTTGCCCCAATACATCGGCATGCTCAAGCACGGCGCTTGGCAGCAGTCGGGGCTGAAGTCCGCCTCGATGCCCTCCAATTTCGGCCTGGGTACCGTGTTGCGCGGGCGCACGCTGGGCGTGTGGGGCTATGGCCGTATCGGCCAGTTGGTGGCGGGCTATGGCAAGGCCTTCGGTATGCGGGTGGTGGTCTGGGGGCGCGAGACCTCTCGCCAGAAGGCGCTGGCCGACGGCTACGAGATCGCAGCCAGCCGCGAGGCCTTCTTCGAACAGTGTGATGTGCTGAGCTTGCACCTGCGGCTCAACGAGGAGACGGAAGGCATCGTCCGCTTGGAAGACCTCAGCCGCATGAAGCCCACCGCGTTGTTCGTGAACACCTCGCGCGCCGAGCTGATCGAACACGATGCCCTGATCGCCGCGCTCAACCGCGGGCGACCGGGGATGGCGGCCGTCGATGTGTTCGAGACCGAACCCATCCTCCAGGGCCACGCCCTGCTGCGCCTGGAAAACTGCGTCTGCACGCCACATATCGGCTACGTCGAGCAAGACTCCTACGAGCTGTACTTCGGTGCCGCGTTCGATAACGTGGTGAATTTCATCAAGGGCACGCCCACCCATGTTGTGAATCCAGCCGCACTGCAGGTCGTCCGCTGATGACCTCGGCGCGCCCGGGCCTGACGCCAGTCCTGTGGCCTCTGCTGTTCGGCAACTTCGTGATCGGTACCGGGGTGATGGTGGTGCCGGGGACGCTCAATGAGCTCAGCACCTCGCTGCAGGTCAGCGCAGCCTCCGCCGGCCAACTGATCTCCGCCGGGGCCTTCATGATCGCGGTCTCTGCCCCGCTGTTCGCGGCGGTGGCGGCGGGCTGGGACCGGCGGCGGCTGTTGGCGCTGTCCCTGCTGTGGTATGCCCTGCTGCACCTGGGCTGTACCCTGGCCGATTCGCTGGCCACCCTGCTGCCCCTGCGGGTGCTGGCGCTGGCGGCCCCCGCCATCTTCACGCCCCAGGCGGCGGCCAGCGTCGGTCTGCTCGTGCCGCTGGAACAGCGGGGCCGGGCGATCACCTTCGTCTTCCTGGGCTGGTCGGTGGCCTCGGTGATGGGCATGCCGATCAGCTCTTTCGTGGGCGGCACGCTGGGCTGGCGCTATGCCTTCTGGCTGGTCGCTGCCATGAGCTTGGTGGCGGCGGTCTGGGTCTGGAAGACGCTGCCGGATGGCGTGCGTCCGCCGGCCCTGTCCCGCGCCGCATGGGGCGAAACCTTCCGATCGCGAGCGCTGATGCTGTGCGTGGCCGTGACGGTGCTGTCGGCCGCAGGGCAGTTTGTGGTGTTCTCTTACTTCGCCCCCTACTGGCACCATCGCCTGGCCGTCACACCGGGCCAGCTGAGCCTGCTGTTCCTGGCCTTTGGCAGCTTTGGACTGCTGGGGAACGTGCTGATGATGCGCTATATCGGCCGCCTCGGGCCGGACCGCGCGGTGCTGCTGGGCCTGAGCGCCATTGCGGTCAGTCTGCTGGCCTGGCCCCTGGGGGCCACGCTGGTGCTGTCGGCCCTGGTGAGTATTCCTTGGGCGCTGGGCTGCTTTTCCACCAACTCGGCCCAGCAGGCGCGGCTGGTCGGCCTGGCGCCCTCGCTGGCCTCGGCCTCGGTGGCCCTGAATACGTCGGCGCTGTACGGCGGCCAGGCCTTGGGCGCGGCGATCGGCGGTGTGCTGATCGCGGTCGGCGACTTCGCGGCCTTGAGCTGGGCGGCGCTCGTGGGCGTGCTGTGCGCCATCGGACTGAGCGTGCTCGCCAGCCGGGTGGCAGCCCACGGCGCGTCACGGGCCGACTGACCGCGCAAGCGCGTCATGGGCCGACTGACCGCGCCACTGGCGGCCTCAGACCCGCATGCGGAACGGGACGGCGCCCGGGGCCAAAGCCAGAGCCGGGGTCGCTTGATGCGAACCAAGGTATTGATTCGAAGCCCTACAGGTCGCGCTGCGGCCTCAGCGCTTGCGCCGCAAGGGCTGGCAGCAGCCACCTCGCGCCGGGCCTGCAGGTGCGCATCGCGATAATCGCTAGATGCACAACACGTACAAGACCGTCGGCGTCGTCGGCGCTGGCGCCATGGGACGCGGCATCGCGCAGATGGCCGCCCAGGCTGGCTGCGAGGTCCGCCTGCATGACACCCAGGCTGCCGCGCTCGCAGCCGCCCACCAGCAGATCGCCAGCCAGTGGGACAAGCTCCAGGAAAAGGGACGCCTGACGCCGGAAGCGGTGGCTGCCAACAAAGCACGGCTGAAGACCGCCGAGACCCTGCAGGCCCTGGCGGGCTGCGATCTGGTGATCGAGGCCATCGTCGAGCGCCTGGACGTCAAGCGTGCGCTCTTTGCGCAGCTGGAGACGCTGCTGGGTCCGCAAGCCGCGCTGGCGAGCAACACCTCGTCGCTGTCGATCACCGCGATCGGCGCGGGGCTTGAGCGGCCGCAGCGTCTGGCGGGCTTGCACTTCTTCAACCCGGTGCCGTTGATGAAGGTGGTGGAGGTGATCCCCGGTCTGCGCACCGATGCGGCGGTGTGCGACGCGCTGGACGCGCTGGTGCGCGCCATGGGTCACACCCCCGTGCGCGCGCAGGACACCCCCGGCTTCATCGTGAACCACGCCGGACGCGCCTATGGCACCGAGGCGCTGCGCATCGTGAGCGAGGGCGTGACCGACTTCGCGACCGTGGACCGCATCCTGCGAGACCAGGTGGGCTTTCGCCTCGGCCCCTTCGAGCTGATGGACCTGACCGCGCTGGACGTATCGCATCCGGTGATGGAGTCGATCTACCACCAGTACTACGAAGAGACGCGGTACCGCCCCAGCGTGATCACCGCGCAGCGCCTGGCCGGCGGACTGCTCGGGCGCAAGACGGGCGAGGGCTTTTACCGCTACGAAGGCGACAAGGCCCAGGTGCCGCCCGAGGCGCCGGTGCCGCAGGTGAACGAACTGCCGCCAGTGTGGGTGTCGACTCGCGCCGCGCGGCGTGCCGAGCTGTACCAGCTGCTCAAGGACCTGGGCGCTCGCATCGAGACCGGCCAGTCGCCCTCGCCCCAGGCGCTGACCCTGGTGGCGCCCTTGGGCTTTGACGTGACGACGGTGGCCGTAGTGGAGCGCCTGGACCCGGCGCGCACCGTCGGCATCGACCTGCTGGTGGACGACGCGGCCACGAAGCGCCGCGTGCTGGCCACCAATCCGGCCACCCGGGCCGATATGCGCGATGCGGCGCACGCCCTCTTCGCGCGGGACGGCAAGGCCGTGAGCGTGATCCGCGACAGCGGCGGCTTTGTGACTCAGCGTGTGGTGGCGGCCATCGTGAATATCGCCAGTGATATCTGCCAACAGGGCATCTGCACCCCCGCCGACCTGGAGACGGCGGTGACCCTGGGCCTGGGCTACCCGCTGGGCCCGCTGGCCATGGGTGACCGCTGGGGTCCATCCAACGTGTTGGAGGTGCTGTTCAACCTGCAGACGGTGTACGGTGACCCGCGCTACCGCCCCAGCCCCTGGCTGCGCCGTCGCGGGGCCATTGGCCTGTCTTTGCGGCAGGAAGAGGCCTGAGCATGCCCGCAGAAATCAAGAGCGCCAGCCACGACGGGACGCTGGTGCTGACCGTTTCCAACCCCGAGCACCGCAACGCGCTCGGACCCGAGATCTACGCCGCCGGCGTCGAAGCGCTGAGCGTGGCGGAGACCCTGCCGGAAGTGCGCAGCGTGATCATCACGGGCGAAGGCGCGACGTTTTCGGCGGGTGGACAGCTGCAGCGGCTGCTGGATCGGCGGCGCCAGCCACCCGAGGTGCAGGCGCAATCGGTGGAGGGACTGCACACCTGGATCGAGGCGATCCGCACCTTTCCCAAGCCGGTGATCGCCGCCGTCGAAGGCGCGGCCGCAGGTGCGGGGTTCTCGCTGGCGCTGGCTTGCGATTTCATCATCGCCGCGGACGACGCTTTCTTCATCATGGCCTATGCCAACGTGGGCCTGTCGCCCGATGGCGGCGCCAGCTGGGGCCTGACGCGCTCGCTGCCGCGGCAGCTGGTGGCGCAATTGCTGATGGCGGGCGAACGGATCGGTGCGCAGCGCCTGCATGCGATGGGGGTGGTCAACCGCCTGACCGCAACCGGCGCCGCCCTGGACGAGGCCCTGGCACTGGCCGCAAGCCTGAACGCCAAGGCGCCCAACGCGCTGGCCAGCATCAAGGAGCTGATGAACGACGCGAACGGCGCGACGCTGACCGCACAACTGGCCCAGGAGCGTGACCACTTCGTGCGCAACCTGCATCACCCGAACGCCGGTATCGGCATCGAGGCCTTTCTGGCCAAACGCACGCCGCGCTACGAATAGAGACCGCCCCGACCCACGCGTCCCGCAGGCGACAGCGCGGGACGCAGCAGTCGCTGACAAGACACGCCATGGACGACCCCATTCTTAACATCGAGGAACGTGAAGCGATCAATGCGGGTCGCTGGTTTTCCTCCCTGTCTCCCTCGCTACGCCACGACATACTTCGATGCGCCTACGTCAAACGCTACAAGGACGGCGACCTGATCGCTGCCCGCGGCGACCCGGCCGAGGAGTGGATGGCGTGCGCGCGGGGCGCGGTGCGCGTGAGTTCGACCTCGGTGTCGGGCAAGCTGATCACCTTCGCCTATGTGGAGCCGGGCATCTGGTTCGGCGATGTGGCCATGATCGATGGCGACCGGCGCACCCACGACACCTACGCCCATGGCGAGACCACGATGCTGTGCGTGGCGCGCGCCGACTTTCGCAAGATTCTGTCGGAACACGTGGAGCTGTACGAGGCGCTGCTGCGCCTGCAGGCACGGCGGATCCGGCAGCTGTTCGGCCTGGTCGAGGACCTGAACACCCTGCCCCTGCGCGCACGCCTGGCCAAGCAGCTCACGCATCTGGTGCGCAGCTACGGGGTTCCCAGCCTGTCCGATGGCAGCGAGATGCGGATCGGCCTGCAGCTGGCGCAGGAGGAACTGGCGCAGCTGCTGGGTGCCTCGCGCCAGCGCGTGAACCAGGAACTGAAATCCATGGAGCGCGAAAGCGTGATCCGCATCGAGCCGGGCGGGCTGGTGGTACGAGACCGCCAGGCGCTCATACGCATCGCCGAGGCCGACGCCGAAGGCTGAACGCAACCCGGCCCCGCGACACGTTGCTGCGCGGACGCTCCACTGCCATGAGGATCTGCGTCGCATGACTACCGACTACTCCGTTTTCGAGGGAACCCGGCCGGTGGCCGGGGCGCACGCCTTCGACACCGAGGCCCTGTCCGCCTGGCTGCAGGCCCACCTGCCGGGATACGCCGGCCCGCTGACGGTGGAAATGTTCAAGGGCGGCCAGTCCAATCCCACCTACAAGCTGGTCACGCCGGGCCGAACCTATGTGATGCGGGCCAAGCCGGGCCCGGTGGCCAAGCTGCTGCCCTCGGCCCACGCGATCGAGCGCGAGTTCGCGGTGATGAAGGGACTGGCCGGCACCGGCGTGCCGGTGCCGACGATGCACGTGCTGTGCGAAGACGAGTCGGTGATCGGCCGGGCCTTTTGCGTGATGGAGTTCATGGCCGGCCGTGTGTTGTGGGACCAGTCGCTGCCCGGGATGACGCCGGCGCAGCGCGGCGAGATCTACGACGAGATGAATCGGGTCATCGCTGCCCTGCACACGGTGGACTACACGGCGCAGGGCCTGGGCGGCTACGGCAAGCCGGGCAACTACTTCGAGCGACAGATCGGCCGCTGGAGCCGGCAGTACCTGGCGTCCGTGACCGAGCCGATTCCCGAGATGGACCGCTTGATCGAGTGGCTGCCCACGCATATGCCCGACAGCGCGCGCGACGAGCGCAAGGTGTCCATCGTGCACGGCGACTTCCGGCTGGACAACCTGATGTTCCATCCCACCGAGCCTCGAGTGATCGCGGTACTCGATTGGGAGCTGTCCACCCTGGGCCACCCGCTGGCCGACTTCAGCTACCACTGCATGGCCTGGCACATCCCGCCCGGCACCTTCCGCGGGATCGCGGGGCTGGACCATGCGGCGCTGGGCATTCCCGCCGAGGACGACTACATCCGCCGCTACTGCGAGCGTACCGGTCTGGCCACGCCCGAGCAGCTACGCGCCGACTGGAATTTCTACCTGGCCTACAACCTGTTTCGCCTCGCAGCCATCTTGCAAGGCATTGCCAAGCGCGCGCAGGAGGGCATCGCCTCCAGCGCGCAGGCCGTCTCGTCGGGTGCGGGCGCGCGAGCGCTGGCCGAACTGGCCTGGCTGTTCGCAAGACGCTCGGACTGACCCGACCGACCATTCACCGGCACGACGGCGCCTCTTTCAACTTTCGCCACCCAAGGACACCATGGACTTCGACTACTCCCCCAAGACCAAGGAACTGCAGGCCCGCCTGCTGAAGTTCATGGACGACCACATCTACCCCAGCGAGAAGGCCTATGCCGACGAACTGGCCGCCAATACCGCCGCGGGCAAGCGCTGGTCGGCGCTGAAGGTGATCGAGGACCTCAAGGGCCGGGCGCGCGCCGCTGACCTGTGGAACCTGTGGCTGCCCCAGGACACCGCGCAGATCGCCGGGGTGAAAGGCGCGGGACTGACCAACCAGGAGTACGCGCCGCTGGCCGAGATCATGGGCCGCGTGCCCTGGGCGCCCGAGGTGTTCAACTGCAGCGCGCCGGATACCGGGAATATGGAGACCATCGCCCGCTATGGCACCGACGAACACCGTCAACGCTGGCTCCAACCCCTGCTGGCCGGCGAGATCCGCTCGGCCTTCGCCATGACCGAGCCAGAGGTAGCGTCGTCCGATGCGACCAATATCGCCACCCGCATCGAACGCCGCGGCGACGAGTATGTGATCAACGGCCGCAAGTGGTGGATCTCCGGGGCAGCCGACCCGCGCTGCGCGGTCTTCATCACCATGGGCAAGTCCAACCCCGACGCGCCCCGGCATTCGCAGCAAAGCATGGTGCTGGTGCCGGCCAACACGCCGGGCATCCGCATCCTGCGCCCGCTGAACGTGATGGGCTATGACGATGCACCGCACGGCCATGTGGAGATGGTGTTCGAGAACGTGCGCGTACCGGCCAGCAATATCCTCCTGGGCGAGGGCCGCGGCTTTGAGATCGCACAGGGGCGCCTGGGCCCAGGCCGTATCCACCACTGCATGCGCCTGATCGGGCTGGCCGAACGCGCGCTGGAGTTCATGTGCAAGCGTGCGTCCTCGCGCGTCGCCTTCGGCAAGACCGTGGCGCAGCAGACCGTGACGCAGGAGCGCATCGCAGAGGCGCGTTGCAAGATCGACATGGCGCGCCTGCTCACGCTCAAGACCGCCTGGCTGATGGATGTGGCGGGCAACAAGGTGGCCAAGACCGAGATCGCGATGATCAAGGTGGTGGCGCCGAACATGGCCTGCCAGGTGATCGACTGGGCCATGCAGGCGCATGGCGGTGGCGGCATGTGTGACGACTTCCCGCTGGCCTACGCCTACGCCGGCGCGCGCACGCTGCGTTTTGCCGACGGCCCGGACGAAGTGCACCGCAACGCCATCGCCAAGTGGGAATTGGGCAAGTACGGCACCTACGGCCAGCACGAGCCAGCGCCGGTGACGCGCGGCGGCTAAAGCGCCCGGTGGTCAGGCGTCGCGCTGACGCAAGGCCCGCGCGAACAGCCAGGCGGTCAGCGGCAGCCCTAGCGCGGGGCCGACCAGCATCGCCCATGGGCCGATGTGGTCTAAGAGGAAGCCGGCCAGGCCCACGCCCATGGCCTGTCCCATGAACAGGCAGAACGCGAAGATCGCCACCGCGGTGCCCCGGGCGGTCGGCGCCACCTGGGTCGCGTGTGTCTGCAAGGTGCCGTGGTACAGATAAGTGCCAAAGCCCACGAAGAAGGCGACGCCACCTGCGGTCCAGCCCACGGGCGACAGCCACCAGCCCAGGAAGCCCGCGCCCATCATCCAGCCGCCCACCATCACCATGCGTGCCTCGCCCAGAACCGGGACGATGCGCCGGGCCAGCAGGGCGTAGGCCAGACCGCCTGCCGCAAACAGCGCCAGCAAGCCGGAAGCCACCGACAGGCTCATCTCGAAGCGCTGGTGCAGCAGTGCTGGCAGATAGGCAATTGGCCCGAGCAGCAGCAGGCCCTCGGCGAACGCGGCCCCCAACACCCGCCAGCTCCAGGGTTGGCCCAGCACAGTGCGCAGCTGGGTGGCAAAGACCGCGAGTCCCGAACCGGTGGCCGGTGCGGCTGCTGCGATACGCGACAGGCGCATCAACACCAAGACGCCGATCAGGCCGTAGCCTGCGGCCATCAAGGCGAAGGCCCCGCGCCAACCCGCCGCGCTGTCGGCAAAGACGCCCCCCAGTAGTTGCCCGACCATCATGCCGGTGAGCGCGCCCACCGAGAAACGCGCCAGGGTGGGCTGCCGCTCCTCGTAGGGCACGGCGTCGCCGATCCAGGCCATGGCCAGCGGGATGACGCCCGCCGCCGCAACACCCCAGCCCGCGCGGGCGAGCAGCAGGAGGTCGAAATCTGCCGCCAGGGCCGCAGCGACGGACATGCCCGTGCAGCCGAGCAAGGCCAGGCCCATCATCCTGGCCTTGCCGAAGCGGTCGCCCAGCGGACCGAAGACCAGCTGGGACAGGCCGTAGGCGATGGAGAAGAAGAAGATCACCCCGCCTGCGGCCCCAGCGGTCAAGCCGAAGTCACGTCCCAGACGCGGCAACAGGCCGTCGCATACCCGCATGGCGGCACCGCTGAAGAACGCCGCGCCCGAAAGCAGCAGGACCGTGCTGTGGATGGAGTTGGGGGCGGGAGTCGAGGAGGAGGTCACGCAGGCCGTCGCGGGGAGGTAGCTCGACTGTACCGCGAGCAGGGGCGCGTGAGGGCCGAACCGCGATGCGGACGACTACACCAAGCAGCCCACCGGCAATGCCGGTCCTCGGTTGGCCTGCGCCGTGATCCAAGGATCCTGAGTCGAGGCGACGCTCAGGACGCAGCCAGCGTGCTGGGCTTGGCCTTGGAGAACACGGCTTCGTCCAGCTTGCGCAGCAGCGACTTGTCCACGGTCTCGATGTAGTGCCCGCCCGCCCTCGGGATGATGCGGTAGCGGGAGAGATCGATCAGCCGCGCGGCCTCGGACCGGGCCTTGGCCAGGTCTTCATGCAGGACCAACCGCTCGACTTCTTCCTGCCAGCCTGCCGAGCCCATGTCGACCAGCTGCAGGGCAATATGGCTGGACGGCGTGTTTAAAAGGTAGTACGCCCCGGCCAGCGGCGAGGCACAGAAGATCTCACGGCCCAGCGGGTGCTGGCCGTCCTCGTCATTCAGGTAGCGCGTGAGGGCGCGCGAGGCCTGGTACTGCCGGCCGACCTCGATGATCACATCCGCCAGGGCCATGATGGCGTTGCAAATGCCGACGCTGCCCTGCACCACGGTGAGCGTGCCCGCCGAGGCGACCCCGACGATCTGGCTGCCCAGGTTGAGGGATGCCCGCGCAACGCGCGCCTTCTGCAGCTGCAGGTCGCCCAGCTGCCACTTGTGGATGGTCTCCAGCGCGGACTTGGAATCGCTGGGGACGGTGCGCTGGTGCAGGCGCTCGACCGCCTGAGCCTTGCTGCTGCCATCCAGCAGCTGGTGGGTGGCCATGCCCAGCACGGCCACCGCGCCCACAAGCCCCAGAAAGGGCACGGCCGATGCCATCTCCTGGCGGATACCGGCCAGCGCATGCTGGATCAGGTCGTCGAAAAACTTCTCGTCCAGCTCCCAGCGCAACTGCGAGGCCGGAACGCCGAAGGCTTTCTGGATCAGGTCCTTGAGCGGAAGTTCGAAGTCCATCGTGCCGACTGTCGATTCGGTGGCGGTGGCGGGGACAGCGCCCGCCGAAGAAGCGGCATCCTTGCTGTGGACCACGCGGCGGATGTTCTTGACCAGGTCCGAGCCCGACATGGCCACGGTGACCGAGCTGAGGGTGTCGTTGAGGAAGTCGCGCGCCGAGCTGCGGCTGATGCACTTGCAGCCCTTGAACAAGGTGGGGATGGAGGCGTCGCGCGCTTTCTTCAGAGCCTCCAGGGCCGCAATGTCCTCCTGGTTGTAACGGCTACGGGCCTCCTGCAGTTCGCGGACCAGGGCCTCCACCGCGCCAGACTTGTTGCGGTAACTGTCCTTCCAGCCTTTGCTGTGCTTGGCATTCTGCTCGGCCATCCAGGTCTTGAGCGCGTCATGGACCTGTGCGAGCGCCATGGCGCACATCGCGGTCGCCATCTCGTGCTCGGCGGCCCCGTACTCGCTCGACGACTTGGTGTCGGACAGCGGGCCCGGCTCCTGCGTCCGGTTGGCCACGCCAATGGCGTCGTCCACACGCCGCAGCGTCACGCTACGCCTGCGGTCACTGTCGCCGCCGGTGTTCTTGATCCAAAGCGCTTTGTCGATCAGCATCCGGTGTGTCCTCGAAATAAGGTGTCCCGACAGGTCGAGCCGATTCTTCAAAGACCGGCATCCTGGGGCAAGGATTGATACAGCCGAGCGTGAGCGAGGAGGGCCCGGTGGCAGCGGCGCAGGGTGCGCCCGTGGGCAAGTCGCGAGGATGGCCTGCCCGGAGGGAATCGAACCCCCGACCCACAGCTTAGAAGGCTGTTGCTCTATCCAACTGAGCTACGGGCAGGTGTGGTGCCAGCTCGGATTGTCCCATCAATCGGTCCGTCCCCTCTCGCGCAGCAGGACGTCCAGGACCCGGATAGCCTCCTGCCGCAGCCGGTTGACCGGTGCCATGCGCTGGCTGGAGCGCCGCCAGAAGGACTGCGCCGCCTTCTGCTTTTCCACCAGGTAGTCCTCGCAGGCCATGACGACGGACTTGAGCGCCGCCACCATCTGCTCGATCCCCAGCGGCACAGAACTCTGCTGCTTGGCCGTCTCCCACGTCATGAGGGCCAGGTCGATGACCAACAGTCGGGGATTGACGCGGGAATTGGTGAATCCGGCGGTCGTCGTCGTGGTCTCGGCCTTGAACTGCTCGATGGTCGGGATGCGCGAGATGCGCAGGACTTCGTTGATCCTGCGCAGGCGTTCCTTCTGGGCGTCGGCGATGGCGCCCTTGGCGCGGTGACCCCATCGAATCAAGGTCTGATCCCGTGTCACCGCTGCTGCGGTTGCCTGTCGCTGCGCTTCACGCATTTGGGCCTGCATGGCCGCGCGGGCCTTGAGGATGGACTCGGGTAGCGGCATGGTGTCGCGCCGCTCGTCGGCCAACTCCCACTCCGGCTTGGACAGATCGTCCCAATGCACGAAAGCAACCGAAGAGGACTGCGGATAGGTACGGGGCTCCAGCGACTCGTCCTTGGGCTGGCGCAGGTACTGCAGAAAGACCCCTTCCGCTGGCCACGGATGGCATAGCACCTCGGCGATACCGTTGGCACCCAGCGAGTCGGTCTTGTCCGCAGCCACCATCTGGTTGAATCGGTCGCGGTTGGTCTCGCCCACACGCACCAGGGCGCGCTTGGCCAGGTAGGTCTTGAAGTTGAACTGCATCACCATGTCCGTGGGACTCGCGATGTCGACGTTGTCCCGTAACTGGATGACGGGCGTGATGTGCTGCACCACCACGAAGTTCAGACCCTGAATCTCCTTCTCCAGCGTCTCCAGCTCCTTGCCGATGCGTGCCAGGCGCTCCTTGTCGGTCTCTTGCCGGGAGCCCCGCAGGCCCCGCCACACTTTCACGGACTGGGGGGCACTGGCTACCGACCTGCTGGCCAGGTCCAGAGAGCCCGAGCTCGCGGACCCCACCAGCGCGTCGCTGACAGCCGCGCTGCTTCCGTGCAGGGCGGCAACCTTCTCGCGGGCGTCGGACAGGTCGTCCAGCATACCGCCCACCTCCTCCTTCATCTGCAAGAGCGTGGATACGCTGCTGCCGACCGCGGTCTTGAGCTTGATCAAGTCCTGCGTCACCTTGGCCGCGGCCTGCAGGGATTCGATCAAGGCCGGCGCACTGGCCCCGAGGGAGGTGACCGTCGAGGCGACCGAGCTGGCCAGGCGAGCGACGGCCACCGCGGCCCGGACAGCGTGATAGGTCTTGGAGTACTGCGGCGACCACACGAAAGCGTAGACATGCTCCTCAATAAGAAGCCGATGCAGGGGCTGGTGAAGGTAGTCCGCCGGCGTACGCAGAGATTGCGGGCTCGACAGGCACCGCAGGCTGCCGTTGGCCAAGGTGCTCACGGCGGCATGCGATGCATTGATCATGAACCGGAAATTGGCGATGTGCGCCAGGCTGCCCTTGTCCTCCTCTGCAATCAGCTGCCGCAGGACCACGTCGTAGTTGGTCTTCGCCGAAAACACCATTCTCGCGGACTCGGAGACTGAGGCCTGCTTGGCGCCCAGGCGGTACTTCCATCGGTCGGCAGAGGTCGACACGAAACGCTTGAACTTCGGCATGTGCTCAGGGTGTTTGAACAGCTGCGAGAACATCTGACGGGAGTACTCGGTGGAGTCCCCGAGGACGGCGACGTTTGAGAGACCGGTGCTGGGCATAGTCGTGGGCTGTCGTGTGGAGGTGGGTGGGAAGGTAGGGCGGCGGGAGGCAGTGGGTGCTGGGCTTAGCGGCTGAAGCCCAGCAGCTGAACCAGGCGGTTGAGATCGCCCTCTTCCTGCATGATTTCAGCCATCAAGTCGGGCAAAGGTAGGCGACCCCACCGCACCGCGCGGTGGATCAGGTAAGGCGTGGGGCTGTGGGGTTCGATGGCGCTGAGGTAACGGGCCAACGCCTCCAGCGTGTGGTAGGCCTCCTCGCGATTGCGCCACCCACCGGTGCTCACCGGCCCCACGGGTTCCGAGGGGGGAAGTGCATCGTCGACCCCCTCACGGGAATCGGGTGCCCCCGAGTCTGCAGCGGGCATGTTGTCCTCCTCGTGCTGAGCTGTCTGCGTCGCGTCCTGCGTCTCCTGACGCGTAGGCAGTGCCACCACCACCTGCATCAGGACACGCTCCAGCGTCTCCAGCACGGCGCCGAGCTTGCGCAGATTGGGAGCCTCCGGACCCAGGTGGCCCTTGAGCAGGTCGACTAGCGCGGCCAGGTAGGCACGTGCCTCGCGCACATGCGCCAGCCGCTGCCTGACCACCTCGGGATGGTGGCGCGCGACGTTCTCGACGATCGCCTCGCGGCTCAGGGGAGGCTCCTTCCCGTCCCGCAGGGCGGCCGCCTCCTGGGGCACGCCCGAGAGTTCGTGGCTGATCAGGTTCTCCCAGTCCGCCAGACTCACGCTGGCTGACTTGCGCTGCGCCATCGGAAACAGGCTGACGTGGACGCGCAGCGTATGCGCCATGCTGTCGCCGAGCCACTCCAGGGGCGCGATGCGCGCCTCGCAGCCACCGCCCTCCTCGGGCGGGTCGATACGAGGGTGCAGTCCGGCCCAATACCGCACCACCAGCTCTCGCAGCAGCAGCAGGCCTCGCGCCAGACCGGCCAGACCCGCGCCCTGCCGGGCCCAGGCCTCGGCCAGCCAGGCGGCCAGTTGCAGGTCCTTGCTGCGCGCGCGCAGCGTCTCGCTGCACAGCGCCTCGATGTGCGACCAGTCCGCCTTCTCCAGCGGCCGCTCCCACTGCCGCATGGGCAGGGATGGGTCGTCCTCCTCGCGGGCCAGCCGGATGTCGGTGAACAGCGACTCGGCGCGCACCGACACGCCACAGGGATCCGGACCCGGAATCGGCGCGAGCAACGCCAGCAGCGCGTCATCGAGGAAAGGTTCGTCCAGGACGGGATAGTCCGCAGGCCTGCCGCTCATGGCGTACTCCAGTCGGGCGCGCGCACCGGGAAGGCACCCGGCCACGCCAGGGGCGCGCGCTTGCCAGCCGGACTGACCGCCAGGCGCAGATACACCCGCGCCCGCATCTCCTGCGTTTGCGCCAAGCCCGCCACGCCGGTCGCCACCAGCGGGAACTCGAAACGCAGCAGCTGAGACCGGGCCTCGGTACGGCTGGCGCTTTCCGGCTCGCGCTGGCTGGCGATGAGGCTGTACAGCGCCCACGGATCGCTGAATCGGTAGCGCACCTCGCGGGGTTCTTCGACCGACATCGCTGGCTGGCCCGCCTCGGCCTGCGGCGCCACCGGACCGTCGCGCGCCAGCCGCAGGCGCACCTCGATCGGCAGGCCCGGCTCCCAGCGCAGCGGACGCACAGGCTCGCGCGCACGCAGCGTCTGCGTGCCCACGGTGAGGCTCCACTCGATGATCTTGTTGCCCTGGTGTTCCTGCGCGGGGTTGGCGCGGAACTCGGCGTACACGTCGTAGCCAGGGGCCGCCTCGGGCGTTGTCGGGTACAGCGGCGCCATGAACACGCGCACCCGCTCCATTTGCTCGGCAAAACGCCGGATCGGTTCGCTGGCGACTGCGCGCGCGCCGAGCAGGCGCTGCACGCGTTCGAAGTTCTGCAGCACCGCAGCGCCCTCCTCCACGTCGGCCGGCGGCCGCTCGGGGCTGGTGCCGCTGGCAGCGCGAAACGGAGCGCGGCCCGCCAGGTCGCGGTTGAAGGCCTCGGCGAAACGACTCCAGGCGTCGCGAGTTTCAGTCCGGCGCAGGTCCTGGCAGCGCGTGGCCAGGGCCGATTGCAGGGCCACCAGCTGGTCGGAGAAGAAGTCGCCGACGCGGCGCGGCATCGGCCGAATCCTGTCGGCGCAATTGAGGAGGTCCACGTCGGCGGCGGTCGCGACCACGAACTGCTCGAGCTGCGAGAGGCTGCTGGCGGCGCTCTTGAGCCGGTAGCGCGCCATGTCGCCGGTGATGCCGCGCCAGCGCTGGACCATCAGGCTGCCACCGCGGCCTTCCAGTGCGGGCAGCAGGGCCTCGGCCTCGCGGGCGAGCGCGTCGATGAAGGCCTGCTGGGTGGCCGCATAGACTGCCAGCCCCGCTGCGTCGCCGGCCCCGAAGGCCGCCGGCATGGGCGACTTGTCTCCCGTCCAGCTGCGAAAGTCCAGGTCGCGCGGCCGGTAGAAGTCGCCCTGCGCCAGGGCATCGTCCAGCCGCCGCAGACGCACCATCGCGTCGCGCGCCAGGACCTGCCCCAGACGGACGACGGCGGCACGGGCCCCGAGGTCGCTCAGTGCGCTGCCGGCGCGGGCCAGGCGCAGGCGGTCAGCCTCACCGACCGCAGGCGCGGCAGCGGCGGGCATGAACATCACGGATTGCGCCAGCAGGTCGACCACCGCGTCGGCCAGGGCGCCGCGCATCAGGGCGTGCACGTCCTCGCGCACGGCCGGCGGGATCTTGGGGAGCGCCTCGGCCTCGAGCTTGCGGCGCGTGTCCGCCAGCACCAGGGCCTGATCGAGCCGGGCCGCATCCCAGGCCACCGCCTGGCCCGATGCGGGCTCGGGCAGCGCACGGGGCACGGCCTTCATGAAGGGTTGGGACAGCAGGTGGGCCAGGGCCTCGCGCAGCGCCGTCCGCTCCGGCGTATGGCTCCAGCGGGCTTCCTTCTCGAGCCACAGCAGGCCCACACCCAGAAGGTGTTCGGCCTGGGGATTGAGCAGAAGCGACCACTGCGCCCAGAACCGCGCAGAAGCCTGCTGCGTCTGCTGCTGGGCAGCATCCACCGCCGGCGCGCCCACCAGCGCCAGCGCCTGCATGCGCTGCATCAACCCCTCATGCGCGGGGCCCAGGGACAGCTCGGGGTGGCGCATCCACGCCCCCTTGCCGCCCACCATCAGCGCGTCCTGGCGTGCCAGCGTGTCCAGGACGGTTTGCCAGCCCTTCTGCAAGCGGCTTCGATCAACGCTGCCACCGGCACCCGCGAGGGACCGGGCCAGGGCGTCAAGTCCCTGTTCGGAGAGCAGCAGCTCATTGCGGTCGAACATCCGCGCGTGCAAGGACTTCATGCCCGCTTCGAAGGCACACACCGAGGCCTGCTGCATCGGGCCCAGGGCCAGCGGTACCAGGCGCAGGGATTGCTTCCGCAGCAATTCGGCGGCTCTGTCCAACTTGGCGCCCACCTCTGCGCCGAGAAAGACCCGAACCGCGACGCGCAGGTCTTCGCCCGACGCAGCGACCTGGGCGTAACTCAGGCGTTCCATGGCGCGTACGCCGCGGTCGAGTTCCTCGAGCCGGGCCGTGAATTCCAGCATCGCGGTGAACTCGGGCAGGTCCTCCACGTTCAGGCCCGAGCGTCGGGCGGCCTGGACCTGATCCTGCCAGCCGGCCGGCAGGGTACAGGCGGAGCCGACGATGAGCGTGCCAGTGGCCGGATCGGTGGGTACGCCGGTGAGCTCGCTGATTCGGGCGTAGGCGCCCATGCGCAGGGGCTCGATCGCGTTGTCGATGAAGCCCCGCTCGAGACGATTGCGCAGTTTCAGCTGCAGGTCGTCGAAGACCGTCCAGGAGCCCGGCATGAGCAGGGCACCCAGCTGGCCGCCCTCCATACGCTCCATCAGAGCCAGCGTACCCAGCACGCGCGCGCGGTCACGTTCGATGTCCATCGGCTCGCCAGTGGCACGTCCCTGATGGGCCAGCTCCTGCAGGACAGTGACGACCTGCGGGGCGAGGTTTGACAGGCGAACGGTGTATGCCGCGAGCCCGAGCGCCCAGACCGCGGGCACGGCCACGGCCGTCCAGCGCAGGACGCGGCTGACGAGCGGCCGCGGCAGGTGCTGCGTTCGCGAGGCACGTACCAGGCCAGGCTCGGCGAAGATCTTGCGCTCGAACACGTCGCGCAGAAACGCCGGTTCGGGCGCCAGGCGTTCGGGCGAAAACGCCGACGGTGGGGTCGAGGTCGCGGGCTGCGAGGGCGCGGGGACTGTCGAGATCTGCGGCGCAGCTTCGGGCGCAGCCTCGGTCGGGTCACCCTCCGGGCCGCCAGACAGCGCAGGGCGAACCGCTGGCAGGGCACGCGACGAGGTGCGCAGCGCTTGGGCCTCGCTGCAATCTCCGGTCAGGTAGAAGCCCCGGAACAGGAAGGGCTCATGGTAGGCGCTCGGCCGCATGAGTTCTTCCATGAACAACCGGGTGCCGGCACGCAGGTCGGCCAGATGGGTCGGCAGCAGGAAGTAATCGGCACTGTCGCCGCCCGCGACGGCCAGGGCACACAGCTCCGCACAGGCATCCTGGGCATCGCGGGTGACAGCGTCCATGCCGGCATCGATCCAGGCAGACTGGAATGGTGCGCTGAGCTCGAACGGCGACGACCATCCCAGCATGCTGCGGCGCAGGTTATCTGGCAGGGCCCGGCCGAAGGCGGTGAAGCCCGGCACCACCTCGCAGCCGGAGATCACGAGGTAGACCGGGAACTGCATGGCAAACCGGTTCTGGGCCAGCCACAGACGGCGATGCACGTCCTTGGCGCGCGCCGCGATGTCCGCACGGGCTTGCGGATCGTCGGTCAAGAGGGCCGCAGCCGGCACAGCGACGACGATGGCATCGAAGGGGCGCTCGGGGCGGTACTTGCGGCACAGGCCCAGCAGCTGGTCCCAGGCCGCCGCACCCGGGGCATCGGCCGCGTCCGGGGCGTCAGCGCCCTGCCCCTGCACCTGGATGACAACGCCCTTGTCGAAGAAGTGCCAGTGCAGCCCATGCGCCTGCGCGCTCAGGGTGTCGTCGCTGGCCAGCGCCCGCGGTATACCGGCCGCCGCCAGAGGCAGGACCTCGCCCGTCTCCGCGGTGTTGAGGACCAGGGTCCAGCTCGTCTTGTAACGCTCTGCATGCGACGACAGGTTGGACTCGATCAGGCCCACGGCCTGGCGGAAGGAATGACGTACGCCCTCGAGGTTGACCCGCGGCGGGACCGGTCGCGAGGCCGGCGGTTCGCTGTCGGCGCCGCGCCGCGCAGCCCACAGGACCAGGCCCAGCACCGCCAGCGCGACGACCAGCAGCGCCAGCAGTACCCAGGGCGCGAGGTGATCGGCAAGATAGCTCAGCACAGCGGTCCTCCGGTTTGCACGAGGGCGGTGACCTCCAGCGCCTTGCGCACGGGCCAGGACTGCCACAGCCACAGCGCCTGCGAAATAAGCAGCAGCGCGAGCAGCGCCAGCAGGGTCAGGGCCCACCACCGGCTCAGCCGCGGCAGGCGGCGCGCCTGCAGGTGGGCCAGCGTGCTGTCATAGGCGGCAGGTGAGAGGGTGCGATCACGCCCTCGCAGGTCGGGGGCGCGTTGGTAGATGAACTGGAACAGCTCGCGCCGATAGACCGCGATCCGGTCCACCGAGCCGGTGCCCCGGTAGCGACCCTGGAACCCCAGCGAGAGCACGCCCAGGTACAGACGCGCGATCGGGCGCTGCGTCGGGTCGCGTTGCGCCAGCAGATCGTCGATGTCCGCGAAGACTTTCTCGCCGGCATGACTGCTTCGAAAGAGCCTGGACTCCAGCAGGGCCTGCCGCCACGGCACGCGCCCCGCCCAGTCAGCCGCGATGATCAACTCGTCTGCCAGCGCGGCTTTCAGGTAACGCGCGTGCATCTCGTTGTCGGCGCCCAGACGCCCGCTCAGGCGGTGCGCCTCGAGGGTCTGCAGCTCGATCCGTTCGGTGAGCCGCTCGCCCAGGGCCTGGACGGCGGCCGCGACCTCGCCGGCGTCGACATGCGGCAGGGCGTCGCAGGCCTGGCGCAGGGTGTCGTAGAACTCCCGCAGTTGCGCGCAGGGAAGGTCCGCACGGTCCGAAGACACGGCAGTCTCGCGCGAGGACAGTTCGGACAGGGGAAATGCAGAGGCCATGGGGTCAGCCCTTGACGAACAGCACCATCTCGTGGGGACGGTGCTTCGCATCGGTCTCGTTGAGGTTTCCGATCAGCAGCGGCTGGCCCGACATGGTGAGCGTGTCGCTGGCCTCGATGCCGAACAGGACGTAGCCGGCGCTGGAGCGCAGCCCGAGCTCGGGTGCGTCGTCCAGGCGCTGGCGTGCGGCACCCAGCACGCGACGGTCAGTCAGGGAGTCCCAGACCTCACGCGAGCCGATCACGGCGCCGGCCATCCAGGCCACCAGGTCACGCTCGGGCCGTCCGCGCAGGCCCACCACGAGACGCGCACCCGCGAGCGCGGCGTCCAGGGTCAGGCTGTAACGGCCGGCTTCGACGCTGAGGGGCACGGTATGCCACTCCTGGCTGACTTCGCCCACCAGGTCTTCCAGCGCGTCGAGCACGGGGCCGATTGCCGCCCGTGGATCCGCCTGGTCCCAGGGGCCGGGCATCATCGGCACGGCCCCCGGCCGCAAGGTGGCCAAAGGTCCCAGCTGGGCGCACAGCGCCAGAAACAGTGCGTAGGGCGACAGCGCGGGCGACTGCAGCAAGGCCTCGAGCACCGGCAGCGCAGTCACCAGGGGGCCCAGGCGGGCCTTGTTCTCCAGCATCGCCAGGCGGTCCTCCACCCGGGAGGACGGGTCCGAACCCTGCTTGACGAGGTGGGCGGCCTTGCTCCGCATCTGTGCAGCCAGAGCCTGCGCGCGCTGGCGCAGCGCGTTGCCCGCGGGCAGGTCCAGCGAGGGCGGCACGAAGGGACCGCGCCGGCAGACCTCCCGGTCCTTGTGCACGGTCATGAGCTTGATGGACACGAACACGGACGACGGCAGCGTGCCGGCGGCCAGAGCCAGTTGGAGCCCGGCGCGAGGGATATCGACTGGCAGGGCCTCGGAGACCTCGTCCTCCTGCAGCTGGCCCGGCAGGGGACGAAAGCGCGAGGGCTGGCCGGCCTGGCGCATGGAGCGCGCGCGACCGATCGTGAGGTAGACCGGGACCTCTGCGCCCTCGAGCTCGGCCGCCCAGGGCGCGAGGTCCAGCTGCAGGTCCTGGGCATGGGGCTCCCCGGACGACCAGGTCACCGCCATGCCGTCGGGCATCACCGCCTCCAGCGCCAGCACACGCACCAGGCCGTTGGCCAGCAGGCCCTCGTCGACCTCGAGACGCCGCAGGCCCCAGGCCAGGGGCTGTGCCGCCAGGTGCTGCCAGGCGATCAGCGCGTCCAGGCGCGCCCCCTCCTGCTGGAAGTGCTGGGGACTGAGCAGCATGCCCTCGTGCCATGCGATGCGGTGAGGGGGCGCAGGGGGCGTGCGGGAGTCAAGCATGTCGGCGGACGTCATTTCGCGGCAGGGGCAGGAGGCTCGGCGCCCAGGAAGCCCTTGGGACCAAGTTGCAGGAGGTAGTTGCCGGGGGTGGGCTGCAGGCGCAGGCGGTGCTCGCCCGGCGGCGGGTAGGCGGCGTAGGCCAGCACCGCCAGCGCCAGTTGGTGGATGCGCGCGGCGTCGGTCAGGCGCAACGTCTGACCCGGCACGACCTCCAGAGACACCACGCCCACGCCCTCGGGAAACGCGCGCTGCAGGTCGGTGCGCGTGGCGAACCACTTGGCCGCGGGCGTTGCGTTGAGCACTTCGAGCAGCGCCGGGTCACGCACGAAGACCAGGTCCACAGCCACCGGGCTGTCCTGGTTGGCGTCGGAGGATGCGACCACGGTCACGCTTTTCCACAGCGCCGGCTGGGGCAGGGGCTTACCCAGGCCCACCAGGTTCGCGCCCATGGACAGGGCCGACTCGGCCAGCTTGCCCACGGTGCTGCAACCGGCCAGCCCGAGACCGGCCACCAGGACCAGGGCCCGACGATGCACAGGCTGCGACCGCTTCATGGCTTGCCCTTCGTGAGATCGGTCTGCACCGACTTGGCCGCCTTGCCGGCGGCCTGGCTGGCCGAACGGGCGGCGAGGCTGGCGACGCGGGCGGCGCGGCTGGCCACGGCCGCTGGCATCGGGGCGGCCGCCACCTCGCCTGCGCGCGGACCCAAGTCCCGACCCGCCTGCACGCCAAGCAAGAACAACAAGGCCATCATGAGCAACAGGCCGAGGCCGCCCAAGACGACCAGGCGGGGGGTGAGGCTCAGGCGGTAGTCCATACGGCGTCCTCTTGCACGGTCAGGGAATGGCCACCGTGAGCTGGCCGGGGAAGTTGATCGTGATCACGCCGCCCCAGCTGCAGCGCAGCTTGGAGGTCTTGTTGAGCGCGGGCTGGCCACCGATCTTCACGGTGGGTGAACCGGGTTTCCAAGACCCGCTGGTCATCGGGATGCAGGGCATGGGCTTGAGGCTGCCCATGGCGGCGGCGGTCGCGGCGGCCACCATGGGATTGCCCAGGGAGCGGCACAGGCCGAAGGGCAGCACGTTCACGAAGGGTTTGCTGTCCTTCACGGTGGCGGCCGCCAGGACCGCGTTCACATGGCGCGAGGGCGCCACCAGCAGCGACGACGGTGCAGCGCCGTAGTTGCATCGGGTCAGGGCGCCCATGCAGACCTGTTGTCCCATATCAGCTCCCCCTCACCAGACGTTGCAGGCGGTCGCCCAGCGTCGGCCGCTCGGCCGCCGCATCCAGGTCACGACCCTCGGCGTCGCGCCGAACGGGAGTGCCTACCGGTACCCCTTGCGCGTAGACGATCTCCTCCATCAAAGCGCCACCGGGCCAGAAGCGGCGCAGCGGCCCGTGCAGAAGGTCGGCGCGGTAGGTGCAGGTCTGGGCCACCTCGCCCGCCGCCGTGAAATCCACGGACTCGCCCTCCAGCTGGTCCTCGTGGTAATGAGACCGCCGCATGCATTGCCCCTCGTGGAAGTACTCGGCAGGGCCCTCCAGGACACCCGCCACATAGTGCAGCCGCGCGCTGGGGCGTCCGGCCTCATCGAAGGCGATCGACAGCCCGTGGAGCTGGCCCCGCACGTACTGCTGCTGCGAGATGCAGCGCCCCTGCTCGAAGGTCTTCATCGTTCCGTGCAGGCGTCCCGCCCGGTAGCTGCAGGACTGCACGAGCGCACCGCTGGCGTCGTGCAGGCTCATGGGACCCTCCATCTGCCCTTGCCGGAAGCGGGCCTGGAATCGGCTGCCGCTTTCGGGGTCGAGCTGCTCGAACAGGCCGTCGAGCACCCCGTCGACCAGGGTGCAGCGCAGGACACGGCGGCCCTGCGCGTCGAACTCCTCCACGACCTCGGGGCCGGACACGACTTCGGGGTCGGACGCGGACGGGTCGACAGGGGTCGCAGTGGGGGTACGGGGTGCATCCATGGTCAGTTCAGCTTCACCATCGCGCCCTTGAGGGTCAGGCCTGCACCGGCCTGGATGCTCTGGTTGGCGTCCGCCTTGCTGTTGATGGCGGGCGCCTTGAGATTGATCTGCGCGGCGGCCTGCTGCTGCAGGTTCGCGCCGGCCTTGGTCGTGATGTTGGCTCCGGCCTTGTGCAGCAGGTTCCCACCGGCCTGCCCGGTGAGATCGCTGCCGGCCTTGAGCAGCAGGGTCGTCCCGGTCTGCACCTGACCGTCGGCGCCGGTCTTGATCAGGAAGGCCCCGGTCACGTTGATCGTGAGCTTGCCCTTGACCGTGAGCGCATAGTCGCCGTCCACGGTGTGGTGGAAGGCGGCATGGTTGTGGTGCGTCTCGTCGCCGGTCACGTCCACGGTGCGCGTGCCCTTGACCTTGTGGCTCTCCTTGCCTTTCTTGAGTTCCAGGCTCCGGTCGCCCTCCTCCACCACGTGGACCTCGGCGCCCTTCTTCAAGGTGGTGGACCAGCCGTTCTCGACCTCGAACTTCAGGTCCTTCTGCGCGTGCAGGTAGAACTCCTCGGCGTCCTTCTTGTCCTCCAGCCGCAGCTCGTTGCCGGCCTGACCCTGCTTGGACGAGCGTGTGCGCAGCACGGTCTGCGTCTGGTGGGCGGGCAGACCCACGGGGGGCGCGTTCTCGCCGTTGTAGACGCAGCCGGTGACCAGGGGCCGCTGGGGATCGCCGTGCAGGTAGCTCACCACCACCTCCTGCCCCACCCGAGGCAGCGCCAGCGCGCCAAAGCCCGGTCCCGCCAGCGGCTGTGACACCCGGATCCACGGCGAGCTGTGGTCGTCCTTCTTGCCCTGGCGGTCCCACGGGAATTGCACCTTGATGCGCCCGTGCTTGTCGGTCCAGATTTCCTCCCCCGAGGGGCCCACCACGCGTGCGGTCTCGCAGCCCAGCGCGCGGGGCAGCGGTGTGACCATCTCGGGCCGGAAGGGCACCGAGGCGCCGAAGGCCTCGAAGCGGTTCGTGTACAGATCGTCGCGCACGCGGTGATGCACGCGCCGCAATACCCAGGCGGCGTTGAGCGCCGCCACGAAATGCCCTTTGAGGGTGAAGCGGGTACCGGCGCTGAAGGGGTAGGCCAAGCTCTCCCCGCGCAGCATCTGGGCCTGGGCCTGGCTGGCCTCTACCCGCAGGCGCGCGCGGGAGGACCCAGCCGACACGCTGGCATGGCCGGTGGCGAATTCATAGAACGTGCCTTCCCCGACCGACGCCGCGTGGCTACCCGCCAGCGAGGCGCCGGGCTTCTCGAAGTTGTAATCGTCGGCGGTGGCCTTCTTGAGCGCCAGGCGTTTCTCGCGCTCGAAGCGGGTCACGGCATCCAGCGGCCGGCTCTCCGAGGACGTCGGAAAAAAGCGCATGGACGCGGCGCCCGGGCAGTCGGCAAAGGCGGAGCCGGCATCGGCCAGCACCATCGTGTGGCTGCTGGCGGCGAAGGTGAAGAAGTAGAAGATCCCGGCCTGCTCCATCAGGCGGGAAATGAAATCGAAGGCCGATTCGTCGTACTGCACGCAGTACTCGATCGGTGGGTAGGTCTGCGACAGCTTGACGCTCACCGGCACCTTGAACTCGCCCAGCACCGCCTTGACGATGGCGTCGGCCGACTGGGCCTGGAAGATCCGCCGGTCACGTGACATGTGCAGGAGCGACAGCTGCGGCTCCAGGTGCGCCTCGTAGGTCGCGAAGTCCCGGTCGAAGCCGCTGTGGACGAAACGGCTGCACAGGCCATGCAGATAGCGCTTGGGGCCCTGGCCCGCCTGCAGCGTCACCTTGATGTCCTTGCCCACGATGGTGGCCGGATCCAGGCCTGCGTCGCCTGAGCGCAAGGCCAGGGTGAAGCGAAAGGGCTCGCTCAGGCCCTCCTGACCGTCCAGTCCGTCCACCAGCAGGGCGTCCGCGCCGAACGGCGTGGACACCGACACCAGGCGCCGGGCCTGCTTGTAGCCAGTCCTCATCGCCGGCCTCCAGCGGCTTCGAGCGCCGCATCGTGAAAGGCGTAGTCGAACTGGCCATCGCCGCCCACCCGCATGTGCACCGCATCGAAAGGACGCTGCTCGCACACGCGCTCCAGCACCCCGGTCGACAGCTGCGGCAGCACCGTCTGCGTGAGGATGAAGTCGATGTTGCGCGCACCCGAATCGACCTCGGTGCAGCGCGCCGTGATGCGCTCGCTCACCGCCGCGTCCCAGGTGAAGGCGCTGTGGTGGTGGTCGACAAAGCGCTGCGCCAGGTGCGAGAGCTTGAGGTCGACGATGCGCCGCACCTGCTCGTCACCCAGGGGGTAATACGGCACCAGCACCAGGCGCCCCAAAAATGCGGGGCTGAACTGCCGCACCAGGTGCGGACGCAGGCGCTGCACCAGCTCGGACGGTTCGGGACGGCGGCCGCCCTCGCAAGCCTGGGTGATCACGTCCTGCGCCGCGTTGGATGTGAGCAGGATCAAGGTGTTGCGAAAGTCGATCGACACCCCTTCGCCGTCTTCCATCGTGCCCTTGTCGAACACCTGGAAAAAGAGCTCGAGCACGTCGGGATGCGCCTTCTCCATCTCGTCCAGCAGCACCACGCTGTAGGGGCGCCGGCGTACCGCCTCGGTCAGCACACCGCCCTTGCCGTAGCCCACGTAGCCTGGGGGCGCACCCTTGAGGCTGGAGACCGAGTGCGCCTCCTGGAACTCCGACATGTTCAGCGTGATCATGTTGCGCTCGCCGCCGTACAGCGTGTCGGCCAGGGCGCAGGCGGTCTCGGTCTTGCCCACGCCGCTAGGGCCCACGAGCAGGAAGACGCCCACCGGCTTGCCCGGATCGTCCAGGTCGGCGCGGAAGGTGCGGATGCGCCGCGCGATCGCATCCAGCGCCGCGTCCTGGCCGACCACGCGTTCGGCCAGTTTCTCGCGCAGGTGCAGCACGGTGTGGATCTCGTCGGCCATCATCTTGCCGACCGGAATACCGGTCCAGCCGGAGATCACGTCGGCCACCGTGTGCGCGTCAACATACAGCGGCACCAGGGGCTCGTCGTCCTGGATCGCTTCCAGGCCCTTGCGCAGTCGCTGCAATTGCGCAGCGCGCGAGGCCCGCTCCTCCGGGTCTGCTGGGGCCTGCTGCGCGCCGGCGGCGATCTCGCGGCGCAGGGCCAGGATTTCCTGAACGGCACTGCGCTCCAGCGCCAGCTTCTCCTGCAGGTGGACCTGGCGTTGCCGGTGCCGCGCCAACGCGTCCTCCCGCTGTGCGATGAGACCGCTGCGGTCCTCGCCGCGCGCATGCGCCTGTCGTGCCAGACGCAGTTCCTCGGCGCACAGGGCGATGTCGCGGCCCACGGCTTCGAGCTGCCAGGGCTCGCCCGACAGGCCCACCGCCACCCGGGCGCAGGCGGTGTCCAGCACGCTGATCGCCTTGTCCGGCAGCTGGCGGCCCGAGATGTAGCGGTGCGACAAGCGCACCGCGTCCTGCACCGCCTCGTCCAGGATCTCCACGCCGTGATGGCGCTCCAGGGTGGCCGTCATGCCGCGCAGCATCTCCACCGCCACTTCGGTCGCGGGTTCCTCCACCTTCACCACCTGAAAGCGTCGCGCGAGCGCAGGATCGCGCTCCACGTATTTCTTGTATTCAGCCCAGGTGGTCGCGGCGATGGTGCGCAGCTCGCCGCGGGCCAGTGCGGGCTTCAGAAGGTTGGCGGCATCGCCCTGACCCTCGGCGCCGCCCGCACCGATCAACTGGTGCGCCTCGTCGATGAACAGGATGACGGGCGTGGCCGAGGCGCGCACCTCGGCGATCACGGACTTCAGGCGGTTCTCGAACTCGCCCTTGAGGCCTGCGCCCGCCTGCAGCAGGCCCAGGTCCAGGGTGCGCACCGTCACGCCGGCCAGGGCCGGAGGCACCCGTCCCTGCACCACGCGCTGGGCGAAGCCCTCGACCACCGCCGTCTTGCCCACCCCGGCCTCGCCCGTGAGGATGGGGTTGTTCTGGCGCCGCCGCAGCAGGATGTCGATGATCTGGCGGATCTCCGTATCGCGCCCGCGGATCGGATCGACCCGTCCCTCGCGCGCCTGAGCGGTGAGGTCGATCGTGAACTGGTCCAGCGAAGGTGTGGCGCCGGCGAGGGGCCGCTGCGGTTCGGGCATGCGCGCCACCGGCTCGCCCCCTGGCGCTGCGAGGGTCCCGGATCCACCCGACGCCGGGGCGCCACCCGCGTCCTCGGCGGAAAACGACAGCAGCCCCGCCAGCTCCTGGCGCAGCGTCTCGCGCGGGATCTCCAGCAAGGCCGGCGCCATCTCCAGCAGGAGCCCGCGCAGGCTGTCCACCTCCAGCAGGGCCAGCAGCACCGTCCCCGAGCGCACCTGCTGCTGCCCCAGCAGCATCGCGCTCAGGAGCCAGGCTTCCTGGAACAGGGGCGCGAAGTGCGGCGACAGCGCCGGCGTGCGGCCATTGCCCCGCTTGAAGCGGTCCATGCCTTGCTGCAACTGCGCGGTCACTGCAACAGGGTCCACCTGAAAGCGGCCCAGCACCTGCCGTACATCGGGCGCGGGGCCTTCGAGCAGCACCCGCAGCAGGTGCTCGAGCTCCACGTTGTAGTGCGTGTGCGTCACGCACAACTCGGCGGCCTGCGCCATCGCCCGCTTGCACTCGGGGTTCAGGCCCGCCAGCAGGGTGCGAATGTCAATGTCCATGGGCCCTCGCGGGTGTCGTGAGGACAAAGCGCGGACCTTGTACGGCCTGTGGGGTGGAACCCGCAGGACCGGTCAGCCAGGCCGACAGGCCCAGGCGCGGTGACAAGCCTGGCGCGGTCTCTGGCCGGGCGCGCAATCGCGTGCTGGGGACACCTGCGAGGTCCACCTGCACCTGCACACGCAGGTCCTGCTGCAGGTGACGCGTCACCAACCACGCCAACAGACCATGACGGGCGCCGGCGGGCAGCAAGGCGTCCAGGTGCCGAGGATTCAGGCCGTCCAGGCCCAGGGCGATACCGGCCGCTGGGTCCCAGGCGCGCTGCCCCAGGGCTGCGCCCTGCCCCAGACGCGGCGCGCAAGCCTCGCGCTCCGCCAGACGAGCGCGCTCCTCGTGCGCCAAGGGCAGCCAGCCCCCCACGAAGGACCGGCCGGTAAAGGGCAGCCCCAGGCGATCGCGCAGCATCGCCAGCAAAGACGCCATCGAGCGCGGCGCGCCGCCCTGCAGGCCCGCATGACGTGGCCACGCGGCCTGACCACCTGGGGCCCGGGCGCCCTCGCTGCGCCCCAAACCCGAGACGGCGTCGATCACGCGCAGCAGCGGCGCGTCCTGGATCGGTCCCGCGCTGAGCGCCACATGGTGCTTGCGTCGCCCCCGATGGAGGAAGCCGAGCAGGCGCTGCTGAAAGATGTCCAGGAACGCCAGTCCCGCCGGGTTGCGATGGCGAACGCCCTCGAGCAGCATCTCGGTGTAGGCCACAGGCAGGGGGCCCTGCGCGCCGGCCAGGGCCATCACCGGTGACGACAGCGTCAGCGCCGGCGCAGGTCCGTGGTGCTCGGACAAGCCCTGGATGTCGCTGGCAGGAAAGGCCAGACTGACCGGCGCCGACAAGCGCACCGCTTCATCCAGTCCCAAGGACGTGCCCACGGGACGGCGCTCTGGTTCGGCCCGCTCCAGCAGGTGCAACGCCTGAAACAGGTCGAACCCTTCGGGCCGTTCGCGCAAGCGG
>JACCEB011788813.1_pt1 | contig 32544 bp, 26 predicted proteins | sample 7454761 | NCBI WGS metagenome assembly JACCEB01 (sample SAMN15323454, study PRJNA562643) | freshwater metagenome | isolation source: river surface water | place: USA:Blue River Watershed | collected 2017-08-18
GCTTTACTACCAGAAGTCTGTGGACCTAAAGACCTATAATATAACATTACTTTATTTTGTGTATTTAAAGCACCTAAAGGATTATACTTAACATCTACTAAGACTTGAGCACCACTTAAAGGACTATTTAAAGCTAATAATCCACTAGATGACCCAAACTCACTAGCTATCCCTACATAAGCATAGGGATTAGCTCCCTCTCTATATTCAGGATTATAGGTATTGTCTAGTATATTTCTATAAATTTTATTAGGGTTAGTTTCAACACTAAAACTAGGAACTAATCCATATGCTTTATATGGTACTCTTATTGTAGTAGAATTTAAACTCACTAAAGTCTCTGTTTTTCTATCCCCTACATATTCAATTAACCATTCTCTATACCCATCTCTTACAGCATATTCTAAAGCTTCATCTTGCCCTATTATATCTGTGGGTCTGTTAGCAGTATCTGATTCTATAATAGAACCTTGTCCATAAGCTGTACCTGATTCTATAAAATCGGTTGCACTAGGTGTTGCAGTTAAACCATTACCCTCTGTATAACTTACTGCTAAGGCTATAAAGATTCTTCTAACAGAACCCTCATCCACAGGTATAAAACCTCCCGTAAATCTACCAACTAATTTATATGTCGGATCTCCTATAACACCACCATTAGCTAAATTAGGATTCTCAAATAATTGTATAGATACTTGATTTGAACCTAAACCACTTATTGCCCAGGTAACTACATTAGTATCTATTGCTGAGGTTGTATTTCCATCATCATGCCACATCTCTATCACATCTATCACTTGTGTATTCGCAGGCATTACATCAGTGAAATATACAGGACTCCCACTTGTTAAATTAAAACTAGCATAGTCTTGTGTCACATCAAGTTTAGTAAAGTCAATTTGTATCTCATCAAACGCATGCCATTTAGTCCTTCCAGGTAATTCAGGTGAAGGAACTACTGTTACAAATGGTGTGGATGTATTAGGTAAGACTTCTATCACAACCCTTTCTATTGTAGGATGTGCTGAAAATCTTCTACGAATATGATCAAATTTACCTATCTCATTCCCATAAGGACTAGCAGTCGTACCTATTTGATCACAGACTAAGGGTGTATGACTTACATCACCACTCCCACCACCTATCTCATATAAATCACTACCGTCTATTTGCCATGTTTTATAGTTATGATCTAATAAACTCTGAAATTGATATTCTAACTCTTTATGCAAGTCTACATGACCTACAACTTTTTTTCTTAAATCAAGAATATCACCTTTTACTATCTTATCTGCAAATAAACCATCAGGTCTATCAGATACTCCCGCCCCTATAACTGTTAAAGCAGGAGGATAGATATATAAAGATGTTGCACCTGTATGTGTAGATAATAAAGCACCATTTACATTTGTTAAGGGTACAAACCCACCTGTATTTCTTCTATTTACAAAACAAATAGGTATCGCATAAGAGAAACCATCTACTGTATTTAAATCAGTAGCACTTGTTTGGTCTCCCTCACCAGCTACCCATAAACCACTATCTAGGTAAGGGTAGTTTGGATTAGATAAAGTAGCAGGTAAGAAATAATTGGTTACAGATACTGAACCTGCACCACCTTTTGCATAAATAACTGAACTAAAACCATCAGGGTTTACAGTATAATCTACATTCTCTACCACTCTAAATCTATACTGAAATTGAACTCTTTTAGTAGTTTCTCTATTTACAAGGGGGTCTAAAGTATCATCATCTAGCCAACCTGAAGAATTAGATTGTGTATTACCATATAAGTAAATTTTGTCTGATGCAGGTTTACCATTACCATCAGAACCACCAGCTGGTTGTTGAATTATACTGATACTTGCATCAGCACTTATCACAAAGTCATTACCATCAGCACCAACAGGAAATGTGATAAATACAAAATCTGTACCACGACTATCAGCATCTGCTAAACCTGAGGTAGTAATAGCATTTGCTAAATTTAAAGCTGTTATATAAACACTAGCATCTAAATCAAAGTCTGTATCACATACAAAATCTGTAGCTGGGTCAACACCATTATCAAAGGTTATTGTATCGCCAGCTGCTATTGTACCTAATATCCTAATTTTAGCAGTAGCAGCTACACTAGGGTGAACTAATGCTCTCCACACCTCTAAAAATACAAAATCTGTTCTTTTACCTGATGCAGGAGGAGCAGTCAATGATATTAAATTCTCACCTGTTACATCAGATACCCTTATTAGTCTATTAGCCACCCTTACATCAAATGCTGTTATACCTAAAATATTAGGATTATGACCATAAGTATAGTCATCAAAAATATCTTTCTTTTTAGATATAACACCACTAGGCTGATATTCACCTTCAGATAAATCTCTACTCAGATTTAATTCACTATCTAAGACAGATTTACCTGTCTGAAACACAACAGACTCATAACCTGTTTGTCTAGGGTCTATATTCCTAGATACTGTTGATATATATTTTTTCATCTTATTCTCAACCTTAGAATGTTAATCGCCATGTAATAGCTAAAACTGATTGTGAAGGTTTATTTATCACAGGAAAGGTCAAGTAATTAATCAATATATCCTTGTTTGTTAAATTCAATGCTTCATCATATTCAGGAAAAGTAGCTGAAACAGGTGTTGTTGTAGCTGGATTTAATGAATATGGACTCACTAACCCCATCTCATTTAATGCACCTACTGCTTCACCTTCATTAAATACTGTTGTAAAATCTACAATTCTTGTAGGTACTGTTGTAATTGCACCCAATTCATCTCTATACACCACTGAACTAAATGCTTTTCTCTTAATCTCAGTATTTAATTTTCTTTGTCTTTCATCTGCAACAGATGGCACTTGTGCTGTACCTGTTGCTCCTGTACCTACTGCTAACATCTTTATAGGATTTCTTACAGTTAACCCACTAAACAACATTGCACCTAAGATACTCCCATCTAATGTATAAACATTGTTTAATTTAGTCTCTACTCCATCTAATGTAATAAAGACTTCACCTTTTACTTTATACCCACCCTCTTCACTAAACCCAAAACCCATATTAAATCCTGTTTTAGGCTGTCTTATTTTTTCTTGTATCATTTACATAATCTCCTACGGTAAGTTTATAAGTGTCATTTTTACAACTTCATTTAAAGGCATTGCACTATTGTTTATAATACCACTGCCTAAATTTAAAGTTAGAGTATATCTATCATTCAATAGATTACTTGTATCAGCACTTCCACCGTCTAATACAAAATCTACTGCTTGACTACCCTCTTCATCTTTCCAACCAAGAGGACTCACACTATTATTTAAATCATTTAATATATAAAGAGAATCCGTAAATGCTCCACCACTAAATTCCATCTTTAATAACTCATCTTTATATAAACTAAACTCCCCTTTTACACCTGAACTCGTTACAGTTTCTTTTATTAAAGATTTTCTATATATATCCACCCCCGTTTTATTCCCTAAAGGGTCTAACATAAATTCTTCTACATCAAATTCTGTCCTCTCCCCTTGTGGTATATATGCTACTTGACTCTCATTATACTCATTTGCTCTAAACCAATCCCCACTCTGACTTGTTGTTTTATTTGTTAAACATACTACATCTATACTTAACCCATCAGCTAAACCACTAAAGATTATCTCAGTTCCCCTTAAGGTATAACTTGTTATACTCGTAAGACCATTTTTTATAGATATAATCTTTATAGGTTTAAAGGGTAATGTGATTTTACCTTCTGCTATTGTATAAGTACCACTAGCATTTGCTATAACTCTATGTACAGCATCTATGGCATCATATCTGTTAAGTACAAATTTCTTATTATTTAAACTTAAGGAAGAGTTCTCTTCTGTGCTATTTAAATAGCTTGTGCCATGTGAGGATAAACTAGCATCTACTCTTTCATAAGTATAAGGTTTGTTATAAGACCTTTTATATAAAACTTGGCTATTTGTTATAACGGATTGCCTATTGTTTAAAGCATTTTCAGAATATAGATGTAGTCTTGTTTTTCTATGGGCATTTAAAACAAAATTAACATTATTTAAAGCACCAAAATTTACTTCATCTGTTTCATCTACAGGAACAGAGATTTCTAAGTCTCCTGTATAAACACTATCTAAGACCACTTCTCTTGTATATGGATTGAAGCTAGTTATTGTTTCATCACATATTAAATCACTAGCTAAAATAGGTAATGCTTTAATTGTATAAGGTAAATTTAAAGGTAGGATAAAAGTGTCTTGGTTATATAAAGATATATTTAAAGTTCTATAAGTGATTTGTCTTGTTTTATAGCTTATATCTATAATCTCTACATCTAATAAACCTGTAGTATCTAAAGGTAAGTTTAATTTAATTTCATAGGCTTGTAGTTTTAAATAATTTTCTGTTACAAGTGAAACAAAATAAGGTTTATTATTTACAAGTACAAATTCACCTTCATAGATAGGTTGAGAGGGAGTTAAGACTAGGTTGCTATTTAAGATATTAGCAGTGCCTGTATAACTCAATCTAGTGAAATTAAAAGTAGCATTAGTAAAGTTTGCAGGTGTTTTTAAAGTGATAGAAACAACTTTACGGATAGTATCATCTATTTTAAGTCTATCGTTTTTTCTAGCGATTGTCTTAAAAACATAGAGTTTATTCGAGGGGTCCGCATATCCTGTAATAATAGATGTATGTACCCCTAAATCTGTTTTTCTGAGGTCTTCTTGGAAGTATAAACCCATAGTTAAAAGGTCTAAACTATCAGTAGGCTTATTAACATTATCTTTAATAATAGAAGAAATGGGATTGCCAAAAGTAACATGAGCAGGTTTAGTTTTAAGTAAAAGTTTATTTAAGAGTTCTTGTAGTATGATAACATCTTGACTTAAACCATAAATAATTTCATGTGTATGTAAATCCCCATTCCCGTCTTTAGTCGGTTCTATAACACCATTAAAGATAGTATGTGTATGTAAATCATCACCCCAATCATTACCTATTGGAGAAGATGTTATACCGAACCCATTTTCTTTTGCGAAGACTATATGGTTATGGTCATTTACGGTATCTGTAGTCGCTAAACTTGTTATTAAGGCTTCTATTGTAAAAGGAGCTATCTGATTTATTTCTACTTGTGAATTAACATCTTGCTTATTTAACAAGTCTACAATAGGTTCTTTTCTTGACCCTTGTAATAATGCTTCGAGGACATCAAGTAAAATTTGTTTAAGTTGTTTAGCATTTGAGATAACAAATCTCTCATCTGGATTTAAAAATAAAATAGTGTATAGCTTATCATATAGAAATTCATCTCTTAACTGAGAATAGTCTATATCTTCTACAATATCTAATTGCTCTGCTAATAATGAAGCTAAGATTTCTCCTATACCTAAATATAAAACACGATTATTAGACCCATACTCAGAAGCATAATTTGAAGCTAGTGAACCAGATAAACTATTAGCAATACTAATTGCTAAAGAGTCTTCAAAATTCCTTCTCTCTTGTGATTTAACACCGATAGGATCAGTAAATTCTCTTGGTATTGTAGGATAAAAAGGTAATTTATTACTCATATTGTATCTTCCTTATAGGTAAAGGAGAAAGTCCCTGGCACAAAATAAGAGAAAATAGAAATACCTACATTCTGAATAACACCTTCGTTATTAGCTGTGAAATAATTAAGTTCAAAGGTGTAATCAAATATAGATTCTGTTCTAGGTATAGCTACCATAATTTTATTTGCACTATCTGTTATTGTAGTTAAACCTATTGTTAATCCATTATCCCCTATAAATGATCCTGTATATGCACTTAAAGGAGCATTTAACCTATCTGTTGCATCTAGTATTGTAAACTCTTTACCATTCCCATAAATACGAGATTGATCACCACCACCTAAACCATCGACTACTTTATTAAATAGCTCTGTATCTATTAAATATACAGCCACAGAATCTGAACTTAAAGCTGTTAAGTCTCTTTTAGTTATAGGTGTTATAACTTCTCTTAGAATTAAAGTGTTTTCAGCCACAGCTAATTTATTTAGGGGAACATCTACATAAGAAACACCTGTTGTTTCATCTATAAGTCTTATCACATCAGAAATTCTAAAAGTCCCACCTAGACCAATTCCATTAAAGAATACAGCTAAGTTTGCTCTTAAATCTTGATCTACAGTAGATGCAATAGAACCTCTTCTGATTACAATATTAGCTTTAATATCAATAGGCACTTCAGTACATTCTTTTACTAAAACATCAGCTGTTAAGTGTTTATTAGAGTCTATCTTGTTTTGTACACTTTGAACGATTAAATTAGTCTGATATGTAATTACATGATTTTTAGCATAGTCATAAGAAAGAACTACAGTCTGCCCATCAGTTATTGTACTCGCCGATGTTCTTGTTAAATATGTAATCCCATTAATCACTTCTATTAAATAATCAGGACTTGCTTTAAAAGAACTCTTATATGTAATCAATCCATTTGATGACTTTACTACAATAGAATATACATCTACACCTTTTTTAACAATCTGATATGGATAAAATCCTGTAAAGGTCACAGACTCATCTGTAATACTTTTCATCTCATAGTCAGTTATATTTAAAAGCTCTACATAGGAGGTAGATGCTCTTGAATTACCTGTTCTTAAGGGGTCTTCTTTTTTATAGAATACCCAATCAGTAGTTTCTGTAAGGCTTACACCATCTTCATCTACAATAGATAAAACAGAATAAACAGGTTGTCTAGCTAAAGTGATTTTTTCACTTATAGGTTGTTGCCAGTCACCTGTTATAATATCTGTCATGCTATAAGAAACTGTCTGTATAGCAACATCTAATTGTATATAAACATCATTTACAATAGTATATCCTGTTAAGTCAAAATACTGATTTGTGGAGTTATTTCTTAAACCTAAACCTATAGTGTTATCATCTAGCATACTAGCTATTACTTGACCACTATCTAATTTAAATAGGTATAAAGATTCATCTCCGATAGGGATAAATAAACTATCTCTGTGGATTTGGAAAGTAGGTGCAAAGGTATCAGTTACAGTTGCTAGTGAAGACCCCCTAATCCATACATCTACACAACCAGCTCCTCTGTATTGATATATAGAATCAGCTGAGATAATAAGAGAATCTAGGACACCTGGAGTAGATCTTGTAAGTCTTTCATAACCACTTCTAGTGCCTGTATCAACAGAGGATAATACAGCTAAAGCTCTATTTGCTAAAGCTCTATTATTTTCTGCATCTGAACCACCAAAGGTTGCTGATTCATTAGTAACAAGAACTCCTACAGGACCTCCTGTTTTAATTTGACCTGCAATTAAATTACCAGCAAGACCTGGGTCTAATGCTTGAACAGAAACTGTTACCTGGTATCTCTTTTTAACGGGATTGTAATAAGAGGCAATAGTAGTTAAATCCATAAAAGAATTTTGAGTCGTAACAAAACTAATAGTTCCAGAAGAAACAATAGTACCTCTTGGGATATTAATAGTTCTTGTAGGGGTACTATTAGTATAGAATATAACTTCACCGATAGCTTTACTGCCAGTTCTACGAAGGATACCAAAATTAGTCGCTAATTTATCAAAAGCATTATCAATTACAGCTTGAACTCTTGAAGGGTTAGCAAAGAATAATGCTTGTGCTAGACCTTGTTTATAAGCACTATTTGCTACAAGTATAGATGTGCCTGTCTGTAAGGGGTCATCAATATCTAGTAAAGTACTAAAAGAAGTAGACCTATAAATAAAATCTAGGATAAATCTAGTTCTTTCCATTTCAGAAACAAAAGGATCGATAATTAAATCTCTTGCAACAGAACCTGGTTGAACTGCTAGGTCAGGTTGTAGATTTAAAACTTTACCTATCATATTCTCTATAAGTTCGTTTCTAGTGACTACAGGAATAGAGATATTTGTAGAATTAATATTTACAGGGAGACTAGCTATTTCATTTGAAGGTTTAGATTCTACTTCACTACCATCGATAACCTTAACAGATGTAGCTACATAGTATAAGGGTGCAGTTAAAGGGATAGTTGAGAAATCTGCTGTTAAAATAGTAGGTGGGATAGAGGCTTCAGATTTAGACCTATTATGAGCAAATCTTATTTCTTTTTGAAACTCTACACTAGCTAGGGTTGTAGTTAATCTTAAGTTTTTAACTGTTTCAGCTATTTCAGTAGTGAATACAATATCAGTTTTAAGGGTACTATCAATATCACTTTGTATAAAATTAAGAGTAGTATTTAAAGGGTCGGCTGTTTCAGCTTTAATATCTAAAGTATCAGACACTATGGTTGTAGTCGTTTCTACTGGAAAACCATAAGATGTAGGGTCTAAGGGTCTAGCATTTATTTTGCTATAGCCTGCAGTACCACCGAAAGGGTATATTGAAGCATATAGGTTATAATAACTGACCTCAGTATCAGTATGTATAAATTTGATTAAGACATCATCAGCTTGTCTTTCAATATCTATTTGTGGGGGTGTAGGTAAATTAGTGGCTTGTTCTTTAGGAAGTATTAAATTTAATCTAAAGGTTTCATTACCTGTTTTAATGATAAATTCATTAGTGCCTGTTAATAAAGGGTAGCCATCTGGAGATGTGGTAGGGTGTGGGAAAGTGAATTTAGTGCCGACTAAAAGAATTTCACTTGCATTTTTACTATATACATAACCATCTATTTCTATGGTTAAGTCAGCTCCTATTGGATCGACATTACCATAGATAAAGATATTATCTAGTGTAGTGGAATAAGTAGCTGGGCTTTTTAAGGTAGTGTTTAAAGGGGAAGTGATAGTGATACTCAATTTTAAGCTCCTGTTAAGTCGAATGAACCTGGTACAGCAAATACAATATTGATATTAACTGTGGTATTTGCCCTTGATACAATATCTACAGAAACAAGATATGTAGTTTGATCATCAGCGATAGATTCTACTGTGATTCTAGAAATACGACTTATTTTCTCTTCAAGGGTCATAGTTTGTACTTTTTCTACTTGATTCTGAATATCAAAGATTTTATTAACTGCTTTAGTAACAGAATCCCTTAATGCCATTTGAGTAGAACCTTGTATTTTATTGCCTATTAAATCAAAAGCATTTGTCCCATACCATGAATGATAAGGATTGCTATTTACTCTTGTTAAACAAACTTTAGCAACTGACTGATATAACTTATCATACCCTTCTACAGTCACAATTTCTCCAGATGAATTAAATCGTATATCATTTTCAACACCTGTAGTCCCACACCTTATACAATAATTCTTACCTGTCATATAATCTAATTCTAAAGTAGCTGATACAGCCTCTTTAAATACTATCTTATAGCCTATATCTGATCTGCCAGATAAACTCCAACCACTAAATATATCTCTACCCCTTGATATAAACACAGGTGCTTTAAATCCAAAAGGTTTTAAATCGGTGCTATCTATTTTTAAACTAGCATACCTACCACTCTCAAATACTTCTGTTATCGCTACTGATTTATCTTTAGCTGATGCCCTAATAGTATTAGGTAAAGAAGCATTAAATAAGTCAACGACTTGTTTTTGAGATAAAATACCTTTAGGGATAGATATAGAGTATTTAGAGCCTCTATAATTAGTTATATTTATAGTAAGGGGATTAAGATTACGGTAAGGGGCATTACTTGGGAATACTATTTCAGGAAAGGTTTTTAATCCACTAGGGGGGATAGAAATACCCTCTCTTTTAATACTTAAAAAACCATCACCTGTGATAGGTACTCTTGTAATAAGCTCCTTTGTACTTGAAAGTTCATATTTCTCATACCTTATGACATGGGGACATAAGTGAGAAACTAAAATATCTTTACTCATTTCAATCTCTTTTTTGTATCTTTATAGATGTAAGAATATAAATCATAAAAAGGATTATACCTATGAAGTATTTACCTATCCTCCTAGTCCCTTGTCTTTTATATGCACAAGAAGACCCTACTTTTGTTAAAGGTGCTACTAAAAAAGATGTCGCTATATATAATAGAGATAAAGATATTGACCGACTCGAAACCGAAATTTCTAACCTAAAAAAAAAAGTGCTTGATCTTAAACTCGCCCTAAAAGATAAAGACCTAGTTATAGAAAAAGAAAAGACTTCTACTACCCTATGCCAATTTAAACTTATAGAAACCACAGGTAAATTATCTAGCTGTGAAACTGGACAAATGACTCAAATTGTATTAGGTGGTCTATCAGTTATAGGCTCAGGTCTAGCTGGTGCTAGTTGCCTTAGATAAAAGAAATACATCCCCTGTTTTCACCATAGGTATAACCTACCTTATTTACACCTGTATATTCTTTAATCCTCAATAATAACTTATTCAAGTTCTCAATATCAGTTCCCCATAGATCAACATCTTCAAGTCCTTGTTCTGTTTTAATTTTTAGAACACCAACTTGTGTAGGGATATCTGTTTTAGTAATAATAAGTGTATCTACACCGTTTACTTGAACTGCTTCTTTAAGCATAGGTAAATCTAACCAACCAATTTTTCTAGGTCTACCTGTAGTAGCTCCATATTCTTTACCTATTTCTCTATATTTATTTACAACAGTTTCACTTTGAACTTCTTCAAAAGTACCTGTGCCGACTTTAGTTTCATATACTTTAGCAACACCGATTACTTCTGTGATGTCTTTATGACTTAATCTAGTGGAATAGAAAACAGAGCCGATGGTAGTACAAGAAGAAGTGACATTAGGATATTCTTCACCCCAGATATCTAATTTGTATCCTTGACAACCTTCAAGGATAATTTCTCTACCATCATTAAGCATATCTCTAAGATATACTTCAGCATCCCCTACAAAGTATTGTAATTTAGTTTTTTGGTCAGGTGTAGCAAAATGATTTAACCATGTACCCATAGTGATACCATCACGAGCAATAAAATCTCTAAGGGCGGGTCCTATACCTTTAGCAGTAGTGCCTAATCGTCTTTGGTATTTAGCAATATCATCATCAATATGCCATGACATAACAACAGGGGCATAAGAGCTGACGATAAGGGAGTTTTGTTGTACATTAAATTCTTCCATTTCTTTAAGTAATTGAATGGGGTCAACGACAACAGCTCTAGTGATAACATTAGTAGCATTAGGGTTTAGAACACCACTTGGTAGTAAATGGACAACGGATTTATTACCATTTTTATCATATATGGTGTGACCTGCATTAGCACCACCTTGATATCTTACAATGACGGGATTATTAGTAGTATGGCAAAGATCATCAACAACACGACCTTTACCTTCATCACCATTTTGTAAGCCTAATATAACTTTAACAGCCATTCTGATCTCCTTTATTTAATAGGCTTATATACTATACAATTTAAAATTAGAATCTAATTTAATCATTCTATCCCTAATTGTCTTTATAGACTCCTCACCTAAATCTACACCTATCCAATTTCTATTTAATTTTTGAGCAACGGAGATTGTCGTTCCAGAACCACAAAAGAAGTCTGCTATTAAGTCACCTTCATTGGAGGAAGCTTTAATAATTCTTTCAAGTAAAGCTTCGGGTTTTTGAGTAGGATATCCTAATCTTTCTTTATTACTCGAACCTCCTAAAATTTTTATATCGTCCCACCAGTCATTTAAAGGTGGTTTGCCTCCACTAAATTCAGTAGGATTTAAATCGGAAGGAAGTTTACCTGATTTTACTGCTGTGTTGTATTTATCCCAATCAAAAACAGTAGCCATCTTTTTTGAAAGATTTACATTATATCCCCTTTTTTTACCACTCTCAAAAGTCTTCAAAGAACCTTCTGTAGGACTCCCGTATTGAATATTAAAAATACTGTTTTCCGATTTTACATAATAAAGAATATAATCATGCTTATTACAAAACCTCTTTATTTTTGAAGGCATCCCCCTATAACACCATACAATCTCATTTCTAAAATTATTCTCCCCAAAGATGTCATTCAGTATCAGCCTAAGATATGGACTCGTCCTATAATCTACATGAACATAGATAGAACCCGTATCTTTTAATAACAAGTTCATTAAATATAATCTCTCATATATAAATTGAAGGTAATCCTCCAAAGTGAATTTATCGGTATAAGCAAAATTGCCTTCTTTAGTCTTAAAGTCTAATCCTGTTAGGTAAGGAGGATCTATGTAGATAAGGTCTATTTTGCCTTTATACTCATTAAGGAGGCTAACCATAACATCAAGATTATTGCCTTTAATAAGTAATCCCTTATTAGAAGATGCAATAGATTTAATCTCTTCTACTAGCTCTAAATCTTTAGGGGATTCAAGACTAGGGGTTCTCTTATTTGTTATCTCTATTTTCATTTAAGTTCCTTAATCTCAAAATTGCTGTCTAATTTAATCATTCTGTCTTTAATTGTCTTTATAGATTCGTCCCCCATATCTACACCTATCCAATCCCTATTTAATTTTTGAGCAACGGAGATTGTCGTTCCCGACCCACAAAAGAAGTCTGCTACTAAATCACCTTCATTGGAGGATGCTTTAAGGATTCTTTCTAGAAGTGCTTCAGGTTTTTGAGTAGGATATCCTAAAAGTTCGGTTTTTATTCTGCCCACAGGAGTTATATCTATCCACCAGTCTTCTAAAATTTTACCTTTTTCCTCCAACTCACTTAAGGGAATATCAAAATTTGTTTTTTTAAATCCTAAGCCACCTCTTCCATGTAAGCCTGATTTATGGGGTATTCTTTGAACATTAAATTTTGTATCCTTAGTCTTTGCATAAAAAAGAATAGAGTCATGTTTCCTAGAGAAATAATCTTTAGTATTAGAAGGGCTCGAATAGCACCAAATAATTTCATTTCTAAAATTACTCTCTCCAAATATCTCATCTAACATTAATCTAATATATGGACTCGTCCTATAATCTACATGAACATAGATAGAACCTGTATCTTTTAACAATAAACTCATCAGATACAATCTCTCATAGATAAACTGTAAATAGCCATCTAAAGTGAATTTATCTGTATAAGCAAAATTACCATCTTTAGTTTTAAAGTCTAATCCTGTTAGATAAGGAGGGTCTATATAGATAAGGTCTATTTTACCTTTGTATTCATTAAGTAAACTAACCATAATATCAAGATTATTACCTTTAATAAGTAATCCCTTATTGTTAGGTGGGACTAAACAATTAGAGATAACATCTTCTACTAGCTCTAATTCTTTAGGGGATTCAAGATTAGGCAATGTCTTGTTATCCCATGTGAATATCATAAAATAGTCCTTGTTAATAATGCTTTTATTGTATAGTATCTATGTTTTGTTTGCTAAAACTATACACATTATTGAGAGATAAGAATGACTCTTTTAAAAACATTTAATGACTATTTACTCTCCCCACAATATTCAAGCATTGACTCAAGAGATAATATTGACCTATCTTCACAATTAAAAGATAAACACACTTTACCTATTATCTCTTCACCTATGACTACAGTCACAGAAAATGAGATGGCTCTCGCTATGGAATCTAAAGGTGGTCTTGGTATTATTCATAGATATAACTCTATCACAGATCGTATCCATCTCTCTTTTAATGCTAATAAGGCTTGTGTTGCTTTTGGATGTAATGAACTTGATAGTATTGATAAGTTTATTAAAGCAGGTATCACAACATTTTGTTTAGATGTTGCTCATGGACATACTAAAATCGTAGGTGAAACTTTAAAAGAATTGAAAGCTAGACATAAGGAAATCTATGTGATTGCAGGTAATGTTGCTACACAAGATGGATATGAGTTTTTAATCGATCATGGTGCAGATGCTGTTCGTGTTGGTATAGGTGGTGGTTCTATTTGTACTACTCGTATTCAAACAGGACATGGTATTCCAACCTTAGCAAGTGTGTTTGATTGTGCTAAATCTACATATGGGAAACCTATTATTGCAGATGGTGGGATTAAGACAACTGGGGATATGGTGAAGTGTTTAGCTGCAGGGGCAGATTTTGTTATGTTAGGTTCATATTTAGCAGGTACAGATGAAGCTCCAGGTAAAGTACATACTGACGAACATGGGAATAAGTATAAGAAGTATGTAGGTATGGCGAGTAAAGAGGCTCAATCTCAATGGAGAGGGACTGTTAGGTCAGTAGAGGGTGTAAGTCATCAAGTGAATTATAAGGGGTCTGTGTTAAATATTTTAGATGAGATTGCTATTAATATTAAGAGTGGTTTAAGTTATAGTGGGGCGAGGAATATTAGAGAATTACAATTAACGGCTAAGTGGGTGGAGATTAGCAATCAGGCATATGCTGAGAGTCAAGCACATATCTATAATGGTTAAAGAATTTCTAGTAGTTGTCTTCTGAATTGGGGGTTTTGAGAGGCTAACTTAAAGGTTTGTTTATATAAGTTGGATAAAGTGTCTTTTGTTTTACCGTACCATAAGCTAAAAAATCCTGTAACATCTTTAACAATAGCAGTAAAGAATTTAACAGTTTGAGTCCAGGACCATTTAAGGAATCGGATAACATCATTAACAATAACAATAGGGATAGCTTTAATGAAAATATCTTGTTTTCTGATAAATTGAGCTGAGTCTTTAAGGTCTAATAGCAAAAGAGATCCAACAACAATAGCAATTACTTCAAAGATACCATGACCAATAGAATGGAGTATGTCATAAACAGTGCCTGTATTTTTAAGATACATAAAAATAAAACTAACGATGCCAGCTTCTAAAATAGTCACAGCTAATTCGACAGTATATAATTTAGACACTTCTTTGATTTCGGCGATAGCATAATAAAATTTTTGGTAACCAGAACCTAAGAAATCTGTAATTTTTTCACCTAAAACATTTTCAATAGTATTTTTAAATTCCTCCATAGAAACATCAAGGGCATTCACAATTTCTTCAGGTGTATCAGCTTGTGTAAGTCTAGCAATAAAAGCTAAAGAATCAGAAGCCTTGCCTGCACTTTTAGCTTTTTGACTAATTAGCTTTTCAAAATCATTCTTAGGTCTAGCAACAATTTTTTCCATTCTTCTAATTTTATTAGCAAGACCTGTTTCAGCAACAAGTTTTTGAAAAGATTCTAAAAATCCTGAAGGGATAGTAGATTTGAAAGCCTTTGCAATTTTATTAGTAAGCTCAGAAAAGACACCTACTTTTATTTCAGCTTGTTCGGAGGGTGAAAGACTTTGTAAGGCAATTTCAGCACCACTTTCACTTGCTAATTTTAAGTTATTTTGGCTTAATGCTTTTATACAAGCTCTTTGAAGAGCTTCACTGTTTTTAGTATTAGAAGCTATACGGTATAGCTTTAGGATTGTTGTTTTATTCATTTTAGAAAAACACCTTACTTCTGAGAGATTCTAACATTTCCATAGCTTCATAAGAAACTATAAAGAGACCTGGTTCTTTACGATCAATAGAATTTAAAGCAACATTTAAGGCTGCTATAATTTTTGCAGAATCTTCAAAGAAGTACATCAGGTTTTCACCAGCAACAATAATATTTTCATCGAGGCTGTTAGCAAGTTTTGTGCAACTAGCTTTAAGTTGTCTTAAAGAAGCATCACTATAAATACGATCTGTAGAGATCATATCATATAAATTGCTCATTCTTTTTAAAGATTGTTCTAATAAAGGGATTTGACTACTATTAGGATTTGAATAGGATGCAAATCTTTTTTGTCTTTTAGTAAGTTCATTATAGATAGCTAAGGCTTGTTCTGCTAATTCTTCAAAACCATCACTAGCATACATCATTTTATCAAATCTTTTGATATTAAGCATTGCTAATTTTAAATGGTCTGCTACTTTAATGTCACCACTATCACCCCTTAACTTAAAATTTTCATCATAATTCATAACACTATCATAAGTAGCACCAAAAAAAGCATAATAGCCTTTTAAAATGCTAGGACTTAGTTCTTTTGAAAGTCCTTCAGATAATTTAATGATACTAACTAAAGTAGGAATTAAAGTAGGATTGTCTACTAACCCAGCATATCTCAACATCTTATTTTTCTCCTTGTGCTTGTTCTAGTACTTCATCTAGCATAGCTAAATCATTTAACGCTTCATCTAAATTTCCAACTAATTGCATCTTCATTTCTTGTTCTACTTTTTTAATTTCCATTAAAGAACTAACAAGCATCATGAGATAGGACCTAGAATCCGAAACTTTTTGGATAAGTACTTTATTTTGCTGTGCGAGTTTATACATTTAGAAGCCTTTTTTTCTTTTTTATAATGATTCTTTGTATAAGAGATTTTATAAAAAGATAAAAAACTTATTAGACTTGATTGCTTGTGAAAACCCCTCAAATAACCCTTACAACCATATACCCTTTCCTCCAAGCATCTATTAAATTCTTCTCCACCACACTATGTCCATCCACCACAAAACAATCAGGACAATTTCTTAACTTAAAATCACACTTATCTTCCTCATATGCTAAACAAGTCTTATTATCTCCACATATACTATTCACCTTTAATTTCTTTAAACACCCCTTAGGATCTCTTATACCTCCTCTCTTCATTAATGCACTAGCATCCCCCCTCATCGCCCTATCTATATCCGACTCTTCCACCACACCTATCAAATCCCCAAACTCTGTCCCCTCTAATGTTTTATACTCCCCCCAACTGTCCTGATTATCCCTCTGTAATATCCTAGCTATCTTAGGATTACCATATGTCTTATCTGTTATTGATATAAATATAAACCCATTTTCTCTGTACATCATGAGTATTTCTTCTTTCTTTCTTCTAAACTATCAGCTAACTTCTCAACTGTGTTTTCATCTATATATTCTACTAAATCTTCTAAGACTTCTTTATTCGTTGTCATTATATAACTCACTATCGGCTTAGGGTCTTCTTCTGCATCCCCTAATACAATCGCCCTATTATATGGTAATATATGAGGTATGTTTAATATCTCACCTAATTTTAACCAGACATTAAACACTTGTGTCTGATTCTCTAATTCAGACTCCCCTTCATAATATGAACAACATAATTGTGTTATCATCCATTGAAAAACATCCTCCTTTACTACATCTTCTCTCACTGGAGGACTATCATCACTATCATCTTCTTCTATCATTTAATACTCTCTAACTTAGAAAATAAATTTTTCCATTTACTAACATCTCCCCTATTATTTACCATTATTATATCATAAACTTCCCAAAATTTTAACACTACATCTAATTCTACTAGCTTATCCCTCGTCATTGACTTTAAACGATTTGTTACCCTCTTCTCCCAATCTATCTCCTCCCCCATCTCATATGGCTTATCCTCTATTTTATTCTCTTCATACTCTTTCCATACTGCTAAATTATATTTCTTCTCCAACATCCTACAAGCATCCCCATACTCCATCCCCTCTTTCTCCATTACTGTAGATACTACATCCCTCACCTTACCACAAGCAAAACAATACCATGTCTTTGTATTATGATAATATCTAGCACTCGGCTTTGTTTCTATACCACTCCCATGTAAATCACATTTAAACTGCTGATCTGAACCATTTAAATATACATCATAACCATAATCTCTTAATAGCCTATCTAAAGGCACATTATCTTTTAATCTATCTGATCTTAAACTCATAGTAGTATCTCCTTACTACTATATTATATTATTATAACACATCACTTAATGGATCATCTGCTAATTGATTGCCAGTACTCTTATTTATACTCATTATAGGCAAACTACTTGGACTATAAATCTTACCCGTAGGAAATGCTACATTCGATTGAAATGTAGGAAATGGTGCTTGATCTCTACTCTTTAAACACTGATACTGAATACAATTCTGGGCTCTCATATCATCCCCAAACCAATTTGCTATCACAACATCTGCTGATCTCTCAGCTTCATTTGCATAAGACAAGTGAGTTAAATTGTATTGACCTTTATTCTTTAACGCGTGCTGATAACCTTCACGATTAATCTGAAATAAACACAACACAGGTATACCTTGACCACGATTGAAATTCATTGCCAATCTCTTTAAATCTCTAATCACTTCATTCAACTTTTCTGTAGTTGAACTATATCTATTACGACTAGATAACAATAAAGCATGGTCTACTACAATTAAATCAATCTTCTCTTTTTGTGCATAAATCTCAGCTTTAGCTTTTAAATCTTCTACTGTAAAATCAAAGCTATCAGGATTATCCCCCTCAAAGTGAATTGCTCCATAAGTACCTTTAGTCCTACCTAACTCTAAATCAGGTAATACATAATCAAAATAGAATGTATATTCCTCAGGACTTAAACACCCATTTCTCAATTTAACGGGATCAATACCAAAATCTACAGGACTTGAAGCATCTTGTAAACCTAAAGCTATTCTCTGTGGTCTAAATTTAGGGTGCATAGAATGAATTGTATGAATTGCTCTACGGCATTGATCATAGTGCATTTCTAAACTGAAATAAAGAGTACTTGTATTTACTACACTCATAACAGCTTGGTTATATACAAAGTTAATAGCACTCTTAGATTTCATATGACCTGTAAACCCTGCTAAGATATACAATTCTTTCTTTCTGAAACCACCTAAAGCATCATCTATAGGTTTAAGTCCACTAATAGGTAAAATCTCTCTACCACTAGCTTGTGCTTTTGTATATTGATCTTTCAAATCACCTATATCAGTCATCGCTTCACCACCGATACGAGAACCAAAAGTAGGTGTTAAAATATCAACTAAGTTATTTGATAAATAACGACTAGCATCACGAGGTCCTTTAAGGATTCTCTTTTTACCTTGTTCTTTTACCTCTACCCCAGAACGAACGATGTCTTTAGCTTCATTCATTACTTGGAGTAGTCTTTTTACTCTTACTGATTCTACTTGTAATTCAAGTTCAGATACAAAATCCCCTTTATAGATAGGATTAACAGCAGTTAAGACTCTTACTCTATCAGCAACTTCAATCTCCGTTTGGGATTCAAAATGCTTAACAAGTGTATCTTGATCAGGCAAATGCCCATGATTTGCCATAAATGTTTTTACATAATCCCAAATTTTGCCATCTTCGGAACTATCAAAAGCATAAATGCTATCTCTCAACACACTATAATTCACTACCATTTGATTAGGGTCATCCCCTACTCTAGTATCTGGTATAACACTTCTTAGGATTTTCATAGTTGTACTTTCTTAAAGTCTAAACTTAAATTAGGTTTCTTTTTAGCAGTAGCAGTAGCAAAAGAATCAGCACCATTCACATTATAGATTTTCCACCCATTGAGTGTATCTTCTAATGCACTTGACCAAGCTAAATGACCCTCTTGTAAAGGTTTATTCGGCTCTTCTACAATCCATGTTGCTTTATTTAAATGCTGTCTCAATTCAATAGTTTCAATTAAAACTTCACTTGTAGCTGAATTTCTAGCCCTCTTAACACCTAATCTCACAATCAATAAATCAGGTGCTTCTGCTAAATCTTCTAATCCCCTTACATTAATATCCCTAATTAAATCAGGATCTACTTTATTCTCATCACTCACATTAGAGAGCCATGCACTAATTAAAGTAGCATCTGATACTACTCGGATATTAAGAGTAGGGTTTCTTTCACTTAATATCGCTGTTCTTAGGTGTATAGCTAATTCATTTTGACTAGCTATTAATCTAAGATTTTCTTTCATTTTACCTATCATAGGACTTTTACGATCTACAGGTACAGAAGATAAGTCTTTCCATGCTTTTTCACATTGAAGCTTTAAAGCTTCTTTTAACATACATACACAAGAAACAGTCACAGGACTCCCCATGTAAACTTCTTCTGTTAAAGTAAAACCGTATCCTTTACACTTAGGACAATTCTTATCTGGCATTTTCTTTAGCATCCTGTACTAGATCATTAAAGATATCTTTGAGTTCATTCTCAGAAACACCTATTATCTTATCGGATTCTTCATCATTTTTGAGCCTTTTTCCTAAAACATTTTCTATTAAATCCATTTTATTATGTAAGGCTTTCATAACACGATCATCTACTGTCTTGGGACATACTAAGTGATAACAATATACACGATCATGAATACTACCGATACGAATCATTCTACCTATAATCTGTAAATAATCCCCAGCACTCCAAGGACTATCATAAAAGATAGTTGCTTTAGCTAATTGTAAATTAACACCTTCAGCTGCAGCCATTGTAATCAATACTACTCTTACATCTGATTTTTCATCTTGAAATGACTCTTGAGATTTCTTTCTCTCATCATCTTTTTCTCCACCTGTAATCCTAACACACTTAATTCCCTTAGCAGTCAATTCTCTATCTAAGATGTCAATCATCTTTCTAAAGCGAGAGAAGATAATAACCTTTTCACCATCAAGTTCTTCTTCTAGTAATTCCATTAGAATTTCTAATTTACCACTATCCCCTTTAATATCTACAAGTTCGGGGTGATTTACAATTTGTTGGCAATACATAACAGCAGTAAGTTTAGTTACTTCTTTTTCTGTCATTTCACCTGTTGTAGGATCATACTTCTCTAAAATACCACTTAATGCTTCTTTATACTTAGAGATTTGAACATCAGATAAAGGAGCTTCAATTCTTTTAGTAGTTAAAGGAGGTAATTCTTGGGCAACTTCATGTTTAGGTCTACCAATAAAATAGGGATCGATTTTAATTCTAAAGGCTTCGATATCAGATTTTCTATGACCTACAACGAATTTAATTCTTTTTCTACCGATTTGTTTATCTACACAGATACAGTAGTTAGACATAAAGACATTTTTACTAGGCATAAGACCTGGGACTGTGACTCTATAAATCGCCCATGCTTCCATAAGTCTGTTTTTGATAATAGTAGCAGACAAAGACCATACTTTTTGAGCAGCACCTGAGAGGTGAGCACAGACTTGGTGGACTTGAGTAGTTTCATTTTTAAAAGCAGTAGCTTCATCAAAGATTTGGACATGACCTTTAAGGTTTTGTAGTGTTTCAAAGTCCATACAAGCAGTTCTATAACCCATGATAAGAACTTTAAGACCTGTATGGGCAAAGTAGTCATCATAGACTTTTTGTCTTTTCTTTTTATCACCACTGACAACGAAGCATTTTACACCGTTAGTAAATTTATCAAATTCACTTGCCCATTGGTTAAGAGCAGATTTAGTAGTCATAATGACAGCTGAGGTTTCTGGGTATTTGTCCCATAGGTAGCTGAGGGCAGAAATTGCTTGGAGCGTTTTACCCAAACCAGTATCGTCTCCGAGAACGAATCGGGGCATAGCTAAAAGGTGCATAATACCTTGAACTTGATAATTTCTTAGGGTGAGGGGTCTGCCGTTGGGCATAGTGGTTCTTAGGATTTTACTTGGGGGTGCTTTTAGTTCTGTTCTTACTCTAATCTCTTTTAGCTTTGTTATTGTTTGTTGTAGTTTCGGGTCGTCTAAATAACTCATAACCTATCCTTAATGATTATAGATGATACAAACACACTTTATGTAAAAAGTAGTAGTATGTTTATCTTATATGATTTAGTTTAAAAATGGTATCTAAAAGATTAGAATAATTCACAGCACAAGGAATAGATGAATTTCTGATAGAATCTATAATAGCCTGGTACTCAATAATATTATGATTAACCATATCCATAATTTTATTATATATAACTTTAGACCATGCAGTATTAAGCCATACTATAAAATCTGTAATTTCTTTAGTGGCAAGGTAATCTTCAAAGTCTGTAATATCTTGTATTTTACTAGGCATATCCTCAGCATAGTGTAAAGATATAATAGAAACATTACGATATAAAGAAATCTTATCCCTATATATAAAGGGATATTCTTTTATATAGAATTTCCTCATACCATGTTGCATAGTTCTAGGACTATTAAGTTCAGTAAAGCTATCTTCAAGTTTATGGAGAGCCATTTTAGTGGCAATATCAAGAACTCGATGAATGTCTTGGGTTTCAATCATTTTTCTAATAGCCTCTTAAGGTTTTTAATTTCTTTTTCGTATTTAGATTGAACTTCATTAACAAGATCTTTAACTTTATCGACATAAGTGCTATTGATAGCATCTGTAAATTTACCTTTATTAAGGTAAGCTAGGACAATACTATCATTCATGGGGTCGAGAGCATGGATTTGGTTTTTAAGGTCGATAGTAATAAGTTTACAAACGAGGTCATTTTTAGCTAGTCTTAGTTTATTGCCGTTAGAATTAAGTTCGATAGCAGTAGTAACAAATTTAATAGTATTGGGTTTAGTCGCTAGGGAAAGAGCTTTTTTAAATTGTTTAGCGATAAGGGCATCAACAATAGCAGTGCCTGAGATAGGGTCTGATTTTTCAATATCTTCATAAATATTAAGTAAGAAATGAATATTACTTTCATCTTCGAGAGATGTATCGGCATTTCTAGTAGGTAGTGTATGGGTGGAGTAGCCACCCCAAGATTTTTCAGAACTGTTCATAATAAGACTCCTTTATATATATATTTTGATAAAGTATCTATAAATGATATAAATGTATAGGACTGTTTTTTTAATATAGGAGTAAAACAAAATGCCAAGTTTAGATCAAAACCCAGGAACCAATCCTAAAATGAGAGCTGCTGGGTCATCCGAAATATATAAGTATGGTATGTCCCCTGATTCTCGTGCTGTAATTAGTCAAAAAATTAGACTTTTAACCCCCAGTTATGGTGGTGATGCAGGTACAAGATACCAATTAGGTGTAGTCAGTTCATTCAGTTATTCAGGTGGTTCAAGAAGTACAGAAGTTGTCAGAGGTATCGGTTTTGGCGATGTTGTTGCTGATCGTGTACCTGGTGTAACTGAACCTTTTACAGGCACTATTACAAGAACTCTATTATATCTAAGCAATATGTTTCAAGCATTAGGTTTTGCAGGTGGTGTAGATGGTCCTGTTCGTTCAGTCGCACATACACGATGGCCCTTTGATATGGAAGAACAGATGGTATTTACTTTTATGGCTGATGAGCAAGTTTTAAATGGGGGGTTTGGAGGAACACAAGGGTTAGTAAATATTGATTTTGCGAGTCAAGGTGTAGCCAAAGTAGAACCGAATACTGCTTATAATCAACAGCATAAAGCACTAATTACCTTTTTTGAAGGTTGTTGGTTGACTGGTGTTGATATTCCAGGTAGAGAGGCTGAAGGTTCTAAAATGGAAGAAACTGGGAATGTTGATATCACAGATGTTCACGATTTATTTACTACATATGGTGAATTTTTAGCTACAGGTGGGTATGGTAATAGTGTAAGAACTAGAAGAACTGCAGGACAAGAAACTAGAGCAGCTACTAATCAAGCTACTACCCCAGCCTAATAAAATAGGGTGACGACCCTTATAATTAACGGAGATTATGTATATGTCTATATCATTAAATCAATTAAAATCAGCTATGAATAAAATCACACAAGCTGGTTACCTCGAAAGAAAAGTCTCTTTAGGTGAAAATACTCTTATTATTAGAACTTTAACCCCTAAAGAAGAATCTGAACTTCAAAAAATCATCTCTGATTTATCAAGAGATGAAACTATGACTACCCTCGAATTTGTAGATGTAGTCCGTAAAGAAACTTTAAGTCGTGCTATCGTCCAAATTGATGACCTCGATATGAGGAATATCGATATGGTTGAAACCGATGAAGTTCTACCAAATGGTGTTAAAGTTAAAGTATCAAGACAACAAGCTATCTCTGAAATGATTGAATTTCTACCTAGACTTCTTTTAAGTAAAGTCTTTGAAGAAATGAGCCGTTTAACAGAAGAAGTTGAAGAACGAACTAACAAACTATTAAAAATAGATGTTGTAGATATTGATGCTGAAATAGAAATTCTTGAAAAAAGAATTAAACAACTCGAATTTCAAAAAGAAACAAGAAAACTCGACCAAGCTACAGTCAAAAATACTTCTAATGCCCTCGCTATTAAAGGTGATGAAACATTAGCTGAACAATTAAAGAAGGTAGACCCATCGGTATGAGTATATGTCTGATTATTTTAAAGATATAAGAAATATTATAGAAAAAGGATTTATCGTAGAATCCTTTAAAATAAATGATGTCATCATTAAAATTAAAAACCCTAACTTGCAAATTATAGAATGGACTGAAGAATTTTCATCCCAAAATATAGAAAGAAGTGTAGCTTTATTAACTAAACTTATTATTTCTATATCCGGTAGGGAGACTAAAGATTTTTTCTATGAAGTATTTGAAACCCTAATGGATTCTCAAATATTCTCCATTTTGTCTAAAATGTATGTATATGCGCACCGTCTCATGAATCGTGCAATCCATGCTAATAAATACCTCGAAGCTTATTGTTATACTGATGAATCAAGATATTTATGGAAAGCATGGAAATCTAGAAGTCTTTTTACAACACACAGACTTGAAGATTTAAATAATATTCAAATCTCCTGGGTTATTTGGAATGAAGCTGAAGATGAAAGAATAGAGTCTGATAGGGATTGGGAAAAAGCATTTTTTATAGCTTCTGCTACTAATCCTAAAGGGGTTGAAGCTGTACAAAAGAAATGGAGAATTAAAGATAATCAAGAATTAGAAAGAAGAGAAGATTTAATAGACCAAGCTGTTAAAGGTCTTTTTGAAGAAACTGAAGGTGTTGAAATAAAAAAGAAAACTAGAATAAAAAAACAAAAGACTATGGAAGACTTAGAAGAAGAAATGAGAAAATGGGTCTCTGGGGAAGAAGACGACCATGATGTGATTGTAAGAACTTATAAAGAAGATATACAGAATCATATTGATGAATTAGTCAGACAAGCTGAGGAAATAAAAAAACAGAATAAGAAAAAAAGAGCTGAATTAGATAGTGCAATTACAGGTATAAGTCTAGTAGGTTTAACTGAGGAACAAATAAGAAGTAAAGTTAAACCACAAGATATAGCAGCTCCTAATATTAATGATGTCAATAGAAATATTATAGACAGCTTCATTATGAAACCAACACAAGGGAATTTATCCGTTGATGGTGATAAGGTTGTAGTCAATCAGCCTTCTTTAATGGATAAAATAGCACAAAGAAAACCTACAATGGAGTAAGATAAAATGGCAAAATATAAAGGTGGATTTGGAGGGTCATCCTCAGATACTAAATCCTATGTGAAATCGTTAGCTGATGTTTCAGCAGCCGTTAAATATTTATCTGACAATGTAGCTAGTTTAACACAAGAACAACAAAAACAGCTAAAAATCATTAAAGACTCTAATGATGCTAATAATAAATTATCTAAGATAATAGCAGACCAATCACAACCTGCATATAGTGATTTTGCTAAACAAATCCAAGAATTAGAAAAAATACAAACAAAATATAATGAAGCCATGAAAACTCAAGGCAAAGAAATGATGGAACAGATTTCTTTGACCCAGGCATTTGAAGCTAAACTTAAAACTTTAAAGGAGAAAAAGAAAAAATTAGATATGGAGGCAGCAATGGCTTCTGATCATGCAGCCATTGCGGAACTAGATGCACAACAGAAAGTTGCTGCTAAAGAAATAGAAAAAATAGAAGCATCTTTAAAGGAACAAGAAGAAGCTACTAAAAAAAAGATAGCACAATATGATGCTGAGGTTAAAAAATTTGAGGAAGCTGAAGGGGCAAAAAGAAAAGCATTAACTGAAACAGTAGAAGAAGGTAAAAAAGCATATGATACCTTAATGCAAAAAGCTGATGAGTCTTTTAAAAAACCCGTTAAAGGCATAGGAGACCTTGCTGATAGAACTAAGGTGGCTTTAGAAGGAGTGCAATCTCAAATAGATAGCTTTGCTAAGATGTCTTCTCTTGGGGATATTTCTCGTTTTGGTTCAAGTTTTGGAGAATCTCTTCAATCTGCTGGAGCTAATATGAAAGCTATGGGTGGGATAATGGGTAAAATGGGTGGGGGTATAGCTGCTTTAGGTGGTGCTTTAAGTAAAGCATTAGGTCCTATTGGTGTTATTATAAGTATTGCTGAAACCTTTATGCAAGCTGAAAAAGACCAAAAAGACTTTAATAAGGCAATTTTAGAGGGTGGTGGTGCTTTAGATTTTATGGCAAATCAAAGTGATAATCTACATGATAATTTAAATACCCTAAGAAAAGGAATGCTAGATTATACCAACTTAACTAGATTAGGTATGTCCCCAGAAGAAATGAGGTCTGCTCTTAATAGCTTACAAGAGTCTAATCTTACTTTAAAGAAAATGGCCCCTAATGCTTCAAATATTAAACAACAATTCGAAGGGGCAAGAACTTTAATTGGTGAAATGAAAACAATATCTACTGTTTTTGGTGTAGGTATTGAAGAAGTTACGGGTCATGTGGAATCTTTAAATATGAATTTGGGTAAAACTCTTGATGATGCTGAGGAACTTAGAAATATTAAAAGTTCTTTTGATCAAATTAGAGATGCTGCTTCACAAGCAGGATATAGTAATAAAAAATTCTTTAGTACTATTATCAGTGTAACTAATGAGGTTGGCAGTATGAATGGTCGTGTTGCTGAAGCAGGTTCTTTATTTGTTAAACTTAAAAAGTTAATTGGTAAAAAAGGGATAGAAATATTTGAAGCTGTTAAAGAAGGCTATAAAGGTAAATCAGTACAAGAGAAAGTCACAGATGTTTATAAAGTAGGTGGGAAAAGAACTAAACAAATTATTGAAAGAGAAGCTATTACTAAGGGTCAATCTTTATTTGGAGGTGTGGGTAAGACAGGAGAAGAACTTAGTAAAGGGGTGTATGGAGGAAAACAGCTGGGTGCACTAGAAAGTATTTTAGGTAAAGATTTGGTAGAAGGATTACAAAAAGGTAATGCTGATGCTATTAAACAACTTGCCGGAATGGATACAGGTAAAAAAGCAGATATATTAAGACAAATAAAATCGAATGAAAATCTTGGTGCTGATGTTGCTAATACGGTACAAGACTTTATGGTCTTATCTAGAGGTGTGGCAGGTAATATGGGGGCTACTATTAAAGCTATGGAAAAAATGGGTATGGGGGGTAATTTAGCTATGATGGTCAATAAATTAAATTTTGTTGGTCTTTCTGCGGATAAATTATCGGATGCTACTCTTGAAAATGTAGCTACTCAAGAATTATTAGATCAAACATTTGGTGAAAATAAAGAAGCAGTAGAAAGACTTCTTATGCAAGGTATGGGTGAGTATAAAAACTATACTAAGTTAGTTAACGAATTTAATAAAAAAGGAACATCGGAGGGCAGAAAAGAAGAAATTAAAAAAGAGTTAGATAAAGAAGGTCTTGGAATTAATGCTGAGGGTAAACTTACTGCTAAAGGTTCTGATGTTGCAATTAAAGATTTCAGCAGTTTCATACAAGCATTACCTGAAAGATTTAAACCTTTAGAAGATGCTATGCTCACTACGGGTAAATCACAAGAAGACTTATTGCAAGAAAGCATAGATGCCACAGTTTCTTCTAGTGATGCTATCGGTGCTATCTTAAAAGAAAAATTAGACTTTCTTGGTGACCTTACTTCAAGTATTTTTAGCTGGATTTCAAGTGATGACGAAGAGGAAAAAAAAGCAAAAATAGCTGAAAAAGAAAAATTAAGTGATGAGATTAGAAACAAAGAAGTGAATCTTGGAAAAGCTAAAAGTTTTGTTAGAGAATTAGAAAAAGATGTAAGGTCAGCTACAACAGAAGGAGAGAAAAAAAAGGCTCTAAAAGAATTAAATGAAGCAAAAGAAGGTTTGAAAGCTAAAGAAGATAAGTTAAATGAACTTAGGGGTCAATCGAGAGAAATGAGAGGAGCTAATGTTAAAGATAGAGGAACAGCTGAAAATATACGAAGATATAAAGAAGCTCAACAACTCTTTGATGAAACACAAGGAACTGGGGCAGACAAATATGAAGCTGTTAAACAGAAATTTGGAGATAGAGCTGTTCAAGAAATAACCTTAAGAAACCAATTCAGTGATGATATTGTAGAAAAGATAAATTCTGGAGAATATGGCGGCGGTTCTGCTGTCGAATTTCTTAAATGGGCACAAGAAAACAGTCAGAGGATAGAAGATAAATCGGGAATATTGAAATATGCTGGAGACTACGACAACTTTTATAAGGGTAAAATGTTTACAGATGAACATCCTGAATATAAATATAATTTAGCAGATACTAAAAAAGCTGATGTCTTAGATCAAAAAATGGCATCTAAAGAGACTAAAAAATTAGAGGAGGAAACATTAGAAGCTGAAAAAGAGTTACAATTAGATATCGCTACAGACAAGAAAGTATTAGAAACTCAAGCTACTACAAAATTAGATGCTGTAGTAAAAGCTGGGAAAAAGTATGAGGCAGAAGATAGAAAAAAATTCATAGAAGATTCCGTGAGAGCTGATATGGAAGCTTATAAAGCTCAAGAGGCTGCTCAAACAGAACAACAAGCACTTAAACTTAAAGAATTATATGATAGAAGCGGTAATAGATTTGATATAGAGAAAATCAAAAATGCTATAGAAACCAAAAAGGCATTAGGTGTTGCAGGTGGTGATACTAGATCCGTATTAGATATCCTCAATAATGCACCAATACCAACAGCACAAGACCTTATTATCTCCGATAAAGGTGCTTTTAGACTTAACAATAAAGATGATATCCTCGCTATGAAACCAGGCGGTGCGGTAGAAGAATATGTTAAATCCACAGGCGGTATGAATAAAGGTGGTAATGTTACTATTAACATTAACGGTGGTGATGAAGCTAGAGTCTTTGAAGTAGTAAAGAAAGCTATGAAATCTGCTGGTGTCGTTACTCAAGGAGGCTTATAATTATGACTTATTTACATCCCATTATTTCTTCCCCTAATGATGATAACCCTAAAGGTATTAAACCTGTTGTCTTTGATATTATTGCCCCAGATGGTCAAACTTCTTTATTGTCCGATGGTGTTAATGACTACCGTATGGTACTCCATGCTAATGTTAATGATATTAATATCTCCTATGATAAATCTATCGAACGACAACAAACTATGGGAGGTTGGATTGAAACTCACTGGTCTGATAAACCAGTTACTATTACCCTTGCCGTTGCCACAGGTGGTTTTATACATAGAACTAGAGGTCTTGTTGCTACTTCAGGCCCAGTACCTAAAGTCGGTGGTATAGATCAAGGTCATACTAGACGAGATACTATAGGTTACCAACAATACCTAGACCTATTAGCACTGTTCCATAATAACGGTGCTTTCTATGACCGTAAAGGTGAAATTGTCGTTCATGGTCGTATTAAAATGTCCTTTGATGGCGGTGTTTGGTTCGGCTGGTTTCAAAATTTCTCAGTAGCTGACGATGCTAATACCCCCCACCTCTTTAAATGCTCTCTCGGCTTCCAAGTCGAAAGAGAAGTTCATGGTGTTAGAACACAAGGATTATAAACTATGGCTACTACCCCAGATTATTTACAAACTAAACCCTTTGTCGAATTACCTACCGGTGAACTCTTTGTCTTATACCCTGATGATGTATTAGGCACTTTCCCTGTAGATACTACAAACTCTTTATTAAGAGGTTATGCCCCTTTTGTTTTATATGTAGAACCTCCTGATATCATCCAACCTTTAAAGACAGATGATCCCATTTTAACAAGAGATAATGTTAATAAAAGCCAACCTTTTTCTTCTCCCCTTAAAAACAGAACCTATTTAAAGACAAACCCTAATTCTTTAAGTGGTGCTACTTTAAGTAGCATTGCAGGACCCCCTACATCTGTTAGAACTGAAGCTGATAGAGATAATACTCTACCTTCTTATTTAAATGATAGACTTGTTGCTTTAGATATTCTTGACCAATACAAACAGTTAAAAGATTTACCTGTTATTACCTTTCTTATAAACCCTCAAAGTATGAATGTCTCTTATAACAAAATACAAGCATATCAAGACCAAACTAGAATGGGTTATATATTTCAAGCATGGGGTGAAGATATCCCTACATTAGATATATCTTGTAAAGTCGGTAGTTATATTTCGGGTAATGTTGATCCAAGAAAATCTAAAGGTTTACACCATACAAGTAGAAAAGATAGTGCTTCATATAGACAACTTATGAATATCCTAGCATTATTTAAAAATGGTGCTACGATTAGAGATCGTATAGGTAGAACTGAAATGATTCATCAAGTTGGATACCATGTTATAGAATATGACGGTGTTCGATATACAGGACATATCAAATCATTTAATTGGGGTGTTTCTCAAGAACAAGCTAATGGCGGTTTAGAGTTCAGTATGGGATTTGAAATTCTCCAAATGGATTATTTTGAAACATCAGGACTTAATAATGTAGTCACACCAGAAAGAGCTAAATCTTTTATAAACCAAGAACCTTCTCTCTCTGGTTTTAACGAATTAATTAAAAAGGGAGTTAGCTAAATGACTGTCAGTATTAAAGGTGGTAATAGTGCTACTACTACAAGTAAAATATTAGATAGACCCTATGTAGGTCTATGGAAACCTAACTTCAGAAAAACACTATCCTATGCTCCTGATGCCCTCGTTTATATTAATGGGGATACTTCACTTGTAGGTTGTAAAGATTGTAATAACAGAATAGACTTCCAACCTTATATTACTCAAGTTTCTTGTGGTGCAGGTGTAGAAGCTAGTAGTGGTGATGCTAATATCAGTTTTTCTATCCCTAAACATCATGGCGACAGTATCTTTAAAGATGGTGCTTTTCTTATTACCCCAGGTCTTGAAGTTAATATCTATATTCGTGGTGTATTTGATGTTAAAGATTTAAATAATGATGAAATAGTAGAATATGCTGATGAAAAGTATAACTTAAAAGACCTTAAAATGAAACCTTACTACCCTGTATTTCATGGTGTAGTTACAAGTATCTCTTATGCTTATGGTGGTGGGTTTTATAGTGGGTCTTTCTCTTGTAATAATTTATTATATTTTTGGCAATATCAGTCTATTACGACTAATGGTGCTGCTTTTGCTGGAAAACCTAGTGAATCTGCTGGTGGTATTCCAATGACCGGTCACAAATTTACAGGTCAAACCCCACATCAAATTATATATAGCTTATTTAGAGATACTGGTGGGTCAGCTCAAGGTGTTATCGGTGGTATTAACAAGAAATCTAATGTTAATGCTCGTGTAGGGAATCAAGATGCTTTCAGTTTAACTTTAAGATATTGGGAACGAAGATTCTCTCAAGGTATGTACGGTTTAAGGATGCACGGCGCTTCAGGTCGTTTATTTTCTAGTCTTGAACAAGTTTATTATGGTAGTGCTAATGGGAGAGAAACAAATAAAGTAGCATCTGCTACTGTTAATGTTAAAAATAAAAAACAACCTAAGACTAATACCCCTAGCCCTTTAGGTAATATAGACCCTTTTGCTAGAAGAGCGGGTATAGTAAAAATAGATGGTGATGGGACTAATACTAGAATCTTATCTAGAGGACTCGATGTCAAACAAGTAGAAGCTCAATCTGAATCGGATAAAAGAGGTTCTACCACTGCTGATATGCAAGCCTATATCCTAGATATAGGAAATCTAGCTAATATTAATATGTGGGAAGCTTCTTATGAAACTAAACAACAAATAGCATCTACTGTTGCTGAAAAAGTCAATTTTGAATTTTATCAAGATGTAGATGGCGATCTCGTCTTTAAACCACCCCTATATAATCTTAACACTAAAGCTAGTCGTGTCTATGTCTTAAAACCTGAAGACATTGTAAGTATGAACTTTTCTGTTAAAGAACCTCAATATACATATGCTGTTGTTAAAGGTACTTTAACTAAAAATATGTCTGGTCTTTTAGATGATGAATTTATTACTCCTAAATCTACTTATATAGATTATAGGCTTGTAGCTAAATATGGGTGGAGACCTTTAGAAATAGATAGTAATATCCATACCAATACTACATCAGCTTTCTATTATGCTGCAGCTGAACTTGATCGACAAAATCAAGAAGCTGAAACTGCCTCTGTTACAATCACACTGAGACCTGAATTAAAACCAGGTTATCCTGTATATATAGAACATATAGATTGCTTTTATTATGTTACTTCTGTTAGTCATGATTTTACATATGGCTCTTCTTGTAGCACTACTATTGAAATTAAAGCTAGAAGAAAACGATTTATGCCACCTGGTGATATGAATGTTTCTTATAAAGAAGCTCCTGATAAAGCTGTTGATCTTATTAATACTAATAAAGGTGCTAAATACCTTAAAAAGAAAGAAAAAACCGTTGGAACTTCAGGTATAGAAGGTGAAGAAATTATTAAAGTTACAGGCTTCCCTAATGTAGTTATGGGTATAGATATGACTAGAATAGACCCTAATTTCTTTTTTATGGGAACTGAAACTCTGGAAATAGAGAAACCTTATTTCAAGAATATGATTATTGCTGAAGCTCTCAATTTAGGGGTTTTACAATATGACAGTAATAGCTCTAAAGAC
>JACCEB010967721.1_pt1 | contig 32508 bp, 40 predicted proteins | sample 7454761 | NCBI WGS metagenome assembly JACCEB01 (sample SAMN15323454, study PRJNA562643) | freshwater metagenome | isolation source: river surface water | place: USA:Blue River Watershed | collected 2017-08-18
ATTAAGTAAAGAAAAAGTTCCAGAATTATTAGAAGATTTATATGTAAGTGGTCTTCATTCTATTTTAGTAGATAATTTAACTTTAGAGCAAAGTGAAAAAACTAAAAAATATTGGAAGAAATTTTTAAAAATAGATGATAAATATTTGTTAATGGCGTGTGTCTGTGAAGATTTTGAAATTTGTGAAAATTATAATACAAATGATATGTATCAAATTGTATTAGAAAATGATAATGAAAAAGAAAGATATGGTATTTGGGCAAATGGAATTTTATCTGAAAGTATGTCTCTTAATACATTTAAAAAGAAAAATAGATTTACAAAAATAGAGTCAACAAATGAAAATATTTTATAAATAAGATTTTATATGTTTAATAAATTTTATATATCCTTTTTATATATAAAATGTTAGATTTGAAATTAACTTTTTTGAGTTTGATTATTATTACAGCAATTGATGGTACTTATCTAAATCTTAATTCTGATTTTTATAAACCAATTATGGAACCAGGACAAAATTTAAATTTAGTTTATGGAGTGTTAGCTTGGTTAACTATTGTAATTTCAATACAATTAATTGTTTTATCAAGACCTGATATTAGTATTTCAAATAGCTTTATTTATGGGGTTTTATTAGGTTTTGCAACATACGGGCTTTATAATTTTACAAATGCAGCAACTTATCCTAATAAATGGAATAATCAAATAATAATTGGAGATACTGCTTGGGGAATGTTATTAACTGGTACAATGTCTTATATAATGTTTAAGTTAAATAAATTGTTAAATTAAAGAAATAAAAATTAAATTTTTTGACAATTTACTGTATCTTTAATACATTTGATAATAATATTATATTCTTTAGATGTAATACCGTGGTATCCAGGTATAGATATTACTTTGTGATTTGGAAATATATAATTGATTTCATCACAAAATGGGTGATAATTATTTGTATTAATAAGAGGGTCATCATTTGAAATTATTAAATATCCCGATAAATTCTTCCTAGGCATAAATCTTATTCCATTTAAATCATTAACTGCAAGAATTGTTGATGTTCCTGCGAGTGATTTTACCATATAAGTAAATATATAATTGTGTTTTGATAATTTAGAATATCTTGAAATAAATTTATAATAATTAGTAAAATTAAAAAAACTAGACGAAATAAAAATTAAACCCATAGATAAAATATTACCTGGTTGTATTAAAATTTCTGATAATATTTTTTTTTCAATTAATGGTTCATAATTATATACTGTTTCAAGTATAAAAGCACCAAAACTATGAGCTAGAATATTAATATTTTCAAAATGAATAATTTTATTTTTTAAAAATTTAACATGTTCTAATAAACTAGAATTATTCCAAAACATTGTTGTTACATTTGAACGAAATATAATTATCATTACTGAATATTTATTTTGGTCTATTTGTTTTATAAAATCTATCATATGATGAATATTTCCCATTACACCTGTATGAAATAAATATAAATTTTTATTTGTAGTTATTTTTTCTATAATTATCGATTCTTCTGTAATTATTACATTAAATCCAATGTTTTTTAAAATATACAAATAATAAAAAAAATAACAAGTTGATAATAATCTAAATAAAAAAGGATATGGTGTTATTATTTTGAAATTATAAATTTTTGATAAATCATATTTATTTTTAACATGATAATATACATCTGTAATATCATTTAAATTATCCCCACCAGATTTATCTATTTTAAGATAATTTGAAACTTTTTCATCATCAATAATTGATTTATCTTCTGTTAAACTTAACCTTATTTTTTCCCTTGAATAATTTAATTTAAATAAGAAATATCCATAATGTAATATTTCTAATGTTACAAATGTTATTAAAATTTTTTTTATTATGTTCATTTTTATTGTTTCTCTATAATATATTTAGTAATTATTTTTTGATTGGTTGAAATATATTAGTATTATAATATTATTAACTATTTAGTTATAAAAATAATCAGGTTCTTTAAGTTTTATCAAACACAAATTTTGATATAAATCTTGTATATTTTTATATTCACCAATTGAACGACAATTTTCAAAATCAATTAAGTGATATTCAGAAAAATATTTGGAAAAATATTGTGGATTTGTATAAAGTTTTTCGATAATTGTATTAGATTCACCATCATCTCTATCGTGTCCAAAATAAGTTGTAGTTGAACCAAAAAATTTCTTAGGTATATCCATATATTGAAATAAAATATCATTAGGATGATATCCTGATACTATCAATCCATCAGATTCCCTTATGTCTTTTTCTAATTCTTTACACATATTTGTAAGAATATTTGTAGAAACATAATATTTTATAATTTGGTTAGTATGATGATTTTGAAATAATAAAACTGTTGGATTAATATATTCAGGTAGTCTAAATTTTATAAATTTAAAATATATCATTTGTTTAAAATTAAAAATAGATTTATAGTAATAATTATTTAAAGTAGTTACTCTTTTTAAAATAAAACCATTTGTTTCAAGATTAGAAATTAACTCGGGACAAAATCTTTTTCTATAAAATAGATGTTCGTATGAATTTACTGAATCAAATTCAGACCTTGGTTGCGTATCAATAAATACAAATTTTTCAACCTGTGGAAAATATTTAACTACTTGAACATCTGTTCCTGTGCCTATATATAATAAGGATGCAATCATTTTAATATTTATAATTTTAATTAAATTTATATAAGTTTTTAATTATCAATTTTTATCATAAAATTTGATTTACACTAAACATATAATTAGATTATAATATACATAATGGATAAATTATTACAATATCAAAAAGAACATGTGGAAAACATTATAGGTTCATTAGTAGGTTATAATAGAGCTTTAGATGCTTCGGATACAGGAACAGGTAAAACTTTTACATCAGTATGTGTTTGTAAAACAATTGGATGGAAACCATTAATAATTTGTCCAAAATCTGTTGTAAATTCTTGGTTAAAAGTTTTGGATATTTTTAAATGTGACTTTTATGGAATAGTTAATTATGAATCTTTTCAAAACTGTAACTATTATAATTCAGATGGTACAAAGGTTAAAGCTACATTTTTAATTAGAGAACAAGTACAAAAAAAAATTACTGATGACCCATTAGGTTTAGATAAGGATTCTGATTCTGAGTCTGATGAAAAGATTAAATATGATTATAAATGGGTTACTGAGGAAATACCTCAGGATATTCTTTTTATTTTTGATGAATCTCATAGATGTAAAAACATAAAAACAAATAATGGAAAAATCTTATTTAGTTTAGCAAAAGTAAAATTAGCAAAAATACTTTTATTATCAGCAACTGTTGTTGATAAACCAAAACTTTTCGTACTAACTGGATTTGTTTTAGGTTTATATGAAGATATAATGAAAGGGAAAAATGCAATGAAAAAAATTGATACAAACGTTTCTAATCCTATGGCTTCGATTCATAAAAAAATTTATCCAGAATATGCATCTAGAATGAGAATTAAAAATGAGGAAATTAAAAATGAATTTCCTGAATGTAAAATTGAAGCTGAATCACTTGTAATGGATAATGCTGTTGAAATTCAGGCAGCTTATAATGAATTAAAGGAAGCTACAGAAGCTTTAAAGCGTAAAGAGGCAGGGTCTTGTGCACTTGCTAGAATTATTTATGCACGACAACGTATTGAATTATTGAAGGTTCCGACTTTTGTAAAATTAACACAAGAACACATTGCTGAAGGTAACTCTGTAGCTATATTTGTTAATTTTACAGATACATTACTTGAACTTAGTAAAAGATTAAATACAAATTGTCTTATTTATGGAGAACAAGATATCAAAGACAGAGATAAAAATATTGAGGATTTTCAGGCTGATAGACAAAGAATTGTTATTTGTAATATAAAATCAGGGGGGACTGGTTTATCGATCCATGACTTAAATGGAACTTTTCCTCGTGTTTCAATTATATCTCCAACATGGTCTGCCCAAGATTTAGTACAAGCACTTGGACGTATATATAGGGCAAAGGCTAAAACTAAAGTTATTCAGAGAATTATATTTTGTAAAGGAACAATTGAAGATAGTATATGCGAAAACATTAAAGAAAAAATCGGTACAATTGCATTCATAAATGATGGAAATATGGAATCATACAATTTTAAAGGTTTAACAGATGATATAGCTGGAGGAGAAAATGAATTATTTGGTGAGTTACCTGAAGAACCTGTTGATAAATTTAATAATATATTTGAAAAAATTAATAAGCTTTATGAAAAAAAAGCAATACTAACTAAAGAATTAGAATTACTTAACAAAGAAATACAAGATCAAGAAGCAATTATGCAAAATTTATTCTAGTTTATATACATATATAAAAATTGAAATTTATGATTATATAATGGATATTATATAAAAATGGAAACAAGATATATAAAATCACTAAAAAATAAAAAAATGTCATCTATTGATACAATTACACAATATACAGAAAATTTAGAAGCTAATACAATGTTACCTATAGTTCGTAAAATGATTATTGAAGATTGTTTAATAAATAGTTATAAAACAGTTGTAGAAAGTAATGATAAAACTATTGAAACGTTAACTAAACAAACTGGAGAAAATGATTTAACAATAATAATACCAATGTTTACATTAGTATTACCAAATGGTTACACAGTATATATACAAAAAAATTAAATTTATTTATAACCAATTTGTTTTTGAGCTTGAGACAAATCAATAGGAATTTTTTTACCATTTACATCTAATTTATATGAATTAATTTTTTTATCAGATTTTCCATCATTAATCTTATTGGTGGTTTCAATTATAGTTCTTGAACCATCTGGATTTAATACACTTTTCATTGAATAAGAAGTTCCAAATGATTTGGTTTGGAAATTATTTTTTTCAGAAATATTTGGTCTTCCCGAAACATCATCTATAAAATTATCAAATTGTTTAAAAAATTTATTATGTTGTTTAGTTATATTATTAAAATATTCAATAGGATTGAAAATACCACTAAAATTTGGATTAGTTGGTCTAATCGTTAAATCTGTTAAACCTGTAAATCCTGAAAAATTATTATTATAAGCAAGATAATCTTTAGCTCCATGATATTGTTTTTGGTATTCACGCAATAATAATTCTTTTTCAGCAGGTTCAATATCCATTTTATCAATACGAGTAACTTTTTTAATAAAAGCTTGTTTGAGTTCCTCTTTATTGTAATTATCTTTTAATCCAAATAACTCCTTAAAATTAACTGATTTAACTGACATATATATATTATTACAGAGAAAAAATTTTTTTATAATTAGAAAAATTTGAATTTAGATTATTATAATAGTATAATTTAATAATAAATTACTAATGCTACATATTCATATATCTGATGTAAATCTACCATTTAGTAAAGTTATAGTAGACGTTTTTAAGAGTAGACATGATGAGCCTTTTGTTTTAGCTCAAAAAATAAACATACCCATAAAAGCACAAAGGTTTGAGGAAGAAATAGAATTTAGTGCTTATCAACAAATTACTGGATTAATTATAAATAATATGATTTATCATAAAGCAGATGTAGCATTAGGAATAGATTATGGAATTATAAAGTATGATGATGAATTTTATATGATTTATCATATAATGATGGCTTATAATAATAAAATTTATTCAGAATCTTCTGAAAAAATACAAATTCCAAAAAAATATTATTCAATAGTTAATAAATGTCAAAGTGACAGAGATTTAAATTTTTTCACATTGATAAGCCCAGACTTTATTAACATTTGTGAATTTGTAAAAAATGAATTTGGTATAGATCCTATAATTTATGCAAGTGATTGTATTGAAAAAATATTGAAAAAAAATAACTTGTTTGAGTAATTTTATATAATAAATTAAGAGTAAAATATTTATAGAATTGATTATTATAAATATATAAAATGTGCTTGAAAAATAAATTAAATACTGGAAAATATGAATATAATTATATGCTTATAGACTCAAATAATATATTTGAAGAAGCATCATTAACAAATAATATTGACAAAATTAATAATATAATTGAAAGAAATTTTATAAACACAAGATTACTAAATGATGAGGTATTTGAAACAATATGTAAAAAAGATTATAAACATATTTGTATTCTTTGGATAAAATTAGGATATAAACCAAAACCATCTAGTTTGATGTATGAATATTATGAAAATAATTATACATTTATGACAATTGCCTAAATTCAAATTTCAAAATGGTGATTAAATATAAATATAAAAATATTACATAATAATAATAATATGCCTTTTTTATGTGAAGAATGTGGAATAACAGGTGCAAGAATTATTTTTGGTATAGATATAAGACTATGTAAAGATTGTAAACAATTATTCAAATATCGTATGATATCGAAAACTCATGCATTAAAAGATTATGGATTAAAATATGAAGAAATTGAAAATTTAGAATACAAAGAAGTAGGTAATCCATTATACAGAGGTGAAAGAAACATGAAGTTATATAAGGAAAGAGATGTATTAAATATTTTTATAAATAAATATTATAAAATAATAAACGATGAAGATATGATTATATTAAATAGTCAAGAAGATAATTCACAATTTTATTTAAGAATATGTGATATAATAAATAAAACATTAGTATTTTATAAGGAAAATAAAAATATTAAACTTGAGAAAAAATTATTTAATTAATTTATTAAAGTATTGAATATTATGAGTAATAAAATAAACCTAGCTTTAGAATATAATATAGAAAAAGATAGAATAGTATTTGCAGATTTTTTTAATAAATCACTAATTGAATATAAACATATTATAAGTCAAAAATCGATATTATATTTTGGAACAGAATTTAATCAAGAACTAATTGGGTTAACACCAAATATAAAACAATTAATATTTGGAAAAAAATTTAATAGAGCAATTGATAATCTTCCAGATAATATTGAGAGCGTAATTTTTGTTTCGGATTCAGAGTTTTATTACCCAATTAATTATCTAAACAATAATATTAAAGAATTAGTTTTTAATGATACTTATGATACAAAAATAAAAAAATTACCATATCTTTTAAATAAATTAATATTACCAAAATATTATTCATATGAAATAGATGAGTTTCCACCAAATTTAACTTATTTAGATATAGGACACGAATATAATTTTTATTTACATAATTTGCCTCCTAATTTAGAAACATTAGTAATTAATGGTAAATTTAATTCTGAAATTTATTTTCCTCCTAACTTAAAATATTTAATTTTTACTCAGGAATGTGATTTTAATCAAGAATTGATTAATCTACCACCAAAATTAATTTATTTAGGCCTAAATAATAATTTTAATCAGACAATTATTTCATTACCAGACTCAATTATGTGTTTAAGTTTAGGAGATAATTATTCTGGACAAATTTCTAAATACCCAAGAATGTTATCTAAAATTAAACTTTCTAAAAATTTTAAATATATGTTTCCTGAATTACCAGATACCATAAAAAAAATAGAACTGTATTCTGATTATATATATTTAAATGATTTGATATTTAAATATCCACATATCGATATTACGATTATATAATTCTAAAAAATTGAAAATTTGTATTTATGATAAAGAATATGACTATCATATAATTAATACATAATATAAAATGGAAGAAAAGAAAGAATCACCAGTAGCTACTAGTATTTCTCCTAGTATTGGTGATTTTGAAGAAATAAGTATTTGGGCAAAAAATATATCCGAATATGAATCTAAACCAAAGTTATTTAAAACAGAATTTATTTTAAAATTAGAATCAATTAATCCAGAATATTCGAAATTATCTGTAAATGAACCAGTTATAGTTAATTTTTTAACGACAGTATTTAATGTTGGTAAGGAAATACTGCCTAATAAATTTACAAGAATGATAGATTTTATAGTTTATTTTAATAGAATTATTATTAGAGATGAACATCCTTTTGTAATTAATAATTATCCTGTCGAATATATAAATAAAATGTTATTATTTGCGAATAATTTATTTTTGGTATTAAAATTTATATGCTGGAAAAACAATAATCATTTAATTTTTAAAGTAGTATCGAAAATGTCAGAAGGTTTGGGTGTAAATTACAGATGGGAATTCTACTAGTATATATAAAAATGTATAAAAACATATAAAATTATACTTTAAGTATAACTTTATCTTTTGTATTAAAAAATATATTAATTTTGTTTAATTCTATTTTTTTCTAAAATGTCTAAAAATTTTTTATGTTTATTTGTATTATTATGTATTTCTATAGTGTCTTTTGAAAATGTTCCAAAATCACAATAACAACAATAAAATTTAAATTCTTTTTCTCTTTTTTCTACTGTTGAATGTTCATTTAATATGTGTTTTTTCATTAAAAATGTATTTTTGGTTGAATAATCACATTCTTTACATTTTTCTGGTTGTTTATGATTTTTTCTTATTATTTTTTTACGTTTTCCCGTCTTATGTAATTCTGTATCACAATGTTTTAACCACTGACATTCAAATTGACATTTATAATCACATTGTTCACAAATATATTTAAAATTCTTTATTATTTCATTATTTTCATTATTCATACTTCTATTATTTATATAATAATAAAACTATAAATTAATTTATTATGTTAAAATTTAAAATACATATAAATTAATTTAATTTTAATGTTCAAAATATATATAAATTAATTTAAATTTATTTATCAAAAAAATTAAATCAATTTAAAATTAATTTTCTAATATATTATTAAATACTAATGAAAAAAAGAAAAAAAAATATTGAGAGAGCTTTGATACTTAAATCAAATATCAAAAAATATCAAAACCAAATTAATTTACCACAAAAAAATAATATTGTATTTAACAAAGATAATATTTATTATAATCCAAATACAAACAAATTTCAAACATCTATAATCAATGGTATTGATACAAAAAAATTTAATTATAATAATATTGTAAATAAAAAATTTAAATTACAATCTGATGATTTAATAGAAGATAGACCTTTAAAAGATATTTTGGTTAAAACATATCGTGTTTTATTATTACCAAATGATGAGCAAAAAAAATCATTACTTCTATGGATGGATGCATGGATTGATATGTATAATAAAGTTTTATCTATTATTAAAAATGAAAGAAAATTACAATCTGAACAAACTAATAAATCATTACAATATAATGAAATAAAATTAGATAATTTAGAACTTAATAAATTAAAAAAAGACCTAAAACTATTTAAGGATGAACTTAAGAAAAAAACTAAAATTGATATGCACACGTTAGATTATTGTATTAACGATGTATTAACTATGTTAAAATCATCTATTTCTAATCTTAAAAACAAAAATTTCAAAAAGAGTAAATTAAGATATATTAAGAAAACAAAGAAAAGTAAGATTTTTAAAGTTGAAAATAATGGAACATCAATTACACAAAGCAGTTTTTGTACAAGTGTATTTGGTAAACATTTAAAATCAAATCCTTCAATAAATTATAAAAAAGCTAATAGTTCATTAACAACAATTCAGTATAAAAATAACAAATTTTATATGTTAATCAAAAAGAAATTAAAAATACAAAATCATCCAATTAAAAAACAAAAATTAATATCTTTAGATGCAGGACATCGTACTTTTCTATCGGGTCTATCTAACGACCATTTAATTGAAATTGGTGATAAAGTAGATAAAAAAATTAAAAAGAAACTTGTTAAAATGGATAAAATCAAAGCTAGAAAAGCAAGACATAAAAGAAAACATTTATTAAAACATGAAAAAGATTTATCTAATTATATTAATAATCTACATTGGCAAACAGTGAATTATTTAACGACAAATTATAATCACATTCTTTTAGGAAATTATAGTACAAAAGAAATGGTAGAAAATGATAAAACAAATATAATGAACAAAAGAATAGGAAGTAGTTTAAAATTCTTTCAATTTAGAACCAAGTTAAAATATAAATGTTTAATTAAAGGTTGTAAATTTGGTTTGATAGATGAATATAATACTACAAAAGCGTGTTCAAACTGTTCAACTCTAAATAATATAGGTTCATCAAAAGAATATAAATGTAAACAATGCGAACATTTATATCCAAGGGATATGAATTCAAGTAAAAATATATTATTAAGAAGCATATTAAATTAAAAAATAAATAAAAGGGTCAGAATTGATAAAATTTAAATATATATTGTGATAGTAAGCTTAGAATATTATTATTTAAAATCTAAGATGACTAAGCAATAAAACTGCATACGATCCTTAAGGTGAAATTCCTTAAAACAGTAAGATATAAAAATATAACATTAGAGACTGAAATTAATAAATATATTAATTACTTAGTGATTAATATATAAGTTAAAAATAAGCTTTAATATATCAATTTTATACATATTTAGATGTTTTTATATACTTTCAGTATGCGGATGGAAGTAGTGAATACGAAATTTTAATGACAATAATATCAAGATATTTGATGGATGATTTTGGATTAACAACTAGTATAAACAGAACAATTTGTGCTACTCCTGTTATAGAAACAGCCTCTCCATCACTTGAGACAGAATCAGTTACAAAAAGTAAAATGGAATCAAAACCTACATCTCGAGATGTAATTACTGGTTTTACTACTTTAACAATTGGTTCAGGATTAATAAAAAATTGTTGTAAATTGGTAATATCTAAAAATTCAGCATTTACTCCATATATTAAACCAAAAGTTACAAGTGGTCATCACAAAGTTGATGAAGTTAATGAATCTTCAAATTATACCATAACAAAAACTCATATAAACCTAAGTTATTTACCAGGTTATCAAGAGAAAAAAGATTTAGTTCAAGAAAAAAAATATATAATTGATGAACAAAAAGAGAATATTTGTGAAAATCCCAGAAAAAAATACAAACAATCAGAAGATTAATAATTCAATCAATAAGATGGTTGAGTATTATTATATTTATTTATATTTATATGTATATGATAAAAAAAATGAATTTTTTATAAAGTAAAGATAATGAAAATATATGATAAATTTTTTTTCAATAACCTTATTCTTATACTTAATTTTATATACATTGTTCATGCATAAATAATCAACTAGACTAATGTAATCTTTACAAGTATTTTTATTCATAAACAAGTTTATCATGTATTTATATAAATAAGTTTCTTTTGAGTCGAGTAATAACTTGATAACATTATTACATTCTTCAAATAATTCAAAAACTTTATTTTTTGGTTCTAATATAAATTTAAAATCATTTGAAGAAATTGGTTTAATTGAAACAGTTTCCATAAGAATTATATCAAATCCACTATAATCCTGAGTTTTAACAATTAAACTAATTATATCAAGAATTTCTCTATAAATTTTAATAATATGACTGATTTTAATTTTTCTAATTTTACCAATCAAATAATCAAGTTTATCTTCTAATTGTTGTTTATTATTAAATACAACTAATCTATTATATTGATAAGTCAAATCAAATTGAAAACCAAATCTTTTATAAAAACCAATACCTTTTTCTAATAATTTTATAAAAGTTAAATCCATTTCATTTTTTTTACTAGTTTCATCTTGACATTTTACAGTAGCACCATCATATAAAACAGATTTTTTAACTCTTAATTTAGAATTTATTGCCAGTACCAATTTAACCATTTGAGAACCAGATATTCCAATGGCATTATGAATTTCAGCTATATAACTATTCGAATTTACTTTGTTTGTAAATAAATCATAAAAATCTATTTTAAATGGTAAGAGTGATTCAAAAGAATATTTTTCATAAAATCTTAATCTATAAAAAGTAAAATTGTTAGTATCTAAAGTAATTTTTTCCAATATAACTTTTACTTCAAGATCAAAATATTTAATTTTAAATTTAGAACCAAATTTTTTATAAATCATATCTAAATTTTTTTCTACATTGTTAGACATTTTTATATCAGAATTTAAATCAAAAATCTTTAATCCTGCTCCTTTTTGTTTATTTTTTTTCATGAATATATAATCTGGACCAAAAGAATATGATATGCAAGTTTCACTTGATGTATTCATAATTATAAATGTTATATATAAAAATTATGAAGATTTTGAATTAAATTTTTTTACTTTAACACTAGAAAATTTACTAATAATCTCTTGTGGAACATCATTATCACATCTTATACTTAAACTATCAAATAATGAATCTATAATAACATAATTATCAAAATCATCATAACCTTCTATTTTTTTTTCTAATAAATTTAATCTATCTTGCATTCTAACACGTTTAACAGGTGATATAACTGGTGGATTTGATAAATTAGTTAAATTAGTTAAATTAATATATTTTGGAGTCTCTAGACTCGGTTCTAAACTGGATTCTAAACTGGATTCTGGTATGGAAATTTTTAATTCTGATACTTCTTTATTTATAAAAGAAAAACTTCTTTTCATTCTCTTCAAACTCATTTTTTAATTTTTATAGCAAAATAATCTGATATTGATATATTTCTTATTATAAGTTATTAAAAATATACAGTTTTCAATTTTTCCAACCAGTATATAATTATTTTATCAATATAATAATAATATAAAACAAATGAGTAAATATGCATTATTAATAGGTTGTAATTATACTAAAACACCTCAATATAAACTAAATGGTTGTATATACGATGTTGTTGAAATGAAAAAAGTATTAATAGATGTTTTTAAGTATAGTGAAAGTAATATCACTTTACTTTCAGATGATACAACAGAACCAAATACAAACAATATAATAAATAATTTAAAAAAACTAGTAATATTATCTTCTAAAGCATCTGAAATATATATACATTATTCAGGTCATGGTACTCAAATTCCTGATAAATCAAGAGATGAAGTAGATGGATTAGACGAAGGAATTTGTCCATCAGATTTTGTTAATAAAGGTGTTTTAACTGATGATATTTTATATGATATATTTTTTTCAAAAGTTAGTTCAAAATGTAGAGTAGTATGTGTATTTGATAGTTGCTCAAGTGCATCAATTTCTGATTTAGATAATTCTTGGATATGTTATGATAATAAATTATATAAATCCAATATGACAAAAAGAAAACCAATTAATAAAAAAATATTTGTATTATCAGGATGTTTTGATAATTCATATTCTTATGAAACAACAGATACTGATACAAATAAAACATGTGGGGCGTTATCATTTTATTTGAGAAAAGTATTACAAGAAAATAATTGGATTTTAAGTTTAGAAACACTAATATTCCAATTAAAAAATAAAATGGTTGCAAATAATTTATCTCAGACCCCAGTACTTACAACAGGATTTGTTTGTAATAAAAATGAACTTGTTTTTATAAATCCTAAACCATAAATATTATTATATTTTATTAAACATTTGTAAATATATCAATATATACAAAACAATTATGAAAAATTTTATAACTAAACTCATTATTGTGTTTATTAGTACATTAATTACATACTCATATTGTCAAAATATTTTTCCAGGACCATGTCCACTCAGACCACAACCAATTATAAATAAAGCTGTACCAGAAAAGGCTCCATGTCCTCAGATTAATTTCACATATAATATATTAAGAACTGAACCTGCGCAATTTGAAAAAAAACTTATCAATGATGTTAAAAAATCAAATATGTATTTAAGATTTATGCCTCAAATACATATAGTCAATCATTAAGTTAATCAGGCTCCTAACTCAATTATTACTTTGCATAAAAAATTTTCCTCAAGATATTTTTTCATTTGAATAACTCCAGAAGTAAAAATTTTATAATCTTGACACCAATTTGCAAATAAACAATGTTTTCCTAATTCATCTTCCACATAAAATCTTGCAAATTTATTTGTCCATTTATCATTATAACAAGGATAAGACAACACTAATCCTAGTTTTTTATTATCATTATTATCTGAATTAGAATTTGTTTCTAGAATCATATTTATATAATTTGAATTATTTTTATTAAATATTAAAACTCCCTGTATGTGAGTTTTACTAGTAAATTCGTCGTTTTCTAATACTTTAATTAATATGTTGTCAAAATCTGTTTTATTTTTATAATCAATAGGTTGAATTAAAAAACTTGTTCTTTTTTTACCTAATATTAAAACACAATTGTAATATATTGACATACAGTTTTTTTTAATACAATCACAACCATCAATATATTCATATTTTTTACAAAAATCATACAATTCGTCCATTATTTCTTGACTTATTATAAAATAATTCTTATATTCTTATTTACTTTTTATTTATTAAATAATTTAAAAACAAGTCAGTTAATTATCTTAATAAGAAGTATTATGCCTCCTAAAAAAATAAAGCAAGTACAAACAGAAATTCCTCCTCCCCCTCCTGTACAAGATCTTGTACAACCTGTAGTTCCAGAACAAAATAAACCCAAAGGAAAAGCTAAAAAAGTAGTAAAACCAATAGTAGATTCAGATTCTGATGAAGAGGTAAATCAAGTAAACCAGGTAAACCAGGTAAATCAAGTTGATTGGAAGACACAATTTGAACAAATGATAAAATTCGAAAAACCAGTAGATCCTCTTGATTGTAAGGTAGATATTCCTGAAAATTATAGATGTGATTTTAAAAAAGTACAAGAGGGTACATTACTTTATAGACCTGCGAGAATCATAGTACTTAATAAATTTAAAGACCCATCAAATTCCCGAGTACGTAACCAAGACCTACATAAATCAGGTGTAGAAGCTGATTGGAATTTAGGTCATGATCTTATATCAAAACAATGTTGGACAGCTGATCATTATAATAAAATTGAGAAAGTTAATGCAACTCAACTAGCTCACAAACTAAAGGAAGAAGTAGGTGATTGTTTATGCAAGGTTGAATTTACAAAAAGTCCTGATGTATCAGAAATGTCTAATATGATTAGAGAGGGTAGTCGTATAATTGAAAATGCTCCTGTTTCAGATGCAGAAAAGGTAAAAATGTTTAAGAAACTCTATGAACGTTCTCAAAAAGGTGAATATCGTATTATGAGAGGTTATATTATTCGCTCTGAGGATATGCAATTAGAACAAAACGATATTGGTATGGTAAAATTCCTTGATGCAGATTTATTAGCAAAAGGAGAAATGGCTGAAAGATTAGTAAATGTAAAAAATATTGTCAGTCTTACTTTTAGACTGACTAAATACCAACTTAAATAAAAATTGATTTTTATAATTAGTGATAATTACTAAGATATACATAGTAATCATTATACAATTAACTATTAAAAATGGATTTAATAGGAATATTATATTCTGCCCACGTACAACAAACTTCTTTGGACCCTAGTCCATTTCCATATGTATTTATTTTTTCAAGAGAAATGTTCAAAAAAGATAAGTATATGAGTTTAGCAAGGAATTCAGAAGAGTTTGAAAAATTTGTTAAAAAATGTTATGATAAATTTATAGAAAGACATCCAGGAGTTGCTAGAGGTTCTGTTCATCATAATCCTAAAACCTGGGTTAAATTTGCACTAAAAGGTATTGCTAAGGCTTGGAAAGAAAATTCAAGAGAGGTAACTTTTCCAAATGGCTGTTGTAGTATGAATGAAAAATGTCCAATTAATATGTTTTATGAAATTGTGTTAGAGGAATTGTGTTTAGACGATGAAGAGGAGTTAATTAAGGCTAATGACCAAGATAATGAATAATTTAGTAATGTTAATCGATAATTTATATAAAATTTCAAGTTATAACTTTTATTCATCATGTGAACTAAAAATTATTCCATTAAAAAGCGGGTCTATTTTTGTGGGATTTTCACGTAATACTAGTTCTTCTAGGCTACGATATTTTTTTTCTACACCCTGTGAATTAACAAAAAATAATGTCGTATACGGAGTTGTAGTTGTTGGGTCCGAAGCATAAGGACATATAACTCTAGTCCATGTGTCATTTTTTTCTAGCTTCATTCTAATTTTATATCTAATAGTTTCTAAGGAATCACCAATCTGTACATATGCACAATAATTCCTAGTATCATTTCTAAACTGCCATATGTGAACTTTTAGTGACATTTTTTTGTCTTTTTTAATATATATATAATACTTGTTGTTAGTTACAAATATTCAATTTTTATTTAGAAATAATTTCAATTAATCTTGAATACACAATATAATGTTCATCCTTATTAACAAAAATAACATTGTTTAAAAATCTTTGACATACTGGACATTTTTTATAATGTTTTGTTTTAGACCATTGTATCAAACATTTCAAGTGATAATAATTTGAACATCCTTTACAAATTATTATATTTTTTTTAATAGATTCATAACAGATAACACAGTCTGGTTCAGGATTATTTTTCAAAAGCTCTTTTTCTTTATTAATTATTTCTGGATATATTTTGTTAATATAATTTTGCATTAATTCTAAAATATTTTGTTTAAAAAATAAAGTTCTACTATCTAACCATTCTGCTACTTTTATAATAAAATTTTCAGTAGAAATATTTTGTTCACTTTTGGTATGATAATTATTATTTATTCTATCAAATAATAATATTTGGGGATAATATACACATCTTAATATTATTGACATGATATATACTTTACACATATCAGGTATAATTGATTGGCATAAATTGCTAATAATTATATCAAAAAGTACGTTTGAATTTATTGTATATACATCATATAAAAATCTGGTAATTTCAATAGTTTCAAATTCACTTGTAAAATTTATTAATTTTAATTTTTTGTCAAAAATATTTTGATAAAATTTATCAATTGATAATATAATTTTATGTTGGAAATTACTAGGTGTGTTATATTTTAAATACAATTTATTTATCCAATATAATGGATAATAAGTATAAATATCAAATTTATTTTTTTCGTCATAAGAATTAATTTTGTCTATTAAATCAAAAAAATTATCACTTTCATCATGATTTATAAAAGATACTAGAGACTCTAAAATTGTTGTATTTGGTCTTGTTACAATAAATTCATCTAATATGTTTAAATCTTTATTTATCAAATTTATCAATAGATTAAACCAAAATAAGTGTAAATTTTCACTATTAAAAGAATTTGTTATATATATAAAAATATCATAAAATGATGGTATAATATTTATATCTTCATTATCTTGTTGACTATTATTATCATCTTCATCATCATCATCATTATCAGTTGAGTATATTGGATTTGAAATTATTTTTAAATTAATCATTTCCAAAACAAATGATTGTATAGAATCCAATATATTTTCAGTATACTCATCATCTTTATCTAAAATATTTGTACAAGACTCATATTCAAAAATTATACTAAGAACTTTATAGAATATAAAAATTATAAATCTCTTATTAACTTTTTCTCTTTCATCATAAGAAAGTTTTTCATAAATTATTTTTATATTATTAATATGATAATCAGGTGAAAAATATATAAACGAAGTAAATATAGTATCAACTTTAGGAGGATTTTCTGATATATTTGCCTTTTCTAATTCTCTAATATAAATTTCAAAGACAATATTGAAGAGTAGTATTTTTTCCTTTAATACAAATGAGTTGTCATAATTAAAGTTCGAATAATAATTTGATATACTAGAATCATATACATTATTTATAAAATCATCATCTATTGAGTGAGAATTAAATAAATTTACTAAAAAAAATTCGTAATTAGGTGATAAATATTTTTTTTCTTTTAGCTTGTATATTATTTCATCAGTTAAACTTAAATTTTCCATTATTGTTGTTATTATGGTATTATATAATTGGATATATTCTTATATACTTAATAAAATTGAATTATAATCAGAATATAAGAAATTTATAGATATAAATTATGATTGAAACATTTTCAATAAATTCATTTATCGAGGTACAAATTAAAGAAAAAGCCCTTATTGTATTAGATATTGATGATACTATTTTAGGATTTGATGGTATAGACGATAAATGGTGGATTGATAGAATTAATTATTATATGGGAAAATCTTATGATTATAAAACTGCAGACAGTATGGCTTTAACCGATTGGATTAACTTTATAAAAGTTAATAAACCAAAATTACTTGATAAGATTAATTTTCTTGAGTTTATAAAAAAATCTAGAGATTATTCCTGTGAAATCGTATTATTAACTGCAAGAAAGAAATGTTACGAAGAAATGACTTTGCAACATGTAAAAGATTTAGATATAGATATTGATTCTGACAAAATATATTTTAATGAAAACAAAGGTTTAGAATTAAAATCAATATTAAATAATAGATATCCAGATTTTAACAAAGTAATATTTATTGATGATAATATTAAAAATATATCAAATGTAAAATCATTTTTTGAAAATCTAAAGACTACTAGTAGTTTGGATTATGAGTTGGATCTGTATAAAATATATCATTATGAAAAATAACTAAAATAACTAAAAAAACATAAATCTATACACATTGAGTAAAGCATTAGTTAGGTGATTTTTTTTAACACCTTTAACATAATAACATTTATAATTGAGCTCCCCCATTTCATTATATGTACAGAATTCTCCATCTAACTTTCCTTCCTCATAAGTACAAGTTTGTCTAGTGGTACCCCAAAAATTATCATAGTAAATCTCAGGACCGTGTTTAATTCCATCTTTGTACATGCATTTATATACAATCATTTTGTCTTCGTTTCTTCTAGTGTATTGTCCATGTTTCATATCATTTTTATAATGAGTAGTCTCATCGATAAAATTATCTCCATAACCTCCATAGTGTCTGATTTTGGTGTATACATCCACATGATATACTTCCTCAGTGTCCTCTCTGATATCTGGGAGTATTTGATTTTGTTTGTATGGTTTGTACGGTTTGTACAGTCTGTATGATCCTTTATTAAATAGCATATCTACCAAGTTATTGTGCATAAATTAGTATGTATTGTGTTAAATACATATGTGTAAGTAGATTTAGACCAAGTGTATTTTCAATTTTTATATTGTTAGGTCTTATTACATCTATTATAGTGTTAATAATATTATAATATTAATATTATGGTATAGTATCCTATCACAATTTAATGCTAAAATTTATATTCTTGAATATGGTCTGTCATGGTCTTATTTTAATAATAATAATATATAATTAATAACACATATGGTCTTATTTTAATTATTTTAGACTAATAAATTTAAAATGATATTTTTACAGTGAAAAGAAAAAATAAAAAAAAATCTCTTAAAAAAATTTTTTTTTCCAGCCTACACACACACAATTTTTAGACCCTCCAGCATTCCCTCCAGTAAAAACCCAAAATTTTAGGTTAATAATAGAAAAAGTATAACAGTATAAACAAATAGATAAAATACTACGACCCAAAAAATTGGGTCAATGACCTAAAAAATTGGGTCGATATAAAAAATAAAGTATAAAATAGTTAGCTTGTTACATTTAAATGACCCAAAAAATTGGGTTCTTGACCTAAAAAATTGGGTTCTTGACCTAAAAAATTAGGTCGAACAAGGCAAGACGATAGAATGAAAAAAATAAAATAATTTATTAATATATAGACCATATTATGTCTAAATTTCAATGTGAAATTTGTTGTAAAATTTTTAATAAAAGTTCACATTTAAAGGCACATAAAAATAAAAAAGTACCCTGTGAACGATTAGGTCACACCCTCCAGGACCCTCCAGTTATAACCCAAAATTTACTCCAGGACCCTCCAGAGACCCTCCAAGACCCTCCAGAGACCCTCCAGGACCCTCCAATACCCCCTACGATAGACCTAGAAATCTCATTTAAAAAGGGTCGGGAACCTCCAGGACCCTCCAGGACCCTCCAAGGACCCTCCAGAAAACCTCCAGGACCCTCCAGGACCCTCCAGGTCCCTCCAGTAGAGCACCAAGATGATAACAAAAACAAAATATTTTCATGCCCAAGTTGTGGTGTGGTCTTTAAAAGAAAAGATAATTTAAAACGTCATATTGACAAGAGATGTTTAGGTAAGGAAAAATCAAATGAAAATTCAGAACAAGTAAAAACTCATATTGCCCAGACGATAAATACTGTACAAGAAATGGTTGGGCATGTGGAACTAGATGATAAAACGAAATTAATTTTAACAGTATTAATGAAACAGAATGATCAGTTACTAAAAGAGATAGGAATATTGAGGACAGACAACAACACATTAAAAACTGAGGTAAGTAAACTAAAACAGACCACAACTATAAACAATACATTAAATAATCAGAACAATATTATCTTAGCTCACGGAAAAGAAGAGTTTAACAAAATCGACCTTGAACAAATAATGAAATGTTTATCCACAATACAGTTTAAGGATATAATTCCAAATATGACAAAACATATATATTTGAATGATGAAAAACCACAAAACAAGAATTTTTGTATAGTAGACATATCAAGGAATAAATGCAAATATTTTAATGGTGAGAAATGGTTAAGTGGAAAATCATCTGATAAGATAAGTAAAATATTCGATAATGTACATAATGTTTTAACCGAACCATTTGAAAAAGACAATATAAATAAAACAATAGAATTTATAAAAGCAAATCCAAAAAAGTTTTCCAAAAAATTTATAGACTATGCAAAGACATTTTTAGATAATATATATAATGACGAAGAAAAAGAAAGTCGCGACAACATATTAAACGAACTAAAATACATATTTTATAATAATAGGGATGCAATTCTAAAAATAAATCAGGAAAAACAAACAACACTTTTATAAATAAAATTGAAATTTTAATTTATAAATAAGATATAATAAATACAATAAATAAACAAATAAACAATGTATTCAAGTAGAATAATAAAAGAGTGGGATCCGAGCGGATTTTTAATTTCAGAACATAGTTATCAATTTGGAAGAAAACATGGAATAGCTAAAATATACTGGCCTAATGGAAAACTAAAAACAGAATTAAATTATAATGAAGGAACATTAGATGGGGAAACAAAAAATTACCATACAAATGGTAAACTATGGTCAAGATATAAATATGAGGATGGTGTGATAGAGGGAGAATTTTTAGAATGGTGGGCAAATGGTGTTTTACAAATGCGATGCGAGTATAAAAAAGGAATTTTAGATGGAACAAAAACAACATATCATCTAAATGGACAAAAATCAAGTGAAGGTATATATATAGATGGTAACCTATATGGAGTTTATAAATTGTGGTACGATACAGGAGAAGAAGAAGCAGAATATAATTATAAAAATGGTTTACTTGAAGGATTATATACAGGATGGTACAAAAATGGTAATCCAAAATATACAGGAGTGTATTTGAATAATATACTAGTTGGAAGACTAGTTGAATGGAATGAACATAATGTAATTATATGACTAATAAAAATGATTATAGAAAATAAGGGAAAAATAAAATTAAATTATATAATTAAATTTTATAAAATTAGAATGTCAAATAAAGATGGACAAACAAACAATATGAAATACAATCAAATGAAGAAATTAGAAAATAAACTAAATGGAGAATTAGGAGATTTATGGTGGAATAAATATATATCATCGGCATTTTGGTCGAATATATCAACACCTATAAATTTAGCAATAACCATATTAAGTGCAATAACTGCCGGACAAGCAACAACAGAAAAAATGATATCTCCAGAATTATTTTTTAAGGTAAGTATGGCTTCATTATTATTATCAACACTAAATACTTTTTTTAGACCACATTCACAATTAATGTCAAATATGACCGCAATAAAATCAATAAACGAATTTGGTGCACGATTTGAAACAATATATTATTCAGATTGTGCATCAGAAGAAGATTACAAAAAGAGATTTATATCATATACATCATTATCACAGGATTTTAATAAATACCAGATAGAACAGACTCCAGAAGAACAAAACTTTTTTACAGATTTTATTTATATAATAATAAAAAAATATTCTAGTTTAAAAAATACTTATAGATGGCTTGATGTTGATATGATATATCAAGGTGAAAAACAGTTAGAAAAAAATGAAGATTGTTGTAAAACATCTTGTTGTTCTGGTTCAACGTGTTGTATTCCAAGTAAGGAACAATTAGAAAAAAGCGTAATAGAATCTGAAAAAAATAAGTCAACAAATGTATCTAATCTAATGACAATAGATTTGTCTATAAAAACTGATGATAAAACTATATTAATAGATGATGGAGCAGACGATATTGAAAAAGGTATAAAAAAGTAGGTAAATTACTTTTGATAATTATATGGTATATTTATAATATAGTTTATTTAACATTAAGTAATTCAAGACAAACTGTAGCAGGGTCATTTTCTAAGAGTAAATAATCAAGATTATCTATAGGAGATAAATTATTATTCCAATCATAATAAAGTATATTTTTAACATCATCGTACATATAATATATAATTTTTTTAATTAAATCATATTTATTTGTAAAACAAAAATAATTAGTTTTATCAATTCTTCCATTAAAAAACACAGCCATAATCATTACATCATTATTAGGATTAAATTTTTTATTATCATTAATATTTTTTGTTTCAGAAAAATATTTTTCATGTTTTTCAATCTCAGATATTAACATATTTTTAATTCCTTTATGTTCACGACTTTTAATCAAATCAGCAAAAAATTTAAAATCTGTATCAGTACTCATCTAATATAAGGAAAGAAAAATATTTTTGTTATGGATAATAATTATATATAAAAATACTGGTATATATAATAAAAAATGTTTTTTGCTATAAAAAGTATAATAAAAGGTACATTAATATTTTCTACTTGTATTACTGGTTTAACAGGTATAACTTATTATAAAAGTTATGATACAAAAACAAGATTAAATTTGGTTTTTGATTTGGATGAAACCTTGATACATTCTTGTAAAAAAGATAAATATTCTGATATAAATTTATTAAACACACGAAAAAATAAAGTTGAAACAGAAAAATATATAATATATCCAAGAACAGGATTATATATTTTTCTTAAAACAGTATCAAAATTCAATAATTTATATTTATTAACAAGAGGAACAAAAGAATATGCTGATAATATAATAAACAATTTAGATATAGATAAATATTTTATTGAAAAAAAATATAGACATGATATAAAAACAGATTGTAAAGATTTAAAATTATTTTTTGAAACTAATAAGCCTCATATTTTGATTGATGATTTGTTATCAAATAAATGCGAGGACCAAACATTTTATCATATACCTAAATTTAATATGTATGTAAAAAATGATATTGAGCTGATTAAATTATTTGTATACATATTGTATCTAAATATAACAAAATAAAAATATAAAATTTCAAAATTATATATATTTATTATATAACAATGGATATATACGTACTATTTTTAAATGGGAAAAAATATTCTCAATACAGAACAGTTGAGGAATCAATTAAAATTAAAAATTTGTTACTAGAAAAAGAACCTGACTCTAAAATTAAAATTCTTCAAGAAGAATATATAGATGATTTTTCAAATTATGATACTGGCTGTAAATTTTATTTAGTTTATTCAAATGAGTAAAACTACTCTAATTCAAATTGTAATTATTTAACTATATTATTATATAAAATTAAGCAAAATCATTATATTCCTCAAATCTAGGTATCGAAGGAATTCTATTATAAGTAAATCTTTTTCTATACCTGATAATAATTCCAATACTTACTATTAGTGCAAACATACTTACAAACATATATGCTACAAAATGTGATGAATTAGTATGAGCATTTGAATAAGAATCATAAGAACTAGAAGTTTCAATTAATTGGGATTGACTTTGAATTCCAAAATTCTGTTGATTAAATCCTACAAAATCATAAGAATATGGAGGTGTAGGAACAATATCACAAGGTTCTGTTGAATTATTAGGACAATAGTCACCTAATTTATAAACTTGATTAAAACCAAATTGATTTATAAATGAAGTATTAATACTTGGTCCAGGAGCAGGAGGAGCCTCAGTAACATTAGGAACATCTCCAATATTATAAGAAATAGTAGGTTGACTAGGAGCAACAGTTGGTTCAATATCCCCATCTTTAACAGTATTAGTTGAATTAACTGGAATTGGAATTGGAACAGGAACATCAGGTGAATCTGGAGTGTCTGATGAATCAGCTGAATTAGCTGAATCAATTTGTTCGGTAGATTCGGTAGGTTCAGTAGGTTGAACTGTAGGTTGAACAGTAGGTTCATCATCCAATTTATTTAACTCTTGAGATTTAGAACCTCTAAGATTTTTTCCGTGTTTACTTTTTTTTGATTTAACTGATTCTTGTTTACTACCATTGCTAATAACACTATTAATAGGTTCAGCTGAGGGTTCAGGAACATCATCTTTAAATTTAGAATTAACATCATTGATAGTAGGTTCTGGTGAAGGTTCAGGTACAACATCTTCTTTAACATTAGAACCAATATTATCTACAGTATTTACAGTATTAATAGTAGGAGCAGGAGATGGTTCAGGAACTTCATCTTTAACAATAGTTTTTCCAGAAATAATTTCTTCAGAAGACAACATTCTGCTAGTTTTTTCAATTTCTTTAATAGGTGTTAAAATTGATTTATTTTCATCCATAATTTGAGTCTTTTTAAGACTATTTTTTTTTGTAAAAAACTCTGAAGTTGAACGCTGGGTTCTTTCTTCCATAGTATTGTCTATCTTAGACATAAATTTAATATTAATATATATGTATATATTTTTAAATATATAATTCAATTTTTCTATATAAAAAAAAGTATACAAATAGTATATATGGGAGAAAAAGAAGAAATTATTTTAGAAGAACAAAAAGAAAATAGCGAAGAAATGCAATTAGTAGAAATAAAAAAAGAAACTGTAACAGAAAAATTATTAAATGAAGTAATTAGTGATAAATTAAATGAATTAATAGAAATAAGATTGAGTAAAGACGAAGAAAGTAAAAATCCAACTGTAGGATTAATATTATCATTATTAAAAAATAGTGATAACCTAGATTCATTAATTAGAAAATTTAAAATAGATATTGAAAAAGATAAGCTAAAATCAATATTAAATATATTAAATTTTTTAGATAATCAAGAAACTAAAATAGAAAAAATAGTAGTAGAGATAGAAAAAGTTTTATCAGATGGAAAAGTAGAAATACAAGAAATTCCTAGATTAGTAACAGTTATAAATGATAATTTAGAAATAATAACACACGAACAAATAAAAGAAAGTGATGTAAGTGTGTTGATAAAATTATTAATTTTAGTAATGATAGAAGTTGGCGTTATAAAATTATCTAATGAAGATTTTATAATAACTTGTAAACTTATAGATAATTCAATTGGACTTTTATTAAGTAAAATTGAAATTAAAAAAGTTCCAGGTTGTGTAATTTTTGGAATAAAATTTTGCTAATAAAAAATTATTAAACATATGTAGTATATGTATTTGTAGCAATATATTTAAGCATTTGTTCTTTAGTTGAAAAAATATTATTTTTAAAAAGAATATTATTTTCCATTTGGATAAATAATTTTTCTCTATTAAGTTGTATCTCTTGATAAAGTCTTTTAACTTCATCTAGATAGAACTTACCAGAATATAAAGATAAATCTCCAAAAACTGTGTTAATATCAGTAGTAATTGTTTGAATACCAATATTATAAAAAGCTTCAGTTAATTCTTTAGCATAAAAAATATCAGTAAAAAATAATTTTGAAAATTCAAATGTAGTAGAATGAAAAGCGGCCCCAACAACAAAAAGAATTTGTAAAAATTTTTGTATAGGATTATCACAATTCATTTTAAATTTTGAATATTTTCTTTTCATAAATCTACCTAATCTTTTATTTTGCCTAGATAAATCAGTTTTATTAACAACCTTATTAACAAAGTTTTTAATAATTAGAATATTAGATTTCATTCCAGGAATCCAATCAATATCCTCATTTTCAATTCTGTCTAAATTAAAATATGATTTATAAACAGTATCAATATTAAAGTCTCTAATAAATTTTTCTATTTTGTTTTGTCTGTATTTTATAAATCTTTTATTATGATTAAGTACTTGTTTGAATACAAAAGATGTTCCAAAAAGGAGATATTTAACTTCTAAAGCTTTAATAAAGACTTTATCATCAGCCATTTCGAATATTTTGAGTATATCAGTAAAAAATAAAGTTCTTTTAGCAAGATAAATAATATGTGCAACAATTAAATGCCATATAGCATGTTCAATTTCAATCATTAAAGTAATTTCAGTGAAAGCACTTTGTAAAAGTTCAACCCATAAATCGGACTCTTGGTCAATAATAACATTTTGATATAGAATATGTGATAAACTAAGAGATTTATTAATTTTATTAACATTAAAATATACAATAATATTTTTAAAATTAAAATTTTCTCTAAGAATACTTGAGAGAGTATTTAATTCTTCATCAACTGAAGTACCATCAAGTCTAAGTTCAAGAACATTTTCATGAACAGATTTTTCTAAATATTTACATAAAGGTAAATTTACCAAGTATGCGCCTAATAAATCTTTATTTTTAGAAGCATCAATAGGAAAACCAAATAATACAAATTGTTCTTCAACATCTGTATACCCTGCTTTTTTTAATTCTTTTATATAAGTATTTCTAATATTTTGAAAAAACGAATTAGTAGGTCTATTTTCCTCAAGAATATCTATGTATCTAGAATATGGAAATGGACCAGAATGATTATCTTGAGGTAAAATAAAGTCATCAAGATAATCATCAATAATTTCATTTAATTCATGATTTTGGACATGTTTTGTATAGATTTCATCATCAGAATCAATGTTAGAAAATTCCATTTGTAAAATCAAGTATATATAATAATTGTATAAAAATTATCCAAGTAAAATAAAATCACAAAATAAATTAAATTGTCTATCAATAAGTAATTCTTTACCTGTAATCTTTGACCATTTATCAAAAATAGGTTTAATGACCTCAAAGTTTTTTTCAATCCTAGGTATTGAAAAATTATTATTATACAATAATTTTTTTGAGTTAGTTCCAATTCCTTTAGTAATAGGACTTTTTTCAAGGTCTAAGCAGAATTCACTATATAATGAAGTAATTTTAGTTCTTGAAGAGTCATAATTTTTTCCTTCATTTTTATATGTTTTAATTTTATCAAGTTCTTCAATACATTTATTTACAATACCAAAAGTGTTAATTTTTCTCAGTAAAATAGGATTTATCATATCAATAGAAATTTTTTTATTATTACAAGTAATGATATGGTCTGTATAATTTTCTTTAGGATTATAATTATTTTCAAAAATAAATACTTTTTCTTCAATAACATTTTTATTATTATGAATAAGCAAGGAACTAATATATCTATCAATAGGTTTCTTTCTGTTTTTATCTAAGCACTCCTTATATAAAATTTCATATTTAATATCATTAGAAATAATATTGTTGAAATAAAAAGTATTGTATATACCATTAACAAGATTTGTAGGTTTTTGATGTGTATTTATTATTTTTTGTGATAACGTTTTAATCATATTTTTTAAGATATAATGTATTGATATATAGGTATTTTTTTAAGTATAATAAAAAAATTGATTAATAGAATGTATATAAGATATAATAATAACACATATATAAAAATGCAAGTACTCCAACAATTTTGTCTTAAAAGCTTTTTTGATTATGTTGATAATCAAACAACAAATCCTTTAACAGCATCATTAAGTATAATACTATTCTATGTAACAATTTTATATTCTTATCTGTTTATTAAAAACAGAGTAAGAAGTCATTTATCAAAAGTTAAGACTGAAAAAGATTTTATAGATATTGGATTTGATAGCCTACTACTTGCAATGATTGAACAGGCAAGTTTTATGGTATATTTTAGGGAGGCATTTAATTTACTATTACATGATAAAATAGTTATAAGATTTATAACTTGTGTATTATTTAGTTTAACACATGTATTATCTTTTAATAACTGGAATGATACATTTATATTATTTTTACAATTATCGACAACATTTAGTCTGTCACTAGTTTACACTAAAATGCTACCACTATATTCATTTTTACTACATTCGATAAATAATACATTAGGTGTAGTGATAACCTTTGCTCTTTACAAGTTGATTATAAAAAGGAACTTATTTCAGGGGAAAATATATTTTGCCCCTATAAATGTTGAAAACATTCCTGATGGAGTAAAAACTGAGTAGAATACACAAAATATTATTCAAAGTTATAATATAATAATTATTTTTTTATTGAGGTTAATTATATTAAATTATATTAAATGAGAAATTTTAAATTCAATAAAGAAAATATAATAAGTCTATGGCAGAATCCATATTATTCTGATGTATTGTTAAATATGTATAAAATAGTAAATAATTTTTTGATAAAAAGAGAAATAAAAGTAAGTAAAACAAAATTTGAAAAACTAGATATCGATATGAATTTTTTTAAGGATTTTCTAATAAAATATATAAACTCAATAACAAATATATTATATGAATCTCCAAAAAAATCAATTATAGTTTATCGAGGAGAGAATAGAGAATCGTTTGATGTAAAAGAAAATGATATTCTTTTTTATAAAAATTTTCATTCGACAAGTTATAATATATCAACAAGTTTTAATTTTAGTATTAATATAGTTAAACCAGAAAATTTGAGAATAGTCTTAGCTTTAGAAATTCCAGATGGTTTTTATTATGAAAAATTAAATAAACCAGTAGAATATTATAATAAAAAATATGATATTAAAGAATTTTATGATGAATATGAATATTTAATACCACCGAATTCATATTATCAAATAACTAAAATTATAAAATTAAGTAATAGATTAGTATTAGTGAAGGCAGTATTAATTAGACAAGAAAAATATATATTTGCAGGACCAGAAGATTATTATATTCCTACTCAACCAAAAGTAAAAAAAATAAATGATTTCCCAGATAAAAATATTAATACTTTTGTTTTACAATTTAAAAGATATGAAAAAACATTACTTGTCTTAGAAAATATGAAAGAATATCAAATTCCCCATAAACTATACTTATTTATAAAAAAATATCAAAAAAATATCATAGTTAAAAAAGAAATAGACGAATTAAATGAACTCATTGAATTAATAGAATCAATAAATGAAAATATAATAAACGAGTTAGGTCAAGATGATGATTTTAATAATGATACAAATAGTATTAGGAAAATTAATATCAGAAATTTATCATTAGATATAAAAAAAATTTCTGATATTAAAGTTTATACTGGGATTGATAATATTAATTTTAAGCTAGAAAAAATGAAAATATCAAATATTTTTAAAGACAAAAAAACTGGTATTTTAGATAAAGTTATTGTATCAAAATTAATTCCAGATTGTTATTATTATGATTGTGTCATAAATGATATGTTCCCAAGAACATCTATTTTAAAAAATAAAAAGAAAATAACTATATACACAAAATTTATACTAGAGTTAGAATTGATAAATGTAAGAATTTTGATAACACAAAATCCAGAATTATATTATGACACAACTGTTTTACTTATTCCTAGATTTGAATATAAAGTAGTTGAGGTTGTTAAATCAAAAAATAAATATAATTTACCTATTTATATAGTTAAAGTAAGATTGATTGGTATATAATTATTATCTACAATATAAAAATTGAAAGATATAACTTATCAGTCTTTTAATTTATATTAAAATCTATGTTTAACTCCATATCAAATGTTAACTAAGGTAACATATTCTAATAGAGAATTTGGAACTGTTAGTATAAAAAAATTTTCATTAAAAGTTATCTATGATTTAATTACAGATAATTTGGAGGGATTATTGTTAGTGAAGACTAGTAAACTTGTATATATTTATAACACGAATTTGGAAAAGAAAATATTATATAATAGGATATCAATTTATTGGAATGATGTTGTTATTTGGAAACAAATAGAATCATTTGACCAAAATAATCCAAAAATTTCAACTAGATTACGAGATTATGTTATGTCTTTACTTAAATCAAATGAAATTAATATATTAGGTATAGGTGGAGAATTTTATGTTTATTATAAAAAAATGATATACAATAATTATAATTATAAAAGTTATATTGGAATATCAAATCATGAAACAATTATACAAGATGCTAATTTTAATTTAGATATTTTTAATAAATATATTCAAATACAAAATATATTAGTAGATTATTCAGATATTTTATCTTATCCTAAATTGGATAAATCAAAACCATATGATATTATTATAAATTTAGTTAATATTCATGAAAACATAATAAAATATATAAGTGAACTAAACTGTAGAAAAATTATAATTATAATGTGTAAACCTCTTTGTTCCAAAATAAAAATGTTAAATAAATATTTAACATTAAAAAATATAAGACACTTCCTAAATATTAATTCATGGATAACAATTTGTGAATTTACTCTAAATTATAAATAAAATATTTATGTTTGCCAGGGGTATTTGATGGGTCTTGAATTATCAAGCATACTACCTCTTTGCATGTTTGAATCTAACATACCGAATTTTTGTTTAGATTGAGTAAAGTAAATAGCTACTAAAATAACAAGTAAAACAATTAAAAGATGATTACGTTCCATCATGATATTATATATTATATAATATATAAAATTTATCTATACTAAAAATATTTATTAAACATAATTTTTCATTTATACTTATTTTTTACTAGCTTGCATGTCTCCATAAGTTGGTACATTGCTTAATTTGTTTCCAGATATATAAGGACTACATACACAACTTCCTGGAACATTTAAAGAACTAGGTTCAGATTTTTGCTGTTGAGTAGTAGGAACAGAAGGAACAGAAGGAATAGATGGAGTAGAAACAGAAGGAATAGATGGAGTAGAAACAGAAGGAATAGATGGAGTAGAAACAGAAGGAGCTATACAAGCCTCATTAATATTCATATTACTTCCTGAAACTAATGGAGGATTTAGTAAACCTAAAGTTTTATAATCATTAGTATCTACTTGAACATAACTTTCGGGACAACCATTTTTCCCTTTTATACTATTATAAATTTCCATAGAAGTAATCGGTCTAACTAAACCATTTGAATCCACATAGTATATTCCACCATTATTATATCTAATAAATTTTTCAAGATAAGTATTTGGTTTAGGAAAAGGAACATTTTTAAAAGTATATATACCTCCCCATGCTAAAATACCTTTTTTAACCATATCTAAAGAATTAGAACTTAATCCTGATTTATCTAAATAATTTTTCATATCAATATTACTACCATTAATATAAATATAATCAACACGAATATTTTTATCTTTACCAGAAGAATTGTTACCATCATTAGTAAAATTGATTTTAACATTATTAAGGTCTATTGGTTCATTAGTAGTTATTTTAAATACTTGTGAATTTTTAGAAACCTTATATTTATTACCGGATGGATACATAACTCCATTAATATCTACAACAAATTCTTCTTCACCAGTATCTCCTTTAGCAGAAATATCTATTGAACCAGTACTAGTAGTTTCAAATTTTTCTAAACCACGAACACATTTACTTTTGTCATTAAAATAATTACCAAATCCATCATGTTTTTTTTGTGTAAAAAACATAATTACAAGTACAATTAGTAAAATTATAATTAAATGATTTTTTTCAAACATATATATATATTATTTATATATATTTTTCTTAATTAAAAATAAAGAATTTTTATCTTTTACCAGCTTGCATATCATTATAAGTTGGTACATTATTCATATTAGAATTCATACTTGCATTTAATAAATATTGTTTATTATCATTTGATAGATTTGGGGTACATACACAATTTCCAATAATATTTAATGAATTGTAATCAATTTGAGATTGTTTAGTTGGAACACCTGCATAATTTATAGTTTCTTGTTCCATTCCTAATGGAATATTGTAAATTACACTTGCACGTTCACTTTCTGTTCTAACATCAGGTATTGATTCAGGTCTGAATTCAGGTATTGATTCAGTTCTTGTTGAAGTTGGTGTGGTAGTAGCACTAGAAGTACTAATTGATGTAGCAGTTGTTGTAGCAGTACCACCACTAACAATATTTGAAGTTGAACCACTAATATTTAAATCTCCACTTGTATTTGTAGCAACTGTAGTAGGACCAGTTGAAGTTGTTGTAGATGGAGTAGCGATAGAAGTAGTGGTTGAAGGAGTAGTGGTTGATGGAGTAGTGGTTGATGGAGTAGTGGTTGATGGAGTAGTGGTTGAAGGAGTAGTGGTTGATGGAGTAGTGGTTGAAGGAGTAGTGGTTGAAGGAGTAGTGGTTGAAGGAGTAGTGGTTGAAGGAGTAGTGGTTGAAGGAGTAGTGGTTGAAGGAG
>JACCEB010908055.1_pt1 | contig 32492 bp, 23 predicted proteins | sample 7454761 | NCBI WGS metagenome assembly JACCEB01 (sample SAMN15323454, study PRJNA562643) | freshwater metagenome | isolation source: river surface water | place: USA:Blue River Watershed | collected 2017-08-18
ACCAGACCTTCAATACCCGGCAGGTGACGGTCCAGCAGCGGCTCCCGCGCGGCGTCGACCTCGAGTTCGCCTATTTCCGCAACACCACCGACGTCGAGGCGCACGGCATGGCGATCGCCGGCTCCAATCTCCGCGCCGATCCCAACCCAACCTTGCCGAACCCCGACGGGAGCCCCGGCACCATCCCCAATCCCTTCGTCGGCCGCCTCTACTTCGAGTCCGTGTGGTTCAAGGACACCCTCCGCACCACCAACGAGATCTTCCGCCTGACCACGTCGATCGACGCCGGCAACTCGCGCCGCTGGTTCGGCCGCCACCGCGTCGCCGGCCTCGCCGAGCTCTCCTCCCAGGACCGCCTCCGCCGCTGGCGCGACGAGATCCTCGTCGACGACCGCAACCAGCCGATCGTCAACCCCGCCAACGCCGAGGGCGGCCAGAACCAGCTCACGCGGCGCAACTACATCACCGAGGGCGCCTACACGACCTACTACGGCGCCGATCCCACGCTGCCGGTCGCGCCCTTCACCTACAACGGCCGCACCTACACCAGCACCTACGCCTCCCGCGCCCGCGCGAACACCCAGACCGTGAAGGACATCTCGAGCCTCATGTTCGCCGCGCAGAGCTTCTGGTGGCGCGACCGCCTCGTCACCACCGTCGGCGCCCGCCGCGACGACATCAAATTCAAGAACGCCCAGGAGGAGCGCGTCACCGATCCGAACGACCCCCGCGTCGTCTCCAAGCTTATCGCCGCCGGCGAATGGTATTTCAACGGCCAGCACGTCCACCACCGCTACAAGCCCACCACGTTCACCGCCGGCGGCGTGTTCCACGCGACCAAGCGCCTCTCCGTCTTCTACAACATGTCGCGCAACAACGGCCAGCCGCGGTTCGACCGCACCGTGCTTCCGACCGGCGACGTGCCCAAGCCCACCGAGGGGCGCGGCCGCGATGTCGGCTTCATGCTCGATGTGCTCGGCGAGGACCGGCTTTTCGTGCGCACGACCTGGTTCCAGACCGAGCAGCTCAACGACTCGCCGATTTTGCCCGGCGGCAATGCCCTCGGCGTCGACAACCTGACGTCGATGCTCACCCAGCTTCGCAACGCCGGGAAGATCACGCAGGCCGACTACGACCGGCAGGCCATCACCTGGACCTCCGCCTCGATCGACATCTTCACCAAGGGCATCGAGGTCGAGGTCGTCGCCAACCCGACCAAGAACCTCACGCTCCGCGCCAGCTACTCCCACTCGGAGCGCCGCCGGCAGAACTTCTTCACCGAGGTCTTCGAGTTCTTCGACAGCCGCGTCCCCCAATGGCGCACCCTGCTCGCGAACAACCCCACCGAGCTCGCCGTGTTCGAGACCGCCGTGCGGGAACTCTACAGCGAGCTGGACTTCCAGGTCGACCGCCAGAATTCGCCCTTCGGCTCCCGCCCGCACAAGGTCAACGGCACCGCGCGCTACGCCTTCCGCGAGGGCAAGCTCCGCGGCGCCTTCATCGGCGGGTCCATGCGCTACAACGGCAAAAATTTCATGAGCTGGGACAAGGCGACCGGCCAGGTCTACTGGGGCAACGAATCCATCCTCGCCGACGCCTTCGCCGGCTACCGCTTCAAGGTGCCGCGCACCCGGATCAACGCCACCGTGCAGCTCAACGTGCGCAACCTCGGCAACGACTACCTGGCCAACGTCGGCCGCTACAACGACAACTACACCGGCGTCCGCCGCGTGTATCTCAACGAGCCGCGCAGCTTCCGGCTGTCGACCACCCTCGACTTCTGAGCGGCCCGACCCCCGCGGCGGCCGCCGTCCGGCCCGCCGCGCCGGGATTGCGGCCGCGGGCGGCGGGCCCCAGGGTCGGCGCGTGCCCAGCGACCCTCCCGCCGCGCCGGAGCCGGCCGCGCCCGCCGATTGCCGGGCCTGCGGCGTGTGCTGCTTCTCCGCGGCGCCCGACTACGTGCGCGTGACCGGCGCCGACTGGGACCGACTCGGCGCCGAGGCCGACCACTGGGCGCACTTTCTCGGCCACCGGGCTTTCATGCGGATGACCGACGGCCATTGCGCCGCGCTCGCCGTCCGGCGCGGGGCCGGCGGCGGGCCGGACTTTTTCTGCACGATCTACGCGCAGCGTCCCCAGGTCTGCCGCGACCTCGACCGGAGTTCGCCCCAGTGCGCCGGGGAACTCGCCGCCAAGGCCGGCCGCATCGCCGCGCTCAGCGGTGCTCCAGCCACTCCGGCGACGCATACTGGTCGGTGAGCGCGCTCACCTCGTCGTCGTCGAGTTCCGGCCACGGCGCCGCTTGCGCCTCGACCTCCAGCGCCGTCGCAAGCTGCGCCGCGAAATCGTCCGCAAATCGGTCCCAATCCAGCGCCGCGTCGCCGGCGGCGGCAGCCGCGGGCTGCCGGATCGAGCCCTGGAAAAGCAGGCCGTGCTTGTTCCGCTTCTGCGCCGCGCCCGCGATCTTCGTGCCGTCGCGCCCGCTGACCACGTCGTAGATCTCCGCCCGCTGGAAACACACGCCCGCCGGTCCCGCCTCGGCCGTCGCACCGCGTTTGCCCGGTTGCACCGGACTCTCCGTCGCGCAGGCCGCCTGCTCGTCCGCGCACGGTTTCGTCACCGCGTCGACCCCCTGGGCGCGCAGCGCGGCGGCGAGCGCCTCGTGGATCTCGCGGTAGCTTTGCGTCGCCGGCCGCTCCTCGAGCGGGTGCCCGCGCGGGATCACGAGCGCGTAGGTCCAGTCGTCGCGGTGGTCGACGATGCCGCCGCCGGTCGCGCGCCGGCACAGTTCGAAGGGCGCCTCCGTCGCGGCCAAGGCGGCGCGCACGAACGCGATCTTCTGCGAATAGCCGAAGGTGAACGCGGGTCGGTGCCACCCGTAGTGGCGGAGCCGCGGGTTCGCGGCCCGGGCGGCCGGGTAGCGCTGCAGCAGCAGGAAATCGACCGCCATGTTTTCGGCGGCGCCGGCGATGCGGGTGGGCAGAATTTCCAGGACCATGGGCACAGGAAACACAGCGGCGGCGGAAAATCCCGGTCCTTTTGCGGGTCCGGGTGTTTTTTCCCTAGGCCAGGCCGAAATACCACGCGCGGACCGGCGGCGGCACGTGCAGCTCCTCGAGCTGCTGCGCGAAGGTCTGGGGCCGGGTCTTCAATCGGCCCGCGAGCGTCGAGACATCGAGCGCGAGGCAGGCCTGGCGGCGGCGCGCGACTTCGGGGTTGTCGGTGCGGCGGCCCTCGGCGAGCGGCGCCTGCGCCTCCCCCAGCTTGAAGTGCGCGCGGATGCGCCGCCCCATTTCGTGCCGCGAGAGCAGGTCGGCGCCGGCCCAGTGGTGCACGCCGGTCACATCGTTGCGCTCGCACAGCTCGAGCATGACCTCGGCGAGATTCTCCGCGGTGCAGGGTTGGCGGAACTCGTCGGTGAAAAGCTTCGGCGTGCGGCCCGCGGCCCACTCGGCCAGCAGGCGCTCGTGGTTGCTGCGGCGGCCGGCCGCGCTGTTGCCCATGAGCAGCGGGGCGCGGAGCGTCACGGCGAATTCCGGCGCGGCGGCGTGCACGCCCCGCTCGCTCTCGAGCTTCTGCCGGCCGTAGAGGTTGAGCGGCGCCGCGGCGTCCCGCGGCCCATACGGCTCGCGGCGCGTGCCGTCGAACACCTGTTCCGACGAGAGATGCACGAAGCGGCCGCTCACGTGGTGCGCGAGGCGGGCGAGCGTGACGGGCAGAGTCACGTTCAGCGCCTGGGCGAGGGCCGGCTGGCGATCGCATTCCTCCGGCACGGAGACGGCGGCGCAGTTGACGATGGCGTCGGGGAAGAGATCGAGCACCGCGGCGGTGGTCGCGCCGGGATCGGCAAGATCGAGCGTGTGCCGGGCGGCCAGGCCTTCGATGGCGCCGGCGAACGACCCGACGATCCCCGTCACGCGGTGGCCGCGGCGCGCCGCCGCGCGCGCGAAGGCGGAACCCACGAGGCCCGAGGCGCCGGCGAGAAAGATCTTCATCCGACGAGTCCCGGCCACACGTGCCAGCGCACCGTCCACCAGTCGGCGTCGCCCTCGAGCGCGAGGATGGCGCCCTTCTTCATCGCGATCCGCGGCAGGCCGGTCTCGCGGCCGATGACCAGCAGCGTGGCGAGGCCGCTCATGAACGGCTCGTGGCCCACGAGCGCGAGCGAGGCGGGGCCGGCGGCGATCTTTTTCAGCAGCGCGCGCGGGCTGTCCTCGGGGGCGAGTCCGGCGATCTCGCGGCGCGGCGCGTCCAGCTTCAGATCGGCGGCGAGAAATTCCGCCGTCTCGCGGGCGCGCACCAGCGTGCTGTGCCAGATCTCCCGCGGCGCGAAGGCCTCGCCGCGGCGCAGGAACTTCGCGAGCGTCTCGACCTGCGCGCGGCCGCGTTCGCTGAGGCGGCGGGCGTGGTCGGGCGCGGTGTCCTCGGCGTGGGTATGGCGGATGAGAAACAGTTCCATCGGCGAAGGGGTTCAGGCGTCGAGCAGGGTGCGCGCGGCGCGGAGCAGCTCGCTCAGCGCGTAGGGTTTCCGCTGGTGCGACTGACGGGCCGCGGGCAGCCAGTCGACGGCGCGGCGCGACTCTTCGCACGGCGCGATGCAAAGCAGGCGGAGCGCCGGGGCGGATTCGTGCAGACGGCGCGCGAAACGCTCCGCCTCGGGCGAGAGGGACGCGATCAGCAGGTGCAGGGGGCGCGGCAGTTCGGCGTCGGGCCCCGCGTCGGAGATGCGCTTCAGCGCGGCGACGCGGTAGCCGTCGGCGGTGAGCATGCCCGCGACCATCTTGCGCACGACGTCGTCCTCCTCGACCAGGACCACGCCCTCGCTGCCGCGCAGCGAGGGCAGGGGGGCGACCGGCGGGGGCGGCGCGGGCACCTCCTCGTGCACGACGGGCAGCATGACCTCGAAGGTGGAGCCGACGAGCAGGGCGCTGCGGACGTCGACGAAGCCGCCGCTCTGCTGGACGACGCCGTAGACGAGCGCGAGGCCGAGACCGGTGCCCTTGCCTTCGGGCTTGGTGGTGAAGAACGGCTCGAAAAGGTGCTTCTGCGTGTCGGCGTCCATGCCCGTGCCGTTGTCGGCGACGGTCAGCACCACGTAGCGGCCGGGCGGCTGGTCGGCCGACCGGCGGTTGCCGCCGGGCTTGATCTCGCGGGTCGACGTGCTGAGCAAAATACGGCCCTTGTCGCGCAGCGCGTCGCGGGCGTTGAGCACGAGGTTGAGCACGACCTGCTGGAACTGCGCCGGATCGGTGCGCGTGTTCGGCAGGTCTTCCTCGAGATCGAGATCAAGCCGGCCGGCGTCGCCGACGAGGCGGCGGAGAATCTCCGCGTTGTCGCGGAGGAGCGTGTTGAGGTTGAGGATCGCGGCGTTGAGCGGCTGGCGGCGGCTGAACGCGAGCAGCTGCTGGGTGAGGGCGGCGGCCTTGCGGCCCGCGGCATGGATCTCGCTCACTTCGCGCATCGCCTGCGGGTTCGTCACGACGTGCACCGCCAGCATCTCGCAGTAGCCGTTGATGACGGAGATGAGGTTGTTGAAGTCGTGGGCCACGCCGCCGGCGAGGCGGCCGACGGCGTCGAGGCGCTGCGCATGCACGAGCGCCTCCTGCAGGCGGCGCTTCTCGGTCTGGTCGCGGTAGGTGGCGACGATGTGGGTGAGCCGGCCGCGGCGGTCGAAGAGCGGGTCGAAGCTCCAGGCGGCGGTGAGCGTGGAGCCGTCGCCGCGGGCGAGGAAGCCTTCGCCGACGAGGGATTGGCCGGGGTGCGCGTGCCCGAGCCAGCGGCGGAGCCGCTCGACCTCGCCGCGATCGAGGTGCAGCCGGCCGTGCGGCAGGCCCACCACGTCGGCCGCGGGGCGGCCGACCATCGCGCAGAAACTGTCGTTGGCGAAAAGGATCGTCGCACCCTGCTCCGTGCAGGTCCGGCCGGCGATGAAGACGCCCTCGCTCTGCGCGCGCAGGGCGGCGGCGAGCAGCGCGGCGGGGACGCGCGGAGCGCGGGCGGCGCGGCGCCGGGAGGCACGGGCCGGCTTCGCGGGCCCGCCCGGACGTGGGCGGGCGGCGCTCACGGCGCCAGGCGTTCGACCGACCAGGCGCCGTCTTTGCCGCGCCGGTAGCGCAGACGATCGTGCAGGCGGCTCCGGCGGCCCTGCCAGAATTCCACGGTCTCCGGCGCGAGGCGCCAGCCGCCCCAATGCGGCGGTAGCGGGACCTCCTGCCCGGCGTATTTCTTTTCCAGCGCCTTGAAGGTGTCCTCGAGGACGGCGCGGCCGGGAATGATCGTGCTTTGCGGGGAGCCCCAGGCGCCCAGCTGGCTGGCGCGGGGCCGGGAGTGGTAATACGCTTCGCTCTCCTCGCGGGGCACGCGGGTGACAGTGCCCTCGACGATCACCTGCCGCTCCAGCGCGAGCCAGGGAAACACGAGTGTGGCGCGGGGATTGGCGTCGAGCTCGAGGCTCTTGCGGCCCTGGTAGTTGGTGAAGAACACGAAGCCGCGGCCGTCGACGCCCTTGAGCAGCATGGTGCGCGCGGAGGGCCGGCCGTCCTTGGTGGCGGTGGCGAGCGTCATCGCGTTGGGTTCGCCGATCTTCGCCGCCTCGGCTTCCTGGAACCACTTCTCAAACTGGCGGAAGGGGTCTTTCGCGAGGTCCTTCTCGGCGAGACCGGAGAGCGAGTAGTCTTTTCTGAGATCGGCGATGGCCACGCTGCCGACCGTGCCGCGCGCGCGCGGACCTGTCAAAAATCATCTCGTCAACGCGCCGATGATTGCCGCGTGCGCGGGCCACGCCCGCAGCAGGTCGACGCGCGACGGCAGCGCCGCACCCGCCTCCGCCCACGGCGGCGAGACGACGCAGCTCACCAGCGCCCAGCCCTGCGCGGCGTCCGGCGCGGCCGGGTCGAGCCGCGCGCCCTGCAGCGTGCCGGCGGGCACGAAGACCTGGGGCGCTTCCCCGTCCGCCGCACCCGGGCCCAACCGCACGCGGCGGAGCGCGCCGGCCGCCGTCAGCTGGACGTGCTCGACCGGATCGCCGCCGTGGAAGAGCCAGAGCTCGTCCTGCGCGATCGCATGGAACGCGGAAAAATCCTCCGGCGTGAGCAAAAACAGGATCGACGAGGCCGTGGCGCTGCGCGTCGTGACGCGGAACCAGCCGCCTTCGCCGGGCAGCGGCGCGAGGCCGTGCCGCGCGATCTGGGCCCGGGCGGCGGCGTTCATCGGTCGCGCGACCGGCGCTGGTCCTCGATCAGCTGCTGCTGCCGGCCCTTGGTGGGGAAGAAATGGGCGAGCTGCTCCACCACCGGCGTGAGGAACCGGGGCTCGGCCCGCTCGTAGACCCAGTAGAACAGGATCAGGAACCCGGCCAGCACCGCGGCGATGTAGGGCACGAACTCGTTGATCGCGCGGAGTCCCTTCCAGAGTTTCACGACGGCGATCACCGCGATCACGCAGATCGCGAGGTTGATCCAGGTCTGTTTCGGCACGGCCCGCAGTTGGTCCAGCGCCGAAGGGGGCGCGGCGGCGAGCACGACGGCAAGGACGGTGTTCACGGGCAGCGGTTATTGCGGGTGCCGGCGGCGCCGCAAGCCGTCCGTCGCGGGCCGCGCGGGCGCCGAGGTGCCGCTTGATAATTTTCCCCGCGTCGTGAACCCTCGCCGGTTTACCGACCGCGCATGACCGCCACCGCCGACGAACTCGACCAGGAAGCCGACCGCCTGCTCCGCGCGCTGCTGCATGTCGACTGCGATCCCCGCGGCCGCACGTGGAACCTCGCCACCTGCCGCGAAATCGCCCCGCTCACCCTCGAGATCAACCGGCTGAAAAAGGAAAAGGACGCCGTCATCCTCACCCACAGCTACGTCGAGCCCGAGATCATCTACGGCGTGGGCGACTTCAAGGGCGACTCCTACTTCCTCAGCCTCAAGGCCAAGGAGGCCCGGGCGAAGGTGATCCTGTTCGCCGGCGTGGTCTTCATGGCCGAAACCGCCAAGATCCTCTCGCCCGAGGCCCGGGTGATCGTGCCCGACCGCGGCTCCGGCTGCTCGCTGGCGGATTCCATCGACGGTGCCGGCGTCCGCCGGCTCAAGGCCCTGCATCCCGACGCCACCGTCGTCTGCTACATCAACAGCACGGCCGACGTGAAGGCCGAATCCGATGTCTGCGTCACCTCCGGCAACGTCCACCACATCGTGGCCAATCTGCCGGCGCGGCGCATCCTCTTCGTGCCCGACCGACTCATGGGCCAGAACGTGCGCGAGGAGCTGAAGCGGCGCGGCGTGGACAAGGAGATCATCACCTCCGACGGCACCTGCATGGTGCACGACCAGTTCGGCCCGGCCGACATCGCGGCGGCCCGCGCGCAGTTCCCCGGGCTCAAGGTCGTCGCGCACCCGGAGTGCGAGCCGGAGGTCGCGGCGCTGGCGGACTACGTGGGCAGCACCGGCGGCATGATGAAATACGTCAAGACGACCGGCGCGCCGTATTACCTCATGCTCACCGAGTGCGGCCTCGTCGGCCGCCTCCAGGTCGAGGCGCCGGAAAAACACTTCATCGGCGGCTGCCGCCTTTGCCCCTACATGAAGCTCAACTCGCTCGAGAAGATCCGCGACGCCCTGCGCGCGCCGCGGCCCGACCAGATCGTGACGCTCGACGAAGGCCTGCGCGTGCGCGCCGCGCGCTGCATCGAGCGCATGTTCGAGCTCTCGCCGGCCGACTGATCCCTCCCGCCATGCTCACGCCCCGCACCGACCACCTGATCGACCTCGCGCTCGACGAAGACGCCGGGCTCGGCGACCTCACCAGCCGCACCATTTTTCCGCCGCGCCACGCCTCGCGGGCCGTGATCGACGCCAAGCAGGACCTCGTGGTCTGCGGGCTCGAGGTGGCCGCCCGGGTTTTCGCGCGGGTCGATCCGGCGCTGAAGGTGAAACTTCTCGCCCGCGACGGCGACCGCGTGCGCCGCGGGGCGCGGGTGCTGGCCGTGTCGGGCCCCACCGCCGCGTTGCTCACCGCCGAGCGCACCGCGCTCAATTTTCTCCAGCGCCTGTCCGGCATCGCCACGCTCACGCGGCGTTACGCCGCCGTCGTCGACGGCACGGGCGTGCGCGTCGTCGACACGCGGAAAACCACGCCCGGCTGGCGTGCCCTGGAAAAATACGCCGTGCGCTGCGGCGGCGGCATCAACCACCGCTCCTCGCTCGGCGAGCACGTGCTGATCAAGGACAACCACATCGCCGCCGCCGGCTCGCTCACCGCGGCGGTGCGGCGCGCCCGCGCCGGCGCCCCGCACCTGGCCAAGATCGAGGTCGAGACCACGACGCTCGCCGAGGTGAAAGAGGCGCTGCGCGCCGAGGCCGACGTGATTCTGCTCGATAACATGACGCCCGCGCAGGTCCGCGCGGCGGTCGCGACGATCGCCGGCGCCGCCGCGGTGGAGGTGTCGGGCGGCGTGCGCTTCGAGACGCTGCGCGACTACGCGCTGCCCGGCGTCGACGTCATCAGCATCGGCGCGCTGACGCACTCCGCGACGGCGGTGGACCTGAGCCTGACGCTGCTGAAAAAGTAAGCGCATGCGCACCTACCGCACGGATTGCCTGGTGATCGGCGCCGGCCTCGCGGGGTCCGCCTACGCGTTGCAGGCGGCGGCCCTGGGCCTCGACGTCGAGTTGCTGTCGCTCGCGGAGCCGCTCGCGGCGAACAGCGACTGGGCGCAGGGCGGGATCATCTACGACACGGCGCCGGACCCGGCGGCGCTCGCGCGCGACATCCTGGCGGCCAGCGACGGCACGGCCAACCCGGCGGCGGTCGCGCACCTCGTGCGCGAAGGTCCCCGGGCGGTGGAGGAGCTGCTGCTCGGCGAGCTGGCGGTGGGTTTCGACCGCGACGGCCGGGGCGCGCTGGACCTGACCCGCGAGGGCGGACACAGCGAGCGCCGGATCATCCACGCCAAGGACGCGACCGGCCACGCGATCCTCGCCGCGGTGGCCGCACGCGTCGACGCGACCCCGCGCATCACGCGCCGCGCCGGCTGGGCGGCGATCGACCTGCTCACGCTCTCGCACAACTCGGACGACCTCGGCGACCGCTACCAGCCGCTCACGTGTTTCGGCGCCTACGTCCTGGACACGGCGACGGGCGAGACCGCGGCGATCGTGGCGAAGAAGACCGTGCTGGCGACCGGCGGCCTCGGGCAGATCTTCCTGCACTCGACCAACCAGCCGGGCAGCGTGGGGCACGGCGTGGCGATGGCGTATCGGGTGGGCGCGCGCCTGATCGACCTGGAATACGTGCAGTTTCACCCGACGGTTTTCGCGAAGAAGAACGCGCCGCGCTTTCTCGTCACCGAGGCGCTGCGCGGCGAGGGCGGCGTGCTGCTCAACGCCCGCGGCGAACGGTTCATGGACGCGATCGACCCGCGCGGTTCGCTGGCGCCGCGCGACGTGGTGGCGCGCGCGATCAAGCAGGAGCTGGCGGCGAGCGGGGAGCCGAACGTGCTGCTCGACCTGTCGGCGATGCGGCCGGAGTTCATCCGCGAGCGCTTCCCCACCGTTTACGAGCGCTGCCGCGCGCACGGCGTGGATATTTCGCGCGAACCGATCCCGGTCGTGCCGGCGGCGCACTTCGCCTGCGGCGGCGTGCACGCGGACCTCGCGGGCCGCACCAGCGTGCGCCACCTCAACGCCATCGGCGAGACCGGCTGCACCGGCCTGCACGGGGCCAACCGCCTCGCGAGCACGTCGCTGCTGGAGTGCCTGGTGAGCGCGAAATTCGCGGCGCTGGCCGACGGCACCGACATCGCGCGCGACGAGTTCCGCCTGCCGGATCCGCGGCCGTGGGAAAGTCCGGTGCGCGAGGCGGATCCGGTGCTCATCCGGCAGGACATGCTCCAGATCCAGCACACGATGTGGAACTACGCCGGCGTCGTGCGCTCGCCGAAACGGCTGACGCGGGCGCGCCGCATTCTGCTGGAGCTGCGCGAGGAGATCCTGAGTTTTTACCGCGGCTGCCGGCCGACGCGGGAGCTGATCGAGCTGCGCAACGCGGTGCAGACCGCGCTGCTGATCGTGCACGCGGCCTCGCTGAACCCGCGCAGCAAGGGCTGCCACTACGTGGTCGAGGAGGACTAGGCGGACCCGGCGGCGCGGGCGGCGCCGTTCAGGGAAAGTTCCGGATGGCGTAGGTGGGCTCGGCCAACTCGACGGGCGGCCCTTCGAGGGCGGCCAGCAGGTCGTCGTAGGCGAGGCGCCAGATGAGGATGCCGTGGCCGGCGTGGCCGATCGGGCGGCCGTGGTGCCGCAGCCAGGCGCAGAGCCGGGCGAAGCGCAGGTGGTCGTAGAGCTTGAAGCGCTGCAGCTGCGCGGGGGTGAGGACGAGTTCCGAGCGGCGCCCCGCCTGGGCGTTTCGCCGGTGGTTCGACTCGACCTGCCGCATCTCGGCCTTGGCCGACTGGTAGGCCGCCTCGTAGTTGCGGCTCCACGGGCCGAAGGCCGCGGTGTGGACGCCCTGCAGCAGCGACGCGCTGATGGCGTAGTGGCCCGGCATCAGCGCGTAGGGTCGCACGGAACGGCGCTCGAGGAAGCCCGGGAGCCGCCGGGCCTCGATGCCGTAGTGGCGCGGCCGGTCGCTGCCGAAGTAGGCGAGGTGCAGCGGCGTCCGCCGCTGGGGGTCGTGGCGGTCGAGCCACGTGCGCAGGGCGGGCAGGTTCATGCCCCAGTCGAGCGAGCTGTCGACGAGATGGTTGTAACCGGCGGCGGGGCCGCCGGCCTGCGGCGCGAAATACGCGAGGTAGTGGGGCCGGGCGGCCGTCGAGTCGGCGACGAGCAGCACGAGCGAGCCCGCGACGATCCAGCGGGGCCACCGCACGCGGGCGCGCAGCAGCAGGGCCGAGGCCCCGGCGAGGACAAAGAGCGACGGGTAGATCGGCAGGACGTGGCGGTGGCCGATGTTGAGGTCCTCGACCAGGGCGAAGGCGAGGTAGCCTCCGATCAGCGCGAAGTGCGGCAGCAGCGCCGCCAGGCCCGGCGGCGCCCCGGCGGCGTCGGCGGCGGTCGCGGGTTTCTCCGGCCGGAAGCGCCGCAGGCGCCACGCGGCATAGGCCCCGAGGGCGAGCAGCACGAAGACCGCGGGAGGCGTCTTCACCCAGATCGCGTAGGGAAAGAACGCGAGCCGGCCGCTCTTGGCCCATTCGCCGGCGAGGAACGAGCCGACCGTGTCGTCGTTGGCCAGCAGGCGCTCCGTGCCGCGCAGGAACCCCTCCGGCAACACCCGGTGGCGTTCGCTCCAGGCGAGGGCGGAGGCGAGGACGGGCACGGTGCCGTCGGGATTGGGCACGCGCGGGAGGACGACGGTGGGGTCGGCGGGCACCGGGCTGGCGGCGAAGCGGAAATCATACTGCGCCCAGACGGCCGACCAGCCGGCGACGGCGTGCAGGACGACACACAGGAAAAACACCCCGGCCTGCGGCCACCGGCCGGCGACGCGCCACGTCCGCCGGCCGAAGGTCACGGGCAGGGGCGCGGAGCGCCGGAGGCGCGCGGCGACGAGGAGGGCGGTGACCGGGAGTATCACGGCGGCGGACGGCTTCGCGACCACGAGCAGGGCGAAGGTGGCGAGGCTGGCCGCGAGCCGGCCGGGCGTGGCCGCCTCGAGGAGGCGCGCGATGCAACCGGTGGCGCCGAAAAGGAGCAGCGTGATCGAAAGGTCCGTCGACGCGATGCCGCCGAACGCGATCAGGTTGGGGCTGAACGCGAACAACGTCAGCGAAACCAGCCCGCCGGCGGCGCCGAAAAGTCGCCGCGACCAGCAGAACACGAGAAGTCCGGCGGCGAGGCCGAACACCAGGTTCATCGCGCGGGCCTGCATCAGCAGCGATTCGGGGCGGTTCCCCAGCTCGAAGAGAAACCGGTAGCCGAGATCGTAGCCGTTGGCGGCGCGCCAGTGAAGGTCGTCGCGCGGGACGAAATGCGGGCGGGAAACCAGGTAGGGGAGCGTCACCCAGCGGCGGAGGAGGTCGCCGTTCGCCGCCTCGATCCGGTGATCCCGGTTCAGCCAGAGGTTGTAGCCGGCCGCGAGGTGGAGGCCTTCGTCGAAGGACACGCCGTGGCGCGAAGCGGTGTCGAGCGCGAGCCAGGCGTGGAGGCCGAGCAGCAGCGCGACCAGCGCCGGCACGAACCGGCGGAGCGGCGGAATCGCGAGGGCGGGGCGGGAGGCGGACGGTCGGACCGCGGGGGCACGCGGGAGCGGCGGCTGGAGTTGGAGGGACGGCATGCAGCCGGGCGCGGCCCCAAGACGGGGCGGCGGCGGGGACTGGGGAAACGCCGTGGCGGCCGGCGGACGGACGGACCGGCGCCGCGGACGGGTGGAGTGGGGTGGGATATCCGCCGACGGGACGAACGGCGGACGCACCGTCGCGGTCGTTCGCAGCAAGCGCGGGGTGCGGGCTGGAGGGAAACGCGGGGCCGGTGCGGCACAAGGGGCTTCGTCTTACGAATCGGTCAGCGGCCGGTCCGGCGGGTCGACGTTGTATCCAATTAGATGTTGCGCAGGCGGCGGAAGACCGGCGGATCGTCGGCCAGTTCGACCGGCGGCCCCTCCAGCGCCGCGGCGAGATCGGCGGCGGTGAGCTTCCAGATGAAAATCGCGTGTCCGATCCGGTGCGGGGGCTCGCCCCGCGCGCGCAGCCACGCGCAGAGGCGCGCGAACCGCAGGTTGTCGTAGGTGTCGATCTCGAGCAGCCAGCGGCGGCGGGACTCGCCCGCGAGCAGAGCTTCCAGCCGGGCGGGCTCGGCGGCGGCGGCCTCGAGCCGCGCGACGTTGCGCGCGGCGTTGCGGTAGAGGTCCTCGTAGGCCCGGCTCCAGGGGCCGAAGGCCGCGGTGTAGACGCCCTGCAGCAGCGAGGCGCTGATCGCGTAGTAGCCGGGGCCGAGCGGGTAGAGCTCCACCGGGCGGGTGTCGGCGAAGCCGGGCAGACGCCGGGCCCGGATGCCGTAGCGGCGCGGATCGTCGGTCCCGAAGTAGGCGAGGTGCAGCGGCACGCGGCCGAGCGGGTCGTGCTCGTCGAGCCAGGCGCGGAGACCGGGCAGGTTCATGCCCCAGTCGAGCGAGCTGTCGACGAGGTGTTTGTAGCCGTGGTCCGGACCGCCGGCCTGCGGCGCAAAATAGGCGAGGTAGTGCGGGCGCACGGCGAACGACTCGGCGGCCAGCCAGGCGAGCAGGCCGGCGACCAGCCCGCCGCGGCGGAGTGCGCTCCACGGGAGCAGGACCACCGCACCGGCCAGGACCGTCAGCGGCGGGTAGATCGGGAGGATATGGCGGTGCCCGATGTTGAAGTCGTCGGCGACGGCGATGGCCAGATGGCAGCCGATCAACGCGACGAGGGGCGTGGCGGCGTAGAGCGGGGGCCCGCGCCCGCGGCGCCAGCGCGCCCAGATCCAGGCGCCGGCACCCAGTGCGACGAGCAGGAGCGTGGCCGGGGGCGTTTTCACCCAGATCGCGTAGGGGAAGAAGGCGAGCCGGCCGCCGAGCATCCAGTCGCCGCGCATGAAGGCGCCGAGTTCGTCGTCGTTGCCGGCGAGCAGTTCGACGCCGCGCAGGAAGCCGAGCGGCAGGAAACGCGTCTGTTCCGCCCAGCCGATCAGCCCGAGGAGGAGGGCCGGGCTTTCGTCGCGGACCTGCGCGCGGCCCGGGCGCTGGACGAGGCCCGCGACGGCCGGGGAGGGGTCGAAGCGGAAGCCGTAGTGCGTCCAGAGGCTGGCCCAGCCGGCGATCGCGTGCAGCGCGATGCAGGCGGCGAACACAAGGGCCTGCCGGCGCCGCCCCGCGACGGTCCGGCGGGCCGCGCGCCAGCCGAGGCGCAGCGGCGGTCCCGCGAGCAGCTTGGCCGCGAGCAACACCGCCGCGACCGGCAAAATCACCAGCGCGGTCGGTTTCGCGAGGACGAGCAGCGCGAAGACCGCGAGGCTGGCGGCGAGGCGCGCCACGGTGACGAGGTGGAGCAACCGCCAGATCGCGAGGGTGGAGCCCAGCAGCAGCAGCGTGATGGAGAGGTCCGTCGACGCGATGCCGCCGAAGGCGAGCAGGTTGGGGCTGAGCGTGAACAGCGTCAGCGAAACGAGTCCGCCCACCGGGCCGAAGAGCGCGCGGGCGCAAAGAAACACGGTCAGGCCGGCGGCGACGCCGAGCAGCACGATCATTGCCCGCGCCTGGGCGAGCAGGTCCTCGGGCACGTTGCCGCTCTCGAAGAGAAACCGGCGGGCCAGCCCGTAGGCGTCGGCGCGCCGCAGCACCGGCGCGTCGTAGCCGGGAAAGGCGGGCCGCGTGACGAGGTAGGGGAGAGTGGCCCAGCGTTTCACGAGGTCGCCGTTGGCCCCCTCCATCCGGTAATCGCCGTGGAGCCATTGGTTGTAGCCGACGGCGAGTTGGACGCCCTCGTCGAAGGACACACCCTTGTTCCACGCGGCGGTGACGGCGAGGCCGGCGTAGAGGGCGAGCAGCACGGCGGCGACGACGGAGGACCAGTGGGCGGCGCGCGGGAGCGCGGCGTCGCCGGCCGACGCGGCCGGGGCGGCGACCGGCGGGCGCGGGGAAGGGGCAAGCTGGACAGGCGCCATGGAGCAGGCCCGTTTGTCCCTGCCGGCGGGCCTGCTCAAGGGCCGCTGGCTGACAATTGGGAAAGGGCACCGGGCCGGCGCCGGGGGACGCTCAGGCCGACGCGGCGGCGCGGCGGCGGGCGTGGTCGACGATCGCACGGAGCGCGGCGAAATCTTCGTCGCGGGTGCGGCTCTCGATGCGGAAATCGAATTTCGGCGCCTCCTGCAGCTCGCGTTCGGCCGTCTTCATGCGGCCGGCGATCTCGGCTTCGTTGTCCTGCGCGCGGTCGCGCATGCGGGCGACGAGCCGGTCGTGGTCCACGACGATGAAGACGGTGGTCATGCGCTGCGCGAGCAGGGCGTTCGCGCGCGCGGCGCGGCGGAAACTCTCCACCCCCTGCACGTCGACGCTCATGACGAGATTGCGGCCGGCACGGAGCGGATCGAGGACCGACGCGGCGAGCGTGCCGTATTGGCGGCGGCGGTCCTGGCCGTGCACCTGCGCCCACTCGAGGAACTCGCCCGCGGCGACGCGGCGCTCGAATTCGTCGGGCGAGAAGAAGTGGTAGTGCACGCCGTTGACCTCGCCCGGGCGCGGCGGGCGGGTGGTCGTCGTGACGACGCGCGAGAACGAGGGGTCCTCGGCCACGAGGCGGTCGCAGAGCGTGCTCTTGCCGGAGCCGGCGGGACCGGCGAGCACGAGCAGGACGGAGGGCGACGGGGCGGACGACACGGCTGGGCTCAGTAGGTGAACGCGACCGCGGCGAGCAGCAGGCCGTAGCCGGCGCACAGGCCGCCGACGCCGCGGGTGCGGCCGGGCCGGGCGAACAGCCAGGCGAAGAAATCGCGCAGGCGCCACGGTTGCGCGCCGAGCCAGATGGCGGCGGCGATCGCGAGGTAGACGGCGATCTTGTAGAGGACGATGCGGCCGTGGGTGAAGTTCATGTAGCCCGCGTCGAGCAACGGCATCGCGCCCATGAGGATCAGCGTGGCGAGGCCGCGCACGGCGAGGAAGTCGGGCACGCACTTGAACGACAGCACGGCCACCGCGGCGAAGCCGACGAAGAGGTAGGTGCGGTATTCGCCGAAGTCGGCCGGCGAGAGGTGCCAGATCGCGTAGAGGAACCACGCGGCGCCGGCCCCGAAGAAGAGATACGACGCGGCGACGGAGCGCGGGAAGGACTTCAGCACCGCGGCGAAGCCGGCGTGGTTGAGCAGCAGCGGCAGCCCGACGATCAGGAGCAGGGCGGCGGTGACGAGCGTGGCGGCGGCGAGGGACATCGGGAAAGGGGAGGCGGCGGGGCGGGTGCGCTCAGGCTTCGACGCCGGCGAGCACCAGCTCGCCGTAGAGCGTGCTCACGGTGGCGCGCGCGATTTTCAGCGGCACGAGCGAGCCGACGAGGCGCGGGTCGGCGTCGAAGACGCAGACGCGGTTGCCGCGGGTGCGGCCGGTGAAGCGGGCGCCGCTCTTGTCGCGGCCCTCGACGAGCACTTCCTCGACCGTGCCGACGAGCGCGGCGGTGCGGCGGAGGGAGTTTTTCTGCAGCAGGTCGAGCAGCACGTGGTTGCGGTGCTCCTTCACTTCGTCCGGCACCTGGTCGCCGAGCTCGGCCGCGGGCGTGCCGGTGCGGATGCTGTATTTGAAAATGTAGGCCATGTCGTAGTTGCAGGCCTCGAAGAGCGCGCGCGTCTGCTCGAACTCCTCCTCCGTCTCGCCGGGGAAGCCGACGATGATGTCGGTCGAGAAATACATGTCGGGGTTCACCGCGCGGAGGGCGTCGACGATCTCCCGGTAGCGGTCGCGCGTGTAGGGGCGGTTCATCGCGCGGAGAATCCGGTCGCTGCCGCTCTGCATCGGCAGGTGCACGTAGGGGCAGAGCTTGGGCAGGCGGCCGTAGGCGGCGACGAGGTCGTCCTTGAAGCCGCGCGGGTGCGGCGAGGTGAAGCGGATGCGCGCGATGCCCTCGATGGCGTGCACGCGCTCGAGCAGCTGGACGAAGGGCGAGATGCCGCCGGTGTGCGCGTAGTCGCGGCGGCCGTAGCTGGTGACGATCTGGCCGAGCAGCGTGATCTCGCGCACGCCGCGCGCGGCCAGCTGCTCGCACTCGCGCACGATGTCGTCCATCGGCCGCGAGCGTTCGTCGCCGCGCGTCTTCGGCACGATGCAGAAGGCGCAGTCCATGTTGCAGCCCTGCTGGATGGAGACGAAGGCGCTGACCTGGCGCTCGACCTCGGGCGCGGCTTCGCCGGCGGCGGCAGCGGCGGTTTCGGGCAGGAGGTGGTCCTTGATCGTGTTCTGCGAGCCGGCTTCCTCGGCGATGTCGACGATGGTTTGGCCGACGGGCAGGCCCGCGTCGCGGGCGGCGCGGATGTTTTCGAGGTAGCCGGGGACCTGGTGGAATTTCTGCGTGCCGATGATCAGGTCGACGTCGGGCAACTGTTCGAGCAGCGAGGCCCCGCGGTTCTGCGCCATGCAGCCGAGGATCCCGAGGACGAAGTCGGGCTGCTTCTTCTTGCGCTGCTGGAGGTAGCTGGCCTTGCCGATGGCCTTCTGCTCGGCGGCGTCGCGGACCGAGCAAGTGTTGAGCAGGAGCACGTCGCAGTCGTGTTCGTCGGCCACGATCCGGTAACCCCGGGCGCGCAGCATCGCCGCGACAGCCTCGCTGTCGCGCTCGTTCATCTGACAGCCGTAGGTCTTGATGTGGACGCGGTTCAATTCCGGGAAGGGGTCAGAGGTAGCCGGGGCGACGCGGGGGTCAACGCGGGAAACCGCCACCGGCGGCCCCGGCCCGGGTGGGGGTCGCCTCGCGGGGCAGGGGGAGACTGCGGCGCGCAAGAGCTTGGCAGGGCAACACCGCCGGCCCATCGTGGCGGCGGTCGGTTTTCCAGCCCCAATCCCCATGTCACCCCGTCGTTTGCGCGCGCTGGCCGCTGCGCTCGTCTTGGTCGCGACCGTCGTCGTCGCTGTTCGCCTTGCTCCGTCCCGTCCCACTGCCGCCGCGGGGTCGCCGCGGTCGGCGGCCCCGTCCGCCGCAACGCACGCTACCTCGGCGCCGACCGCGCTCGGGGCGTCGGACCCTCGTCCGGCCCGGGCGCCTGCGCCGGCGGAAGCCGGCCCGGACGGCGCGGGTGCCGCGGCAGGCGCCGACCGACGCGAAGCGGCCCGGCGTGCGGCGTCGCAGTTCAGCCGGTGGCTCGACGCTTGGCGACAGGCGGGCGAGGCGGCACGCCCGGCGCTCGAGGCGGCGGGGCAAGAGTTCGCCTCCGCCCGACGTGCGGCGCTGAAAGAACTCATCCCCGTCGATCCGGCCTTGGCGCTCGATCTGGCCCTGTCCGCCGGCGAACGCGCCGGGTTGCCCGCGGGGATCGTCGCACTCGTCGAGCGGCGGGTCGACCGGCGCGGCACGCTGGAGGTCGCCGCCTCGTGTTTCGGCCCCGTCACGCGCATCGAACGCACGGTGGTGGTCGGCGAGGAGCGTTTCGAGGCCGCCGTCTACGGCCGGCGCGAGGCGCAGCACACGAAATTCGGGCTGCCGCTGCACGGCATTGCGATCGACGAGCGCTTCGCCCTCGCCGATGCCCCGTTCCGCCGGCTCGAGGCCGCCGAACTCGCCGCCCGCGGATTCGACGCCACGGCGCTGGCCGTTGCGGTCGGCACCGAGGTTGTCGTCCTCCCCGACGAAGCCGCCCTTGCGCGGCTCGAGCGCGACCTGCTCGCGGCCGAGTCCCGCGTCGGTCCCCGCGTCGCGACCCTCGACGACGGCGGCTCCGGGTCGGCCGATCCCGCCGCCCCCGCCACCGCGGCCAACACCCCGTGGATCCTCGGGGCCAAGCGCGTGCTGTGGGTGCAGGTGGACTTTTCCGACGACACCGGCGCCGTCGCGACCGTCGACCAGATCGGCGCGACCAACACGCAGGTGAGCGAGTTCTACGCGAACGTGTCGCAGGGCAAGACCACGATGGCCTTCACCGTGCTGCCCGCGACCCTGCGCCTGCCGCGCGAGAAGAGCGTCTACAACGCCTCCAGTTCCACGGTCGGCATGCTCCAGGCCGATGCCGCCGTGCTCGCCAAGGCCTACGATGCCGCGAACGGCGGCGCCGGCACCTACGACCCCGACCGCTACGACCGCTGGATCGTGCTCTTCAAGCGCATGCCGGCCTATACCTTCGGCGGGCAGGCCCAGCTGACCGGTCCCCAGGTCCGCATGAACGGCAATATCAGTCCGGGCACGACGGCCCACGAACTCGGTCACACCCAGGGGCTCGGGCACTCCCACTACTGGCTTCCCGCCGGCAACACCGCGGTCGGCGCCGGCGCGCACGTCGAATACGGCGACGTGTTCGACGCGATGGGCAGCTCCGGCTCGAGCACGAACAACCACTTCAACGCGCCGCAGAAAGCCAAGATCGGCTACCTCGAGCCCGCCGACATCACGACCGTCACGACCGCCGGCACCTACCGCATCGCGCGGCACGACCACAAGGATGCCGCCGGGCTCCGCGCGCTGAAGATCGCGCCCGCGGACCTCGGTTACGAATACTGGATCGAGCACCGCCAGTTCGGGCCCACCGCCTTCAACGCCGCCCAGCTGGATCGCCTGCGCCGCGGCGTCATTCTCCACTGGGGCATCGGCCGGGCCCCGCGATTCACCTCGAGCACCGCCGGCAGCTACCTCGTGGACGCGACGCCCGGCTCCTCCGGCACCGCCAACGACGCGCCGCTGCGGATCGGCGACGCCTTCGTCGATCCCGATGCCGGCCTCACCGTCAAGCCGCTCGCCGTCGGCGGCACCGGCCCGACCGAATACATCGACGTGCAGGTCGCCTTCGGCGCGATCGACGGCAACCGCAACCCCGCGCTCCTCGCCGACGCCCCCGCCGGCCCGCTCCTCGCCCGGACAAACCTCATCTTCAACGCCTCCGCCACCGATCCCGACGGCGACCCCGTCTACTTCCGCTGGGATTTCGGCGACGGCACGCTCCAGCCCAACCTCAGCAACATCACCCGCCGCTTCACCAAGGGCGGCACCTACCAGCTCCGCGTCTCCGCGCACGACGGCAAGGGCGGCATTTCGGCCAAGACCCTCGCGCTCACCGTGGTCGATCCGCTGGTCGACTGGACGCAGCGCACCAGCGGCGCCACGCAGTCCCTCTACGCCGCGATCCACGCCGGCGGCAAATTCGTCGTCCTGGGCGACAACGGCGTGAACCTCAGCTCCGCCGACGGTGTGACCTGGACCCGCGGCACCGGCATTCCCACCTCCCACTTCCCGCGCGCGGTCGCCCACGACGGGCTCCGCTTCGTCGCCGTCGGACTCGGTGCCGCCAATGCCGCCGTCCCGGCCACGGCCTCCTGGTCCGACGACGGCGCCAGCTGGACGGTCGCCGCGCTGCCCGCCGGTGTCGGCGCCTTGAATGCCGTCGCCGCCGGCGCGGGCCGCTTCGTCGCCGTGGGGGCCGGCGGGCGCATCTATAACTCGGATACGGGCGCCGCGTGGACCGAGGTCACCTCGCCCGTGACCAACGCCCTCCGCGCGGTTGCGTTCGCCGACGGTCTCTTCGTCGCCACCGGCGACAGCGGCCGCATTCTGACGTCGGCCGACGGCCGCACCTGGACCAACCGCACCGTCGGCACCGGCAACACCCTGGGCGCGCTCACGCGGCACAACGGCGCGTGGGTCGCCTCCTCCTCCACCGTCGAATGTTTCACGTCGCGGGACGGCGCCGCCTGGACGCGCGTCCCGAGCTCGGGCCGGACCAACAACACGTCCCGTCTCGGTTCCGTCGCCGGTCTGCTCCTCACGACGACCGCCAACGGCAGCATCGCCTTCGCGGAGGAACCGCGCACCTGGGCCCAGCACCAGCTGGTCGCGACCGCCGGCGTTTCCTTCCAGGGCATCGCCGAAGGCGGCGGCCGCATCGTTGTCGTCGGCACCGGCGGCCGCATCTACACCGCGGAGTCGCCCGCGAGCGTCGTGCCGCCGCTGGCGCCGCCGTCCCTGCGCAACGAGGCCGACTCGCTCAAGGTGTCCGTCGGTCGCCCGAACGTCATCGCCGCGACCGGCGCCGGCTTCGTGCGGCTCGAGCTCTACGCCAACGGCATCAAGGTCAGCGAACTCGCCGGCACCGCCGGCGCCCTCACGTGGACACCCGCCGCGCTCGGGACCTATTCGCTCACCGTCCGCGGCATCGATGCCGCCGGCGCCAGCGTCGTTTCCGCCGCGGTCCCGGCCGTCGCCGGCTTCGCCCATTGGCAGTGGCGCAACCCGCTGCCCGCCGGCGTCGACCTGCGCGGCGCCGTGCGCATCGGCCCCAAATGGTGGATCGTCGGCTCCTCCGGCACGTTTTTCACCCTCGACGACGCCGGCACGGTCGCGGAGGTGGACTTCCCCACCACGCAGCACCTCACCGGCATCGCCTACGGCAACGGGCGCTTCGTCGTTTCCGGACCTTATTTCGACGCCGGCTCCCGCGAGGAGATCGGCTCCCTCTGGACCTCCGCCGACGGCTACAACTGGACCCCGCTGCTCACGACCGTCTTCGACAATTTCAACCTCAACTTCGTCGCCTTCGATTCCGGCAAATGGGTCACGGCCAGCACCGGCGGCCTCATCCTGTCGTCGGGCGACGGCGTCAACTGGACGCGCCAGCTCAGCGGCGTCACCACGTCCCTCCGCAGCGGCGTCTTCGGCGCCGGCACCTGGGTGGTCGTCGGCAACGCCGGGCGCATTCTGACTTCCCCCGACGGCACGGCGTGGACCTCGCGCACCAGCGGCGTGACCACCGATCTCGCGGGCGTCGCCTTCGACCGCGGGCTCTTTGTCGCGGTCGGCGCGGGCGGCGTCGTCCTCACCTCGACCGACGGCACGGCGTGGACCCGGCGCACCTCGGGCACGACCGGCGCACTCAACGCCGTCGCCTCCGTCAAAGGCGCCTGGGTGGCGGCCGGGGACAACTCGGTCACGCTCACCTCCGCCGATGCCGTCACCTGGTCCGCCGCCTCGATGGACAACAAGAGCGGTGTCGGGGCCCTGCTCGTCGCGGGCAGCGGCGACGCCGGCCTGTTGCTCGGCCGCGTCGGCGAGATCTTCACCGCCGACAGTCCGTCCGCGTGGCGGCGGGTGACCGAGGGCACGGGCGAGTCGCGCCTCGGACTCATCTATGCGGGCGGCCGCTTCGTCGCCGTCGGCCAGACCACCGACCCGGTCACCCGCACCGTCGGCGCCCCGGTCTGGACCTCGACCGACGGGCTCGCCTGGACCCGCGCCAATCCCGCCGCGAACTTCGCCAACCTCAACGACGTCGCCTACGGCCAGGGCCGCTACGTCGCCGTCGGCGACAGCAGCCGCGTCTTCACCTCGACGGACGGCGTCGCGTGGACGCAGAGCGCGTTCAACGTGACGACCACGCTCTCCGCGGTCGCGGCCGGGCCCGCGGCCTTCGTCGCCGCCAGCACCGGCGCCGCGATCTACTCCTCGGCCGACGGGGCGACCTGGACGCAGCGCGCCACGAACCTCGGGGGCGCCTTCCGCGCCGCCGCCTACGGCGCCGGCCGCTTTGTCGTCGTCGGCGACGGCGGGCGCATCCAGCAGTCGGCCGACGGCGCCGCGTGGACCGCCGCGACCAGCGGCGTGACGTCCGCGCTGCAGGCCGTGATTTACGTCGAGGAGCTCGGTTTCGTCGCGACCGGCGACGCCGGCACGATTCTGCTCTCGACGGACGGGATCGCCTGGACCGCGCAGGAGTCGGGCGTCTCCGACAGCCTCACGGCGGTCGCCTCGACCCCGCTCGGCCTCGTCGCCTCGGGCGGTTCCAACGGCACGCTCCTCACCTCCCTCGACGGCGCCAACTGGACCGTCGCCGCGCTGCCCGCCAACCGGATCCTGCGCGGCCTCGCCGCGAGCCCGTCCGCGATCGTCGCGGCGGGCGATCAGGGCACGGTGCTGACCTTCGGACTTCGCGACTCCACGCCGCCTCCCGTGATCGCGGTGCAACCGATCGCCCAGACCGTCGCGGCCGGCGGCGCGGTGACCCTCGCCGTGGAGGCGCGCAACGCCGCGGGCGCGGTGTATCAATGGTTCAGGGACGGCCAGGCCGTGCCCGGCGCCAATACCCCGGTCCTCGTCCTTCCCGCCGTCACGACGGCCAGCGCGGGCCGCTACACCGTCGCGATCACCAGCCCGACCGGCACCGTGACCAGCACCGCCGCGGCGGTCGTGCTCGCCGCCGCCGCGGATCCCGGGCGACTCGTCAACCTCTCGATCCGCACCGACCTGGCCGACGCCGCGGACACGTTCACCTTCGGCGTCGTCGTGGGCGGCGCCGGCACGGTCGGCACCAAGCCCCTGCTCGTGCGGGCGGTCGGGCCGTCGCTGGCGGCCTTCGGCGTGGCCGGCGTGCTGGAAGACCCGAAACTCGAGTTCTACACCGGGAGCACGAAGGTCGGCGAAAACGACAACTGGGGCGGGGCCACGGCCACGGGCAACGCCATGGCCGCCCTCGGGGCCTTTCCCTTCGCGGCGGCCAATTCGCGCGACGCGGCGCTCGTGCTGCCCGCGCTGGCGAGCGGCGCCAACTCGGCGAGGATTTCCGGCACCGGGCCCGGCGCGGTGCTCGCGGAGCTCTACGACGCGACGCCGACGGGCCAGTTCACGGCCGCCACGCCGCGGCTCGTGAACGTGTCCGTGCTGAAACACCTCGGCGCGGGCGTGACGATCGGCTTCGTCGTCGGCGGTTCCGCGTCGCGCACGGTGCTGGTGCGCGCGATCGGACCGACGCTCGGCACGGCCTTCGGGCTGGGCGGCGTCGTGGCGGATCCGCGGCTGGCGCTTTTCTCCGGACAGACGCAGGTCGGCGCCAACGACAACTGGGGCGGCACGGCCGCGCTGCGGGCGGCGTTCGGGCAGGTGGGGGCCTTCGAACTGGCCGCGACCTCGCTCGACGCCGCGCTCCTCGCCACCCTCCAGCCCGGCGCCTACACCGTGCAGGTCTCCGGCACCGGCGGGACCGGCACCGCGTTGGTCGAGGTCTACGAAGTGCCGTAGTCAAAAACCGGAGACACGGACGCCGCGCCGTGTCCCCGGTCGGGGATCGCCCCGCGGGGCGAAGGTTACTTTTTCCCGACCGTGCGCAGGTAGGCGAGGACGGCACGGGCATCGTCCTCGCTGAACCGGTATTCCGGCATCGGGGGACGCGGCGTCGTGCCGTCGGGTTTCTTGCCCGTGGTGAGGAAGGTCAGGGCCTGGGCGTCCGTCATCGTCGGCAGGCCGGCGAGCGGCGGGGCGACGGGGGCCCAGACCGGCATGGGCACGGTCGGCGCGAAGCCGATCGGGGCGCCGCCCAGATGGGCGCCGGCGATGAACTGGCCGCGCTCGTTGCGCGGGGTGTGGCAGTCGGCGCAGAGGCCCACGCGTTCGACGAGGTAGGCGCCGCGCTTGAGGGCGTCGGTTTCGGGCGCCGGAGCGGCGGCGGAGAGGAAGGCGGCACCGACGACGGCGGCCGCGCTCGTGAGGAGGAGCGTTTTCATGGGAGAGAGGGTGGTTGGGTTGCGGGCGGACTGCATGGGAAAGGGCGGCAGGCGGGGGTCACGGCAGCGCGTAAACCTCGACGAGGACGTGGCCGCCGGCGCCGGTTTCGGGCTCGACCTGCACGGTGTAGGCGCCGGGTTCCAGCTCGACGACCATGGCGGCGTCCTTGGAGCCGAGCGGCAGGGCGAAGGCCCCCACCTGGGCGGCGGCGTTGATTGTCTCGGCGGCGTCGAAGCGCGTGCTCCAGTTGCCGTTGAAGTAGATCGGCGTGCCGCCCTTGCGGATGGAGAAGAACGGATCGGCCATCGCGCCCGAGAGCCCGAAGGCGCCCAGCGTGGGGCCGATCGCGCGCACCAGCACGCGGCGATGCAGCTCCGTCACGACGAAGCCGGCGATGAGCTTGTCCTGCGCGGTGGCGATGCCGCGGGTGGAGATGTTGACGAGCTTGCCGCCGTCGAGCCGCGCATCCGGGCTGGCGCGCACCTCGAACTGCATGCGGTCCGCGACCATGATGGGCAGCGCGGTGACGAGTTCGAAGTTGGCGAAGGCCACCGGCCCCAGCTGTTCGTAGGCGATCCAGGCCGCGCCCCCGATGAGCACCTTGTCGAAGGCCTCGGCGGGGAGCGTGACGGACGCGGGCACGGTCACGTCCTCGACGTGGGTGAGCAGGCCCGCGGAATTGAGCAGGTAGCGGCGTTCGAGCACGGCCCCGTCGGTGCGCGGGGCGTAGCGGTGCACGGCGATCTCGTGGAGCCGGAGCGTGCGGCTGGCGAAGGCCTGCGACGGAGCCGCGGCGGCGAGGGGCGCGCCGAGACCGGCGAACGCAAGGACAGTGAGGAGGAGGGATTTTGGACTGCGCATAAGCGAAAGGGCGCGCCCCTTCGCAGTCCGCGTGCCAACGATCGCTTGGGTTGTTAAGTCGCTTCCGGCCAGATGGATGAGGCGATGGGTGGATTTTCCGGACCCGCCGCGGTGTCTCGAAATCGAGACGCGGCCGTGCCGGAAGCGGGCCGGATCGGGGTCGTGGGCTTTCGGATACGCCACCGGCGCCGGTCCGGCCGCGTCGGCGCGGACTTGCGACGGCCGCGCGGCGGCGCACGCTGCGGACGATCCCGACCATGCGCCGACCGTCCCTTCTCGTCTTCGTCCTGTTTGCCGTGGTCGCACCGGTCCTCCGCGCCGCGCCCGAGGCGCTCGTGGTGATCGCGGGCGATCTGCATTCCGCCTACGAACGCAGCGCGCAGTTTGTCGCGCGCGTCGACGGGCTGCGCGCCGCGCATCCCGGCGTGCCGTTGGCGGTGCTGCTCAACGGCGACACGCTGGAATACGGCAACCTGGTGGCGCGCCGCACGGCGGGCGCGCTCGACTTCGAGTTCTTCGCCGCGCTCGCGCGCCGCGCGCCGACGGTGATCAACCTCGGCAACCACGAGCCCGAGTTCCACGACGTGCCGGAAACGGTGCGGCGGCTGCGGGCGGCCGGGCTCGACGTGATCAGCGGCAACCTGCGCGACCGGACGACCGGGCGGCCCTACGCGCCGGCGGCGACGACGGTGAAACTGGGCGAGCACACGCTGACGCTGGTCGGGGTGACGACCGACCGGCTTTCGACCTACCGCGTGGCGATCCGCCCCGACCTCGACCTCGCCGATCCCGCGGTGTGGGCGCGGGCGAATTTTCCGGGGCTGCTGCGCAGCGCCGCGTTGCCGGTGGTGCTGAGCCACGCGGGACTCAAGGCCGACCGCGCGATGCTGCCGCTCGTGCCGGACGGCACGCTGTTCGCCGGGGCGCACGACCACCTGCGGTTCGTCCACGCGGCGGGACGGACGGTGTATTTTCACTCCGGCAGCTGGATGGAGCATGTCTCCGTCGCGCGGCTGGAGCGCGGCGCGGACGGCCTGCGGTGGACGGTGACGCAGCCGCGGCTCGCGGCCGACGATCCGGTCGATCCGGTCTTGGCGGCGCGCATCCGCGAGACCCTGGCGGCGCAGCTGACGGCGGAGGAAAAAGCCGTCGTGGGGCGCACGCCGCGGGCGCTCGGGCCGAGCGAGGCGGCCGCGTTTGCCGTCGAGGCGGCCCGGGCGGCGGCGCGGGCCGATGTCGCGCTGGTGGGCGGCACGACGTTCGGGGCGGGGTTGCCGGCGGGCGAGGTGACACGGTTCGCCTTCGACGCCTGCGTGCGGTTCGACGGGCCGCTGTTCGCGGCGGAGGTCGACGGCGCGTGGCTGGCGGCGCTGCTGGCGCGCTGCAACCAGGGACCGGATACGCCGTTTGCCGCGCGGGCGGGCGAGAACCTCGTCGCGGCCGCGGCGGCGCGTCCCGAACCGGGCCGGCGCTACCGGTTCGTGACGACGGACTGGGTGGCGAAGAACGCGGCGAACTACCTCGGGGAGAATCCGCCGCCGTTGGCGGAGATTCCCGGGCTCCGGCTGAAGGCCGCGGTGCTCGGCGCACTCGGGCCGGAGCGGAAATAGTCCCGCCACCGCCATGACGGCCCGTCGCGTGCTGCTCGCCTGGATCGGCCTGGGGTGCGGCCTGGCGCCGGCCCAGCCGCCGGCCCCGCCGACCGCACCGGGTGCAGCTTCACCGACACCCGCGCCGACCGCGGACGAATGGTTGGCCGCCGGGCGGCAGTGGTTCGAAGCGTGGGCGCCGCCGGAGATTCGGGCGCAGTTCGAGTTTCCGACCCCGGAGCGGTGGGCGGAATTCGTCGCGCGGCTGCAGCGGGCGTTCGAGACCGAATCGCTCGGGGAGCTGGCGGCGCTGGCGCCGGAGGCGCGGGCGGTGCTGACGGCGTTGAAGTCGGTTTCCGGATACGAAGATCTGGCCGGCTGGCTGGAGCAGCGGCTCGACGAACTGGAAGGCGCGGGGCAGGCGGCGGCGCCGCCCCCGCCGGTGCGGCCCTCGCAGCCGCCGCTGCGGCCGGGTTTGCCGGTGCCCGCGGAGGTGCAGCCGGTGCCGCACTACAACCTCTGGCTGGCGCGGGTGCGCGGTCGGCCGGCGCCGGCCAATGCGACGGCCCTGATGCCGCGCCTGAGGGCGGTGTTCGCCGCGGAAGGCGTTCCGCCCGAGCTGGCGTGGCTGGCGGAGGCGGAGAGTTCGTTGAATCCGGGCGCGCGGAGCCCGGTGGGGGCGAAGGGACTGTTCCAGTTCATGCCGGCGACGGCGGAGGCGATGGGCCTGCGCACCTGGCTGCCGGACGAGCGCACCGATCCGGAGAAGTCGGCCCGGGCGGCGGCGCAGTATCTGAAAAAACTGCACGCGCGGTTCGGCAACTGGGCGCTGGTGCTCGCGGCCTACAACGCGGGCGAGGGCCGGGTGGGCCGCCTGCTCGGTGCCAAGGGCGCGAAAAATTACACGGCGATCGCCGAGGCGCTGCCGGCGGAGACCCGGATGTATGTGCCGAAGGTGTGCGCACTCATCGCCACGCGGGCGGGGGTGGCGCCGCACCAGATCGGGGCGCCGCGGCGGTGAGATAGCCGCGCGACGGAGAGACGCTCCGGCCAGCCGAAGTCCGGGCGGGCGCCGGGCAGCCGGGGTGCGGGACCGCGGCTGCGGCGGGGCGCATCAGGGGGCTTCGACGTAGCCGTGCTTGATGGCGTAGTGGACGAGCTCCGCGGGTTCGCGGAGGGCGAGCTTGTCTTTGAGGAGCGTGAGGTGGTTTTGCACCGTCTTGGTCGTGACCCCGAGACGGTCGGCGAGGACCTTGGGGTTTTCGCCGCGGGCGTAGCCGCGGAGGACTTCGCGCTCCCGCGACGTGAGGTTGGCGGCGACGGCGCGGCTCTCGTCGACCATCTTCTCGACGAGGAGGCGGGCGCTGGCGGGACAGTAGTATTTTTCGCCGGCGAGCACGCGCCGCACGGCCTCGCGCAGGGTGGCGAGGTCGGAGCGTTTCATCACGAAGCCCTGCACGCCGAGCGAGACGGCCTCGCGGACGAGGTGGCCCTGCTCGTTCGAGGAGATGAAGAGCCAGCGGGTCTTGGGCAGCTTGGGGCCGACGCCGCGGACGAGGTCGAAGCCGCGGCCGTCGGGCAGCATCCAGTCGACGATGGCGAGGTCGGGCTTCTCGATCAGGAGGGAGGCGGCGCCGTCGGCGACCGTGGTGCAGTCCGCGGCAAGGGTCAGGCCGAGCTCGTCGCGGATGAGGTGGGCGAAGAGCTGCCGCACCATCGTGTGATCCTCGATCAGGACGACGCGGGCAGGGTTTTTGTCAGTCATGGGGCAAGGTTAGCGGACTGCCGCCCAAGTCTCGCGGGATGAGGGGAAGGGGGGCCGGGAAATATTCCCGGGAGAGGCGGGGCGGGCCCGGCTCTCCGGGGAAGGAGCGGCCGGTGATCCGGGCGCGGGCCGCCGGTTAGATGCGGAAGGGCAGCTTGCCTTCGAAGGCCGGGCCGTTGAGCACGCGCATCTCGGCTTGCGGGGCGGCCTCGCGGCGAAAGAGGCGCAGGGTGAAGTAGACCATGGGCAGGTTGTTCGGGTCGAGCGTGACTTCCCCGGAGGCGTAGGTGGTGTTTTTCCAGGAGACCTTCCGGGTGGCCGGGTCGAAGGTGACGGAGAATTCGTCGCGCGTGCCGGGCGCGGTGGCGCCGACCTGAGGCAGGTCGCCTTCGCCGAAGGGCCAATCGGAGCGCTTGCCGAGGAAGAAGCTCGTCACGAACGGGTAGGTGGGGCGCCAGCAACTGAGTTCGACCGAGGCGACGCCCTGTTCTCCGGCGTCGAGGGCCGCCGTCAGGGTGACCGGTTGATTGATCCGCACCGTCGGATTCTGCAGTTGCAGGCGTTCGCTCATGGCCGCGCCCTTGCGGATGCGGACGTGGGGCGTGAGGGAGCCGTCGTGGGCGATGGCAACGGCGAGCAGCTTTTCGGTTTTGTGTTCCAGCAGGTTCATGGGTGGGGATTCGCTTCGATTGACGTTTGCGGACGGGAAGGGGGTTCGGTTTCGGGCTCGAGCCACGGGGCGAGCAGCGCGCGGGCCAGATTCCAGTGGCGGAAGGCCTCGCTTCGCTCCCCGGCGCGGGCCGCGGCTTCGAGCCGGCGGGAGGCCTCGTTGAGGGCGGCCGCCTGCAGGGCGAAGGCCCCGTTGGCCAATTGGTGGGCGCCGCGGGCGACTTCCGGCCAATCGTCGCGTGCGAGGGCGCGCTCGATCTGTTGCCGCAGGGGGGGCAATTCCCGGCGGAAGGTGCCGGTGAGCTGGGCGAGCAATTTTTCCGGCAAGCCGGCAGGCGCGACGGCCCCCGTGATACCCAGCGCGACGGCGAGGGCGCCGAGCTCGACCGGCTTGGCGAGGAAGCGGTCGAAGCCCGCGCCGAGGGCCAGGTCCGCGGTGGAATCACCGGCGTGGGCGCTGATGCCGACCAGGCGCGGACGCGGACCCGCGGGAGGAGCGGCGCGAACCTGGCGGGCGATTTCGCACCCGTTCATCCCCGGCAGGGAGATGTCGACGAGCGCGGCTTCGTAGCAGCCGGTGAGGAGGAGGCCGAGGGCTTCGCGGCCGTCGGCCACGAGGTCGCACCGGGCGCCGCAGGCCCGCAAATACTCCACAAACAGGACGCCGACCGCCGGGCTGTCGTCGACGACCAGCACGCGGCCGGTGGCGCCGGGCACGGGGTGCGGCGGCGGGGCAGCCAGGCGGAGCGCGGGGGATACGGCGGCCGGCGCGATCGGCCAGCGCAGGGCGGCCGCGAAGCGGCTGCCTTCGGGGCCGGATTGGAGGAGGCGCAGTTCGCCGCCGAGGTTGCGGGCCAGTCCGGCGGAGAGCGCGAGCCCCAGTCCGGAACCTTCCTTTGCGCCGGAGGCATCGAGGCGGGAAAACGGCTGGAAGAGGGCCGATCGGCGCTCCTCCGGGATGCCCGGACCCGTGTCGTCGACGATCACCGCGAAGTCGCAAAAACTCGGCTCGAGCCGTTCCACCGCGACGCGCACGGCGATCTCGCCGTTGTCGGTGTATTTGACCGCGTTGGACAGAAGGTTGGCGAGGAGCTGGCGCAGGCGCACCGCATCGCCGACGAGGCGATCGGGCAGATCGGGGGCGATGTCCGTGCGAAACCCGAGGCCCTTGGCGCGAGCCTCCGGCCGCGCCTGGTCGGCGACGTCGGCGAAGACCTGGCGGACATCGACCGGGTGGCGCTCGCAGCGAAAGGCGCCGGCCTCCATCGCGCTGAGATCGAGCAGATCGGCGACGAGGCGGTGCATGACGTCGACCTGGCCGCGCAGGGCCGCGAGCAGGGTCCGGCTGGACGCCGAAGCGTGATGGACCTCGAGAATCTCACCGTAGCCGCGGATGGCCTGCAGCGGCGTGCGGAGTTCGTGGCTGACGGTGGCCAGGAAGGTGGTCTTGAGGCGGCTCGCCGCGGCGGCGGCCTGGGCTTGCAGGGCGGCCGCTTCGCGCTGGCGGTGCATCAGGCGGTGCAGGAAGAGGAGCACGCAGAGAAAAACGCCCAGCGCCACCATGCCGAAAGTCTGCAGCCGACTCTGGGCCTGGGCCCGCACCCATGCCTTCGGGTCCCAGTCGAAGACAAGCCAGCCGAGCATGCGCTGGTCCGGGCCGGACAGCGGGGCCCAGGCCTGCACCGAGGTGCCGAACAACGTGGTGTGGAGGTCGCGAAAGATCGGTTCGGCGCGCTCCCAGCGCGCCAGGTCGTCGGGCAGGGCGGGGTGTTCGAGCGAAACGACGTTCGGGAGGGGGCGAACCCTGGACTTGAAGACGGCGCCCACGATCCAGCCCTCGCGCAGCGTGGCGACGAACACATCGTTGGTATCGGGATTCAGGCGCGCGATCGCGTCGAGCGAAGCGGTGAGCGCGCGGGTGCGTTCGGTGGTCAGCCAATCGCTGAAGGCGCGGTGGTGCTGGCCGCCCTGGAGGCGGGGGATCGATTCGCGCCGATCGATCCGAAAGTCCGGCCCCAGGCAGAGTGCGAGCTCGCGGCGGTCGAGGAGTTCGGCGGCCATGCGGGTGCGGCTGAAGGCCGAAGCGGCCAATTCGCGGCGCGTCGCGTGGCTGGCGAACCAGGCGATCGCCAGGCCGATGGCGAGCCAAAGGGCGAGCGCCAGGCCGAAGATCGAGGCCTCCCGGCGCGCCAGCGGTTCGTTGCGCCGGAAATGGTCGCGCAGCGGATCGCGGAGGACGGCGATGAGCACGGTGACCGCGAGCAGCAGCTGAACGATCGAGATCGCGAACGCCGAGGTGGACGCGAGGTCGGCCCAGCGCAACGAGTCGAAGGCCCAGCCCGCCAGCGGTCCCCAGTTGGCGAACGCGAGGGACGCGACGGCGGCGGTGAGGGCGATCCGGGCGGGGCGCGACCGGCGCAGGGGAGCGGTTGAGCCGGGCGCGACGGCGGCGGCGACAGCGGCGGCGACGACGACCGCCAGTGCCCCGAGTCGGGGCCATTCG
>JACCEB011068143.1_pt1 | contig 32487 bp, 41 predicted proteins | sample 7454761 | NCBI WGS metagenome assembly JACCEB01 (sample SAMN15323454, study PRJNA562643) | freshwater metagenome | isolation source: river surface water | place: USA:Blue River Watershed | collected 2017-08-18
AGGAAGTTCTGCCAAGAGGTAATGCTCTATAATATGTTCAATTCATAACAAAATCTGACACTTCAGAAAGAACTCATTATAATTAATGATGAGTTCTTTCTTTTTTTATGAAGATCTTTTTAGATACAGCAGACGTTTCACTTATCGGTTCAGCATACGACACAGGATTACTTGATGGTGTCACTACAAATCCATCATTAATTCTCAAAAGTGGCAGACAACTTCAAGAAGTTATTAATGAGATTGCAAATATATTCCCAGAGTTAGAAAGCATTTCAGCAGAAGTCGTTGCAGATACAGCAGAGGAAATGCTTACAGAAGCAAAGTATTATTACACAATTTCACCAAGTGTTACCATCAAAGTACCTTGTACTGTAGAAGGACTGAAGGCGTGTAAGTTTCTATCAAAGCAAGGTATTAAAACAAACGTAACTTTGGTGTTCTCGGTGGCACAGGCAATTCTTGCATCAAAAGCAGGAGCAACATTTATTTCACCATTCGTAGGTCGTTGGATGGATAACTCAATTGATGGTATTGAGTTGATTAAAAATATCCGTAAGGTATTTGACCGCTCAGGTACAACCACACAGATTCTTGCAGCATCTCTTCGTGATGTAAGGCAGGTAGAACAATCTGCTCTTAACGGTGCAGATGTGGTTACAATTCCTCCAGTAGTATTCTGGGCGATGTATAAGAACATTATGACTGAGAAGGGACTGGAGTTATTCCAAAAGGATTGGGAGGAAGTTCTTAAGTCTAAAGGGGAAAAATGAAAAAGTTTAACGATATAGTTCTATCGGTTACGATAGGAATCATAGATTTCCTGTATCGTAATCACCCAATAGAGAGATTTTGGGTGCTTGAGACTATTGCACGAGCACCATATTTTGCATTTTTAAGTGTTCTTCATTTGAGAGAATCTTTAGGATTAAGGGGAGAAGACCACTTATACCTGATGAAAGAACACTTCGCACAGACAGTAAATGAAACTGAACATCTGGAGTATATGGAAAGCATCGGTGGTGCTGATCGTTGGGTTGATCGCTTATTCGCTTGGCACTTGGTTCTGGTCTATTACTGGATTATGGTTGGTTACTATTTCGTTGATGCTGTGGATGCTTATCATATAAATGCAGGTATTGAACTACACGCAACTAAAACTTATTTAAATTACCTCTGGGAACATCCAGATGACAAAAAGATTGCTAGTATTGCCGCTGATGAAATGAATCACTATATTGAACTCACACGAGCAATGGATTTAGTTTGATGAAGAATATAGTCATCTTTGGTGCAACAGGAGACTTGTGCCGCAGGAAACTTATACCTGCACTTTATGAACTGCATAAGAAGGGTTTGCTTCCTGAGGATTTTGTGATTACTGGTGCTTCCAGAACACAGCACAGCAAGCAAAGTTGGTTACACACTCTTGGTTCTTATCCAGAAGATTTCGTCAATCGTTTGGATTATGTTGTTTGTGATTTGTCTGATTCGGAAAGTCTAAAGAAACTGAATCCCGGTGATGATGTAACATTTTTTCTTTCAGTTCCACCAGAACGATATGGTGATGCAGTTCTCAGTTTGAAATCAACAGGTTTTGTTGATGACCCCAAAACCAGTAGGGTAATTATTGAAAAACCTTTTGGTTATAACTTACAATCCGCTGAAGAATTGCAGCAAATCGTTGCAGAAAATCTTCGTGAGAATCAGGTTTATCGTATCGACCATTATCTTGGAAAGGATACTGTAAACAATATTCTTGCCACAAGGTTCAGTAATATTCTTCTTGAACCTTTGTGGAATCGTGATTATGTTGAGGAGGTTCAAATCTTTGCAACTGAAACAATCGGTTGTGAAGGACGGGCCCAGTATTATGAAACTGCTGGTGCTGTAAGAGATATGTTGCAGAACCATATGTTGCAACTCCTTGCCCTGATTGCGATGGAAGCACCTTGCAAGAATAATGCAAAGGAGATTCGTAGAGAGAAGGTCAAAGTTCTTTCTGCAGCACGTCTTGGAACTAAACTGGTCTGCGGTCAGTATTCTGGATACAAGACCGAACAAGGAGTAGATTACAACTCCCAGACTCCTACATTTGTTGCTGGTGATATTTACATCGACAACTGGAGATGGCAGGGTGTTCCTTTCTACTTTATGACTGGTAAGAAACTCCCAGTATCTTGTGTGGAGGTTGTAATTAAACTGAAAGCACCACCAGTTCGTTTGTTTGATGGCCATGAATATAACGACCGCATCGTAATGAGGTTCCAACCTGACGCACACTTTGACATTCAGATTGATATTAAAGCACCCGGACTTGATGATAAAGTTGAGACCGCAATCTTGACTCACAAATATCCTGAAGGTGCGATTGATGGATATGTGAAGTTGTTCTATGATGCAATTAATGAAGACCAGTCACACTTTGTTCATTCTGAAGAAGTGTTGGAGTCTTGGAGAATTGTTGATGAACTTCTTTGTGTTGGGGATTCTTGTCCCATCAACACAAGACCTTATTCATATTCTGGAACTTGGGGTCCAGAGAAACAAATACAAAAAATTACTAAGTGGGATTTCCCATTAAAACTTGTTTAGGAGAAAGTTATGAGAGTAGGATTAATTGGTTTAGGACGGATGGGAGAAGGAATGTCCCGTCGTATGATGAAAGCAGGTATTGAAGTCTGGGGATATCGGAGGAATTATGAAAAAGCAAAAGAAGCATACGAAAACGGATATGTTAACGGTGTTGCAGATTCTATTCAAAGCCTTGCTCAAATAGTTAAGTGTAAACAAAGTGGTGTATCAGATACATATGGTCCAGGCATCTTTATGATGGTTGTGCCAGCAGAAACAGTAGAGGAAACAATCGATGAGTTACTACGATTTTGTGGTGAAGGAGATATTATTATTGATCATGGCAATAGCAATTTTAAAGACAGTCGGAAGAGAGCAGAACGTCTGGCAAAGATGGGTATCCAATATATTGATTGTGGCACTAGCGGCGGTGTTTATGGTTTGGATCGTGGATACTGTCTTATGGTTGGCGGTGGAAATACTGCAGTCGCCACTTGTAAAAGCATTTTTGATGCCCTCTCTCCAGACATCAGTTCTGCCGAGAGGACTCAGTTTGACACACCTGTAACTTCTGCAGAGCACGGTTGGTTGCACTGTGGTGGTCCCGGTGCAGGTCACTTTGTTAAGATGGTGCATAATGGTATTGAGTATGGTATAATGCAAGCATATGCGGAGGGATTTAATATTCTTAAGAATGCTAATAACGGAGCACAGTATGTCAAAGAAGGAGACGCAGAGGTTGCCCCAATGGCAGACCCAGAAAGTTACTGTTATGATATTGACGTTTCTGAAGTGGCTGAGTTATGGCGTCGCGGTAGCGTTGTTAGTTCTTGGTTACTTGACCTTACTGCTTCTGTGTTGCGCGGCAGCCCAGAGCTTAAACAATTCTCTGGTGGCGTATCCGACAGCGGTGAGGGTCGCTGGACTGTTACTGCCGCTGTGGATTTGGGGGTACCCGCTCCTGTCATCACCACTGCTCTTTATGAAAGATTTAATTCACGCAATCTGGGCACTTTCGCTGCCAAAATTCTAAATGGTATGAGATATATGTTTGGAGGACATCACGTTAGATGATTACATCTGAGACACCTTATAAACTGGCTGAGATCATTCGTGAGACTTGGCCAGGTCTTTATAATTCTAAAAGAGTAATATATAATAAGAATGTGAATAAAACTGAAAAATTAGACAGCAAAATATAAAAAAATTATTAGAAATGAAGAATAAAAAAATATTTTTGACAGGCGGAACAGGATTTCTTGGAAAGCAAATTATCAAAAGGTATTATGAAAATAATCAAATAACTGTTTATTCGAGAGATGAAGCAAAACAATATTATTTAAAAAAACAATATCCAAATATTAGTTGTATTTGTGGTGATGTTAGAAATTATGATTTAATGTGTCGTGCAAGTAGGGATCATGATGTTGGTATTTTTGCAGCATCATTTAAGCAAATTCAAGCTTGTCATGATAATTACGAGGAAGCGAATCAAGTTATAGTTCAAGGTGCATTTAATAGTAGAAGGTGTGCAGAAGAAAATAATTTTAAATCTGCTTGTTTTATTTCTAGTGATAAAAGTAGATCTGCAACTACAATTTATGGTGCTATGAAGTATGTTGCAGGAGAATCTTTTATATCTAACTCTAATAAGTCTTTTGTCAATTTAAGTTCGGTTATATACGGGAATGTTTTAAACAGCACTGGGAGTATTTTGCCTTTGATATGGAAATCTATAAATGAAGATTTTGAACTTTGTCTATATGGGGAAGAAATGACACGATTTTTTATTGATGTTAACGACGCAGTAACTTTAATAGAAAAATCTTTACATTATACAGGATATAATATTATTCCCAATCTAAAAAGTATGAAAATTTTACATTTATTTGAAATTTTTAAAGAGGAATTTGGACTAAAATATAGTATTTCTCAATTGAGAGCTTGTGAAAAAGTTCATGAAATAATGGCATCTCAAGATGAAATTCCAAGAATGAGATTTATAGATGATATTTTTATCATGCATCAAGAAAACATATATAATGAATTGAACTTCAGAAATAATCAATATTCTTCGGAAGACTGTTTAATTTCAAAAGATGAATTATATAATTTTTTAAAATCAAAAAATTTTTACAAACCGTTATGAAAGTTTTTATTTTTGGTGCCAGTGGAATGCTAGGTTCTTACTTGACAAAATACTTACAAGATTATTTTGAAATAGTTGCAATTACAAGAAAAGAAATAGATCTTACTGATGATTTTTCTTTAATTACTAAAAAATATAAATTTAACAAATCTGATGTTATAATTAATGCAGCAGGTATAATAAAACAGAGGAATTATTCTTTAGATGAACTTGTAAAAGTAAATAGCTTATTTCCAAAATTTCTGTCTACTTTGAATTGTAACGTCATTCATGTAACCACAGATTGTGTGTTTAGTGGAAAGGATGGATCTTATAATGAAGATTCTTATCATGATTGTTTAGATGATTATGGTAAAAGTAAATCTCTAGGAGAATGTGAAAATCTAACTATAATCAGAACATCTATAATTGGTGAAGAAATATTAAATAAAAAATCGTTAATTGAATGGGTAAAATCAAATACAAATACTACAATTAACGGTTATTTGAATCACTTTTGGAATGGAGTTACTTGTTTAGAATTATCAAAACATATTTTAAGTATTATAAAAAATAAATCTTATTGGAAAGGAGTAAGGCATTATTTTTCACCAGATACGGTTAGTAAATATCAACTAGTGTCATATGTTAACGAGATATATGATTTGGGAAATAAAGTAAACCCAGTAATGTCTGAGTATTGTGATAGAAGTTTAAGTACAAAATACAATTCTCCAGTAGAATTGACAATAAGAGAACAATTATTAGAACTTAAAAATTTTAGTATTGGTCTAGCGTCAAAAAATGAAAAAGATAAATTAAAAAATTTTCCTACTATCAATTATGTAAGTGTAAGAGATTCTGAAAGAAGAAGAAAAGTTTTGCATCAAACTTTTGATAGTTATGGAATTAATAAAGTAATGCCTCACATATATGATAGGTATAAGTATGGTGATAATGAAGTCATTTGTTCAAATGAATGGTATCCAACTGCAGGATACCTTGGCGCTATCACTTCTCATTTAAAAGCAATTAAAGAGTGGTATAACAACACTAATGAAGATTATGCCATATTTTGTGAAGATGATTTAAGTTTAGAAACTGTCAAGTATTGGAATTTTACCTGGGAAGAATTTTTTGATTCACTTCCTGAAAGATGGCAGTGCATTCAAATGTCTTTGTCTAGACAATTTGGAACCATGTTTAAATTTATGCAACCAGAAGTTCATCTAAGACCTAGATGTTGGTGTGATTGGTCTTGTGTTGCTTATATGATTACTAGAGATCATGCAAAAAAATTGATTGATAGTTATTATAAGGAAAATGTTTTTTCTTTAATTTATGCAGGAATTGATAAAGACACTAGAGATAAAAATTTTGTCACGCCTACTGTAGAAACTTTGATTTATACTGTATTTGAAGATTATGATAGTATCTTTACATTTCCCTTATTTGTGGAAAATATTGAACTTGAAACAGATGTATGGCCAGATCATACAAAAGATTGGCACAAGTATGAACATCGATATCTTTATAATTGTATAATCAATTGGTGGAAAAATAGAGGAAAATATTATACAATTGAGGATTTAAAAGAAATAAGACAGTCGACAATTAATAAAATAGATTATTATGAAGGAAAGGATAATTGGTCGCCTAGAATTGATAGTAATAGTGAGAAATTAAAGAACTTTCCATCAATCAATTTTATTGATTTATATGAGTATGAAGAACAAAAAAATTGTCTTTTTGATGAATTAGAACAATATAATGTAAAAAATATAATCTTTCATAAAGATGAATCAAATACAGAAAATTTAATTGATGGCACTTTAGTTTCCCACTTAAAGGCAATTAAAGATTGGTATTTTTCTACTGAAGAAGATTATGCATTATTTTGTCAAGGTAATTTGAGTTTAGAAACTGTTAAGTATTGGAATTTTACCTGGGAAGAATTTTTTGATGCACTTCCTTCAGATTGGGGTTGTATACAATTATCCTGGGTTAGAGAAGATATGTTTAGGTTTTCTGCTGAAGGGTTTAAGTTAAGACCAAGGTGTTGGTGTGATTGGTCATCGTCTGTATATTTAATTTCAAGATCACATGCAAAAAAATTAATATCAAATTATTGCAGAGATGGTGAATTTAATCTAGAATATGTTGGGGTTGATTCTGACGTAAGACCAGAATGGGCTCGCTATAAAATAACAGAAAATATTGTCTTTTCTACAGTATCTCCTGTGTATGGTATTCCACTTTTTTCTGAAAAGTGTTTGCGTTCGGATGAACAGATAAATACAAATTATTCTTATAAAACAACAGTAAACTGGTGGAAGACTGAAGGTAAAAACTTATTAGTAAGTCAAATTATTGAATAATAATATTGATAACTTTACAAATCTTTCAAATTTTATTAAACTTATAAAACATTAAATTAACTAATATGAAATTTACAATTTATTCAAAAGATGGTTGTCCATATTGCAGCAAAATTGAACAGGTGCTAAAATTGGCGGAGATCCAACATGTAGTCTACAAATTAAATGTAGATTTTACAAAAGAAGAATTTTATTCTGAGTTTGGTCAAGGATCTACATTTCCCCAAGTAATTCTAAATGATCAACATCATCTTGGTGGGTGTACTGATACTGTTCAATATCTGAAGGAGCAAAATTTAGTTTAATGAAAGAACTTTGTAATGATGTAGAAAAGGCAATCGATTTTGCTTTTAAGGGTAAATTTGTTTTAAGTTTTTATGATTATTTGAAAACGCGACAAACAAAAAGATTGGAAGTAAAAGAGTTTATTCAAAGTTCAACAGCAAATGAACTGAACGAATTGGTAATAGATTTAGATCAGTATCTTGAAGGAGGTGTAGACAATATTCATAAACAATTGCGAGAAGCGTATGGTTACATACCAAAACCTCAAGCAAGAAAAATAAGAAATTATCTTCACACAATTCTTGAAGATGCATCGAGATATGATTATGATAGAAGACCAGGAAGGAGAAAAAAGAAAACTAAATAAGTCAGAACCTCAAATTAATAGGGGTGTTGAGTTATTACTCAGGAATAGGAGGAGAGGATCACTAAAACCAAAAACTTTTCAAGTGAAGTTTGGTAAAATGATCTCTCTCTTTAAAAGAGAGTTTCATTTTTTTATAGAATTTCACTTTGATATAAGGAAAAAATAAACTCTCTGGAGAAAGAAAAATGGAAACAGCATATGTAATAACATTCTCAGTAATGTTCACGTTGCTCTTTTTTATGGTTGGAGGTATAATAGGTTGGTTGACATATAGACATCTATTAGAAAATAAACCTCCTTATTTGCATCCAGAGTTCTTTGATGAAAATGGGCAGGTAATACCTGACGAAATAGTTGCAGTAACATTTGAAAATAGCGATTACGATTATGACTACGATGAAGACGAGGAAGAAGACTGAACAAAATATCAATACTCTTCCTGTTAATCCCTTTGCTTTTGAAGTATTAGATCTTGCGTCGAAGCAAAGAACAAATGCAAAAAAAGTAGAGGTTCTTAAAACATATGAAGATCCTTCAATTAAAACAATTTTAATTTGGAATTATGATGAATCTGTGATTTCATTACTTCCACCTGGAGATGTTCCTTATGCAAGTGCAGGGGAGCAAACATCTTATAGTGGAACTCTAAGTTCTAAAATTGATGATGCAGTTTCAAAAATGAATGAACTTGAATCTAATTCTTTGGGATCAATGGATCAAGGTAGGTCTTCTATCCGAAAAGAATATCAGATGTTTTATAATTTTGTAAAAGGTGGCAATGATTCATTGAGTTCTCTTCGCAGAGAAACAATGTTTATTAACATTCTTGAGGGACTTCATCCTAGAGAAGCAGAAATTTTAGTTCTTATCAAGGATAAAAGACTTGAAACTAAATACAAGATAACCAAAGAAATTGTTTCTGAAGCCTACCCAGATATTCGATGGGGAGGACGTTCATGACAGCAGCGTTAGGAGCAACAAAGAAAATGGCAGAAACTAAAAAAAATGAAAAACAGATTCTGCCTCATGAGTATGGATGTCAAATTATTTTAGAAAAGACAACTTTAGAAAAAGCAAAAGATTCTTCATTTCCTAATGATGCATACCTAATTTGGTATATTGAGGATGGAAAACAGTATATTGATTTGACTCGTTGTCATAAAAGAGTTCATTTATTTGATATGTATTATGACAAGTATGGTCCAGGTGCAGTTCAGAAAATTGATTTTGGATATGGGAGAGTCAACCCAAGACTTTGGGGATACAAGCAACCTGAGAAAAAGAAAAGAAAATGAGTGCTGGATTTGGTGGTCAAGGGAAAGAAAATAGAGTAGGCAAAGATGCTAAGATTACTATTGACCTAGATAACATAGATATTGTTTTAAAACAATATAAAAAAATTAAAAAATATCAAAAAACATCTCTGTATGCTATCAAAACAATGGACGGCACAGAAGATATTGTGAGTTCATTGATTAAGGAAGCGGAGGAGAATCCACTGTAAAATGGGGAAGCATTATCTACTTAACTTGTATGGATGCTCGTTTGTCCTTTTGGACGACGAGCGTTGTCTTATAGATTTACTGGAAAACGCAGCAGTTGCAAGCGGTGCTACTATTGTTCAAACTATTTCAAAGAAATTTGAACCACAAGGAGTTACTGTTCTTTGTTTGCTTTCAGAAAGTCATATTAGTATTCATACATGGCCTGAGGAAGGTAAGGCAGCAGTGGATGTTTATACTTGCGGAGATTGCAATCCAAAGATTGGGTGCGATATAATCATTCAGCAACTCTATGCATCTAATCATACATTAAGTTACATAGAAAGGTAACAAAAGTTACAAAATAAAAATCTAATATATTAGTACGTTCATCGCATATGCGACGGAAGTAAGTTGACGCGGAACGGAACGTTCATTCGCTATTTGCAAATAGCGAACGCAAACGCCGACTGAAGGAACGCTCTTTAACCTAAAAAACTAAGGAGAAAACCTAATGTCAAAAGTAGTTTACCGTGGGATTGAATATGATATTCAGAAGCGTCTTGAGTATCAAAAACAAATGATGCAACAACCTCAGCAATACAATGAGGTTTATCGTGGTGTTAAATTTGTAAAAGAGGGGCATAAGTGAAATGAATACTTACTTTGTCCGTTACCTTAAAAGAAAAGCAAAGAAGGAAAAACTTCTTAAAGATGCACAACTGAATATGGCAAAGCAACCTCAAGTTGCTTAATGATTAAAGAGGGGTCTTGACTGACCCCTCTTTTTTTTGTATAATTACCTTTGTGAGGTTTGATTTAAATGGATAAAGAAAAGCTTAAACTCATAGTTAAGAACCTTGAATCCCTTGTTGAATGTCTTAAGTCAGAAATCTATTCTGATATAGATTCATATAAACAAGAACCACAATATGAAGAGATCGCTTCTTACATTCATGATTATGATGAAGTGTTTTATGATGAGGAAGATGATGATGTATTTGCCCCTTTAAAAGTTAATAAAAAATATAAAATTACAAACGATGATGATGGAGACGGTCTGTGAAAGAACTTAACGAAGAATTCGAATTTATGAAACCAGAAGTAAAACTTGTTTCAGTAACACCAGATGCAGAGAAGCACATGGCATACTGTGCAAGAGTAAGTAATCCAAAGAATCAAGATAATGAAAGTTTTGATGGATTGCTCAAGTATTGTATTAAGCATCAACACTGGAGCATCTTTGAGCAAGCAACGATGACTGTAGAGATTAATACTACAAGAGGTATCGCAGCTCAAATCCTTAGGCACCGTTCATTCACATATCAAGAATTTTCGCAAAGGTATGCAGACACTAATCTTCTGAATCAAACTATTCCTCTTCCAGAACTTCGTCGTCAGGATGATAAGAATCGTCAGAACAGTATTGATGATATTCCTGACTATCTGAAACTCACTCTGCTAGAAGATATTAGAATGCATTTTGAGCAGTCCCAGAGACTCTACAACCGTCTTCTGGACAAAGGTGTGGCAAAGGAGTGTGCAAGGTTTGTACTGCCCTTAGCGACGCCCACACGCCTCTATATGACGGGCTCTGTAAGGTCATGGATACACTACATTGATTTGCGTTCTGCCCATGGTACTCAGAAGGAACATATGGAAATTGCAGAAGCAGTTCGTTGTATTTTTACTTGTAAATTCCCAGCAGTTTCTGCTGCTCTTGGTTGGACTCGTGACAACTGCAGTGATTGTGAAAGCATTCAACCTTCACTGCGTATAGACTAAATATTCTCATATAAAATGGAGGACTCACATTGGCAACATATCCCGTTATTAATAAAGAAACTGGTGAACAAAAAGAAGTCACGATGAGTGTTCATGATTGGGATCAGTGGAAAAAAGATAATCCAGAATGGGACAGAGATTGGTCAGATCCGTCTACTTGTCCCGCCTCTGGTGAGGTTGGTGAAGTTTATGATAGACTGAAAAAATCACATCCAGGATGGAACGATGTTCTTCACAAGGCATCAAAAGTTCCAGGCTCAAGAGTAAAACCAATTTAACTTTTTATATGGCAAGAAGAAAAAGAGTAGAAGACCAACCAATTGGTGTTGGTATGACTGCAAAGCAAATGAAGCGTAAGAAACCAATTAGTTCGGATTTGATTAGAGAAATTGAACCTCTCACAGATAATCAAAAAAAACTGTATGAAGCATATGAAAAAAATCAAAACATCGTTGCTTATGGGTGTGCAGGAACAGGTAAAACCTTTATCACTCTCTACAATGCTCTTCAAGATGTTTTAGACGAAAGAAGTCCTTACGAAAAGATTTACATTGTAAGGTCTCTTGTTGCTACTCGTGAGATTGGTTTTCTCCCTGGAGACCATGAAGATAAATCATCTCTTTATCAGATTCCTTATAAGAATATGGTAAAGTATATGTTCCAACTCCCAACAGATGCGGATTTCGAAATGCTTTATGGGAACCTCAAAACTCAAGGAACTATTAGTTTTTGGTCTACTTCTTTTATTCGCGGAACTACTTTGGATAATGCAATTGTCATTGTAGACGAATTCCAGAATCTTAATTTCCACGAACTTGATTCTATTATCACTCGTGTTGGTGAAAATTCTAAAATTATGTTCTGTGGTGATGCCACTCAAAGCGATTTAATCAAAACAAATGAAAAAAATGGCATTATTGATTTTATGAAAATCTTGCGTGTAATGCCTTCTATTGATATAATTGAGTTTGGTGTAGACGATATTGTTCGTTCGGGATTTGTCAAAGAGTATATCTTAGCAAAAATGGAAGCAGGGGTATAATGGCAGTACCCATTACCTGTATTGATAATTTTTATTCTGACCCTGATAAGGTAAGAGATTGGGCATTAACTCTTGATTATAATTTTCCTCCAGAAGGAGTTAATTATCCTGGAAAAAGAACTAAACATCTTTATGATATTGATAAAACTTTTTTTGATCAATTTTGTGACAAATTATTTTCTATTTTTTATGATTTTAATACTGAAGTGAATTGGATATGTGAAACAACATTTCAAAAAATATATCCATATCATGAAGATGAAAATAGTTTTTTAAATACAGGATGGTCTCATGTAGATGCTGCATCTGTTTTTGCTGGAGTTATTTACCTAAACAAAAATTCTAGACCAAATTCTGGAACAACAATTCTTACTCCTAATGACAAATTTGAATCAGAAGATGCTCTAGATTTTTCTTATAGAAATAAATTATATCATAATGAAAAAATTTGTTTAGAAGAATATTCTAAAAAAATTAAAGAGCATAATGAAAAATTTGATGTGAGCGTAGATATTAAAAATAAATATAATCGCTTAATTTGTTATGACAACAGCACTTGGCATAAAGAATCTAATTTTTGTTCAAATGAAGATTTTAGATTGACTCAAGTATTTTTTGTAACTGCGTTGGGTGCAAATAGTTTTCCGGACCAAAGAGTAAAATTAATTAATAATCTATGACATTTATACATCATAATTTTTTAGGTGACCTTGAATTAGAAAAGAAAGAAACAAACGGCACTCGCTTTTACCATCTTCCTGATGGTCAGTGGGTGCCTTCAATTACTTCAGTCACTTCATTTTATAATCGTCAAATCTTTATTGATTGGAGAAAGAGAGTAGGACTTGAAGAAGCAAATCGAATTACTAAGAAAGCAACAGCAAGAGGAACGGATTTTCACCAAGTATGTCAAGACTATTTGGAAAACAAAGAACTTGACTGGAATAATTATCAACTCCTGACAAAACATATGTTTTATCATGCCAAACCAGAGCTTGATAAGATAAATAATATTCACGCGATTGAGAGAACTCTCTATTCAGAATATCTTGGACTTGCAGGAAGAGTTGATTGTATTGCTGAATACGATGGCGAATTAGCAGTTATTGACTTTAAAACTTCAGATAAGATTAAACCAGAAGCGTGGATTGAAAACTATTTTGTTCAAGAAACATTTTATGCTGCTGCATACTACGAACTTACAGGACAAGTAGTTAAAAAACTTATCACATTAATGGTCACTCCTGGTGGAGAAGTCAAGGTATTTGACAAAAGAAACAAAGGAGATTATATTAAGTTATTAGTTCGTTACATTAAAGAATTTGTACATTACAATACTGGGCCAGATGGAGAATGAATTAGAAAAAGTTCTTGAAAATAAGTTTTTTTGTCCTTCACGTTTTGCGCAAGAAATTGAAAATCTTGTAAAAATAAATGTGGACATGAATTATATTGATGCAATTATTTACTTCTGTGAGCAAAACAGCATTGATTTGGAGTCAGTTCCTAAGCTTATTTCAAAACCATTAAAGGAAAAAATTAAGTATGAAGCAATGGAACTTAATTTTCTCAAAAAAACTTCACGCGCTAAATTAATTTTTTAATGATGCCTTTTGATGCTTATAAATCTTATTTGTCTTTGAAAAATCATTTTACCAAAGACAACTATGACTATTTTAAATATTGTGGTAAATCAAGAGCAACAGTTCAGTCTTTTTATAAAAGAAAAGATAGAATGTGGTTTGAAAAAATTTCAAGACAAAAATCGGATAAAGAAGTTGTAGATTTTTTTGTTGCCAATTTTGTATCCTGTTCTGATCCAGAAACACTTTGGATTGGAGAAATGATTAAAGATGGTGAAGAAAGATATCAAACTTGGCAAAAGAAAATTCAATCTCTTTCATATCTCTTTAAAGAAGAAAGTCAATCATTATTTGAACAGAATAAATTAGATGATGTCTTCAAGTGTTCAAAAGGTCATCCACTTCTTCTAAAAAAATATTTAAGTGGACAAATTTCTTTGGAGACAATGGTCTTGTTCGATAAAATTTTTTCTTATTCGAAAAACTTTGACAAAAAACTTCAAGATCCAGTGTGGGAAACCGTCAGTCGTAGAATTAAAAAATACAATCCATTTCTAAATATTGATGTATTTCGTTTTCGTAAAATTTTGAAAGAAATTATCCTGGAGGATCAATGAGTTTTTTTAGTTCCGAAGTAGTTCGTGCTGAAATGACTGAAATTACAGAACTTCAAGAACAAATCTATGGAAACATTTTTAAGTTTCCAACGATGAGTAAGCAAGAAAAACTTGAGCATGTTGAAGTTCTTGAGAGACTTTTAGATAAGCAAAAAGTTCTTTATACAAGAATGAGTTTATCTGATGATCCTGAAGCAATAGAAATGAAAGAACGTATCGTTCAGTCTGCAGTTATGATGGGTATGCCTCCAGGAACTGATATGAATATCATTCTCAATAATATGTCAAAGATGCTTGATGTGATGAAAGAACAGATTGACAAGACAGGTTCCGACCTGTAGAATAACGAGGTACACAAAGGCCAAATCCTACTAATACGAGGTAATCCGAATGTCTTTTGAAGCACTTAAAAAGCAATCCAAACTGGGTTCTCTGACTTCTAAACTTGTGAAAGAAGTTGAGAAGATGAGCACCGCAAGCAGTGGAGAAGATGACCGTCTCTGGAAACCAGAAGTAGATAAAACTGGTAACGGTTTCGCAGTGATTCGTTTTCTTCCCGCTCCTGAAGGCGAAGAACTTCCCTGGGCAAAAATGTATTCTCATGCATTCCAAGGTCCTGGTGGATGGTATATTGAAAACAGTCTGACTACAATCGGTCAGAAAGATCCTCTTGGTGAGCACAACCGAGAACTGTGGAATACTGGTATTGAATCAAACAAAGAAACTGTACGTAAGCAGAAGCGTAAACTTTCTTATTACAGCAATATCTACGTTGTAAAAGATCCTGCAAATCCTCAAAACGAAGGTAAAGTTTTTCTTTACAAGTATGGTAAGAAAATCTTTGACAAGATTATGGAAGCGATGCAACCTGAGTTTGAAGATGAAACTCCTATCAATCCCTTTGATTTCTGGCAGGGTGCTAATTTCAAACTCAAGATCGTAAAGAAAGATGGGTATTGGAATTATGACAAGTCAGAATTTGGTTCTGTTGAACCACTACTGGATGATGACGATGCTCTGGAAACCCTCTGGAAGAAAGAGTATTCTCTGACAGCAATTACTGCTCCTGATCAATTCAAGTCTTATGAAGAACTTGAGCGTCGAATGAATTCTGTGTTGGGTCTTAAGACTGCTTCCCCAACTCGTTCTCGTGCAGTTGTAGAACAAGAAGATGACCTTGAAGAGTTTGCTCAAACTCCTACTTCTCAAGATCGTGTAGTCCAAGAGATTGAGCAATCTTATGCTCGTTCTAAGTCACCTTCACTTCCTAAGATTACTCAAGATGATGAAGATGAAGATGATGCTCTGTCTTATTTTCAGCGTCTTGCTGAGGAATGATTAAGTATAGAGTCTAATATTATCTCCTTTTTTCAGGGTGGGGTTCACATATTGATCCCCACCTTTTTTATATTTCATAAGAACATCCATATCATTAAATAAAACATTTAGATATCTTGGTTTTAAAACAAATATATTTCTTTTATCATCTTCAACTTTTTGTTCATATTCATAATTTGTTATGGGTGTTGTGATATTGTTATGTGTAATTTGTCTTTCTAATCCATCATCATAATAAGTTGTAGAAAAGTTTGATGGCACAATAAGTCCCTCTGGAACAATAGTTATTCCATTTGAATTGGTGACTTTTTGTGTTTCATAGTGATGAACTGAATATAAGTTCTCATAAGTTTCATATTTGTTTAGTAAATAATTATCAAAACCAGACTGCGGTAGAGGCCACTCCGATTGAACATTTAAAATATTATTCGCTAAAAGAATAACCCAATCTAGTGTTTCATCCTGATAAAATTTGTATGCAACATTATCTGGTCTTTCGTTACCAATAATTTGGTATTTTGTAAAGAAACTAAGATTGCCAAAAATATCTTCTCTTAATTTTCCTCTTTTAAAAAGATTTTTTACAGTTTGATAGTCTGAGATATTTTTAGAATCTGCAGTTCTATTGATGTATTGAAAATCTGGAACCTGTCGAAAATAACTTGACATTTTTAGTAACCTATTGAATGATTATCATCATAATCGTCATTGTAGATTGGATCTAATTCACTAAATTTTAAAGTTATTTGATATGATGTCATTGTTTTTTTATCATCATTAAAAGTCATATAGGTTCCATCGGGAGCATAATCAACATCACACGCAAGAAGAGCACATGTTTTTATTTTATTTAATGAATCATGAATTTTATTTGCTGTTTGGTATTTAATATCGAAAACGCATGGAGTTTTTAGAAAAACTTCTGATGAAGATCTTCTAACAGACATACCAACTTTAAAGAAAGATATAATTTGTTTTACTATTATCGCTTCTTTTTCACTTCTTGGAGACAATTTGAATGAAAAATTAAAAGGTCTTAATGTTGGTCCATTAAAAAGTAATTCTAGATTTGGGTTTACGATTGCTCCACCAACTCTTGATAATAAGTTTTGAGCTCCAACTGCTTCTTGTGCAAAATAAAGTGTTATCGCCTTTTGATATTCTTTCATATTATCTTTAAACTCCTTTGCTGCTTCGTTTGTTGCTTGGGCAGCTGCTCCTGTTATATCTCCACCGGATGTCATTACTGACATTGATTTTGAAGCTGCATATGCTTGTATTGGGTTTAATGATGTTCCTCCCCAATCTACACCGTTACTATCTGTAATAGATGGTTGAATCGGTAATGTAACAGTTCCAATAATTGTTGAAAAGATATTAGTTCCTAATTTAAATTCTTCTCCAGCAGCATTGTTTATATTTTGTCTACCTGTAATTTTTTTTACACTAAAAATTATATTGTCTTGATAATCATCTAAAGTTTCTGGATATCGTACATGTATGTTTAGTTTCGAATCTGATATCTTAATTTTTTCAGATTCTTTTTCTTTTATACTAATGTCTGTCAAAGATATTGGTGACAAAGGATCTTCTTTTTTTGCAGGATCTTGACCTCCTACAATAGGATCTGATTTTCCACTACCTTGAGCTGCGTTTCCAGATCCTCTTACCCAGTCGTTTCTTTGAGCAGTAAGTGGAACACCATATTTTGTCCAATTAGTGTTTATAGTTTTATCTATTGATTTGTACGTATTTGTATAAAATTCTTTTGCTACTTTGTTTGGATCATTAGAATATTGTTCTTTTAATGATGAGTTTGTATCTAACATGTCTTGAAATACGGTTCCGACTGGGGTCCATTTCCAAGTTTTTGATGTAGTATCATATGTTGATACAAGTCCAGCGTTTACATTAAATGTATTAAGAACGCTAGTATAAGGTCTCCAAATTGCTTTTCCAGTATCTAAATCTGTTGTTAAAAATCCTCTTATCCCTATTCCTCCGAAAGTTGGTGATAGTTGATCTTCTTTTGTATTTGCCATTAGAAATTCTCCTCAATTTCAAGAGGATTACGTATCTCAATTTTTTGTAGAGTATGAGACATTTATAAGAGTTTTTAGTTATTTAGTTCTGAATTTTGCATATCTTAAAGAACGAAGATAATCTATCTCATTATCTTTGATTTCTAATAATTTACTGTTTACTTCATACCAAGTATAGTTTCTTACCGTTCCCCAATGAAAATTTATTCCCCTAAATCCCCACCTTTCAACTGAGATTGTTGCAATTAGAGGAAATTCATCATATCTCAAACCTTTTGTTTTTGCCGAATATATGAAAGTATAATATTTTCCAACATCAGGAACAAAGTCTCCTTCTCGAAATACTTCCATGATTGTCATCATTATATCATCTGGTTGAGTATACTTGTATTCCTTTAGTTTTGCTTTGAGTAAATTTATTCTTTTAGAACCAGAATCAATATACTGACCGAATCCTTTGGTTGCCATTATTTGATTCCTAGATTGTCTTCGGTTATAATTTTAAATTCAATCATTCTGTCTTTACAAAACTCTTCTGCTGCTTTCCATTTTGCTTGATTAACTGCATAAGTTTTTGCTTCATATAACCAAGATTTTGTTTTTCTTTTTGGAACTTTTGGAGCAATTGTTTGTCTTTTTGGTTTTACTTCAATTACATAAGTTTTTATTCTTCCGTCAGATTCTTTAATCTTAACAAGATAGTCTGGATAGTATCTATGAACTTTTTTGTCTACTGGTGATATATATGGAATGTGAAATTCTTCTGAAGCCCAAGATATTACACTTTCATTATGATCGCACCAGTATGCAAACTTTCTTTCCCAACTGCTTCTGCAGATAATATTATTTGAATCACCTTGATATTTTTCTGGAAATGATGGTTTGTATTTACTCTTGTAAGATTCTGCCATGTATCCTTACTACATAATATATCAGTAAAAATATTTATAGGTAGATGCCCTCAGGACAATCACCAAGATTTAATCCAACATCAGAACTTAAATCAAAGTTGATGCGTCCAGCATTAACTTCTCATTATGCAGTTTATTTTAATGTTGCAGAACTTTTGTTTGAAAATCCAAAAATACCTGGAAAAAAGGGGATAAAAAATTTTTTTAGTAATAGGCAATCAGATATTGATGCAGAACTTTTAACTCTTTCCTGTTCTGAAGCGTCTCTTCCTGGTTCATCTTTAGCAACTCATGAAATTAATAATGATTTTACAGGTGTAACTGAAAGACATGCATATAGAAGACAATATGATGATAGAATAGATTTTACTTTTTATGTTGATCATGATTATAAAATAATAAAGTTTTTTGAGACTTGGATGTCTTGGATTGTTGGTGAAGATCAATTTATTGACCAATCTAAATTAAATTATTCATATAGGGTTAAATTTCCAGAAGATTATAGAGTAACTTTGTACGTTCAAAAATTTGAAAAAGATTTTGACAAATATACAGAGTATACTTTTGTTGGAGCGTATCCAATATCAATTAATTCTATGCCAATATCATATGAGTCATCTCAACTTTTAAAGTGTACGGTTTCTTTTAGTTACATTAGATACTTTATGAATAATTCAGTTACATTATCTAACATTCAAGTTAACTACAAAGATCTACCGAATTTTCCTATTGGATATCAAAGAGTTGGTAGTAAGGATGTTAGTAATACTGAGAGATTAAGTGAATGGAGAACTCCTGATGGTAGAATTATAAAAATTACTGAACCAATATATTGATATCTTGATAAATAATCACACTGAAATTCCTATAGGACATTATGCCTTTACCAAAAATTTCTACACCAACATATGAGTTGGAACTACCTTCTACAGGTCAAGAAATAAAATATAGACCATTTCTAGTTAAGGAAGAAAAACTTCTTGTTCTTGCACTGGAAAGTGAGAACACTAAAGAAATTACAACAGCAATTAAGAATGTAATTAAAAGTTGTATTCAAACGAAAAATATTAAAGTCGAATCATTACCAACTTTTGATATTGAATACTTGTTTCTCAATATTCGAGGTAAGTCTGTAGGTGAGGAAATTGAAGTTAATGTGATTTGTCCAGATGATGGAGAAACTTATGTTCCAGTTAAAATCAATATTGATGAAATAGAAGTTCAGAAAAATGATGAACATAGCAATAGAATTCAAGTTGACGAATCTATTGTTATGGAGATGAAGTATCCTTCTTTAGATCAATTTATTAAGAATAATTTTGATTTTTCTGGAAGTGGTACTATGGAACAATCTTTTGATCTTGTTGCAACTTGTATTAATAAAATTTATAACGAAGAAGAAGTGTGGTCTTCAAGTGATGTAACTAAAACAGAACTCATTGAATTTTTAGAGCAAATGAATTCTTCTCAGTTTAAACAAATTGAGAAATTTTTTGAAACAATGCCAAAACTTTCACATACCGTTAAAGTTAAAAACCCCAAAACTGATGTTGAGAGTGAAGTGGTTCTTGAAGGGTTATCAAGTTTTTTCGCATAAGTATGGTCCATATGGACCTTGAAAATTTTTATAAACTTAATTTTGCTTTGGTTCAGTACCATAAATATTCATTATGGGAAATTGAAAATATGATGCCCTGGGAAAGGGATGTCTATGTTGCAATGTTAAAGAATTACTTGGAAGAAGAAAAAGCAAAGCAACAGCAAAATGGGACCTGACGAATTAGATGAACTACTTGCAAGTATAAGGGCGGAAGCGAAGAGAGAATCCGCCCTTGCTTTGTATGAAGGAGTTAGAGAAGAAGATATTGTAGACGAAGAAGTAGATGAAAGGATTATAACACTTCTTGGACTGGATGGAGTTTATGATATTGATTATGGAACTTATATTTCTCTTTTAAAAGAAAAATTGGTTGAATCTAGAAATTTTGATAAAAAGATTTCAAGAGATGAAGATGATTTGCTTGTAAATGAATTTAAACGAGTTAAGGGAAATGTTGGTAGATTTAAATTAAGAAAGAAAAAAATAACAGCAGAAAATATTGGTTCAACAGGACCAATTCAAATTTCAAAAGATAAGTTTTTTCTAGCAAGTAAAGCAATTGTTCCAGTAACATCTACAACATCTGAAGATTCGTCTGAAGATATAAAAGATATAGAAAAGGCGCTTGATGATATTTTAAAAAGTTTAACATTACAAAATAAAGAAAAGAAAAAAAAGAGTGAGGATGAAAGAAAAAAATCTGAGGATAGTAGGAGAAGAAAAAGAGAAGGTGATTTAGAAAAACCATTATCTCAATTAAAATCATTAGCAAAAAAAATTATTGCCCCTGCACAAGGAATATTAGATCGTATCTTTAGATTTATAAAGTTCACTTTACTTGGATATGCATTTAATCAACTAGTAAAATGGTTTAGTGATCCAAAAAATGCAGATAAAATAAAAGTTCTTGGTAGGTTCTTAAAGGATTGGTGGCCAGCTTTACTTGCTGCATACGCACTATTTGCGACTCCATTTGGCAAATTTATTCGAGTCACTCTTGGAATGTTGAGAGGAATGATGCCAAAGTTGATTAATTTGATAAAGACAAATCCTTTAATTGCTGCGGGAGCAATAACTGGATTTGCGGCAGGTGCTGCCGAAATGTGGAGACAAAAAGAAGAAAAAAAACAAATTGAAATAGAAGCACAAAAGCGTAAAGTTAATCCAGAAGTTGTTCGGGGAGAAGTAAAAGAAGCAAAAAGTTCTCCTTTTGCAATGTTTGGTGAAGCAATGCAAAATATTACACCTTTTGGATTGTCTGGTGGAGGATTTATTCCTAAAACAACAAAGTCATTTTTTGGGGGCGGTCAAGTAGATAATATTGTTGATGCTAAAGACATTTCATTTGAAGGTGGTGGTGGAATCTATGATAATAGTGGAATTAGAGTAAAAGGTGCTGGTGCAGATACTCAATTAATTGCAGCTGCTCCAGGTGAAATTGTAATGTCTAAAAAGGCAGTTGATAGGTATGGCGCAAATTTCTTTTTGGGATTAAACAAAAGAGCAGGTGGAACTAATATTCCAAAGATGTCAAATAATATTCAACTTGCTGCTGGTGGTGGATTAATTAGAAGAACTATCAAATCATTTCAAGGTGGAGGAATGGTTGGTTCTCGTGGATTTGGTAATATGACAACACCCTCTATTAATCAATTTAAATTTGCATCTGGTCGAAATCAACCTAGTATGCCTCAAAGTAGATTTTCTAAATTTTCAATACCGTTTATTAGGTCATCTGCGACTAAAAATAATAAACCTAATTCTACTAGTGAATCAAAAACATCGTCTACATATAAGTCTTCCTTCATTTCTTTGAATAAACCTTCTTCTAATGTATCAGTAAAAAGTTTAAATCTACCTACAAATATAACTGAAAGTAATCAATACATAAAAAATTATATTTCTTCTAATATAAAAGATTCTAATAAGTTCTCCGTTTCCTCCAATTTGTATCTAAGTAATCCTTCTCCAAGATCAAAATCATCTCCACCGGGACCTCCTGTGATTATATCAAGAACAACTTACACTGTTCTTCCACCTATTAAAGCACCTAAGAAGATGCCATCTATTGCAAGAGGTTCGACTATTCCGGAATTTATTATATCAAGCAATAATGATACGAGATCCAAAAAAGCATTATCTCTAGGTATCGCAGATCTGGTAGGAGTTTCATAAAATGGCTACCATAGATTCTAAAAAACTTTTACCTCCAAGTAAAAAAGGCGGTGCAATTGAAAAACAAAAGTTTCTTGTTCCTATTAAAAGTATTGCAACAAAAAATATATCAGATTCTGCATTAAAACCAGTAGATAAGAATGAAAATGAAAAAGGTGGAAGTTTAGTTGTAGTAAAGAAACAAGTAATTCAGTTAAGAAATCTTATAAACAATAGTTTATTGTTGGATAGAAGTGAGACATCTATTCGAAAGAAAGAAGAAGAAAGGAATAAAGCAGAACAGAAAGAAAAAAAACTTGAAGAAAAAGTTAAAAAGAATAATGTAAAGACCAATCTTCTAACAACAATTCCTGGGCAAAGTATTTTTGATACTATTAATAGATTTATTGGATTCACTCTTCTTGGATATCTTTTTAACAAATATGGAGAACTTCTTCCAAAACTTATTGAGTTTGGGAGAGTTCTTGAACCAGTTGGGAAGTTTTTTGAAACTTTTGCAAAAAATTTATTGGAGAGTGTAATAAAATTTATTGATCTTGGATATAAGGCATATGATGGAACTCGGGATTTAATTAAAAAAATAGGTGGCAAAAATGCAGAAAAAACTTTTAATGAATTTTCAAACAATTTAAATCTTGTATTGAATGGTGCAATTGCAGCAGCAATGTTGATTGCAAGTACAAAATCCAAAACTCCAGGTGGCGCTGCAGGTAGTGCTGGTGCAAGTATAACAAAATCCTTAGGTGGGACATCTTCAAAAGCTGTTAGTAGTTTTGGTGCTGGTCAGAGGTATGGTGCAAATGTAAGACAACTTGGTCGTGCAGCTGCTGGAGGAACTTTTGAATCACAATTTTCAAGAAAAGGTGTTACATTAACAGAACAAGTTGCTGCACAAAGAGCAGCAAAACAAGTAGCAACTCAAGGAGTTAAATCATCTTCAAGATTTGCTATTACAAGAGCACCTGTTATTGGAGCATTGATAGGTTTTATTATTGATACGGTTATTTTTAGAGAAAAACCAACAAGAGCAGCTGCTGGAGCAGTTGGAAATCTTATTGGATCGGGTATTGGTGCTGCCCTTGCTGGTGCAGGTACTTTTGGAATTGGTGCTGGATTGGGACTAGTTGCAGGTGGATTCATCGGAGATCTTCTTGGCAAAACTTTATATGATGTTATTGTTGGTTATGGAACAAAACCAATACAAGCAAGAGCAGAAGGTGGGTCAATTACTAAAGGTGGACAATCTGCAGTTAATCCATCTAGAAGACTTAAAGCAAAAACAAAAAAAGTTGTACCAAAAATTATTCCACAGAGGACAGAACCTGGAAAAAACATTGGTGGTAAATTAAAGATTGAAGAATTATATGGTACAGATGAACCTGGAAAAAGAAGTGCATTAAGAGCACTTAAGAAAAGTTCTGAGGAAGTGAAGAAAGTAAGATCATTAAATGGACTTTCTGGTGCAATGTTTGGCGCTGGTATTGATATGGCCCTTGGACAAAAACCAGATAAAAAACTTGCATATTCTCTTGGTAATATGTTTGGTTCAGTGGTTCAGACTGCAATTGATTCTGAATTGAATAGTTCTTTTAATGATATTAGTAAAACTCTAGCAATGGCAAATGGCGGTGTCGTTCCTTCAAGAGAAATTGGAAGACAGTTAAGTATTGGTGAAAGAATAGGTAAATTTATTTCCAGTGCTCTTGCAATTTCTATCGAAAGTTCTGCATCAAGAATACTTCAAAACTTAAATAAAGAATTGAATTTGGATGGAGGTCCTCCTGGTGATATTGGTCTTGGAGGTCCTGATAGTGAAGGAGGTGGTCCAGACGTATTTCATGGAATGGGTGCAGAAAGAATGTGGAATTTCTTTAAAAATAAAGGATTAAGTGATATTGCAGTTGCTGGAATTTTGGGTAACGCTAGATGGGAAAGTTCTTTTAATCCAGCAGCAAGAGGAAAAGGAATGGGCCCTGGTGGATCTGATGCTATTGGTATCTTTCAATGGGGAGAAACTGCAAGATGGAAAAATTTGGTTAATTGGTCAAAGCAGCAAAATTTAAATCCATGGGATTATGATACTCAACTTAAGTTTGCTTGGTATGAAATGCAAACTTCGGAAAAAGCAACCATTCCAGCACTTCAAGGTGCAACTTCTGCCGCCGATGCGGCGGAAAAATTTAGAGCAGTTTACGAAAGAAGTAGACATACTGAGCAGAGAAGAAAGGACGCTGCAGAAGGTTATTATAAACAGTTTAAAGGTAAGATGTATGTTTTACCACAAACACTAAGTGGAAAAGCAACTTCATATAAACCACCTTCTCCAGGATTCTTTAATGCAATTCAATATATTACTGGAGATTCAACTCAAGGTGCAAACTATGATCAAGCTGGACATGGAGGAAAAAGATATCATGAGCATATTGCTTTTAAAACAATTGAAGATAAAGAGAGAGCAAAGGCAGCATTACGTGCTGCTGGATTTACTATAGGTAGTGAATATAGACGTGGAGATCCTGGTTATCATGGATCCGGATTAGCAATTGATGTTCCTTTCTATCCCAATAATAGACTTGGATATAGTGATGATAAAAAAGGTGAGCAAAGATTTAGTAAAGATGTTAGAAAAATTTTGGGAATAGGTAGTTCTGGACCCTCCAAAACAAATATAAAACAAAATGATCAGAGAAGAGCATCATTAGCACCAACACAATCATCTACGGTTGCTTCATTAAATAAGTCTGGTCTTTTAAATACTGATACTTCTGTTTTTATTATTGAAAATAATTCTATAGCACTTCAAGTTATAGAAAAAGAAGTCCCCGTGGTTTAAATAGTATTACAATAAGAAAATAAAATGGGAAGTAAAGAATCATCAACAGCAAATTTATTTGAACTCTACTCAAAAAAGACGGGTACTTCTGTTGATTTAAGAACAGGTGCTCCTCGTATTGAGTACCGTGAAAGTATGATTGATGATACTGTAAGAATTAGTGCAGCAATTGTTGATACTGGAAATGCCGCTTCTTCAGATAGAGGTTCAAGAAAAACTATTAGTGCTGCAGAGTCTTTGAAGTTAATGGGTGATGATAACAAAGTTCTTTTTAAATACACTGATGCTGCTGGAAATGTTTTAGATTTTTCAAAAGATACTGACTTAAGATTGTCTCATAAAAACTTTGAAACAAGAACATTTAAAGGTTCAAGTTTTATAATACAAATAGTATCTAAAGAATTTTTAGATAACAAACTTTTAGAGAATAGAGTTTTGAGAAGATATAGTGGTAAAATATCAAGTTCTGTGGAGACTATCTTAAAAAAAGATTTAAAAACTGATAAAAACCTTTACATCAGTGAAACTATTAATAGTTTTTCTGACTATGGTTTAAGAAAAGAACCCTTTGATGTAATCTTGGAACTTCAACAAATATCAATTCCGAATTTGCCAAAGGCAAAGGGAAACACTGCTGGGTATTTTTTTTGGCAAACATCAAAGGGATTTCATTTTAAATCCCCAGATGAAATTTTTAATGGAAAACCAACTAAAAGATATATTTACAATTTTAAGGTTGATGAAAAGATTCCTGTCGGATACACGGATAAAATTTTAGAGTATACTGCAAAAAGAGTTATTGATGTTGAAAAACAGATGGAGTTTGGTACCTTTGGTGCAGTTACAGAAACTTTTAATTATGCAACTCAAGAATATGTAAAGAATCCAGATCTTATATCCAAAGATATGAGTAGAATTTTGTCCGGAGAAGAAAAAGTAACTTATGGAGATTATTCTTCTAAACCAACTAACTTTTTTGCTTCTCCAGTATCTATCGGAATGAATTATGGCACAGGAGAATCTGTGGAGAATCAATTAGAAAAATCAAAACAAGAAAACTTTAGTGTCTCTGAAACTATTGCACAATCAATTCAAAACTATAGACAAAGGTTGAATTTTATGATTGAAGTTAAGATTCCTGCAGATTTTAGTTTACATGCGGGAGATATTATTGAGTGTGATCTTCCAGAGTTATCTAGTGCAGAGACCCAAGTTAAAAGTCCTAAGGATAGTGGCATATATATGATATTGGAACTATGTCATTATATTTCTCCTACAAAAACTTATACTGGATTAGTATTAGTTAGAGATTCATTTGGAGTAAAAGTCTAAGGTAAAAAAACAATGGAAAAATCACTACAACAGCACATCAATGATGACAAAGATGAACTTGATAATCCTAATACAAGTTCTCAGAGAAGGCGTCATTTAGAAAGTGAACTTGATTCATTGGAAAAATATCAGGTCAATCATCCAGATGATGATCACGATCCAAGTGCTTTAGAACTATACTGTGATGAAAATCCTGATGCTTTAGAATGTAGAATTTATGAAGATTGATAATGACTCTTTATTCAAATAAACCATATATTTTTGATTTTGATGCAGAGTATGAATTTATTGGCATAGGTCAAATTGCTGATCCGCAAACTTTTAAAAAAGCATGTGTCGCAAATTATGGTGATATAAAAGGTACTGATTCTAAGGGATGGGGAGAAAGATATAAAGTTAGGTTATGCTTTAGAAATTCAAAAGATACTCCTGCGGATCAGTTGATTGACGCAATACGCCAGATGACCTTTCCATCTGGTCATGCTGCATTGCAACTTTATATCCCTCTTGCACCCAACACTTTTGTCAATATCCATAAAAGTAGATTTAATAAACAATATTATATTACTAGTGTAATTGGAAACACTTTATGTTCTTTTAGTGAGAGTAAGAATCCTATAGAGGGATGTGCTCCAAGATCTGGTTTTGGTGCTGGGTTGGGTGGATTTACTGTACCATCAACTCATATTGATGGATCTAAAGTAGTAAATGAACCAGGAGCTGGAGCTCCATGCAAAATATCTGAAGCAGATAAACAACTTCAAGAATTAAATGAATATATTAATGTTCCTTCTGCGTGCAAACCTTTTGATTCAAATGCAATTAATAGAGATTTAATTAATTTAAAAAAGAGCATTGAGTCTTTAAGAAATAAAATAAATGGACCAAACAGTGTTCTTTCAAACACAGAAAATTTTTTAAATCAAGCAAATCAGATAATAAATCAGTATGCTGAAAAAATTACTGGTCATATTAAATGGTTGATTAATTATATAAAAGAGCGTGTAGAAAAGGGTGTTAATTGGGCAGTAAACAAGGCAAAATCTGCATTGTATTTAAATCAGAGATTTGTTTTACAAGAACAAAAGACAACAGCACTTGACTTAATTGCTTGTTTATTTAATAAAATTTTAGATAATTTAACATCTTTAATTACTCAATTTTTGAATCAAATTATTAATCGATATGTCAACATGGCAACATGTGCTATTGAAAAATTTTTAAATGAATTATTTGGTCAAATTATAGGTCAAATTTTGGGCGCTGTGAACAGCATTATAAGTTCTGTTTTAAGTACAATTAGTGGAGTTAAAGGACTTGTTGACTCTATTTTAAATTCCATTATTTCTTTGTTAGATTTTCTTTCATGTGAAGTTAAAGCAGAATGTCCTGATGTAACTGAATGGAATTTTCTTGAGGGAGCTGCTCCTTCCAAACTATCTTTGAATTTAGATTCAATTTTTGAATCTGCAAAATCCATTATTTCATCTACAAAATCAATTATAGACCCAAAAAATTTCAGACTTAATCTTGATTTAAATTCATTGATTGTCGGTGTCAATGATATATGTAATGTTGGACCTATTTTGTGTGGTCCACCTAGAGTTTCTTTTTGGGGTGGTGGTGGTCAAGGTGCTACTGGCAATGCAATTATAAGTTCCTCTGGCAGTATTCTTGGTGTTGATATTACTTCCTCTGGATTTGGATATTCTCAATCACCATTTATAACATTCGAAGATCCTTGTGGAAGAGGAACTGGTGCTACAGGAATTGTTATTATTGGTGATGTTCCATATCAACCTCCAAATAATGATGATACTTCTGATAATACTGCTGGAGATTTTGTTGATAGACCCAATCCGGGAGACATAGTTAGTGGAATTGTCGACGTTATTATTCTTGATAATGGAACTGAATATCTGCCAAAATCAGATGGAAGTTTTGGTGGTGACGGTAGAACCTGGGCAGATAGATGTCAGTCAAAAATTAAAAGAGCAGATGGGACATGGGATACCCCATATAATCCAGGAGAAGTTATTGATGTTGAAATTGGCGACTATGTTCATCTTGCAGGACAAACTCCATATACTTCTACAAGTAAATTTTCAATTACAGCAACAGAGTGTCCTCCAGAAGACGTTTTTGGAATATCACCATCAGATTCTGAAGGGTCTTATCCAGTAGTCTTAGAAATGACGGATGCAGTTATTGTAAACCCTGGATTTGGATATACTTCAGGTGATCAAATTATTGTAAATCCCAGTAATGGAATAGTTCTAACTCCGGAATTTGGATACAATGGACAACTTATTAAGATTAATATTGAGAAAATTGGAATTGGATTTACCGAATCTCCAGAGATTGGTATAGATAGTAATACTGGTCATAATGTTATTATTAAACCAGTATTTAAAGTCATTAGTGGTAATCAATTAGTTACTAAACAAAATTCTGGTGTTGGAATTATAAACGTTGTAGATTGTGTAGGTAAGCCAAATGAGTGATAGATTGGAAACTAGTTGGGATTATTCTCGTATTGGTACAACACAAGGTGAATTAAAATTTGGTGATGTAATTCTCAATGGAACTAAACTTGCTGCATTAATTCGCAATTCAAATCCAGGAAAACCTTCAGATCATTTTATGGCTTATGGTGGTTCTGGTAAATTCTCTGGGTCTACTTGGAATCAATGTCCTGGAGTTTATCAAATTATTTGTGGAACTGCTCCTGTTGATGGTCAATCGTTTGTTTTATATGCTAAAAATGGAGATGTGGTCATTGGAGCACCTAATGGTAGAGTTAGAATTTTTGCCAAGGATATTGACCTGATTGCAAGTGGGTCAGATACAAAAACCGGATATGTAAATGTTGTTGCTAATCAAAACATTGAACTTAGTGCTGATTCTGCAATTAATGCTCAAGCAAAGGTAAATATTAATATATCTGCTGAGAGACAAATTCAAGTTGCCTCTCCAGGTTATATTAAAATTAGAGGTCCAGGAGATTGGTTTGAAGATTGTGACTTTGCATTTGGTCCAACAGTTGGAACTGTTACTGCATTTCAATTTTTAGATGGTCTTAAAAAAATATTAGGAAGTATAGGAGGTTAATATGGCTGGTGTCGGTAATTTTATAGTTGGTGGTCAATTCCAAGTTACTGCAAACGTTCCTGGGGGTAAACCAGGTCCTCCTGCACAAGTTCTTGGTGGAGGAGCTGGAACGCCTCCAATTAATGGTAGTGCTTGGATTGAAGGTCCAGTTCTCTTAGGTTCTCCTTTGGCATATCCTACACCAAGAAAACCAGATGCTACTGTAATGATAGGTAGGTCTAAAAATCCAACTTTTCCAGTTACTGAATCTATCTTTAAAGTTACAAGTTTTTCTTCTTCTCCCACTCCAATTGATGTTATAATTGGAGAAAAGAAAGGACCTGTGGGATTAAAATCTGTCCTTTCTATTGGAGATATACTGTGCTTATCAAAAATTTCTTATAAATCTCCTAAAACAAATGCGATTGGTGATTTGAATTGGACTGGTAAAGTAGTTGTTAATGGAAAAACCCTTTTTAATGGTAAAAGTGTTACAAATATTAAAAAAACAATTAACGGAAAGACAAAAATTAATGGGATTCTTTCTGTAACTGGTAAAATTAGTAGTCCTACAATCACGGAATTAAAGGCAAAAATAAGTTCTAAAAAAGGATTTGATATACCCCATCCATCAAAAAATGATTACAGATTAAGATATATTTGTATAGAGGGCCCTGCCGCTGAAGTTTATTTAAGAGGTTTTTTGAAAGACAGAAATGTGATTGAATTACCTGAATATTGGAAAAATTTGGTTGATGCGGAAACTATTGCGGTTACTTTGACACCTATTGATGTCTATCAAGAATTGTTTGTTGATAAGATAGAGTGGGGGAAAAAAATTATTGTTAAAAATAACTTAGGAGGACCAATCAATTGCAGTTTTGTTGTCTTTGCAGAAAGAAAAGATACTGCTAAAAATATTCCAGAATATGAAGGGTTGACACCCGCAGACTATCCAGGAGATAATAAAGAATATAATGTTAATGGTTTATAATTTGTGAATAAAATACATGAAATTTTTCCTTTAGTTGTTTATCAAGGCACTGTTGATTGTCACGAACAATTTAAGAAAGATAATTTAGATTCTCTAAGGGAATATTGGTTTAACGGATATGAAAATGAAAGTCCAGAATTTTCTGGCAAAATATTCGTTCATCATCAAAAACAATATAAGATATTTTTTGATAGTCTAAAAAAGAATCTTGACCAATATATGCAACATTTAAATGTTGATCATACAAAATTAAGTTATCATGTTATTAAGGCGTGGGTCGGATGTCATCTTGATGATGAAACTCCTTCAATTACGCCACATTATCATAATGAATCTAATATTAGTTTTGTATATTATTTAAAGACAGATGAAACATCAGATAAGTTTTGTATAAGTCAGCAGAGCAATAGAAATGAAATTGCTGGAGGTCTTTTTGAAACTGCCGATAAAAGAAATACACTGTTGGGTTTTAATAGATATAATTGCAATTACTATACAATTACTCCAACAGAAGGAACAGTTGTGATGTTTCCAAGCAATACTTACCATTTCACCCAAAAATTTGCAGAAAGAAAAGGAGAAAGAATTGTAATTCCTGGAGACATTAGAATTACATTAAAGAAAGAAAATCCAGATTATCATCAAGGTTCAACACATCCATCTCAATGGTTAGAATTATAAAATAAATACTGAAAAATACTATAAAAATGGATTCAAGATATTATACAGTTCTTAATGAAGATTTAACTACAAAATTAGTTGATTCTAATTTATCTATAGAAGATTCTTCTGAAAGAATTATTGAATTAGATGGTAAAAAAATAGCATATGATGATATTATAATATCAATAGATACTGATGTTTTAATTGAAGTAAATGATGTAAACTTAAAAATTCTTGATGTTTCAAACAAATATCAGGATAGAATAAATGTTGGTTGTAGAACTGATATATTTTGGAGAAGAGTTGGACTATCTGGAACCATTCATTCATTGGTAGCAACAAAACTTTCACTTTCTGGGTATGGTGGAGATGTTGAATATTTTAACGGCGTTGGATTTGACACCTATAGTAACTATGGTACTTTTGGTTATGTCTCAGAAAATGCACATGGAATCAAATATTATGATGAACCGATTACAAAAGATATTGGAGATACTTTTGTAACTAGTTTTATTGGTTCTATTTCTAATGGATCTAATAAATTAATAGTTCTTTCCGTTGTTGGATCATCTTCTACAATAGGTATTTCTACAGGACAACTTGTAATTTCTTCAAAAAGTAGTGTTTTGCCTTCTTCCTCAAATATTATTGGAATCGGTACAACAACACTTTCTGAATCTGTTCTTGGAATTGGTACAACTTCGCCTGTAACTATTTTAACTCTAGATACAAATGCAACTGATTCTGCATTATCACCAGAACCAAATGGATCATACATAACATTTACTGTTTTATCATCAGTAACAGATTTTAATTATGATAATTATGAAATTCAATTTGAAAAAGATCCGTATTCACCACAAACCATTGGCATTATGACACAAGGAACTCTTGGAATTGGAGTTTCTATAAAATATGATAACTCTGGTAACGCTCCCAATACGGTCTCTTGGGATCCTGGGTATTTTGATGAAGAAGATCCTAATACTTTTGAACCAAATGTTGGTGCAGGAAAATATTATCTTAAAGTTGGATTTTCTTCATATCCAATATCTCTGAGTGGTCAGAGAGTTTCTGCTGGATTTGCAACAACAGTGTTTACAAATCAATTAAGTAGCATTTTGGCAATTCCTGCATCTTGTCCAACCCAAGAGACAAATTTGACAAATTCAATTTCGGCATTAAACACTGCAAAATCTAATATTTTGTCTGGAATTGGTACATTAAATTACAAAATAGATGTATCAAATACTTTTAGAGATCAAAGAA
>JACCEB010606653.1_pt1 | contig 32426 bp, 21 predicted proteins | sample 7454761 | NCBI WGS metagenome assembly JACCEB01 (sample SAMN15323454, study PRJNA562643) | freshwater metagenome | isolation source: river surface water | place: USA:Blue River Watershed | collected 2017-08-18
AGGATGACGTCCTTGGCGTAGACGCCGGGGGCCAGCTGGCCGTTGACTTCGATGCGACGGACCTTGAGGGGGCTGAGGGCGAGGGTCTGGGTGGCGAGCACGTCACGGACCTGGGTGGTGCCGATGCCGAAGGCGATGGCGCCGAAGGCACCGTGCGTGGCGGTATGGGAGTCGCCACAGGCGATGGTCGTGCCGGGCTGGGTGATGCCCTGCTCCGGACCGACCATGTGGACGATCCCCTGGGTACCCGTATTGGTATCGAAGAAACGGATGCCGAAGTCCTTCGTGTTCTTGCGCAGGGCCTCGATCATCTCTTGGGCGATCGGGTCGGAATACGGCTCCTTGAGTTCGTTGGTCGGGACGATGTGGTCGACCGTCGCGAACGTGCGTTGGGGATACTTCACCTTCAGGCCGAGGTCCCGGAGCATGCCGAAAGCCTGGGGACTGGTCACCTCATGGATGAGGTGGGTACCGATGAAGAGTTGGGTCTGCCCGTTGGGCAGCTGACGCACCGTGTGCGCTTCCCAGACTTTTTGGAACAAGGTCTTAGCCATCTGTAGAGAGGAGAAGGGGTCAACGTAGGAGGCCAGCCCCCTTGGTCAATCCCACAGGAAGACCCCTTATGAGCTAACCCATGGGTTGACCCGACTGGGAAAGCCCAAAAAGTGGGCCAAGCATGGCTGTTCCGCCCCCCAAACGCCAACCCCCTCGTCCAGGGGCACGACGACCGACCCCGGAACAACCCGAAGCGGGCACTTTCCTGTCGAACCCACTCTTCTGGGTCTGCTTTGCCTTACTCGGACTGCTTGCCGCCTACCTGCTCCAGCAGCGCTTGGCGGAAATGAACCAACGGCCCACCGTCGTCGCCGAGAAAACGCCTGCGATCGCCAAACCTCCGGTCGTCGTCGAGCCCCCCAAAGTCGAACCGCCCCCCGTGGTCGTGGTCACGCCGCCGGTCGTCGTCGTCGAACCGCCTAAGCCCGAGCCCGTGAAGCCGATCCCCGTCGTCGTCGAGGAGCTGCCCAAATTCAACCGCTTCTACAAGACCGTCTCCACGCGCCTCGTCACGGCCCATCTCGGCGACCCCAAGGCGCCGCTGAAGAAGGAAGTCAAGGCCGGCCACGAACTCCGCGCCTCACCCAACGCTCCGCTGCACGTCGCTTCGGGCGATGCGACCAAGCGCGCCGCCCTCCGCAAAACCGTCGAAGACTACTGGGCGAAGATCGACCCGGACCGTTGCCTCCCCCACCCCGATGCCGAGGCCTTCCCGGGCAAGGTCCTGGAGCCCGCCGACCGTGTCATCACCACGGTCAGCATCCCGGTCAACCGCTCCCGCTGGCATTCCACCGGCACTTATGCCGCACCCGGTGAACGCATCACCTTCCGCATCCCCGCCGGGGACGCCGACCTGGGCCTCGTCGCCCGCATCGGTTGCCACAACGACGACATCACCAGCGACTTCGCCATCAAGCGCGAGGACTGGCACCGCTTCCCGGTCATCACGAACACGGTCGCCTTGAACAAGCGCGTCGTCGAACTCGCCAACCCCTTCGGAGGACCGATCTACATCGAGATGCCGGGGAACGACAAGAACGCCAAATCACGCGACCAGATCCGCATCGAAATCGTCGGTGCCGTCGAAGCTCCGAACTTCACCCTCGGCAAGACCACGCGGGCCGAATGGGAAAACAGCCGCCTCGCCCCGGCCCCATGGGCCGAGATGATCTGCGACAAGATGGTGATCTCCGTGCCGTCCAAGCACATCCGCGAGCTCTCCTACGCCGACGCCACCGAACTCATGAAGACGTGGACGGAAACCGTCGAGGCCTGCGATTGGCTCGCCGCCTGGAAGGACCGTCGCTCCGCCGAGCGCATCGTCTCCGACGCCGAGATCTCCATCGGCTGGATGCACTCCGGTTACCCGATCAAGTGCTACCTCGACAGCGCCAAGGACTCCGTCGACGTCCAGAAACTGCGCAAGGAAGGCAACTGGGGGTTCTTCCACGAGCTCGGCCACAACCATCAATCCAGCCTGTGGACCTACGCCGGCTACACCGAAGTCACCTGCAACCTCTTTGCGCTGTACTGCATGGAGAAGATCGCCGGCAAGAAATTGGGCGATGGTCACGGTGAGGACATGGCTGCGCTGGCCGCCGAGATGGCCCTCGACCCGAAGGCCCACGCCGGCTCCGCCTTCCACCTGCTGGCGCAATACTACCACCCCGTGAAGCAGTTCGGCTGGATCAGCCTACAGCAGACCTTCGCCGAACTCAACGGCCGCAAGGACATCAAGAAAGCCGATGGCCTGGTGAAGAAGAACCTCGGCATCGCCGGACGCGAGGTCGAGAAACAGCAGGAAGCCCTCGACAAGGAAAAGCACCAGCTCGACCTGAAGATCAAGGCCGCCGTCCGCGAAAAGAAGGAAGCGGACAAGGTCGCCGCCGAGACGCGCCTCGCCGAGATCTTCAAGGAGGAAAAGAAGATCAAGGAGGCGCTCGGGGCGCTCACCAAACACGACTCCGACGAACGGAAGAAGGACATCTTCGTGCGGACCTGGTCCAAGGAAGCGGGCGCGAACCTCGGCCCCTACTTCGCGACGTTCGGCTGGCCGTACACCGACTCGATGAAGACGATGCTCACGCCGCTCAAGCCGTGGATGCCCGCGAACTTCCCCCCGACCAAGCCCGGCGCCAAGCCCGCGAAGTCCACCCTCTTCGGCTCCAAGAACGAGGCCATGGCCGGCAAGGACGAGGCCCAAGGGGACAACCAGTCCACGAACGCCCAATAAGGACGCGGTCTTGACGGGGGACCGCCCCCACGGCCATCCTCCGGCATGGATCGCACGCTGACCTTGAGCTTCTCCTGCCCCGACGCCTCCGGCATCGTGGCGGCGGTCTCGTCGTTCGTGGCCCAGCACAAGGGCTGGATCACCGAAGCCAGCCAGCACACGGAACACGAACTCTCGCGCTTCTTCATGCGCATGGAAATCAAGGCCTCCTCCCTCGATTTCCCGCCCGAGGCCTTCGACCGGCACTTCAGCCCGCTGGCGAAGCAGTTCGGCTTGGAATGGACCGTATCCGACTCCGACCAACCGCGTCGCGTGGTGCTGCTCTGCTCCAAGCAGGAACACTGCCTCTACGACCTGCTCGCCCGTCAGGTCTCGCAGGACTTCCGCTTCATCGTCCCTTGCGTCATCTCCAACCACGAGGCGCACCGCAAGGTCGTGGAAGCCCATGGCATCCCTTTCCATCACGTCCCCGTCACGCCGGAAAACAAAGCGGTCGCCTATCGGCGCATGGAGCAGATCTTCCGCGACGAAAAGGCCGACCTCATCGTCTTGGCCCGCTACATGCAGGTCTTGGATGAAGAGCTCTGCCGCAACTTCGCCGGCAAGATCCTCAACATCCATCACTCGTTCCTGCCGTCGTTCGCGGGCGCCAAGCCCTACCACCAAGCCCACCGCCGCGGGGTGAAGCTCATCGGCGCGACCTGCCACTTCGTGACCCCGGAGCTGGATGAGGGTCCCATCGTCGAACAAGATGTGATTCGCGTCGACCACTCGGACACACCCGATGACATGGTGCAGCTGGGCAAGGATATCGAGAAGGTCGTGCTCGCCCGCGGCCTCCGCGCCGTCGTCGAAGACCGCGTGCTTCTGGCAGGCCACAAGACGGTGGTCTTCCGTTAAGAGATGTTTCGCTCAATAGCGGGTTTGCGCTTTAAACCCCTCCGCCAAGGGCTTGCATGCCAGCGTGCTTAGCCGCCCCGCCCTCGCCATTTTCTGGTTGTTCGTCGCCACGCTTTCGGCCCAGACCGTTCCGGAGGAACCCTTGCCTGCGCACATCGGACCCTACCTCCAACACCCCGCAGCGGACGCCATGTCCGTCTGCCTCGTCAGCCGGACCGCCAAGGCCGTCGCTATCCAAATCCGGCCCGCCAACCCCCAGGACAAGGCTCTCGCACCGGTGAGCGCCGACGCGCTCGTCATCCCCGGAACGCCCTGGACACGCTGGACCGCCCGCCTCAAAGGTCTACCCCCCGGCGGACGGTGCGCCTACCAGGTCATCATCGACGGGATCGCCGGACCATGGTTGGAATTCCAAACCCTCGACCCAGCCGCCGAAGCGCTTCGCTTCGCGGTGTTCAACGATGTCCACGACCAGCTGGGCACGCTCGACCGCGTCCTCGCGCATGTCCCCGCCGAGAGCTTCGAGTTTTCCGTCCTGCTCGGCGACTGTTGGAACGACCCCCAGACCAAGAATCAGGCCGAGCGCGTCTTCCGCACCCTCGATGGCTTCGTCCGTCGCCTCGATGCCGCCCGTAAACCGATGCTGTATGTGCGCGGCAACCACGACCTCCGCGGCCCCTTCGCCCCCCAGCTCGCGCGCTTGTTCGTGGCCCCACGATTGCGGGCGGATGCACCCTTGGGCGAACAAGACGTGACCTTGGCCTTTGCCGCCGGTCCCGCATTCCTGCTGTTCGCCGATACAGGGGAAGACTTCGAAAAGAAGAAGGAGGTCTTCAACGTCCTGCGCGAACGCCAGACGCCTTGGCTACGCTCCGAGCTGGCCACCCCTGCCGCCCAAGGCCGCTGGCGGCTCTTCTTGTCCCATATCCCGCTCTTCAACGACAACATCTGGAACTCCGAACACGCCCGCAAGGCGTGGACGGATGTCCTCGTGGAGGGCAAGGTGGATGCCGCCTTCGCCGGCCACGACCACGGCTGGAAACTCCTGCCCAAGAACCGCCCCTTGACCGTCCGCTTCAAGGCCAGTCCCGTAGATAGCCAATTCAGCGACGGCTCCGTGACTTCCATCCCCCCATTCCCCGTGCTCATCGGCGGCGGACCCAAGCCCACCGGCAAAGAACAAGGCACCGCGATGCTCTTCAAGGTCACGCCCCAAGCCTGCTCCGTGCGACTGATCGGCGCGGAAAACGGCACCGTGCTGACCCAGCTCGAACTTACCCGCTAACCCCATGCTCCGCACCTGCACCCTCCTCCTCCTCCTCGCCACCGCGGCCTTCGCGGCGACCAAGCCCGAAGAGATCACGCCCAAGCCCAAGGCACCGTTCGTCCAACCGGCCGAAGCGGACCGCGCCGAACTGCACAAGAGCATCCAAGCTTACATGGCCTTGCCGGCCGAGCAGGTCACGGCGCACCCGGCGGCCAAGGACTTCCCGGGCGCCGTTGAATCGAAGCACCGCGTCGCGCGCACCGTCGCCTACGACGCGAACCTCGTTGCCCGCTGGGACACCTCCGCCGGCAACGCCCCCAACCTCGCCACGAGCCCCGAGGCCTGGCAGGAAACCGGCCTCTACGCGGCCCCCGGCGAAATCGTCACGGTTACCGCGCCGGCCCTCCCCGAAGGCCGCACGGTCCGCATCGTCGTCGGCTGCCACCGCGACAGCCTGCTGAAGCTCGAGAAGTGGAACCGTTTCCCCATCATCACGCGGACCTTCGAACTGAAACCCGGCGCCAATAAGGTCGCCAACGCCTTCGGCGGCCAGCTCTTCATCCAAGTTCGCAACGCCGGCGCCGGCCGCAAGTCCGCCCAAGGCGCCACCCAACCCGTCAAAGCCGCACCCGCGCTAGCCTTCGCCAACGCCGTCGCGATGCCGACGTATGTGCTCGGCAAGGATACCCCGGAAACCTGGAAGCAGTCCCTGGCCCATTCGCCGGCCCCTTGGGTGACGTTTGTCGCCAAGCACGCCATCCTGCACGTCCGCCGTGGCACCGTCGCCCAAATCACCGACCCCAAGCCCCTCACCGAGTGGTGGGACAAGGCCATGGAACTGCAGGACGACCTCGTTGCGCTCGAACGCTTCGCCCCCGAACGCGTGGTCCCCGACATCCAGATTTCCGCCGGCTTCATGCACTCGGGCTACCCGTTCATGTGCTTCCTCAACCCCAGCGAAGCCGACATCGTCGACCTGCAGAAACTATCGACCAAAGGTAATTGGGGCTTCTTCCATGAGCTCGGCCACAATCACCAGCGCACCGACTGGACCTTCCCTGGCCAGACCGAAGTGACGGTGAACCTGTTCTCGCTCTACTGCATGGAAAAGCTGGTGGGGCTACCGCGCGGCACGGGACACGGCTCAATCAAGGACCTGCACGGCAACATGGCCAAGCGCCTGGCCACCCCACCCGACATGGGCCCCTTCGAGCAGCTCGCGCCGTTCATGGTGCTCATCCAGGCGCACGGCTGGGAACCCATCCGCACGACGCTCCGATCCTACGCCCAGAATCCGGCGACCGGCGATGTCCCCTTCAAGCAGAACAGTTTCGTCATCCGCTACGGCCAAGCCGCCCGGGTCGACGTTTCGGATTTCTTCGCCAAGCTCGGCTATCCGGTGACGCCCGAGACCAAACAAGCCCTGAAGGGCTTCCCGGCCTTCACCTACACCCCTCCCGCTCCGGCGGGCAAGTGACTCTCGGCCAACAGTTCGCAGGGTGAGCGCCTTCTGCCTCGCCCTGCCACTGCATTTGGCTCTAATAGAGGCCACTGACGGCCCTAGGCCGCCTTCCCTTCCATGTCCTTAATTTCCCGCCTCTCCGCCCGCCTCCAAAACCACCCGAAGCGCGTCGTCTTCCCCGAAGGCGCCGACCCACGCATCATCCAGGCGGCCCGTCAGTTCGTGACCAAGAAACTCGGCGTGCCGATCCTCATCGGGGACCGCCAACGCATCAAGATCACGGCCGCCCGCCTCAACATCAGCCTGGAAGGCATCCGGGTGATCGAACCCGAACGGAGCGACGAGCTGGCCGGCTTCGCTGAGAAGCTCGAGTCCATCCAGCGCTACGGCAACACCAACCTACAGGGCGACCCGCGCGAGCTGGTCAAGAACCCGAGCTACTTCGCCTGCCTGATGGTGGCGACGGCCGGGGCCGACGCCCTTATTTCGGGCGCGACCACCCACGCCGCCTCCGGCCTCCGCGCCATCCTCCAGACGATGCCCCGCCAAGCGGGCGTCGAAACGGTGTCGTCCATGCAGATCCTCGAGTCCGAAGAAGCCCGCTTCGGCTGCGAAGGCGTGCTCTTCCTCGCCGATTGCGGCGTCATCCCCGAACCGACGGCCGAACAGCTGGCCGACATCGCCGTGACCACCGCCGGCCTCGCCGGGCACCTCACCAACACGACGCCTAAGGTCGCCCTCCTCGCCTACTCGACCCACTCGGCCAACGCCCGCCTCGCTTCGATCAAGAAGGTCCAAGCGGCCACGGAAATGGCCAAGCGCCGCGCCCGCGAACTCGGTATCCTCGCCGATATCGACGGCGAAATGCAGGCGGACGCCGCCCTCAATCCTTTCGCCGCCGAATCCAAGGAGGTCACGGGGAGCGTCGCCGGCAAGGCCAGCGTGCTGATCTTCCCCGACCTCAACTCCGGCAACATCGCCTCCAAGATGGCGCAGCATATCGCGGACATCCCCGCCTACGGCCAGATCCTCACGGGGCTCGAACGCCCGGCCGCCGAGATTTCCCGCGGCGCCAGCGCGCACGACATCTTCGGCACCGCGGTCATCGTCGCCGCCCAGGCCGTCGACAAGTCCTACCTCTACCCGACCCTCAAGGACGGCCCGACCGCTTGACCATGGCCGTCCGGAAGCGTTTCGCCGAAAACATCCCGGGCTTGCTCATGAGCCCGATGAACCTCGACACGCGCCGCATCTTCGTCGCCGCGACGCGGATGAACGACGGCAAAACCACGACTTGCCTCGGCCTCACGGCGGCCCTGCAGTCGATGGGCCTGCACGTGGGCTACATCAAGCCCATCGCGCAGCGCATCGTGCAGTCGGGTGAGGACCAGGTCGACGAGGACACCTTGCTCATCGAGGGGCTCTTCAACCTCGACATCCCGATTGCGGCGATGTCGCCGGTGGCCATCGGCCCGGAGTTCACCAAGAACTACCTAGAGAACCCCGAAGTCATCGGACCCCAGCTCAAGGACCGCATCTGTCGGGCCTTTGACCGGGCCGCCTACGGCAAGGACATCGTGGTCGTCGAAGGCTCCGGCCACGCGGGCGTGGGCTCCGTCTTTGGCGCGTCCAACGCCGACAATGCCCGCGTGCTGCGCTCCAAGGCCCTCATCGTCGCCGCCGGCGGCATCGGCAAGCCCATCGATGAAGTCGCCCTCAACAAGGCGCTCTTCGACAAGGCCGGCGTCGAGGTCGTCGGAGTCATCCTCAACAAGGTGCTGCCCGATAAGGTCGAGTTCATCCGGGACTTCGCCGGCCGCGGCCTCCGCAAACTCGGCATGCCGCTGCTGGGCGTGGTGCCCCTTCAGGAGACGCTCGTCTACCCCAACCTCGACCAGGTGGCGGACGAAACCCGCGCCCGGTGGATTCACCAGCCGGCCGGTCTCCGCCGCGTCCGGCGCGTCGTCATCGGCGCCATGTCCGCCCGTCGGGCCGCCGAATACCTCAAGGTCAACGGCACCCTCGTGATCGTCCCCGGCGACCGTGAAGACCTGCTGGAGGCCTTCATCGACAACGATGGCGCCAAGTCGCTGGCCGGAGTCCTCCTCTCGAACGGCCTGCTGCCCGGCGAAGCCATCCTCAAGCGCCTGACCGAAGCGGGGATCCCCATCGCGGCCGTCGAGGCCGAGTCCTTCGCCGTCACCGCTCGGATCAACAACATGACGGTGAAGACGATGCGGCAGGATGCCGACAAGATCCCGATCATCGAGAAGATGATCCGGGAATCTGTCGACATCCAGGGGCTGCTGAAGGCGCTCTAAGCGAAGCCTTAGACCGGCCGGAGAATCTCCCCCAGTCGGGTGAAGTGACCGTCGTCGAACCCCATGGCTCGCTTGAGGAACGCATCGCGTTCGATCAAGTTGGCGATGCGGCTCGCCTCGGAGGCTTGGGCCAAGGTGATGAGGCCGCGGAGCCACACCCACCGGGCGCCTACGGGCACCGGATAATCGCTGCCATGCAGGAAGCGCTCCAGACGGCCCGATTCCTTCACCTGTTTCAGGACGCCACTCCGAATGGGGCTGTTCAGCGCGCTTGTATCCGCATACAGGGCCGGAAACTCGTCCATCAATTTGATGAGCTCACCGAAGTAATTCCGGTCGAAGAAGTGGCTGTTGCCGGAGGCATGGGCGGCGATGACCTTGACGCCGAGTTCCAGCGGTCGACGCAGGATGCGGGGATCCTGGTAGGAGCGGTTGATCACCGGGACCGTCATCTCGCCTCCCGTATGACAGAGGAAAGGGAGACCGGCGGCCGCCATGCGGCGCCAGAACGCATCGTACCGCGGGAGCGAGCAATCCACGTTCTGGCAGTTCGGCAGCAACTTCAGCGCCCGCGCCCCCGCGGCCAAACATCGCTCCAACTCCGTCAGCGCGTCCTTCCGGCCGGGATGGATGGAAATCGCCGGCACGAACTCCGGGTTCTCGGCGCAGACCTTGAACAGGTAATCGTTCGGGACATGGAACGAGCCGAAGTCCAATTTCCTTCCGTCTTCGTCGTAGACTTCGTCTTGGGCCAGCAAGAGCGCCTTGTCCACGTAGGATGCACGCACGAGCTCACGGAGCGCTTCGACGTACTTCCCGTCGAAGTCGCGGTGGGTGAGCGGGAGCGGCATGCCGACCGCGCGCCTCATGACCTCGCTGAGTCCCTTCAGCCAGAGCCCGTCGACGCGCAACCAACAGCCACTCCCGGCTTGGCCGTTGCCGACCAGGTGGACGTGACAATCGTAACGCTGCCGAGGAAGCATGGTCGGAGAAGGTAACCCCGTCCCAAGCGAGGGCGATGGCAAAAGACTCCCTAGCCGACCTCAACCCTCGGTCTCGGCGCCCTTCTTCACGACCTTACCGTAGAGCCAAGCCACCCCGAAGAAGGCGATGGCCACGGCGGCGCAAGCGACGATACGACCCAAGATATCATGGATATCAAACAGGATGACGTGCCCCGTGGCGATGACCAAGCCGACGATGCCGACCATGCGGTAGGAGCGGGTCTGGAGCAAGAAGCCCAAGATGAAGGTCAGCGCCGCCGCCAAGGCCCAGAAGAGCGACGTCCCGGCGCCCGGCAGTTCGGAGAAACGGGGGAAGACGATCAGACCGAGGATAAACACGACGACGGTGCGGCACGGCATGCCGACCTGCTGCAGGGCCGAACTATGCCGAGCCAACGCGTACAGCGCCAAGGCCAGGCCCAGCAACCAGACCGGCGTGAGCGCCAAGGTGCACTCGATCCAACTGCGCGGGTAGCACAGGACGATGAAGGCCGGGATGAACGCCAATTGAACCAGCAACGGCGCGGCCGGCTGTGCCCCAAGGCGGCGATAGAGTTCGGATAAAGCCGCCAGCAGGGCGATACCGCCAAGCCACAGGGTCGCGGTGAAACCGTCGGCCGGCACCGGCGAAGACGGCAACCCCACCCACGCGGCCCAAGCCTTCATCAGCAGGAAGGCGCTGACGAAAGCGAAAGCCGCGGCCGCTTGACGGGCCCGGAGCAGCCAGACGCCCAGACCATCCAGGACCGCCAAGACCAAGGCCCAAATCATCGGCCAAAGGATGCCTTCAGGATTCCTCCCGAAATGGTAGGAAAGCACGACGACATGGCTCCAAGCAAAGGCCGGAAGGATGGCCCAAAGCAGTTTGGGCTCACGGAAGAGCGCCACCATCGGCAGCACCACCAACCAAGCCCATGGTTGGTCGACGGACGGGAACTGGGACTGCACGAAGCAGGTGAGCACGGCCAAGCCGAACAAGCTGATGACTTGGCGGGCGAAAACCGAGGAATGCTCCGAGCCCCAACTGAAACGCCAAGCCGCCAAGGCCGCCCAGGCCGCCGGAGCGCCTAGGCGCAGCCAGGGCTGCGCGGGTGACTGGTTCAGGTAGGCGACCACGGCGATCGCAGCCAAGCCTTCCGCCGCCCAGAGAAGCAACGTGCTGCGAGCCCGAGCATAGATGAGTTGTGCCAAGGCAGCGGCGGTGATCCAGACCGCCCAGACCAGGCGCTGCTCGACCTTCCAAGCTCCCGCCGAGGCGGCGAAGACCAAGGCGGAGCTCAGGATGATCTCCGCGGCGACGCGGCGACGGGTCCATTCGAGAAGCCCGACCACGATAGCGGCGCCGGCGAGAATGAGCGAAACCAACGCCCGCGCATCGTCGCCGCCCGAAGCAACGCCGATGCTGGCCACGGCCGGGAAGAAGAACGCCGTGCAGAGAAACGCGTTCTTCTGCGCGTCGGAAAAAGTCGACGGCACCCGGCCGAAACGGTCGGCCAGCCACAGCGAGAGGAACGTCAAGCCCGCGCCCAATTGCACCGCCAAGGTGAGTTCCGGCGACGACGCACGCTCGTTGTACAGGATGGCGAGGCCGACGAGCGACCCCACCAAGCCCAACACCGCGGAGGAAGCCCAACCGCCACGCGAAAGCAGGACCGCGCCCAACGCCGCGATGGAGCCGGCTTCGATGCCGATGGTCAACACATCCGAATTCGCCAGTACCGATAGGCCGACCGCGACGGTCGCGAAGACGATGGAGAGCTGGCCGACCAGCTTGTCCTTACGGGCCAAGGCAACGCCGCCAACAATCAAGGCCACGAAGAACTGCAGGACCGCCGCCTGCGCAGGCGTCTCGAGGATGCGCATCTTCTCCATGCCGTAGGAGGCCCAGGCGGCGAACTGGAATACGGTCAAACCGACGGCGAACACGACGCGGCCCAGGTCACGGCGGCTCTGTTCGAGACGATGCCCGCCCCAAAGGCCCAAACCGCCCAGGGCGAGGATTTCGCCGAGGCGCACCCACGCCGGCAAGGTGGAACGGAGGTTGAGCCAGATACCCAAGAAGACCACCGCGGCGACCGCCAAGGCTCCACCCACGCGCACGGCCCACCACGAGCCCAACGCGAATTCGCCCTTGAGGTCCGCCGGCGGGAGCAACCCCATGTCGCGTAAGTTTTCCCAAGGGTCGGTGGGCGTCGCCGGAGAAGCGGACGGCGCAGCGCTTGCTGGACTGGGCGCGAACGCGTTCGCCGCCGCAGGCACGGGCACGACCACGGGGTTGGTAGGCAGCGGCGGCGGGCCATCTTGCGCCGCGGGCGGCGTGACGGCGGCGGCGGTAGAGGCCAAGGCGGCCTCCCGCGCTTGCTTCGCTTCCAAGACAGCAATCTTGCCCTCCAGGCTCGAAACCCTTGTCCAAAGGACGATGACGAGAGTCGGTACGCCCAAGAACAGGAAACCGACCAACAGGACAAGGATGACTTCCATGCCCGCCAGCGTGTCCCGGAACGCCCCGCTTTCAATGCTTTCCTATACCAACGGGGACCCCGGCAGCAGGTAAACAAGTCCGCGGCCCTGACACCGCCCCCCCCGACCGGTCAGCCTACGCGGTCCAGCCCGCGCATCGTCCCGGTCGAGGAGGCGAACTTGTCCTGATCGATGCCCATGCGCTGCAGCATGGAAACGAAGAGGTTCGGGAGCGGCGTATTGCGCTCGGTGTCGAAGGCGAGGTGCTGGCCATGACGGAAACCGCCGCCCATGAAGAGCGTCGGCAGGTTCGTCGTGACGTGCGTGTTCGCGTTGCCGAGGTTCGAGCCGTAAAGAATCATCGTCCGGTCCAGCAAGGTATCGCCGTCTTCCTTCACGTGCTTGAGGTCGGACATGAGCTTGGCGAGGAGACGCATGTGCCACTCGTCGATCGACTTGAGCTGCGCGAGCTTCTGCGCCGAGCGACCGTGGTGCGACAGGTTGTGGTAGCCGTCGGTCGTGGTATGCTCGTGATCGAGGTCGATGGCGGGCGAATTGACGCTATCGAGCATGAGCGTGACGGCCCGCGAAGAATCGGTCTCGAAGCAGAGGCGAGCCATGTCGTACATGAGCCTGACCTTGTCCATATACTCCTTGGGGCTGGCCGGGTCGAGCGGCACAGGCTGGGACGTCACCGGACGAGGCTTACGCTCCCATTCCTTCGACATCTGCATGCGCTTCTCGAGCTCGCGGACGCTCGTGAAGTACTGGTCCAAACGATCGCGGTCCTGCGCCCCGACGGTGCGCTTGAGGTCGCCGGCCTGGCCACCGACGGCGTCCAGAATGCTGCGCCCCAAGTCCATGCGGCGTTCGGCCGCGGCGATTTCCGCGGCGGAGCCACCCATGAACATGCGGCGGAAGACGACGGAGGGTTTCTCTTCCGTCGGGATCATGATGCCACCGGCGGTCCACGAAAGGCTGCGCGAACCACGCGAAACGTTCACCCCCAAGGTCATCGACGGGAAGCGCGTGAGGTGTCCGATGCGTTCCGCGATATGCTGGTCGAGGGAGATGGTGTTGCGGAAACCGCCGCTGCTCGGGTGCGGGGCCGCCGTGAGGAAGCAATTATCGGCCGGGTGGCCACCATCGACGTCCGGATGGGAGACACCGCTGAAGACGGTGAAGTCGTTGCGATGCTCCTGCAGGAGATCGAGGTATGGCGACGACTTATAGTTGGCCCCGGCGCCCTTCGGGAAGAAGTTGTCGGGGACCAGGCCGAGGTTATTGCAGATACCCAGCATGCGGCGCGGCTTGCCGCCGGGGGTGGCCGAGGCCGGCGCTGGCGCCGCGAAGGCCGGGGTCATCGAGTCGAGCAACGGCAAGGCCATGAGGATACCGGTGCCTTGGATAAAGCGGCGGCGCGAAACCGAACGCTGGAAGGCAACGTGCGGGGCGTTGGCAGGGTTATAGCCCTTAGGGGAGGTCATGGCGGGGTGGATTACTTATTGAGGAAGAGGTCGCTGGTGACAAGCCCACGAACGAGCGTCCGGACGCCGTAGGTGGTGGGCTGGGCGTCATCGAGGAGCTTTTCGACCTTGGGGCGGTCGGCAAAGCCCACCGGGGCCCCCGTGGCGAAGACCGTGAGCTGGCCGACGAGGTTGCGGGCGAGCTGGCGTTCATCCTGCACGAGGAGAGCCTTGAATTCACGGATATCGGCGAAATGACGCTTTCCCAATTGGCCGTGCGGCTCGACCGGCAAGGCGTTGTGGAAGGCGAACTTCTGACCGTTCTTGCCGAAGCCGATTTCGCGCTCCTTGCCGTCGATGGCCCGGTAGGCCTTCCGGTAGCCACCGACGATGTCGAAGCTCTCCAAGGCGAAGCCGGGCGGGTCGATCTTGGTATGGCAGGCGGAACAGGACTCGAGCTTGCGATGGCTCTCCAACTGCTGGCGAATCGTGGTGGCGCCCCGGATGTCGGGCTCGACGGCTGGCACGCTCGCGGGCGGGGGCGGGGGCTTGCGCCCCAAGATGCGCTCCATGATCCACGCGCCGCGGACCACGGGCGAGGTGGTCGTGCCGTTGGCCGTGACCTTCAGCACGCTGGCCTGCGTGAGCAGCCCTCCGCGCACGCTATTGGCCGGCAAGGAGACCTTGCGGAACTGCGCGCCGATGACCGGCGGGAGTTCATAGAGCTTGGCGAGGCGCTCGTTGACGAAGACGAAGTCCGACGCGGCCACCGTGCGAGCCGGGAGGTCGCGCTTGAGCAGCTCGGCGAAGAAGAGCCGCGTCTCGTCGCCGGCCGATTCGACGAGATGGTCGTCGAGGTAGTAATCGGGGTAGAGGTTCTCGTCCGGATTGGTCACGCCGACCTTGCGGAGCTCGAGCCAGTAATCGAGGAAGGCCGCGACGAAGCGTTGCGAGCGCGGATCGTCGAGCAGGCGGTCGGCCTGCTGGCGCAGGATCGCGGGCTCATGCAGCCGACCGGACTTCGCCAAGGCGAGGAGCTCGGCATCCGGCGCGGAGTTCCACAGGAAATAGGCGAGGCGCTCCGCCAAGGCGTAGTCGTCGAGCCGGCCCGGCTGATCCTGGAGGTAGAGGAAGCCCGGCGACGTCAGCACCGCGGTGTAGCCCGTGACCATGGCCTCCGCGAAGGAACTGCCCGTCTTGAGGGCGTTCTGCACGAGCGGCAGGAAACGGACTTCCTCCTGCGGCGAGACGGGTCGGCGATAGGCCTGCTGCACGAAGCGACGCAGGAGGCGCTCCGCGTCCTTGGCGACGTCGTTCGGGGTGACCTCGACCTTCAGCGACGAGGTCAGGGATTTACGGGCGGGCAAGTCGTCGAAGAGCTGCCGATAGCCGGCGGTCGGCCAGCCCTCGACGAGCGGGCCTTCGACCTCGATCCAGCGCATGACCAGACCGGGCTGCCCATCTTTCTCGGCCAAGGGATTCTGCCAGCGGCTGGCTCCCGGGCGCGACCGGAAGAAACGCACGGGGTCGACTTGGATCGATTCGCCCGCCAACAGCTGCACATCCAGGTCGGCGACGGTGACGTCGGGATTGAGGTCGATGTTGCCGATCCGCCGCATCACGCGGGGCGGGGTCAAGGCGTACACGGTCACGGGCTCCGGGCGGCGGCCTTTCGAGACGACGTCGAGGTTCGGGATAAACCAGCGCTTGGCTTCGCCGGGGCCGACCCAGACGGAATGCCCGCAGAGCTTGATCCTGTAGCGACCGGACACCGGGGCCTTGAAGGCCGAGAACTTCGGCTCGATCGGCTCATAGGCGCTGGCGACCACGCCCACGCCTTCCAGGTCTCGTTGCGCCGCGTTGGCTTTCCCGGCCGACAGCGGGGCCTTGCCGGCCCGGACTTCCGGCTGGGCCGCGAAACCGAGCGTCGGGAAAGTGGCGCGCTCCGGCGCTTGGTTGAAGACCGAGAACTTCATCGGGCCCGTGTAGCTTCCCTGGTCGCGGGCATGGTAGCGCTTCGTGACCGCCGGCAGTCTTTCGGCCGAAGTCACCAGGACCTGCCGCAACGCGTCCTCCGCCGTACTGATGTAGCGGGCCAACTGGACGTGGGAGACGTCGAGGGCTTCGCCCGACTTGTTGAAGCGATGGGCCTCGGTGTCTTCCGGCAGGGATTCACGCACATCGAGCCACGGGGCGTGGAGCAAATCGCGCAAGGTGTTCTCGTATTCGAAGCGGTTGAGGCGACGCTTCACCGTGCGGCCTTCGCGGCGGATGCGCGCGTCCTCGGCCGACTGCAACGCCTGCTTCAACTCCCAGAGGTAACCGGCGGCGGCCGCCGTCGCGGGGCGAGGCTTCTTCGCGGGAGGCATTTCGCCCGACGCGATCTGGTCGTAGACCTTGACCCACTGCGCCATGACCTGCGGATCGCCGAGTTCCGGCTTGAGCGCCGTGAGGTCGAAGTCGCCCTTCTTGGTCTCGGAGTCATGGCATTCGACGCAGTGCTTCTCCAGCAACGGGGGCAAGGCCGCCGCGGCCGTGGAGACCAAGGCCAAGGAGCAGAGGATGCGGACAAACGACTTCATCACTGGGGTACCCTTAAGACAGGAGAAAGACCTCGGGGTTTCCAAGGGAATAGAGCGAGCCCTCAGCGCTTACCAGACCCTTTAAACCAATGAAAAGACCCCAAACCATTGAAGTGGACGCGAACCATCCCCTGCCCTGCTTGGAGGCATGCTCGCCGTCCTCCGTTCAGCCGCCCTCGTCGGGGTGGAAGCCGTCCCCGTCGAAGTCGAAGTCAATACGGGCGAACAAGGGGAGCTCCGCATCGAAATCGTCGGCCTCCCGGACACCGCGGTGAAGGAATCCGAGGACCGCGTGCTGTCCGCCATGATGAACACCGGACTGCGGACCCACGAAACCAAGACGACGGTGAACCTCGCGCCTGGCGACCTGCGCAAGGAAGGGGCGATGTACGACTTGCCGATCGCGGTGGGCATGGCCGCCGCGACCGGCCAGATCAGCAAGGAGCGGCTCGCGCATTACCTCATCGCGGGAGAGCTCGGCCTCAGTGGCGGGACGCGGGCGGTGAAAGGCGGCGTGGCCATCGCGATGTTGGCGAAGCGACTGGGCCTCAAAGGCGTCCTCCTTCCCCGCCCTTCCGCGGAGGAAGCCGCCCTGGTCGACGGCATCGAAGCGATCGCCGCGGATTCGCTCGATGGGGCCCTGCGCTTCCTCTCGGGTGATGCCCGCTACGCACCGCTGCCGCCGGCGGCCAACCCATTCACGCTGACGGGACCGAGCGACGGCCCCGACTTCTCGGAGGTCAAAGGGCAGCTCAAGGTCCGGCGCGCGGTCGAGGTCGCCGCCGCCGGCGGCCATAACCTGCTCATCCTCGGGCCGCCGGGTTCCGGCAAATCACTCATCGCTAAACGGATTCCGACGATCCTGCCGGCGCCCGACGCCGAAGAATTCCTGGAGATCCTCTCCGTCCACTCGGCGGCGGGCATGCCGTTAGGCGACGTCAAACGCCGCTGGGAGCGCCCCTTCCGCTCACCGCACCATACCATCAGCGACATCGGCCTCATCGGTGGTGGCGCGATGCCGGGCCCGGGCGAGGTCTCGCTGGCGCATCACGGCGTGCTCTTCCTCGACGAGCTGCCGGAGTTTCGTCGCTCGGCGCTCGAGGTGCTGCGTCAGCCCCTCGAGGACGCCTGCGTGACCGTGTCCCGGGCGGCGGCCAAGGTCACCCTGCCCGCGCGCTTGATGCTGGTCGCGGCGATGAACCCCTGTCCCTGCGGACACCTCGGCGATCGCCTCAAGGAGTGCCGCTGCACGACCGCCCATATCCGCCGCTACCGCTCCAAGATCTCCGGACCGCTGCTCGACCGCATCGACATCCAAATCGAAGCCCCCGCCCTCTCCATCGAAGAGCTCCGCCACGCCCAAGCGGGCGAACCCTCCGCGGCGATGCGCGCCCGCATCGAAGCCGCCCGGGCGATCCAACGCCAGCGCTTCGGCGGCCGGATGCGCGCCTGCAATGCGGTCCTCGCAGGCCATGAACTGCGCACCCACTGCGCCCTGGAGCGTGCGCAAGGGGACCTGCTCCAACAGGCCATGGAAAAACTGGCCCTTTCCGCGCGGGCCTTCGACCGCATCCTGCGGGTCGCCCGCACCATCGCGGACCTCGCCGGAGCCGAACGGATCGCAACCGAACACCTCCTGGAAGCCATCCATTACCGTTCCTTGGACCGTGGGTGAAAACGCTCGCAGACGCTAAGGATATCCTTTCATTGCACGCATCCCTATGAAGTCCCCCCTCCTCCGCACCCTGTTCGCGACGGTGCTGACGGCCCTCGCCGCCGTCGCCTCCGCCGCGGACCCCATCAAGGTCCTCATCATCGACGGTCGCAACAACCACGACTGGGTCCGCACGACCGCGTCGTGCAAGGCGACCCTCGAGGCGACCGGCCGCTTCAAGGTCGACGTCTCCACCGCCCCGGCGGCCTTCGCCAAGCCTCAGCCCGCCAAGCCCAAGGCCGGTGACGCCGAAGGCAAGAAGGCCTACGACGAAGCGCTCAAGGCCTGGAAGAAGGAAGAGTCCGAGTACAACAAGGCCCGCGCCGGCGACTGGGACAAGTGGGCGCCGAAGTTCTCCGACTACGCCGTCGTGGTGAACAACTACAACGGCCCGGAATGGGGCGCCGACATGAAGGACGCCTTCACCGAGTTCGTCCTCAAGGGCGGCGGCCTCGTCAACGTCCACGCGGCGAACAACGGTTTCACCGGCTGGGACAACTTCAACGAGATGATCTGCTGCGGCTGGCGCGGCGCGACGTTCGGGCAACGCGTGGCCGTCGATGACGCCACCGGCAAGGCCATCGCGGTCGCCGAGGCGGATGAAAAGATCAAGACCAAGGGCTTTGGTTCCGGTCACGGCGCCAAGCACGCGTTCGTGCTCAAGGCCCGCGACGCCGCCCACCCCATCCTGCAGGGTATCCCGTCCGAATGGCTGCACGCTTCCGACGAACTCTACCACCGCATGCGCGGCTCGCCCGACCACATGGAGGTGCTCGAGAGCTCCTTCTCGTCCGAAAAGTTCGGTGGCACCGAGATGCACGAGCCGATGGTCTGGTGGGCCAAGTTCGGCGAAGGCCGCGTGGTGACCACCTCCATGGGCCACCTCTGGGTCGGCGACAAGACCTTCGACGCCCTCCACTGCGTGGGCTTCCAGACCATCCTCGCCCGCTCCACCGAATGGGCGGCCACGGGCAAGGTGACCATCGCCATCCCCGAAGGCTTCCCGACCAAGGACCAGACGAGCGTCATCGAGCCGTCCAAGGTCGTCTGGAAGAAGTAATCATCGTCCCGCCTGCGGGCGGGGCTTGAAGCCCGGACGGGGCGTGGCAGATTTCCTGCCATGCCCCGCTTCGTTTTAGCCCTCCTCGCGCTGTGCCTTGGTAGCTCGGTCCAGGCCGAGACCTATGAGCTGCGCAACGGCGACCTCATCCGCCGCTTCGAGCTCAAGGATGGCCGCTTCCGCACGCTCGGCTGGACCGACAAGGCGACCGACCGCACGCTCGACGTGGACAGCGACGAGTTCGCCATCCGCCTCTCCGACGGCACCGTGCTCACGGCCGACGACTATGAGGCTAAGGCGGAACTCTTATCATCCAAAGACGAAGCCGATCGTACAGCGAAAGACCGAGCCGTACTGGTTGTCAGTTATGCACTCAGGAAGGATCGGGCGAGGAGTCCGCTCGCCCCCACCAAGGTCTCGCAATTCTTCCATCCCTTTTTCAACAGCAAGCCCGCGGCGTCTTCATCGCCCAAGGCACCGTCGGCGCTCTACAGCTACCTCCAGTTGGACTGGCAAGGTAAACCGTTCGACCCAAAGGCCTGCGTCGAAACGGAACGCTTTCGCACCAAGGCCAAGGCCACCCGAGGCGGCCGCGGCGAACCGATCGTCCTCGACGACGCCTGGGTCGTGTTGCCGACGGAACCGACAACCCTGACCCGGCACACCGATGGCAATCAGCCCGCGGCCTACTCGCATCGTTTCGAGAAGGTCGGCAACCATAGCTTCGTGGACTTCGAAAACGCCGACCTTGAGACTCGACCGCAGCCTGGACTGGTCCGTTGCCTGACGTTCCCCTCATCTGCGCACCTACATGACAAAATCGGCAGGAGCCATGTCGCCGTCTTCGCCGTGCCCACGGGCCTGACGCCCGAGCAGGCGGTCATCGATTTCACCCGCCCGAACGAGAAAACCCGCAGCTACACGCACTACAACAACTGGTTCGACCCGGCGGGCAAGAACCTGAAGGGCGACAACCTCCCGGCGATCCACCGGCAGTTCCTCGCGGCGTTGAAGGACTCGGGCATCAAGGTCGATGGCATGGTGCCGGACAACGGCTGGCAGGACCGGAAGTCCGTCTGGCAACCCGCTCCCGGCGCCTTTCCCGAGGGCATGAAGGACCTGGACAAACTCAGCGAGACCCTGCGTGCCCAAGGTTCGTCACTGGGGCTCTGGATGGCCGCTGACGGCACGACGAACGACATCAGCTGGGGCGTGAAGGAAGGCTACGTGAAGGCCCAACCGAACGCCTACTTTAAACAGTACTTCGCTCACTATTCGCTAGCAGACAGCAAGTACCTCGAAGCACTGGGCGATCAAATCGATGCGCTGACAAAATCCACCAAGGTTTCGTACATCAAGTTCGACTTCAACCACCTCTCGAACGTTGTACCAACGGATCGCCACGGTCATGAGGCCGAATTCGTGGGTTTCAGTCAGGCCACCAGAATGGCGCGCTCAAAAGGCGTCTTCATCAACGCGACGAACTGGACGTGGCACTCGCCGGCTTGGCTGCACTACGCGGATTCGGTCTGGCTGCTCGCCGGCGACGATGGGTTCAACGGCAACTGGCCCGAGCTCTCCGGCCGCGCGCAGGCGACGACCGACCGCGATGTGTACTTCTGGCGGATGTGGGGCGACCCCGCCGACCGTCCGTGGTTCCCGATCTCCAACATCATGACGCACGGGATCATCCGCAACGCCCGCGGCCAGATGTCCTTCCCGACCGACCTGCCCCGCGATTGGTCCGACCACGTGCTCATGCACTACGGCCGCGGTACGCTGCTCCGCGAATGGTACCTATCGCCGGGTTCCATGACGCCCGACGAATGGAAAGCGCTCATCGCGGTCCACCAATGGACCGAGGCCCGTAAGGCTGACATGATCAATACGTGCTACGTCGGCGGCCGCCCCGACGAGGGCCATGCCTATGGCTACATGGGCTGGTCGCGCGATGGCCAGACGGGGACGCTGGTCGCGCGTAATCCGGCCGCTGGCCGGGCGACGCTTTCGGTCCGCCTGGACGCCACGACGCTGTTCTCCGGCAAGCCCGGTCAAGCTTGGCATGCCCGCATGGTCTACCCTTACCGCATGGAACTGGCCACGACCTACCGTGGCGGCGAGACGGCGGAGGTTTCCATCCCGGGTTACGAGACGGTGGCCCTCGAATTCAGCCCCGGCGAAGGCCGTGGCCCAGTGTTTAGGCTGGCCGCCGACAGCTCGCACAAAGTCATCGGTGCAGGGGCCCAACAGAAGGTCGCGGTGAAGATCGCCGACTTCATCAGCGACCGCCGTGAGCTGCTGCTCATCGGCCGCCCCGCCCTCCCCAACCTGCTCATCAACGGCCAGCTGGTGAAGCCCTCCCGCCAGCGCACCGGCGCCATCAACCAATACCCCGGCTACGCCCGCCACGGCATGCTCAGCGCCGAAGCCAAGCCTTGGCAGATGGCCGGCTACGACCTCAAGGCCTTCGGGGCCTCTTTCGATGTACAGCTCGCTCCGGGCGAAACCGACACCTCGGCGGAGCTCTGGCTGCTCACGGAACGGGCGTTCGGCGACGACGAACACCCCAAGGTCACGCCACTGAGTTTCCCCGGCGCGATGCGCCACACGACACAGCTGCTGCAACCGCAGGCCTTTAAGGCCGCCGTGCTGCCACCGTCCGACCTGCCGCCCGAAATCATCCGGGGCGCGAAGTCGGCCAAGCTCACGCTCGAGGTCTTCGGCAACAACGGCAAAGCCTACGGCGACAAGACCCTCACGCTGAACGGCGTGACGCTCGGCACGCTGCCCGTCGGCGGCGACCAGTGGTCGAAGGCCGAGTTCAAGCTCTCGCCCGAAGCCTTGGCCAAACTCACCAAGGCCAACACCGCGACGATCACTTGCCCGAAGTCGGACGATAAGTTCAAGGTCCGCGGCCTCCGCCTCGTGGTGACCTTGGCCGATGGCAGCGAAGCCCGTAGCGCGCCGAGCGGCGCCCTGACGAGCCACGCCGACTGGACCTACTTCGAAGGCCGGCCCTTCGCGCAGCCGACGGACAGCGGCTTGCTGCCTTTGGGCCTCTAAGCCGACAACTTCTCGAAGAAGAGACGGAGGATGTCGGCCAACTGCGCCGGCGGGAGCGTGATCGGCAAGGTCACCGCTTTTTCGGACGGCGGTGCCGGACGCTCCAAGATGGCCAACTGACTGGCCAAGAGCGACGGGGGCATGAAATGATCCGTCCGGGCGGCGAGGCGTTGGGCCAGCAGTGCTTCGGGGCCATCCAGCAGGACGAAGAAGAGGGCCGGATCACCTTGGCGGAGGGCATCGCGATACGCCCGCTTCAACGCGGAACAGGTGATGACCATCGTCTCGCCGCGGGCCTTCCCTTCGGCGATGCGCCGAGCCATGGCGGACAACCAGCCCGCCCGGTCTTCATCGGTGAGCGGCTGGCCCGACTTCATCTTGGCGACGTTGGCCGGCGGATGGAAATCGTCGGCCTCGACGAAAGCGAAGCCGCGGCCCTTGGCGTAATGCATGGCCACCGTGCTCTTGCCGGAGCCGGCGACGCCCATGAAGACGACGTTCGGGTGCGCCACGGGGGACTCAGAGGTTGATCGTACGGCCTTCACGGAACGACTGGTCGGCCGCCGCCACGATGCGCATCGAATTCACGGCGTCATCGAGGTGCGCGGTGAGGTCGAGGTTTTCGCGGATGGCTTTCTCGAAATACACCTGCTCGCGCTCGCACAAGCCATCATGGCCGGGGTCGGCCTCGGTCGGGACGAGCTGGTCGGGCTTGGCGAACTTGCCGTCGGCCCCGAGGGCCGAGTGGTGCACCTTGAGCGCCTGGGCGCCGGTATGGCCATCGACGTCGGCGGAATTGCCCTCCTGCGCCCCCTTGCCGGCGACGATCGTGACGGAGCCTTTCGGACCTACGACGTCCTTCACGAAGAAGGCTTCCTCGGACATCATCGGACCCCAACCGGCTTCATACCAGCCGACGGAACCATCGGCGAAGGTGACCTGCAGCTGGCCGTAGTTGACCATGCCCGCCGGAAGTTCGTCGGAGAGGCGCGCGCCGATGCCGGAGACGCGGACCGGTCGGCTGCCGGTCATGAGGCACATGATATCCACGTAGTGCACGCCGCAATCGACGATCGGGCTGCACGTCTGCATGAGCGCGCGGTGGGTCTTCCAATTGTCGCCGGAGCTCTGCTGGTTGAGGTTCATGCGCATGACCAGCGGCTTGCCGAGCTTCTGGGCCTCGGCGATGAACTGCGTCCAAGCCGGGTGGTGGCGGAGGATGTAACCGATGACGACCTTGCGGCCCGTGGACTTGGCCTTGGCGGCGATCTGCTCGGCCTCGGCGACGGACGCCGCCAGGGGCTTCTCGACGAAGGCGTGGCAACCGGCTTCCAGCGCGGCGATGGTGTATTCGGCGTGCGTATCGGGGTAGCTCGAGATCGAGACGGCGTCCGGCTGGGTCGCCTTCAGCGCCTCATGGAAATCGGCGAACTCCGGGTAACCGCCGCCGAGCTCCTGGTTGAGCTTGGCGCGGGAAGCGGCGGAGCGCGTCACCAGGCCCACGATCTGGAAGCCCGGCAGCTTATGGTAGGCCAAGGCATGCGAACGGCCCATGTGGCCGGCACCAACGCAGAGGATACGGATAGGAGAAGCCATGAAAGCGCAGGGACTTAGCCGTTGGACTTGTCGGACAGGCGCGTGTCGTCGTGGAAGACCAAGGCGAAGACCACCAGCAGGACCAACGCGAAGGCGGAAGGATAGAGCCAGAACTCCTTCGCGAAGACCGTCTTGCCGTCCACCACGGTGATGAAGCGCTCGTGCAGCAAGGGCGCGATGCGGTTGCCGATGAACAGACCCAAGCCCAACGTCGCCCAAGTCACCACCGACTGGGCCGTGTTGCGCAGGCCTTCGGGGGCCTTGCGGTCCGCGTACAGCGTGCCGGTGACGAAGAAGAAGTCGTAGCAGGCGCCGTGGATGGCGATGGCCGTGAACAGGGCCAGGCCCGAGCTGGGGAACTCCGCGAACAACCAGTAACGCAGGGCCCAGCAGGCCATGCCGAAGAGGAGGATGGTCTTGGCGGAGAAGCGGGCCGCCAGCAACGGCAGCAGGGCCAAGAAGACGACCTCGGACACCTGTCCCGCGGTCATGAACGTCTCGGTCTGACCGATGCCCGAGCTCTTCAGGAACGTGTTGGCGTAGGAATAATAGAGCGCCAGCGGAATGCAGAACAGGACGGAGAAGACCAGGAAGAGCAGGAACTTGCCGTCGCCCAACAACTTCCACAGACCGCCGGCGACGGCGGGACCAGCCTCCTTCTTCACCGGGTCGGCGAGGAGCAAGCAACAGCCCGCGACGAGGACCAAGGCGGCGCCACCGAGATAGAAGATGACCGGCTGCGTGGCCACGGCGGGATCGTAAAACTTGGCGAGCACCGTGCCGACGAGGACGCCGGACACGATCCAACCGATGGTCCCCCAGAGGCGGATGGCGCCGAACTGGCGACCGGGGTCATCCAAGGAAGCCAGGACGACGGAGTTCAGCAACGGCAGCGCCGCGAAGAAACAGAGCGAGTGCGCGAACAAGACCCCTTGGAAGGCGGACGGCCCACCGGCGTGCGGAGCGTAGACCAACAAGAGGCCACCCAGGGCGCTCAAGACCGCGAGGAGCAAGCGGGGCGAGAAGCTTCGATCGGCCAACCAACCGGCCAACAAGGCCGAGATCATCGCGGCCAAGGGCCCCATGCTGTAGGCCGCCCCGATGATCGTTTCATCCTTGGGGTAGATCGTGGCGAGGTAACTGCCCATCGGCACGAAGAAGACGCCCCAACCGAAGAACGTCAGGAACATCACGAGACCTGCGATGAAGCGGGTGGGACGAACCGCGGATACCGGCTGGCTGAAGGAGTTTTGCATGAGGAAGCAGGGGGTTGCGGACAGCATCACCACTCCCCTCCTCGCTTCAAGCCGAGAGATGCCCGGCTGACGCCCGCTATCGAGCGATTATACCTTACTGCGGGAGCGGCTGGGCGAGTCCCTTGGCCTTTTGCGCGTCGAGCTGGGCGCGCAAGCGGGCCACGACCTCGGGATTCTCCGCCGCCACGTTCTTCCGCTCGGCGGGGTCGTTCAAGAGGTCGAAAAGACGCGGGCCGGTTTGTTCCCGGCGGTCCCGTTCGAGGTCATCCTCCGTCCCCAAAAGGGCCACCAGCGGACCGGCGGCCTTCGCGCCACCGTTCTTCGCCTTCGCGGCGCCACCGACCCCGGGGATGAATTTCCAGCGGGCGTCACGGATGGACAGCGTGTTGGCCTGCGTGCTGGAGATGACCGTCTCGCGGCCGGCCCCACCCGTCAGCGCCGCGGACGTGTCGACACCATCCAACTGCAGGAAAGGCGTGGGATCGCCGCCTGCGAGCTTGGTGAAGACCGCCGGGAGATCGACCTGCGACAGCAAGACGTCGGAGACCCGGCCCGCGGGCGTGCGGCCCGGCCAGCGGGCGATGAAACCGACGCGCGTGCCGCCTTCCAGGATGCTGTACTTGCCTCCGCGGAACGGGCCGGCCGGCAGGTGCCCGGCGGCCTTGTTGCGCTCCACGGCCTGATCCTTGTAGCCGTCGTCGAGGACGGGTCCGTTGTCGGAAGTGTAGATCACCAACGTGTCCTCCGTCAGCCCCTGCTTCGCAAGCTCGTCCAAGATGCGCCCGACCTGGTCGTCGAACGCCACGACCGCGTCGCCGCGGGGACCCAAAGGCGTGCGGCCGGCGTAACGTGGGTGATGGACGCGGGGGACGTGGTTCTCGTGCGAAGCGTAATAAAGGAAGAAGGGTTTGGCCTTGTTGGCCGCGATGAACGCGCAGGCCTTGTCGGCGAACACGTCGCCCATCGTCTCGTCGTTCCACAGGGCGGCCTTGCCACCCTTCATCCAGCCGATGCGGCCGACGCCGTTCACCAAGGCCATGTTGTGGCCGTGCGACCAATCCATCTTCAGCTTGGCGCGCTCGGCGGCCGTGGTCAGGTCGGGGTCACCGGGGAAAGGCTTCTTGTAGCTGACTTCAATCGGATCCTTGGGATCGAGCCCAACCACGAGACCGTCCTCGACGAAGACCGTCGGCACGCGGTCGCCGGTGGCGGCCATGATGTAGGAATAGGTGAAGCCGATCTGGTTCGGGCCCGGGCTGATCGGCTTGTTCCAGTCGACCGACTCACCGCCAAGCCCGAGGTGCCACTTGCCGACGACGCCCGTGGCGTAACCGAGCTTGGCGAGGCTCGCCGGCATGGTCGGACGACCGGGCTTGATGATCATGTTGGCGTCGCCGGGCAGGACTCCCGTCCCCTGACGCCGCCAGGCGTACTCGCCGGTGAGGAGGGAATAGCGCGAGGGCGTGCACGTCGCGGATGTGCAATAGCCGGCCGTGAAACGGGTGCCTTGCGCGGCCAGCTTGTCGAGGTTCGGCGTGGGGATGGCCTTGGCGCCATAACAGCCCAAGTCACCCCACCCGATGTCGTCGGAATACAGCAGCACGATGTTGGGCGGACGCTTCGCGGGCTCGGCGGCGCAGGCCAAGGCAACGGAGAATAATGCCAGCAAGGGGGTCAGGCGCATGGGAGGGGTTTAAACACAGCCGCGGAGATTTCCAAGCCCGCAGTCAGCACGGCTGACTTGCAAAAGCCCGCAAACCTCCCAATCCAGAACCCATGCGCTTTTTCAAGTACCACGCCCTCGGCAACGACTACCTCGTCCTCGAGCCCCAGGACTGCTCTCCCCTCTTCTCCCAGGACGCCATCCGCAAGGTCTGCCATCGCCACTATGGACTCGGCTCCGACGGCATCCTCTACGGACCGATCGAACGGACCGACGGCGCCTTCGGCCTGCGTATCCTGAACCCCGACGGCTCCGAAGCGGAGAAGTCCGGCAACGGCATCCGCATCTTCTGCCGCCATCTCCTCGAGACCAAGCGCGTCAAGGAAGGCCAAGCGTTCAAGGTCCACACCCCGGGCGGCCTGGTCGGTTGCTCGGTCTTTGAAGGCGGCAGCCGCATCCGCGTCGAGATGGGCAACGTCTCCTTCCGCGCCCCGGTGATTCCGCATGTCGGCGCCGACCGCGAAGTCCTCGGCGAAAGCATCACCGTCAACGGCAAGACCTTCAGATATTGGGCCGCCACCGTGGGCAACCCGCACTGCGTCATCCCGGTCGACGACCTCTCGCCGGACCTCGCCAAGACCTACGGCCCCGCCCTCGAGACCCATCCGAATTTCCCGAACCGCACGAACGTCCAGTTCATGAAGATCGTCGACCGCCAGAACGTCCAGATCGAGATCTGGGAACGCGGCGCCGGCTACACCCTCGCCTCGGGGTCGTCTTCTTCGGCTTCGGCCGCGGTCGCCCGCAAAATGGGCCTCGTGGACGCCGATTTGACGGTCCATATGCCCGGCGGTAAGATTATCATTGGCATCGGGGCGGACTTCTCCATCGTAATGACAGGTCCGACCACCCCGGTAGGCGTCTTCGAGATGCACCCTGGGGTTCCGGTCCAAGACGTCGCCCTCTAAGGCGGTTAGTCTTTACCAGCATTCATTTTCGGTGTGCCCACTTCCGGGCCACACCGCTTTCCCGCACGAACCACCCATGGCGCCGCGTCAGCCGTTGCCCGCACTCACCGAGGACGATCTCATCGATCTGGCCGGCGGAGCGACCGTGCTCCTCGCCAAGGAGCTCGTCCTCAAAGGCAAGGTCAAGAAAGCCGTTTGGGCCTTTCCGAACGTCGAAGCCTTGGTCGATGACGGCACGGAATCCCGCGAAGCGCGCTGGAACCTCCGCTCCATCACGTTCCAGCGCAACGAGTGCGCCTGCGAGGTTTCGGTCCGGCAAAGGAAGCTGTGCGTCCACTCGGCCGCGGCTTACCTGGCCTTGGCCGCCAAGGAAGGGACGATCAAACTAGCGGACGACGCCCCGCCCAAATCATCGGCGCCCCCGACCGCCGCCAGCAAGCCCGACGTCAAAGAAAAGTCCAAGACCGCCAAGACCGAGCCGACCGCCGCCCCCCAGGGGCCGAAGCTCAAATCCCTCAACCTCTCCCCGAAACGCGGCACGCCGATCGAGGTGCGCTTCATCATCCCGCCGAACATCGCCACGGCGGCGCAGCGCGATGAGATCATCTGCCGGCTGGAACTGCGGATCGACGGCATCCAGACGGCGCCGGAAAACATCGACCGCACCAAGGCTTGGACGATCGAACCCGACACGGTCTTCTTCCTGGCGATCCTCGAAAACCTCTGCAGCGGCAAGCTGCAGGGCCTGCTCCCGCTCTCCCGCCGCCACCTCCGCCAACTCCTCGGCGTCGGCAAAGGCTTGGCCATCTTCCGCATGGCCAATGCGCCGGAGGTGCCCCTGCCTTGGACCGGCGACAGCCTCGCGGGCGTGCACACCCACCTGCAGGAGCCCGAGACGACCCCGCAGACGACGCACAGCGGCGAGCCGTTGGACGACGAGAAGGAGGAGATCCGCTCCCAGGACCGCGGCGAAGAAGACGCCCCGTGGGTGGACGGTTCGATGAAGTGGCTGCGCATCCGCCTCCCGCAGAAGTCGAGCGGCCCGGTCTCCGAACTGCGCGAAGTCCTCCAACGCAACGGCTTCGTCCTCGAGACGGCCACGCGCGAATGGTACCTCAGCGGCACGATCCAAGTCCTGAACTTCCTGGCCCGCCAGCACAAGGTCCTCTGCATCGACAACGACTCGTACTTCACGCACAACCTGAAGCACTCCCTGCGCAACGTCGACTTCGCGAAGGCCAAGTGCGACGCGGCGGAGGAGACGGGCGGTTTCCGTTTCGCCATCGGCATCGACCCCGAAGGCAAGAGTTCCAAGGTCGTCCAGGAGGCGCTCAAGAGCGGCCGCATGTTCTTCTACACGGACCGCGGACCGCGCCTCATCACGCCGGAGCTGATGGAGTCCATCCGCAACGCCCAGCGCCGCATCACCGGCGAATCGAAGCGGGACGTCGACCTCGACCTCAACCTGAAGATCGGCTTCGCGGACCTCGCGAGCGCCGATGCGATCGCCGAAGAACTCCAGGCCGCCTTCGCCCCGCCCGAAGCGTGGGCCAAGCGGTCGGACGCCATCCGCAACCTCTCGAAGCTGCAGCCCGCCCCCATCCGCCCCGAGCTCGCGCAGATGCTCCGCCTGTACCAACAGGTCGGCGTGGCTTGGCTCTGGCACCTGCACAACAACCACCTCGGCGGCCTGCTGGCCGACGAAATGGGCCTCGGTAAGACCGTCCAAGCTTTGGCCTTCATGGAAGTCGTCCGCCGCGAACGCCCCGACGACGGCCCTTGCCTCGTGGTCTGCCCCGCTTCGCTGGTCGAAAACTGGCGCCGCGAAGCCCGCCGCTTCACGCCGGCCCTCAAGGTCCTCGCCCACCATGGCCAGTCCCGCGAGTCCTCGCCGGAATACCTGAAGCGCTTCGACCTCGTCATCACTTCGTACGGCACCCTCGCCCGCGACGTCGGTTCCTTCGCGCTCGTCCATTGGGGCACCGCCACGTGCGACGAAGGCCAGAACATCAAGAACCCACGCGCCCAGGCCACCAAGGCCGTGAAGCAGATCATCGCCAAGGGCCGCTACATCCTCACCGGCACGCCGGTCGAGAACTCCCTCGAGGACCTGCGCTCCCTCTTCGGGTACCTCATGCCGGGCTACCTCCCCAAGCCGGAGGAACGCCTCGCGTCCGAAGACCGCAAGTGGCACGACGACCGCCTGCTCCAGATGGCGGCGCCCTACATCCTGCGCCGCGCCAAGCTCGCGGTCGCCCCGGAACTGCCGCCGAAGATCGAACAGATCATCTACTGCGACTTCGAGGAGAACCAGAAGAAGTTCTACGACGAGATGCAGGAGACGACCCGCCAGGAGATCTTCGACATGGAGATGAGCGGCGCCAAGGACAACGCCATCCGCATGGCGGCCTTCAACCAGCTGCTCCGCCTTCGCCAGATCTGCGCCGACCCGCGCATCCTCGACCCGAAGATGGACGAGGCCGATTCGGCCAAGCTCCAGGCCTTCCTCGAACTCCTCGAAGAATCCGTCGACGCCAACCACCGCATGTTGGTCTTCTCGACCTTCGTCTCGGCGCTGACGATCATCCGCAAGGCCCTCGAAGCCCGCGGCATCCCCTACTGCTACCTCGACGGCTCGACCAACGACCGCCAAGGGGTCTGCGACACCTTCAACTCGACCCCGACCATCCCGGTCATGCTCATGTCCCTCAAGGCGGGCGGGACCGGCCTCAACCTCACCGGGGCCGACACGGTCGTCCACTATGACCCCTGGTGGAACCCCGCGGCCGAAGCCCAAGCCACCGACCGCGCCCACCGCATCGGGCAGACCCGGACCGTCACGAGCATCAAGCTTATTGCGGCCGGAACCATCGAAGAACGGGTCATGGACCTGCAAAAGTCCAAGTCTGAGATGTTGCGTAAGCTCCTCAGCGAATCAGACTCGGTCTCGTCGGCCCTCAGCCTCGACGACATCAAGGCCCTCCTGTCAGTCTAACCCTCCCCATGCTTTCCAGCCTCATTCGCCGCAACCGCCCCCGGAGCGAGATGTCGTTCCTGGAGCATTTGGACGACCTCCGGGTGTCCATGATCCGCGTGCTCGCGGTGTTCATGGTCGGCCTGATCGCGTCGCTGATCTTCTACGAAGAAATCCCGACCTTCCTCAACCTGCCGCTCGAATGGGCCAAGAAGCCGGAAACCTCGCCGATCGGCTTTCTCATCAGCGACTCGGAACCTTCCCTGCGCGCCCTTGGCGACCTGCGCGAATTCACCTTCATGGGCGTCTGGTCGGTGTTGATGTACGCCGCCTTCGCCGCCGGCATCGCCTTGGCTTCCCCGGTCTTCCTGTATGAGGTGGTCCGGTTCGTCGGGCCGGCCTTGACGGACAAGGAAAAGCGCGGGCTGGTGCCGTTCTGCGTCGCGGCCCTCATCCTCTTCTTCTGTGGGGCGACCCTCGCCTTCCTGTGGTTGACGCCGATGTCCGTGCAGGTCTGGCACCACTTCGCCCACGGGATGGGCATCGAGGTGACTTGGCAGGCGTCGGACTACTACTCCTTCGTGACGATGATGAGCCTGCTCACGGGGCTGACCTTCCAGTTTCCGCTGGCCCTCATCATCCTGATGTGGCTCGAGCTCGTCCGCCCCCGCACGTTGCTCAAATCTTGGCGCGGCATGCTCTTCGGCATCCTCGTGTTGGTCGCGCTGATCACGCCCATCGGCGAACCGATCTCGCTGCTCATCCTCACGGGCATCCTGTTCTGCTTCTACCTCATCGCCGTCAGCATCGGCGGGGCCATCGTCCGCCGCAAACGCATCGCCCGCGGCGACAAGCCCAACCCGGAGGATGACGATATCGACGATGATGACGATGATGAGCCCGATCCCGACGGCTCGGATGATTCGTCCGCATACGATTCGGCCTCCAGCGGTGCCTACGGCAGCGCCGCCGGGAGCACCGTGACCTCCGAGTCCAAAGCCGTCCCGGCCAAGCCCAAGTCAACCCCGCCGCCGGCCGAAGGCGACTTGAGCTCGCTCGACTAACCTTCCCCACCCACCATGCGCCTCCCGACCTCCTTGCTCCTGTTGGCCGCCCTGCCCTTCGCCCGCGCCGAAAAGTCCGAGAACACGTTGTTCGGCAAGAAAGCCGGCGAGGCCGAGAAGGTCGTGGTGACCAGGGTCGTGGAGGTCGAAAAGACCCCCGCCGACAAGATGGCGCCTGCCGCCGACAAGGCGGACATGGGCAAAGAGCCCGAAGCCCCTAAGGACGGCATGAAGGCGAAGCCTGAAATGGCCGAAGGCGGCATAGCCCCCGTGAAGCCCAAGATGACGGAAGAAGGCGAGGCGCCGAAGAAGCCGATGGCCGAAACCGAGGCCAAGAAGGGCGACACCGAGATGAAGAAGGATGAGTCCGAGCAGCCCAAGGAGGAAGCCGCCCCTGCGATCACGCCCTTCCGTCCCGCCAAGACGTCATCGGCCAAGGAAACGCGCACGTTCAAACTCTCCAACCTGAATCGCCCACTGGCCTTCGAGACCACCCGTGAATTGCAGCGCCTGTTCGGCGTGCTGACCACCCAGTACATCACCGACGGCACGACGTTCACCAAGGCGCCCGGCCCGGTCACCGCGATCGCCTACACCATTCTGCAAGACCTCGGAGACAACCGCTACGTGGCCAAGGCCTCCTGGCCCGCCGTCGGCGAGGCGCTCCCCGCCAGTACCGACGCCTGGGCCATCCTTCTCCTCGACGCCGAGGTCAAGGTCGGCACCACCGGGCGCATGACGGGTACGCACGCCGGCACGGTCGCCCTGGAATTCACCGCCAAGTTCAGCCCTATCGACGGCAAGACGCTGACCATCCG